>Ga0065711_1031715_pt1 | contig 28931 bp, 12 predicted proteins | sample Hoacrofraction12_FD_59098 | JGI IMG/M metagenome (GOLD analysis project Ga0065711, IMG submission 59098) | Hoatzin crop microbial communities from Cojedes, Venezuela - Epithelial fraction 12 v2 (version 2) | ecosystem: Host-associated > Birds > Digestive system > Esophagus > Crop | place... | reverse complement strand
CCCTCAGCCTCTCCTCATAGGAGAGATGCTCCAGTCCCCTCACCATCCTCGTAGCCCTCCGCTGGACTCTCTCCAGTAGCTCCTCATCTTTCTTGAACTGGGGAGCCCAGAACTGGACAGAGTAGTCCAGATGAGGCCTCACTAGGGCAGTGTAGAGGGGGAGGAGAACCTCCCTCGACCTGCTGGCCACACTCCTCCTAATGCACCCCAGGATCCCGTTAGCTTTCTTGGCAGCCAGGGCACACTGCTAGCTCATGGTCAACCTGTCGTCCCACCAGGACACTCAGGTCCTTCTCCACAGAGCTGCTCTCCAGCAGGTCCGCCCCAAGCCTGTACTGATGCACGGGGTTGTTCCTCCCCAGGTGCAGGATTTGTCATAATGTTTATTTTGTATTTATTTTGTGCCTGCAGATATTTTTAAAGAAGATGTTTCATCTCAATGTATGTATAAAATCAAAGGAATGTAGAAAGGGAGCATGCTTAATTTGATTACTGTCCTGGTTCTTTCAGCAAATGATGGCTAAGCATACCAATATGAATAAGGATTTGTAACTAAATGTCACAGTATAATTATGAAAGAGCAGGAAATTGAGATACAGACTCTGATTCTAATTGCTCCATGATAACTATACAAATGCATTTCACTCAAAGTATTCTTTCATGACCCTGGAGTTCAGCACTGTGCTCTTTTGTCCTTCTTGTCTATTTATGAAGGAAAAACCTCTTGGCATCTAAATTATGGCTGTGATGTTCTGTGATGCCGATCTTCTAACTGCTCCACTTAACTGAATACGATTTACAAGCACCCTTCATTAATAAAATTTTTATCAGCCAGAAAGGAACCTAACTTATACCCACCATTTGAACATATCAGTCATTCACCCCTCTTCACACCAAAAAAAGAGCTAAAAATACTAATTTGCTCATGAAAATGAGTATTTTCCTCAATCTACTGAGAACACACAGCACAGGCCAATTATCTATAAAGCCTCAGACAGTTTTAAACATCTTCTGAGGTAAGCACAGCTAGAAGTTAGTGTTACACGCCTCCTGCGGCTCATCAGCTAGGCTCGATCGCAACTCAAGTTTTCAGGTAAAATACACTAAAAGAGTTTTAGGATAAAGTTGGTAGCAGTTCTGGGTTGTGTTTTTTTTCCTCAATTAAAGTTGGAATAAGATTACACCATACATTTACGTAAATAACAGAACAGAAGCAGAACTCGCAATTGAGGGCTGCTTTTCCAGAATGTGACCCAGGGAGCTCCAGAATGCGGGAGGACTAACGTTATATTAGCCTATGATTTCCATTTAGTTTCATTCCAATTTAATACTAACTTCTTCTCTAGTCATTATTTCTTCTTCTCCTTACTTTCAGTAACTTAAGCTTCAAGACTCCTAATAACATGCCTAGCCACAAATGTGCAATGGCTATTTTTGATTAACAGAAATACACTTGTTTCATTTGATAATGCTACCTATTCTTCCACTGCAAAGCCCACAAAAATCCCATTTCTCGGTGCCCAGTGCTCTTTCCAAAGCTGTAGATCATGGTTAGAAGAGTTTAGAAGACAACAAGTTTTATTTCATTTCCCTGGAGACCTTAAGCTACTCCATTTCTGTGTCAGATTCATTAAATAATGCTTCAGGGGAAAATGGGTACCTTAGCAGAATAGGTCACACTGAAAATACGAAAATCCCTCTGTTTCTAACTTTTCTAGCTATGGAGAAACTAGCTGTATGTAACTCTACACTCCGTACTTCAAAGCCATGCTGGAAGTCGGATGTACGTGCGAAATGAGGCTGGCCACAGCTCTGGCTTGTGCTGCTCTCCCTTCACAACAAGAAGTTTCATGGAGGAATAGCAGGAATTTATTCAGTGAGTCTTTTTCCCTTTCAAATTAAAAACTAACATGAATTTCCCCTCTTAATTGTTATTATGATATTCCTATAGTGGTAGAATTAATGTAATGAAGTCACACATCAATTTTCGTTACATCCATTACTAGTACTGCTTACTTTTTTATTATCTTATTGTCCAAAATGTGCAGTGACAATGCAAGATGCTACTGAGCTAAATAATCCGTGAACTTCCTTTTTGGCAGAGACACAGAGCTCTTTGTTACTTTACCATCACAGTCTTTACTTTGTTTAAAACCTGTAAATACAAACTGAAATGTTATTATACATTTCAAGCAGAAAACTGAAGGGATGCTGCCCTAGTTTAACCTGATCTGCAACGTATACATCTGTAGTAGGCACTGTGGTGTTGGGTTGATGGTTGGACTTGATGACCTTAGAGGTCTTTTTCCAACCTATGATTCTATAATTCTATGATTCTATAAAGGTGGCATTTAGGAATGGTGAAGCTTCCAAAACAGCTCAAGGAGTTCCATGCCCAGTTCCAATTAAAAATCAAAATATGTCATTGTTTTCAAACACAGAAACCTAATTTGCTGCCAACAACACATTCATGAGTAAAGCAATACATTCTAATTACCTAAGTATCTCTGGTTCCAAGCAGTTGTCTGACAAAAATACATAGTTAGGATGTTTTTTTCCTATTCTCTCTGTAAAAGCAAATTAAGAACACTGAAAAATCTGCCTTCCTTGCACTGACAAAAGTAAGTGGATTAAACGGGCACTTTGTCAGACTCCCGGAGACAACTTCTGCTTGGGAGCAGGAGGTCTGCTTTGCTAGAAATCTCAGGAAACACATCCAGCAAGTAGCATTTGCCCCTTTTGAGTTTCTGTGCCTGTGCCACAGTCTTATGAAATGAGATAACTATCTACCCCGACAACAGCTGTGCTAGTGCCAGAGCGCTCGGCCCACGCTGTCCTCCATAGGCTCCAGGCTTCTGACCTTTGGCTGGCTGAGGACTGGCCCTGGAGCCAAAGGCACCCTGCAGCCCCCTGCTTCGGGCACAAGAACAGCTAAGGTTTTTGGTTTCACTGAATACCAGCTGATCCATGGTAGCTGAGGAGCTGGCTTTTGGTGTTTTGCTGCCAGAACAAGTAGTATAGTTTATACATGCAGCATATTTTTCTATTCCCTTATGACATTGAGAAGATGTTTCATATTTCAAAAACAAGCACATTTATTTTTGTTTTACAGTTTTACTACCTGCGTTAATGACCCACTATCACCACTGAATTCTTCTGTGCTTTTTCTTTAATTGCATTTGTATTTCTCCCACTCATGGTCAAAAAAACAAACGCAAAACACTAAAGTGGTTGCATCTCAGCTCAGCACTCCTACCCTCCATTAAAAAATTAGTAAAAATAATTAGCACATTTAATTAATAGACACAGGAGGAGCTCCAAACCCACTACGGAATTTTCACACAGCTTGTTCATCACATTCAACATAACTCAGCAACTACCTAATTAATATCACTGGGTCATTACACCAACACTTTTGCTGGGTACTGATGTCAACTGATCTGCAGGGTATTTGGATTTGAAAGAAATACAATAAAAATTCTTGACTTTCACTTTCTAAAAAATAAGTGCACTGCATTCGTTGGTGAGGCTGCTAATACCTAATGTAATTGCTAAAAGATCATAATCTGATACGATGACTGTGATTTGACATTTAAATAAGTATGTTAAAGTTGTGCGTTCATCTCAAAAAGCAAAACACTATTTCAGTACCTGAAGGGGGTCTACAAGAAAGTTGGAGAGGGACTTTGGACAAGGACATGTGGTGATAGGACAGGAGGTAATGGCTTCAAGCTGAAAGAGGGTAGATTTAGATTAGATATAAGGAAGAAATTCTTTACTATGAGAGTGATGAGGCACTGGAACAGGTTGCCCAGAGAAGCTGTGGACGCCCCTTCCCTGCAAGTGTTCAAGGCCATGTTGGATGGGGCTTTGAGCAACCTGGTCTAGTGGTAGGTGTCCCTGCCCATGGCAGGGGGTTGGAACTAGATGATCTGTAAGGTCCCTTCCAAACCAAACCACTCTATGATTTCTACCTTGCCCTCGGAAGTTTGCAAAACCCATACAGTAAACTGTCAAGTTATCTTTTTTTTTTAATGAAAAACCAAACATTTGTTTGGTGATAGAGTACTCTAGCCCAACATATTGTGTTTTGGACCTCACTAATGTGCACTAAATAAAAACTAGCTAATACAAACACATGACAAAGGTTAGAGCCCAGTTTCCAACCACTTCAGTAAGATGTACCTGTCCCTGCTCATTACTGACAGTGCTAAGCAGACACGATACCACAGCATTACATTTTAAACATAGAGAGCATCAATTTAATAACCATTCTTCTACTTTTTATTAGGTATACATGAGCAAGCATTACATCTTAAGAGTGATACTACTACATCAGAACTTCACACACTCAATTCCTCTCAGTTGTATAAACACAAAGTTACACCAAGAAAAGGCCCTTCTTTCTCAACATCCACTAATAGAAGAAAATATATACAGGGCACATAAAAGCCATTGCCACCATATCAGAAGTCATTTTGTCAAGTCACTTATACTCTTTTTCATTCATAAACCTTGAGCAACTACTGAAGCATGTATTACCACACACACAGAATTAAGTGCACTCTTTAAAAGCTTCTAACTGAGATGGTCTTAAGTTAGGTTTGAACAAAATGTGCCCTGTCTCTGGAAGTGTTCGGGTTTTTAAGAGTTGAACAACATTTAGATGGATGCTAAAGTACATTTTCATATTTCCACTTTTAATTCTTTTTTTTTCCAGCAAATAAGACAAATAATTTCATTTCTGACATATGCTGGGTGAAACAAATATGCTTTACATGTACACTGGATCACTGCTTTACAGATGAGGCTGAGGCATTAAATCCAAAATGGCTAAAGCTCCAGATGAAGACATATCTCTTCAAAAAAATTACAGCAAGCTACATTATTCAAAACTATTCAGCAAGCATTCAGGCAACAGCATGATGGATGCGGCAGGCCAGTCTGGGTACACAGTTAATGAATACCGCACTCGTGAATAGTCACTGCATAATGTGGAGCCTGATGTGGACATGACACTCGCACGTGCTTCATGTTCAGTACCATGCGCAGTCCGCTGGACTTCAGCCGGACCAAGCACTACAAATCCCAGCTACATACATGCGTCTGTAGAAAAATGCAGGGGCACCGGTTTTATGATATGTACATGGCAAATAGTTAAGAAATTACAAAAGACCTCCGACTGTGCCTTTGTGAACTTTTTACTGTTTACTGCAGTCATGATTTAATGACAACACTAATCATACAAAACCACGTATTTGGTTTTTCAATAGGCTATGGCACATCACAAGCACACAACTCACCCACATTAATGTGCATTACTTGAATAAATTCCCCACTGCTTATATCACTGAATATAAAGGTCTTCCTTACATATTTGAGTAATCAATACTTGGAATCAAATAAGTCACATTTCACCAGGGAAAAGGAAAATGAATGAGGTTAAATTAATGCTGTCACTTTCTATAAACCGGCAATAGTTTCCTGCTACAGATACCACTAACTTCATTATTTTACAACAGGAAATCAACGCTGTAGCATATTTTAAAAGTCTAATTTACTTAGAGTAATAAAAAGGCATCCTCAAGGCTCATCATGAATGTCATATTATGCTTAATTTTAAACATTCCATCTTAAGAAAAGTATGCAAAAAATCTCAGCGAATCAAGTTGATTAATATTTTGCATTTGTATGCAGTAGTGCTCTCTATTCACCGAGTACTATATAAACATTATTTTATTAAATTTCAAAGCAATTGTGTTAGGTGTGATAATAAAATGTCTCTGTCTAACATTCTTTATCTCAGCAATACACCCTTTAAAACAGAAGCAAAAGTAGCAAATTAATGCAGCAAACTCACTTACAGAGAAAAGGTCAGAAATGAGGCAATTCCAGACTTCTAAAGCCATGCTAAGACTAACAGGGCACAGAAATCTACATTCAAAGTAGAAGCATCTACACGAGGTTTGTAGGTATCTCCTGGTCTTCAGTTGTATGGTTAAAGAAAAAGTTATGAGATATTTTTTAATTTTCTAGTACTCATCAGGGTTCATAGTGCCTTTTTGCAGGAACCCCATTTCATGAGGATGCTGCTGGAGGGAAACCAGCTCATTAGGGAAAAGCTGAGAGGACAGAACAAGAACACAAGGAACAAATGAATGGGAGTAATAAATAAAAAAACCACCCGCAAACAATAAAAGAGGTAACAGATCTTTGCCTCTTTCTCCTTTCTACCTCTGTATTTTAATTAATATGGGGTTCCACTTTCGGGAATGATGCCTCCTTGCCTGCCAATTGGCTCGTAGTTCGTCTTTTGAAACTCACTCCTTAATACCCATTTCTCTCAGAAATTCCCCCAACAGTATCTTATTGTCTATTCACAAATGGTGACTAAAATTATGGTGGATCAATACAAGTATTTTGTTAAATTATTATTATATTGTCAACTTCAGTAGAAAGTCACAAAGACATATCCTCACCCTAGCAAATGCTATTCTTTTCAACCACAGCAGCTAAAAGCAGAAGCTATTGTAAACCAGGCCTTAACTAACAAGAGTGTCTCAAAATTTGGAGCTCCTAATAGCAGTTAAGTGACTTCGTCAATTAGGCAACCCATGAACTGTATTTATTAACCGTGGCACGACACTTCAGAATTGCTGTGTTTCAATGATACAGCTTGCTGCATACAGCCTCCTGACCAAGGAATAGTTTGCAACATTCAAGTCAAAGATGCGATGTTAGCCCTCGTATTTGTGTAATTTGTCATTTTAGAGATTTTCGTAGGCTCTTGAAGAACAGGTATTTGCCTGATTCCTTAGTTATCCCTCTGTAACAACTGAAGAAAGAACTGAATTCTTTTCCAACTACACCTCTTCATACATCAACATACGCGTTAAAATACTGAACTGAGCTTCTCTGGAACATTTCCCCCTATAGTGATTCCCCACAGATTTCCTTATAAAGAGCTAAAGTGTGGCACAAGTGAATTGTAATATGGCTCTAGGACCGATGGCCTTAACCACATAAATGGTAGAATCAGCATCCATACGTAGAACATCAATAGGATTTTTAGTGCACTGCAAATAGTTACAGCAGTGTTGATAACTTTGACTTCCAGAAGAGAGTAACTTTAAGGTTTCATTCAAAAAGCAGCATTTTGTGTCATATTTTTATACTCACAAACACCTTCATTTTGACAACAGACCCAGAAGCACATGCATTAACTCCCAGTTGACTTCAGTACAATACATGTGTGAGTGTCAGATATACAAATCCCTTTCAACTACTAGAGAAACAAAAGGAACTTGTTAGGAATGTAAACAAATACTGCTACAAAACTGCTTAAATATGTAAAGCTGATATAACACAGGGCTGAATTCTATATACAACGGACAGCATGTACCAACAGGGAAGAGGAGGCTCACAAATCTGTATATCTGGGCTTGTCTTGAATGACTTTTGGTAAAGCGAGCCATAGCTAAACGATCAAGCCCATCCCCTTAAAGAAGACTTTGTAAAGAGTCAAACAAACCAGTTAGTAGCAAATACTGTGGAAAATCATCTACTCTTCAGGCTGGTCACATACCGAAAGAGCTAAATAGTCCCTTGGTTTTATTCAAATTCAACTAGAATAACAAATTCTACCATAACAGTACTCGCCTGTCCTCAGTGTGTGATCGGTTGTCTTTTTGTTTATGAAGGGGGCAAGATTAAAGGTCTTTTGAAAAACATATATTGTTTCCCAATTATCTGCAATACCTTATATGTGCATGCCCGGAAATATGATCACTTCCGCTCTGAAGAACTTAAGAAAGTTTAAAACTCTGATCTTGAATGTGATCACTTCATCACTCCTGTTATTATTATTATTGCTTAATACAGCAATCAGAAAAGCAACTTGTCAAAAATGACTAGATGTCAGTATCTAACTGGGGTTTTACATACTTTAGTAGTGTGTAAATGTTAAAAGACTTTGCAAATCAAGCCTCTTCTCTCAATATCTTAACAAGAGAATTAAGATGAGGACTTACAGTCCACCACATCTAACCATTTTGTGCCAGATCCTAACCGAATATAAAGACATCAGCTTTATCTGGTGAAATTGTTTCAAATTATACTGTGGCTCTATCCTTCCAATTCTTTGTTCCAAGTGAATGACTCAAAAACAACAGTGACAACTAGGCAAAGCCTGAATTTTTTGCAGCTAGACCCACCACCAAATAAATTAAAGAGCAAATATTAATAAGAAAAACACCTTTGTGTTTGAAGACAACGTGTATACTGCAACATGTGTGTACATTACTGCTCAGAATAGAAATGGTCACCATCCTTCAAAGGGCAGTGTACATCTTTCTGTTTTAAAAGCATCTCATTTGCTCTGGATAATGAGCCAAGAGTAGAAAGATTATGTATCATATCACATCTCCATCTTAATTATTTTTCTATCAAGTATAATGTCATTTAGGTGTTATGATCTTAGCTGTTCCAGAAGCTGCTACATATCTTTATAATAATACACTCCACTTAGCTTTTCCATCACTGTTAATTCAGTGCTTTATAAATATGAAACAGGAGGAAAACACAGGTAAGGCCAAGTGCAAGATGTTAGGGAAGTTTATTTACGGAAAATGGTTCTGCCAGTTAATTTGTTTCCAATAGGTCCAGGGAATGAACAAGTCTAAATACTACAATTTCTTATAAAATGTAATGTTTTGTTTTAAAGATTTCTGACCCACGTTTCTTCATGCATGAGTTGACTTTCTACAAGCATTTAATAGCATTATTCAGTACTGATTAGAAATGGCCTTTTCTGTGCAATTAAATTTGTTGCATCCTTGCTCCCTGTAATTTGGGAAACTATGATCACACACACATTGCTGCTACAAGCCTCCACACTTTCTGGCTATTTTGCTTTCTACCAAATAAAATGGAACAGATGACTTATCCTACAAGTAGATATGCAAACAGGTTTAAAAAGCAGAATAAAATGGTTAAACAGAATTATCATAGAGGTAATTCAGACAATTCACATATATTCACAGAGTTATCATACACAGAACATTTGAAACAGGAGCATAATTCAAGCAGCTTATCTGTAACCACTGCTAAATTTGCATCAAAGGAGGGACCAAAACTGAAGATGCCGTACACCCGCAGGCACATGTCTCAAACCCCACTGCCACACGAGTCTGCTTGAATGTGGACCATAGGTACCTACGTGGGTGGATGGAGAAAGAGGGGTCAGAACATAGCAGGTAAAAGAGAGGGCGAGAATCACTTCTACTCAAAAGCATGTTACTGCCATAACAGAGTATCAGAATAGAGTACAAACTCAGAGCCCTACCTGGGATTGAGCACGAGTCTCACATCTTCGAACCGTAGGGAGTTAGCAGGACTTTTCCTGCTCATGGACTAGGCCCTACACTGTCCCATGTCACAGCCAAAGGAAATGCAGGATTCCCCACTGCAGATGCCACGACTTAGCAAGACCTTGAGTAATCCTATTACAAAATCGTTCTGAGCACACCATGAGTTGACCTTGCTTGTAGCATGCTATTAATCAAGGCAGTGCAACAGTGCTTTAACCACCCATGAGATAAGGGAACAAGTTACACTCATGTCTCAAGTCAAACCTTTATTTGAAGCATATTATTCTGGCACAGACCATTGCTGATATAATTGTGATCCCATTTTGTGTTTCTGGTAACTGCCTGGGGTAGGCAGCAGTCATTTTAAGTATCTAGAAAACCAGATGGGTCTGTCTGCCTTTGGTGCTGGAATTCTTCTGTAGCTGTAAAAATCACTTCCATTTCATAACTGAACATACAAAGTCCAAATGCAGTATAAAGAGTATCTTTCTCTTAAATGGCAAACACATTTAGAAATAAGACTACAAAATGCGTATCGCTCTTCCCCTTCCAAGAAAATGACTCTTTTATTTCCAAGTAATTGTACTGAATACATTTACTTTATATTTCTGGAATAATAATACCTTGCTGAAGACATTCAGTATTTGTCTGACTCACCAGAACGATGGTGATGTTGTTCTTCTAGGAATTCCAAGTCAAGCATTAGGTCATCTTCATCCAACTCACAGGAACCCAAGTTATTCAAAACATCCTAATACATATTAAAAAAATAAAAAAAGAGAAGCATTTAGACAGCTGTGTTAACCAAACTGTTCTGCACAACATAATAAGCAAGCAGATCTGGAAAAATACGTTTAAGCAGGCGCTACAGAAAGTTTTTCTTCTAACACTGGACCAGTGAGAAATTGTATGAAACAACTGTCCAAGTAGAAATGTATTTGCCACCATTCTGTTTTTACAGGTTCTCGAGTATTTAACAGAAAAAATCCCTGAAGTACAAGTAATACCATCTATTTAACTAATTCTTTGTACTCCGCAGTGACAGTTTTGAGTCTCTCCAGGTTTAATCATAGCTTTTTATGAAGCATAGAGATGTTATTTTTAGCACAGCATAGAAGTATCAGTACTTGGTTTTCATTAAATTTTGGAATTCTAAGCACTGCCTGCCCTTACCAATATACTCTGAAGACAAATTCACTGTTCTATTTATCCAAGGGATAAAGAGCCACAAATGTAGGATAAACATGAAATTCAGGCTCGAATGATCAACTTATGAAATTTGAAGTATTAAGGTGGGTGGTATATGCTTAAATGGATAAAGAAGAAAGCCTGACTGTGAAGTGTACCTGCTTAGGTCCCCATTCCCTTTCTGTGATAAATTTTGTTGGAATCATAGACAGATAGGACAGGTTTATACAACGCATACTCTGGAAAGTCAAAAAGTGTGGGGCCACAATCAAAAGAGGGCAAAGTAGTAGCTTTTCATACTATGTTTTCCCTACAGGATTAGCTTTCCAGAAGATAAAATGACTAGTTATGTCTCAGGTAGACATCTTTACTCTGTAAGCTCCGAGTACAGCAATATTACTACTCAGGCTTCATTTGGAGCCCTGAAACAGCGTTGAGCTCAGCCTTTGTGAAGCCCTGCCCGCACAAGCAGCGCCTGAAGCCAGACACAGGAATGGCAATTGGTCTTGGAAGAGACGCACCGCCAACGGGGAACAGAGCCACACACAGGGAGCCGTGGCTGAAGGAAGTCTCTCCTCTGCCATCCAGGGAGAAACAGCAGCAGGGAGAAGACAACCCACACCAGGGCATGTTGTTCCCCATTCCTGCGCTCACCACAGGCAACTTTGGAAAATGAGGTGATGAGGCAACTGTTTTCTCTAGTCTCTACCAACCTAAAGTTGCTATACTCCATGTATTAAAAGAGATACTCATTCCCCGTTTTCCTCCCATGTATAATTTCTCCTATGGTCCTTTCTTTTGATCTGATAATGTCATGATTTTCTCCACAGTCACCAACATCTAATAAAAGACAATCCATGCATTCTCCAGCTGGCATTTTGTTTGCAAATGCACAAGTGATATTGCAACAGGCTTAATTTTTCAATTCATTCACAGTCAAAAAAAAGTCAGTAGATCCTGCATAGCTGCTGGCACCCCATACATCTCACATGCTCCCAACACAAATGTAACCCAGACAACACGGGAATTCAGTGCGAAAGAGGCCAGGTGATCATCCCAAAGTATCAAGCTGTCTGTGAGATCTCTGTATAGCAATCTGCTGGACAGAAAGCAGAGAAATATAACAGTAGTACACAATAAACTAGCAAATGTCCTCCCTGACCAGTTCCAACCATATTTTTTTATGCTTCTTCTAATTCTTTGAAGTATTTTCTCCCATAATAGATGCCAATTCTTGTTCACACTCACAACTTAAACTTATTCAACCCTTTCGAGTAATTACTTTTTCAAATTCTGTTTTCAACTCTTTCACTAACAACACGCAGGCAACACAAGGACTTTTTCCTGCATCCTTTCGCTGACTTACAATCAGCACAAGAAAACCTCTTCTGAGATACAGAACCCAATGCTAATGTTGTTACTGTATTTACAGATGCCAAGCACAGAAAGTGACAATTGTCAAGCACAGAGGCCCTCACAAAAGCAGTGAGCAGCATTGTACAGAAGGAAAATATACATCACACGAACATCACAGTGACATCAAACACACATCTTACCCCCTCTGCCTTAACTCAAAGAGCTGCTGACAAGCCTTCATCATAGTGACTGTTTCTTTCTCTTATGCTGACAAAATGTAGATGTTCAATGATCAAATTATTTATTACTATACAGTACAAAAGCATAAAAATAAAATATGAAAATACAATACAGAGATGCATTATATCAGGTTTAGTGTAACTGATACTTAGGCAGACACAAACTTTTCTAGTCTGGATTTGTGTTTACACACAAAAATACCCAAACTACAACTAGTTTACTAAAAAAATTTTAAAGAAAAAGTGTTCTCTATTAAATGAAAGTGGGAGAATACACATTGCTCAGTATTACAGATAACCTAAAACTTAAATAACTTTCGAATCACTGTTGGAGCCAGCGAAACACTGAAGATTGAAAATCTCATTTAGGGCTTATGTGTATCCTTTAGTACTTAATATCTTTCAAAATAGTAGCAGCATGACACTTCTAAGATTTGTTCACTGTTCTTTTTCACAAATTCCAAGAGCACTGTCTGACATGACTGAAGTATCTTCAGTCCAACTGTTACTACCAGCTGTATTTCAGAAGGAGAATCAATGATTATGGCAAATTAAGAGAAGATGAACATAAGGAAACGGTGTTTAAACAAAGGAAGAGTTTGTGGATTTTTGTTCTCTTTAAATTTAGATGCTATTATGAACTCGAGCTTGATCAAATGGTATCTGAAATTACTCAGAGAATGTATAATGTATCTTGCTTATATGTTGTTTTATTAATGTAAGAAAAGCATTTTGGGGACAAAGTTCAGAAGAACAATACCTGCAATTTTTAAGCCACAGCTTAAAGTTTTTCCTGCCAGTAGACGCAAAAGGTAAAAAGGTTGAAATACACAAGTTTGTTCTTTACCTTTAAGTTATCACCTATATCACAGTTGACCAATGGAATCTATGTCAATACCAGTGCTAAGCATCCTTTGATGAGCCATACTACTAGTAATGAACGTGATTTCATGCTAATTGAGCATCTCCTACATCTTGTGCAGTAAATTCTGTGTGGTCTGAAATCTTGGGAGATTGCCTGTGAAAATGTAGTGATTCACAGCCATCATCAAAAAACAAATTCTACTTGATTTGGAAAAAACAAGAACACATAAACAGAACTGCAGTTTTCTAAATTGAAGAAAGTCCACCAGGTAAGCTGGACCAAAAGGAAGAAGTTTGTATACAATTCTCCCCCTACATATTATTGCCTTTCAGGAAAGTCTTCACTTCCAATAACCTTCAGAATGGAGGCAAACCATGCTCTGTCTGTTCTATCTGTCCTGTGAGGATGATGTGCACTTCACTCCTGACAGCAACATCTCTGCTTGTCCACCTGAGCTGAGGGCTCCCAGCTGCCTTCCCAACGCACCTGTGACCCCCCCCCTTGCCTTCCCTTTCCTACAGCCTTTTTGACTGCAACTACAGTAGTAGGCAAGCTTAAGTGACAAAGAAAAGCTCCCTCACATTTATTCTTCTCAGAAGTACCTCCACCAGGGAAACAGTCTCCCTCTCCCCAGGAGTTCACTTGTTCTTCATAAAGTGATAATTCATGGAACAGGGAACAAACAAATTAAAGCAGCTACTGTCCATCACAGTGAGAATGAGGGCTTGGCAGAGAGAGGTGCTCTGCCTGCCAGGGGCATCAGTGGTGTCTGTCCAGCTGCTCCCCTTTTCCCATTGCCCACTTCTGCGGGTGGAGTCCTTCCGCAATTACCAAACAGAAACAAAATCATGAATGCAGAAAAGCGCACCCAAGCAGAGGGCGTCAGTTAGGTTCCCAGGGCTGTGCTAACTGAGTAATATTTTCTGAAAATATACAAGAGAAAAGGGCTCCTAGAATGACCTGCCTAATGCCACAAAATGGCTCAGCGGTACCACTGCGAGTGCACGCCAACATGCTCCGCTCCTCTGCCTGCTGGCCAGGTGCCATCACTCCTTCGTTGCTATGACAATTAGTAACAATTGTAATTTCTTTTTAAGTTTAAAATCTCTTGACCCTTTCCCCATTCTTCCCCTCACCACTGCTGTTGCATTCTTTGAACAATAAAGCATTTAAGTTTTAAAAAAAGAAAAGAGACAGATCAAGCCCTAAAGAGCATTCAAAGTGAATAATTTCAAGGCTTTGCTACATAAAGAAAAATAAATGAATGCTTCCATCCAGGTCCCAAAAAAACATTTGTTGTGTATTTATGGTGGCATACCTTTTATTTATTCCAGGAGGGAAACCATTTGGTTAAGGCAGATGCTCTGCAGCAAAAACCTCTTCATTGACTCTGTAATAGCCCCTTAGGAGCTTTAAGACATATTTCCTACTTCTGGTCTCTGCTTCCCACTTGACCTCTACCACCATTTCGCCGTTATGACAGACCAGAAATTAATATGACGGTGCTTTTTTCTTCTAGTTGATCTGGAACTTGATCATAATCTGTGAGTATGAACAGACTTAGTCGATCACTTGCCCATGTCTCTCTGATTTTCCTGGTCAAGACAGGCTGCAGCCCTAGTTTACCTACCACTCTTCCCCCTTCAACTTGGTGAAATAACACCATCATTTATACAAGTTTCTATTTAAACAAGAGTTTAACAGTGATGTTTTAAATGTTACTAATTCAGAACAAAAGGAGTAATTCATACATTGGTTCAGGCTGCTTTTGGTAACTGATAACAGCTGTATCAGAACAGGATGTTAATCCAAGCACATTTCAAGCATCAGTAACTTTTCAGTAACAATTTTCATATTTAAAATTCTTTCAGCAACAACAAGAGGTATAAACTGCTGTTTCTCATCCAACAGCTAGCTGTCTTACTCAGAGCTCATTGAACTCAATAGTATTCGATTCATCTGTGATTGGGTCCAGATGGTGTTAACGACCTTAAGAAATATGACCTAAGAATCATTTTATTATCGAAAGATACACAGTGATTTGCATGGATATGGTTCAGAAACAGCAAAATGTTACAGGGATACAGATGTATTAGACATACAGATCCTCCCAGACAGACTGTATCTATCTGGATAGTAAGTTTATTCAGGGTTGCTGAAGGGGGCTTCCTTCCTACCTTAGTTCCCTCCCTATCCGACTTTCTCTCCTCCCGACTTTCCTTCCTCTAATCACTCAGAGAAAATCTAATGCAAAATACATGAATTTTCAGTCCTTTTCCAGAATAGTCAAGTATGTAATTATTTTTAGAGTCTATGACACTTAAAAATGAGTTTGAAAGCTAGAATAAATAAGAACAGCTTTAGTAGTAAATACATATAAAGTGCTCAACATAACAGGTCTCACATCTACTATTGGGCTTAATCAAAAGATGAAATGCAAATAACATTACTTTATGATGTGCCATTTACTATGTGGAGTTTGTTAATTATTATTCCAAATAACCAACTTACACATATAAAACCCTTGTGAAATCACTGCTTATGGAATTATATTATACTTATCTGAAAACTGACTACTCTGGTATTCAGAAATGACAATAAAACATATGTATGAATACACAGATACACTAAAGCATATTATCTTGTTAAGCAATACAATTCAGTTCCAAAACAGACCTACAAAATCATATCAATTGCACAAGATATAGAAACAAAGCAGGGTAAATCCAGGTAGAACTGCATACTTACAACTAATATGCAAAATCAAGGTGAATAATTTGGTTTAGGTGACAAATCTGCCCATTTCAAAGAGCCAGTAGCCAATGGCACCACTCAAAAGATTCATTTATTGATGTTTTCACACATTTTTATTCTAGACTTCTTGCTCCCATACCACTGAAATAATAAAGCAACAGCAAGGTCCTAAAGGCAACAGATAAGTCCTCTGTCATTACCAGGATCATTGGAGAGTTGTATACATTATTTTGTAATTTTATTCTAATTATCATGCAGTCCCTAGTCAATACAGTGTTCAATGGCTTCTGTTTCTATTTCATTTTCTATGCTAGTATCTTGAGGGAGATTCAGCCCTTGAAAAATATTATTTTCCCAAGCAAGCGGATGCAGATTCTTTTTCTGCCCAGTGCTTTTGTGTATCCACGCACAGGCTACCATTGGGACCTGGCATTTTCCAGTATTCTTCAGGGTTCTTTCACACAGGTGACAGATATTTCCATTTCATTACAGTATTGTGATACTGCAACAAAATCTTGGATACTGCTTGGAGATTGTTCAAGACCTCTGAGAACTTCATGAAGCTATAAAACCGAAGCACTGACATGTTTGCAATTACTCAGTTCATAAACATTTCTGTCAGACACATATACGACTGAAGACAGCATTCATAGAAGTCACTGAAAGTTAACTCAGGTTATACGTACAAGGATATAACCTTACTATCATGAACTTGAACATATTGACTACATTTTAATCTTTAGTGTATGCTTTGATCAAGCTTTGCACCTGTGCTCAGCAAACACACTTTTTCCTGGAAAGCATTTTGTCACTGCGCTCCCCCTGGTGCGTGCCTATGCAAGACACTCGCCACTGCCGCAGTTCAAACCGAGCAGATGAGTTTTGGTCACGGGCATCACTCCTTGAAATGCCATTTTTCATCAGCACCTATGTTACATACAGACGCATTTCTCCTCAAGAATCGCTAATCCTACTTCACTATCACTTTAGAGACTACACCAGGAAAGCCTTAAAATACAGTGGAATATTTTTTTAAAGCTTTTTTCCCCTGACATAATAGCCTGTGTCTCATTTGCATAAGTGATTATGCAGCAGTCACGGGATTTTCAAAGATATTTTTAGAACTACAAGAACAGAATTTTAAAAACTCACTTTTCAAAAAAAATGCTTTGGGTTCTGTTCTGTTTTATTTTCCTTTCTTCCCATATTGGCCTCCAGACATCTTTCCGATCATCCTCCTCTGTGTTATTGTTCTCAACCATTTCTGAATACAGATTTTCACACATTATTGGTTGGGGGTTTTTTTCAAAATATAAGGATTTAGTGTTTATGTGTCCCCATTGAAATGATATACTAAATGTGGTTTATAAAATTCCTCTCAGAGAAAGACAGTCTAGTATTGCATGTATGTTTGCATTTAATATTATAGACTCCTTTTTCCTTCACTGTAGAAATATATGTGAAGGGCTATTTAAGATCAATACTTCTGCAAGAGCACACAGAAAACACACTCTAAGAATAATTTGATTCTTTTGTAAAGTCATATGTATGACAATTCACCTGTATCTACTCAGGGTGACTGCGTATCTGATGCTGGAATAGATCAGAATTAAATACTTGTTTCAAATCTGAAATGATTTCTAGAGATTGCCAAAAGACAGTACTTCATCAAAATTGTATTCAGCAAAGGAACATGGCATACAATCAGCAGAGGAATGAAAACTGAGATATACTCAAGGAAGAAGAAAAACCTTGAGCTATTTAAAGTAATGTTAACTCCTAGAACCATGCCTGCACAATTCATGGACATACTGAAGTATTTCCCTTTCTGCACTCTTCCACACACTTCAAAGGGAAAATGAAAATACACAAAACCCAGAAAACAGAAAAACCTTTAAAAATACAAAATCCCTACCAACAGCCTAAAAATCTCTATATCAATTATAAAGCTTATGGACGCCTTTCATACACCAAGAGCAGCTTAAAAGTGTTTTTTTTACCTGAATAATACCACCCAAAAAGCATATTATTCCCTACTTGAGTAAACTAGAGACTGCAGAAAGGAAAAAATAAATCTTGTAACTTCTGGTAAGGACATTTTCTGTAGCTAACGTCTGGAAATCCATTTATAATATAAATTAATGTGCCCTTAAGAACCAAAGACAGAAAATTATCAGTGGAGAGAACTGTCTAACTATAGAGCTCGGGTCCATCATACTACTCTTCAAAATATTTTTTGCACGCACACTGTCAGCTGCGCAAGGGAAGTGCAGTATTTTCCATCCTATTCTTGTTTCTGCCCTTTCAATTTTCTCTATGCATTACTCAATGTCTGCAATGATGCTCCTTTTGCCTGAGAGATTATAACTAATGGACTCCCCTAACACATCTCAGTTTGCACTCACCCACGTGGGGTTCGTTCTGCCACAACATGGTCAGCTTGCTGAAGGCACGGAAGTGTAACACAGCAAAGCCCAAGCACTGCTGGCAGCAGGAACAGGAGCTGACTGCTGCTGTCCAACCGTGTGTCAGTCAGGATCAGACAACAGGGGGAAGTGGCACCTACCTTCAGAAGTTCACAGGCAAAAGGATTCGAACAAATAAGGTGTTGATGTACAGCACCAACATTCACTCTCCCCATGTCAATCAGCCTTCCTGTCATTGGGAAAGCACGCATAGGCATCATATGGCAGGGTACTTCGACACCCAGCGCTCACCAGCCCACCTCCCACCGCAAACCTACAAGGACTCCTCTTACACAGCAGATGCTGTAGATGCTGGCAGCTAGTCTTGGATACATTTGCTGCTGTTGAGGTATCCAAATGCTACAGCACTGATGAGGATAACATGCAGCTGAAAGCCACAGGTTGGTGACCCTACTGCAAGCATTGATGACAGTTCAATGGTGTAACCTGCCTCTAAGAGCACACCCGTGAATGCCAATGGATTCACCTTTGCAGGTGTAACCAAAGATGCACTTACTATTTGCTTGTTCTCCACTCTGATATACACACACTAAAATGGAGGGGCAATAGTCAGTGTACATATTCTCTGTAACACAACAATGCCACTAAAAGCATAACTGGTAACCACTTCAAAGTATTTTATAACACTGCTAAGCACAGGTATATAAATAACATGCAACTCCAAAGATTCAGAGAACAGTGGTGTATTTGCACAAACGATGTACAGGAAAACATGCAAGCAATAAAAACATGGCAAGATGACAACAAGGAGGTATAACGGGCAGGAAGGTGTGTGATGGAATCAGAACTAGTCCTGGTCCCGAAAACAAGGTGACCTATAGGAGAGGCAGACAAGGTCGCCTCTCCTTCCCTTTGGAGCGGAGGCTGAGAAACACAAACCCACCAAGGGTGAGCAAGCAAAGAAGTAAGCAGCAGCATACTTTGGCTACATTTTCCAACACCTGAGAGTGCACGAGCTTGGCCCCGACTTGGTCCTCAGTGAGGGCAACAGCAAGCACCACCGCCACCACCGGCACCCACACCCCAGCGAAACTGGCCTTGTTCATCAGTCTCCTAAACAGCCCCATCGCAGCCATCTAATTCCTACACTTACCAACACATACTTGTATGTGCACACACCCACTTACAACATACAGACCAGCTGCATGGACAAACAGCTCTTAGAGAGCTGGTAGGCAACAGGTGCCCTCAGCATTTAAAATTTAGCGTACTTTATGCATCTCAAAGTATGCTAATAAATCCAGGTTCACATCAGTCCTAGATAAGGATCGGTTCTTGACAAAACTGATAGACAGCAATCATCTAGCCTTGAATTAACTATCTATCAACAGAATACCAAAATAAAAGCCACATTTTAAATGTGCACAAGCTTCTGTGCACCAGAAGGCTTGAGATTTGAGTCTGTGAATAAAAGAAAAAACAATACCATTTCAGTCGAAGAGGCACTTTTGCTGTTTGCCATTCTTTCAAATAATTCTAGAGCGCTCAGATTTACTTTCATTGTAAACAGAATCAAGACAACTGGATTTTCTGTGTTTGGAAAGAAAAAGATGTATACGTCTTTCATATATCCATCTATAATTTCATTAACAGAATCATAGAAAAAAATTTCTTCCACTAAGAAAGTATGAAAATACAGTCAAAGAAAGGCAATAAAGCTTAAAATGACGAAATAAAGCCTCCTTTAAATAGATTCTTCTCCCCCCCACCCCCGTACATGCATATGCTTTCCTCCCAGCAGAGGGATACATCTGCAACACATAATTTGCTTTGTGGATTAGTTAATGTTTTTACAGCTTTTGTAATAGGCAAAGAGCTATGCAAGTGTTCTAGTGCAGTCATTATCATCATATAGCTTTGGGAAAGTTTTCTACATCTTGTGTGCCAGATTTTTCTGCCAAACACAGAAAAAGCTCCTTGAGTATCTCTATCTTGCATTTATATAGGATATCATTTAGATCATTCTGTGAAATTTGTTTGTGTATTCCTCAGAGATGTGTGTACAACAGGTTATTCAATGCATGGATTGGTCAGGCAAATTTTTCCAAACCCACTCAAATAAACACTTAACTTATGGCAAAACTATTTGGCAACTGAAACTTTGGCAGCCAGAAACTTCTGGCTGTGTCCTGATAGCACCTAAGTCAATGCTTCAGCTAACATTTAAAGGGTCAAAAATTGCTTTATTAGACCTAATAAATAAAAATAAAAAAAATTATTTTTGCCTTTTCTTGGACAGTAGTACACAGAGAGGGGGAAAAAAAAAAAAGGATCTAAACATACAGCTGGTGAGGACCCAGCTGCCCAAAAAAGCAACATTTAAATTCAGGGGACACCAGAAGGAGAACCTTAGCATTTATAATCTTGATAAACCACCACCACTCCTAAGGGGCAAACCCTGGCAATCTCTTTAAAGAATATTTTTCTTCTGACAAACCCCATCAGCACAACTCTCTCTCTGCCACCATCCAACACCAGCCACACTCATCTGGCAGAGACAGCTGAAGTCAAGTCCCATTTCCCCAAAGAGGGCTAACATCGTTTAGCCTGTGTTTTCAGTATTTCTGAAAAGCACTGCAGGAAAAGGTACACATACAGTACCACATTCAAGAACCAACCAATTCTTCTTGCAAATAACCTCTCCCAAAGATCTCACAGTTCTAGTTGTATCATCTGTACTGTTGGAGTCGGCACTTTTGGATGCCAAATGAAGATAACGTATTTTACGTCTTGAGCATTATTTTATTTCTAAGAAAAGACTAAGAATTTGCTACATATGAAAAACTCAAAATTCTCCTAGACATATGATTAAATAAATAAAATATTTATGTCTAGTAACAGGAAAATTTAATATTTTCTCCCTCCCACTATTATTGTAAGCCAATTCAAGGCTGAACCTTCTGTTTCCAATTCTAATTTGTAGCCTGCAATATTGGTGATAAATCACTCAAAAGCAAGCCCTATAAATGAAACCACAAGTGACCCTTTACTATCGCACCCTTAATGCAATATCATAATAGAATGCTATTGCTAATATTATTTGAATTCTTTCTGTTTCCATGGTAACTTTGGCCTACGGCTGCTCTGGTAAACAAGGTTTTAAATCATTCTTTAAGAAAGGCTTCTGCTCAAATGTCATTTTTCCACTAATGCATACTTTTCCCCACTTTGTTTGTTTTGTTCTTTTTTTTGGAGAAAAACTGTAATGGCAATTATTGGTCCAGAAGACAGATTTTTTTGGCTATGACCATTGAATAGGCAGTGAATTTGGAACTTGAGGAAACAAGGAAACCTGTAACAAGCTCTGACTAACATCAGTAGTACAAAATACAATATTCCATCCTGGAGATGTATCTAAATCTCACAGAGACTGAGACACAACAAACCCTTGCTTGAAATTCTGTGATGCATATATTTTACAGGCTTTGTTACTGCTCTGTACTTTCAAAACTCTTTGATGCTTAAAATTACTATCTCAGTACCCACATGTGCATTTGCTCATAACAAATATTTAGCCCCCTGGACATCAGAACGTAAGAACGGCATGAATACCTATGGAACAGTGTCCAATTCTTTCCCAAGACTTACACAGGTGCTTAAACTGAATAGAAAAATGTTGTCTGCCAGACATGCCCAGCTTAAGAAGAGAACAGTATATTAGTATCAGAGGTCACCTGGGTTTTATGTCCGAATTCAGAGACAACCAAACCTGTACATTCACCTGCCAGTCACCTTGTCAGCCACAGCCGGGGATAACTGACAGAATCTGGTTCTCCCCCCTCCCAAAAAAAAAAAATCTGTCGATGAAGTCAGTACACTATTCAGGGCACAATCGCCTTTTCGGAGAAAAGTGGAAATACCCGAGAACACAACACTCTTGGAGAGCCATAACACTGCTTGAACTAAGGCCAGGGCAGATGTTTAGGCTACTCGTTAAGTTTTTGGGCACCCTTCTCTGGTCAGCCTACCCCAACAATAGCAGTAGTTCTATTACTGCTTCAGAGCCCAAAGAAGCAGCTCAAGCTGATTCCTTTTGTAAGGCAATGAATTCACAGCACATTTTCAGTACAACATAGCCTTTAGTAATGTTAATTACATCACAAACTGTTACTTGCTGGCAGGATGTCCAATTCCAATAATAATTTCTTTGAGTCAACATAGCTGTTTACAAATCAGACTGATATCTGGTTTATCAGATCAGGAAAATGTAATTGCTGATGCATTCTAAGCAGTGCAAGCTCTAATAATAATGTTATGTATAACATATATTATATATACATACATATGGGTCCCATACAATGTTATACACCTATCATGGAGACTGTATCAGTGTCTGGTTCTTCAGAAGAAAACAGTATTCTAAAAATTATATACTAGATTTGCTACAAACCGAAGCACGAAACCTGTTCTTCACTCTGCTTGCAGGTCTTTTACCCGGAACTGTGTCTCCACTTTTTTCTGTTCACTGTGTGGCTTTGCAGTTTCAATAGCATCTGCAATATTTCTCTGACAGTTCTCATTCTTCCTTAACAGAAATGACGTGCGTATAATGAAGAACAACAAAAATATAGTGTATTTTTTGTTTAAAGGGGCAATGAATGAAAATATGCACTCGCTTAATCAGTAACTTATTTCTTAAAGGCTCTCTGGTTTGCCATTAAATATCATATATCTTGTCACGGAATTCTTCATCCTTAGCACATGCAAAGTCTGGTATTTGAACAAGCGGGGATGGGCAGCTTATTACACTGACAAGTTAGACATCAGACTGGAGGCAATCAGGAAAGACTTAGTTCCACCAGAAAGTACTCCAAAGACCTTTTTCACTAATCAACACTTCTGCATCTTCAGTACAGAGAGTAATTGAAACTCTTCAAGGTCACAGAGACACTGTCAGAAACTTTCTCAAATCCTTACCAAAAGACTGTCATTATAACAATTTTCATTTGCCATTAATTCCCAACTACCTAATTTAGCAGGGTAGAAAGCAGTCCCCCCAGTACTAATTGGAATAAATTTTTAATTTAATTGTCTAATGCGCTCCAGTTTGGGGGTTTTTTGCCTTTCAGCGAATCAATGCTCTCGTTATTTGTTAACGGCTAGGTGCTCAGGGCAAACCGTTAAGAGGTTAAAAATAAGATAGCCTCTGCGTCAAAAGTCTAGGTTTAAAAAGAAGCAGCAATACATACATCACAGGGTAGATTCCTTTAGTATAGTTATGATTTTCTTTCAGAAAGGGGTCAAACACAGTCTTCTGGTCTGTTTTGAACAGGGTAGCTGAACATTTAGGGGTTCAGTTAACAAAACGTTGCTGTTTCATTCCCACTCTAAATAAGCACCACAAAATTCTAGAATTGTTCAGCGCTAAGGACAGATTTTGTTCCTATCATGTGAATAAACCAGATCCTCAGGGACTAAGGTTCAGTAGGGCCATCACAATAAACTCGTCTTGAGAAGACTTACCAAGAAATGTTACTCAGCATGTAACAAAACATAAACTTAACGCTCAAATTTAAGCTACAAAGAACTCAGACCCATAAATTAAGACACCTGTCCCTCAACATCTATGTTAACAGGACCTTACAGAATAAACTGAAGTAATACACAGTAAATATTTACTGTCTTAGCAATGGCAAATTGCCATTATTTTCAAATGTTTACTAGAACTTTTCAATACAGTACTTCTTTAGTACTTGTACTATACCAACATTAGTGACGTTAAAACTACCTGATTTTTTCTTGTTGCCTTGATTTTCACCCAGATTCAAACCTCACTTCAGTCAACAGGTTCTAATAATGCTTTCTACAAGGATTAGCAGACAGCTTCACACATCCAAAATAGAGTGACATGTTCTTTCTTGATCAATACCCCTATTTTTAAGATGCTTTTCTTCACGTAAGCACCTTCTGCAGCTGCTGCTGCTTTCAGGGTAAGATAAGAGGAAAGTACAGAGGTAAAGAGGTTTTAGAAATATGCAGTAGCAGCTACATAAGCATTAGATACTACTGGATGTGCTGAACAAAAGAAATCTGATCAAGTATCAAAGCCCATACCTTCTACAGCCTCAATTCTGTATTTAAAGGCTGCATTATGCCAAAAATTGGTTTTGTTCTTCTTTCTATTTACTGGATAAAAAATATTTTTTATCATAAAGCAAATACAGTCATTATGATAAAGCCAGCACATGTAAATGCTGTTCTGGTGTTCAGTACTATGTAGTACTGTTATTCCCAGCTCTGCAGTGGGAGTGCGCATGTACTTTTACAAATAAAAACTTTTTAGCCTACTTTCCTAAAGAATAAGATTGATGTCAACCCATTATCTAAGCACAAACTTTTTTTTGTTCTCTTCCCAGGAAATTTTGAACATTTTTACCAACATTAACTGGACAGAAAGGTGGCAGTCTCAAAGGCAAAATGCAGAAGCTAAGTAACAGCAGATATTTGGATGAAAGAGTAAGATTCAAGTAGTGCATCTGCTATGAGCAGAAGTGTTGTACAAACTCACATCTTACAATGGCAAGCATGAAATATTCTCTTTCCTGTCCTGCAGGAAGTTTCAGCTGAATCCTACATCCTCCTTTGATACTGACATTGATCTGCCTGTTCCAAAACATAAATCCCCTCACAATCCCTAATCAGTTTTCACTAGTTCCAGTGCTCATAAAACTCATTTGCCTGCTACATGATCAAATAGTGAATATTCTATGATTACTTTCCATGCACTAATTAATACAAACGAACTCAACATCCTACTGTTTTTAGGAGAGAAACTGGAGGCAGGTGAAATTACTCCACAGAATGAGATGGCTGCATCTCTGGGACCAGAACACAGACTCTTTCACTTCTGCTCCTCCCTTACTCAGCTACACCAGGCTGATATTACTTGATATTATTGTATCATAATTTGAGCAAACGTCTACCTCATGGAACTGACTAAAAAACCAGAACTGGTGTTCTTTATTTGCCAAAGGTTCTTGAACAGGATTGTCTGTGCTGGTATAGTAGCTCCTAACCCCATGTCTGCCCTTACAGCTCCTGAACAATGAGCATGTACCAGCATAATCACAGGTAGCCTGCTGTTACTGATCGAAGGGAGAGGTTTTACTTCTTTAAATCTGTATTCACTTCAGACAGTTGAGCACCCTAAGCTGTTAAAGAACTACACACAATTTATTATAGGCAAAGATATAGTCAGAGTTCAAGGTTAGGTGTAAACACTGTAGTTGTATTACTTATAAACGCGACAACTGAAACTGAGGAACAGGCATGTTTCTTCAATACAGGCGAACACATACAAATACAGAACACCAGTTCATTGGCTTCAGCAGCACCCATCACCACTAACACACGATTTCAGGATCTTCCTCCCAGCTCTGACTCACCATTGAACAGAGTCCATTTAAAGACCAACGACCAGTTAATAAAAGGTGCAAGGAACAGTCCTACCTGAGAGATGACCAGTTAGTTACAACTTTAACCTCCTCAAATAGCTGTGCCACATAGACACAACAGCCCTGTTGCCCAACTGGCAGAGATTTGGGAGTGCAAGAGGCAGACATTTGAAAGTACTGGGCTAGAACACAAAAAAAACCCCAAAACAACAACCAAACAAATCACACCTGCTTACAAATATGAGCACATTGAACTAATTTCAGTTTTCATCTGTTCTTTTAGAGAATGAGAAAGGAAACAAACATTAAAACTTCATTTTCCTTCTACTGATCACTGCCTGTGCAGTATTTCATCACAGATGTGATGAGCTCACACTGTTCTCAGCTCCGGTCCTGCACTTTCGCCCCAAGGCAAGTGCCCTTCGACTCTCCAAATAATCTGACAGTACTTACTTCCTTCTTCAAGATGAAGATTCAGACTATCCACAGAAGAATGAACTGAAAAGACGTAGTGGATTTGTTGTTTTCCTTCCCCACAAGAGGCTAGTACTGCAAAATCTGACAATACAGTGTACCAATGAAAGTCTGGCATTCTGATCCCTGAGGAAAAGTCCAGTTTAATCTATGGGAACGTAAACATCAAATGTTAAAAAAAAAAAAAAAAAATCTTTGTGCACAAAAATTCATGTCACACAGTGCTCCTCAGGTACAGCCATGAACAGAGCAATAACTGTTCATCTATAGCATTTTCCATGCACTATCTACAAACGTAAAATGTGACACTAAAGATTCTTGTGCCATTTATCAAATGTAAAGCAGATAAAAGCTACCAATACACACATATATGCCATGTATAAAATAGGTCTCCAAAATCATCTGTTCTCACTATTTTATATGGTTACATTAATAGACCCATGGATTGTGGGCCATAAAAATCCAGGACTCAGACCTATACCTTTGAATACTTCCCAGTGGAAGATATGCTTTCATTGACAAAAGTAGCATCCTTCATATGCTCCACTTACTGTGTGGGCTGGGGTAAGCATCCAAGGAAAAGTAGATTTCATGCCTTTTGGAAAAAAGCAGGTGATCATCTGCTTTTACTCAACAACACTCTGCTTTAAAAAAAGGCATTTGCAGGGGAATCGGAGCCAGTATATGATTTGCTCTGTTACATAGCTTCTAAAAGCCTTCTGATTTACTATAATACTAAACTTCTATTCTTATCTTGTTTGGATATGAAAGAAGAGAAAAACGTGATGCCTGATTGTATTCTGCTTTATTTTTTTTGACTTTGACAAAGCTATAAACTAGGAGGACTCAAACATTACACCTGAAAGGCAGTGTAACCTAAAGGAACATCAGTTAACTGAGAAACTGTGAGCTTTGAGACATTTTCTGCACTTTCTGCTTGATTGCATCAGGTAATCTCTTCAGCCTGAAGTTACCGCCTCCATGTCGGCCTACCTTATTCAAATAGTAAGTCTCAGACCAAATGACTCTAAGTGATTTTTTCCATTCGTATTCAGCAGGGCCAGCTGAGGCAATCACAAACTCCATCTCTCCACTCCACCCCTCCTCTATTGCAACCTTATGAGGACACATGGAACAAGCATCCAGTTCTGAACTTCCACAAGTTATCACCAGAAGTGTTAAAATAAATTTCTTTAAGGTAATTTATCTCCAGTCTGTGCTGTAAACTTTTGTGACCTAGGAGCAGTCACACATCATATTCTGCTCTCCCAGCCAGAAAAGGAGCCAGGTGGAAAATAGAGAGCTGTAACTGCCTCAGCCATAATAGCTTCTTTTACTCGCGGCATCCTATGCTGATGCAGAATGCCAACTGTGTCTTTCGATCAATGTCTTTATGCTAGTGTTCATATACTAAAATAACAGAAATAATGACAATTTAATGCAATATTAAACAGAAAATTCACAAGATGTCTTTACTCTTTTTTTGCATGATGTCATATCACATGAAGTCTAGCTCTTTAATTTGTGTACAATGTCTGTGTGCTATTAAATCATTCTTTTCTGAAATGTCTTTAGGCAATTTATAGTAAAAATGAAACCTAGATTAACCTCTGTTACGCAGCAATAGAGTAGGATTTTATTTTCCCTTCTGTATAGTACTTGCATTGCTACTGAGCAACAGCTTTGAGCAACTGGATACTCTAACTCTGCTACTCAAAAACCTGCAAATTTCCAGCCTCTTGCTGCTCACAGAGGCAGAGTAAAAGTGTGCTGAGCTGGCCTGTCCATCGCAGCACTCAAAGCATTTCTCCACGTTGCAAGGAGAACTGCTTAGCCGACCAGTTGCCCAGTGCCTTTAGGCATCTCTTCCCCATAGGCCACACTACATGACTGAAGTTGAAGCTTGGCGCCTGACCCAGCAGAGCATCAACGTAAGGATTTGACTAGCCACGGTAATTTATTTTCAGGCTTCTTCACCACTGAGCGATCTCGGATACTTCCAATCCCAAGGAAAACGCGCTGCCAATTTCATAGCATCGCAGGGTACTACTCCCTGGCTATGACAATGGCGTCATCAGAAACAAAAAGCTCAAAGAGGCTGCCTTGTCAGGGGCCTCGTCTGCGGAGAAACCAGAGTACTTTGCTTTCCTCCCCATGCCTCAACAAGTTTTTCTGTGCTGCAGAGTGACACGCTACTCCTAAATAATTCCAAAATATCATCACGCCATTATTTGTATAAAATAAGGAAAACATAATTTATGTTTTAATCAAAGGGCTTCACTAGCATACCACACAAGAAATCGAGCAGCCTTCTACTCTGAAGCACAGGCATATTTTACAGCAGCGTTGATTGTTGCAAAGAAGCCTACTGCCACTGAGTGGCTAAGAGGGAAAACACGTTTGTTGGTGAAATGCACCGAGTCTGCAGAAAGCCTATAGATCCTAATTTGGACGCATTTCCCAGAAGAATGACTTTGAATTGCAGTTGGCCGTCTGTTTGTGTTAAGCAAATCAGGTAATTAAAAACTAATTTCTAGGCACAACAATCAACACACGTCTTCCTAGATCTCTGAGAGAGAAAAGTATATGTTGATACTGCAGTCTAACTGCCTTCATTTTTTGCCTCAGGGTTCTGTATCACAGAACCACAGAATGTTCGGGGTTGGAAGGGACCTCTGTGGGTCATCTAATCCAACCCTCCTGCCAAAGCAGGGTCACCTACAGCAGGCTGCACAGGACCTTGTCCAGGCGGGTCTTGAATATCTCCGGAGAAGGAGACTCCACAACCTCCCTGGGCAGCCTGTCCC
>Ga0065711_1003258_pt1 | contig 28931 bp, 8 predicted proteins | sample Hoacrofraction12_FD_59098 | JGI IMG/M metagenome (GOLD analysis project Ga0065711, IMG submission 59098) | Hoatzin crop microbial communities from Cojedes, Venezuela - Epithelial fraction 12 v2 (version 2) | ecosystem: Host-associated > Birds > Digestive system > Esophagus > Crop | place... | reverse complement strand
CAGGTCCACCCCAAGCCTGTACTGGTGCATGAGGTTGTTCCTCCCCAGGTGCAGGACCCTGCACTTGCCCTTGTTGAACCTCATCAGGTTCCTCTCTGCCCAGCTCTCCAGCCTATCCAGGTCACGCTGACAGTAGCCATTTGCTTCAGAAACCATCTTTCCTCCCGTGCCAGTTAACCAAGGCACCATCACATTAAGCTGTCCTAATGACATGACAAATTCCTAGCACGGTCAATACCTTTAAAGTAATTCATGTTTTAAGACTGATGTAGAAGACTACTTCCATACCTGAAGTGTGCATGTGAGGGGAAGGGGGCATTCCACTGGTGCTTTACCAGGCATCTGATGTGGGACAGCTGCGGAACATATCCAAAGTTCAAATTCTTTTTTCATATGTCTTGAACATGAAACGTATTCATAGAAAACAAGAAGACAAAAAATATTTTGATTGATGGTTGAATATTTCCCAATAATAAATCAGTATATGAGGAAAATTTGCCATTCTTCTCCTTTGTTAAATTTATAGTTGTTTTGAGAAAAGTCCTTCAGATTGTTCTTTTTTTTTTTTTTTTTTTTAATGTTCTTCTAGCCTGCTAACAGTTGTGGAAGATCCAATTATCATGGCACACGGAACAAAGGAAGAAGAAGAGAAGAATCATCAGTTGGGCAAACAGAGGAGATTTACGTCAACTGCAAAAATGTCTCACACTAGCCTAAGAAAAGACCATTAGATTCCTTCTTAAGAATGAAGTAACCAAAACATAGGCCTTATATTTGCAGCTTCGATTTTATTTTCTTTGCATCAGTGAGATGTAGAAGGTCAAACGGGCTGTGCTGAGCACTGTCTGGGCTGCTTTGGCTGGACAGCCAGTCTGGGCCAGTTACACCAGGTGTGTCTGTGTTGTATTGCAGCCTGCAGCATTAACCTATCCATTGATTTATATGTAGAATTAAATATTGTTTGTACTTCTGCAATTTCAACATTTTTACCCACTAGGTGTACTCTTAAGTAAGAATTTTAGAACAGCTCTGGCATGCAGAATGGAGCTGCATATGTCTCCATAAAGTTAATTTGGTCTGAGAAATCTATGTGTCTGAGAAGCCTATGTGACAGGGTGAGAAAGAAAATGTGCTTGATGTTATCTACGCCCATGATTTTTGCATCTCAAATTAAGAGCTCTATAGAATAATAAATATCCATGATTTTCCACGCAGGAGGTGTTATTTTGCTGCTGGGAAAACAGTACTATTCAGCTGACAAAAGCAAGTATATCAGGGATCCTTGAACCTAGATTTAAAAGTATGAGCAGAAGCTTGCTATCTGACAGCTGTGTGGTTTTACAGGCTTCTTGCCACTCACCACAGTTATTTCAGCACTTTCTATTTGGGGATGGAATAGAAGTGCAGGCCCTGGTCTCCTCCCTCCCTCCTTCCCCTCCACCTCTCCCTCCGTGCCCAGGAGAAAACGAAACATGAAGACTCTGTCACTGTCAGGTTATATTTAATAATAATTTATTATAATTTCGTTGCACAAAAAATAATGAGAACATGGAAGATACATGAATAAATGATGCAAAGCAGAAAAAAGCATGACTGAGAACATTTACAGAATAATACACATACATATGTAGTTGTATGTGTGCATATGTATATGTTCTGCTGAAACCTACAAAAGAAACCACACAGAAATTGAACAAACAGACAAAAAAAAATCTTTGAACAAACAGAACTAGAAGGCAGACCTGAGAATTAGGATCTACGCATCTTTTGGCCTTTTACAAATCTGCTGTATTACTGAGTATGAAATCCCAGTAGATGAAGGTGTTACCATGATGGCTGACAATCATGTAAGTCTGCATACTACCAACAGTGTGCCTGGTCCATGTATGCTTGGTTCCTCTTTTCTCTTGAAGCGTTAGTAAAAGTGCTGCTGAATATGTCTGCGTTTGTTTATTTCTTTGGAAAGGGGTTGGGAGGGAGGCCTCGTGAGTTTGCCTACAGATCAGGTACTGGTTCCACTTGGCTGGCTAGAAAGGAGCATCTACAGCCTGACAGTGAAAAGCACATTTTGTGTAGCCTTCTCCAATGGAAAGCTTTCTTCATGTGCGCAGGAAGACAGAGTCTAGGTTCTTCTGAGAATAATGTGGACATCAGGCTTCTCTGAACTAGCTGAGCAATAATAACATCATGTGGTTATCCTACGTTTCAGGTAAAAATGTAAAATCCTAAACCAAATTGTCCTTCAACCTAGCACTGAAGACTGAAATTGTTTACAATGTCATATACTGTAAGAAAACATCTCATTTTGGTTTTGTGTACTTCAGAAGAAGGACATACACACATTGCAAGCGATATTTTTTTTNCTTTTCACTTACTGAAGGTTTCCAGATGTATAAATGCTTGCACGTGAAGTTGATGAGGATACACAGAACTGTACTATTAATAAGTTGGTTTATTTCCTGAGTTATCAAATGTCATAGCAGATAATTCCAAGTTGTGTAGAGCATTACAAATAAAACTCTGTAGCATCAGGTTGTTTCTTTGATGATCCAATTTATATTAATATGCCAAAATGATAATGTAATGAATTTGATTACGCTGAAGTTTTCACTTGGAACCCTGATACAGAAATATCCATAAGCCAAGAAGTCAGTATTGTTTCACTGCTTGTAGAGACAGTTAAAATACACCCCTACTTTGCTGAGGGTAAAAAATGGCGAGAAGTTNAGGATAAGTACCTGGAATACCAGTTTGTTTTGATTATTTCTGGTAATGCCCTTATTTCTTGCCTCCCTTGGTACTTTTAGCTTTTCTTTTAAAAATAATTGCTTATTTTTGAGATTTGAGGAAGAAAAAAGAAATCTGTAGGGCACATCTTTACAAGTATTTAATCTGCTTTAATTAAAATTCCATAGACATATTACTTTTACTAGGATAGTCCACAGGGAAAGTGACATCACACATAGCATAAGAATAATATATTGTTTTTTTCATAAAACAAACCCAAAACAACAGCTTCATTTTTGTACCATGGTAATCTCAGTGAACAGCAGCTGAACATGAGACTGATACAAATGAAAACCAAAAAGAAAACAACAAAAAACTTATCAATATTCTCGTTGGCTTAAAACCGGTAAGCTGCACACAAGAGAAAGTTCCAAAAGTGTAACCAGAAATGCAATATTAAAACACTAAATATTTTATGAGTCTGGCAGGACAGGACCCAGTAAAAGCCTGTTATCTGTGATAGAGTTTAGATTATGTAAATAGACTTCCCAGTGTAAAATAGAACAAAGTATTTGTTTATTGCTGTTTATTTTCTGCCTTTTTCTTTTGGAAACTTTTAGTTCCTTTTGGGTAAACTTCATCAACTTTAATTTGAAAATTTTATATTGAACAATACTGTGCTATTTCATGCTGTAATGCTTGCACAAAAAGTTAAGAGGGAGGAAAAGAAAAATCAAGGGAGTAACATGACAGAACTATGGATAGCAACCAGCTCAGCATACTACCTAGACTGTAAGAGAATTCTGTCTTTTCTTTGTTCTTTTAAGGCCTTAGAAACTTTTCTGAAAGGAAATAAACAGAATAAAGCACATTTTCATTAAAAAACTGAGTCTTGAATCACTGGGTAACTATCTTCTGTGTAACTGGAAAATGAATCTACGAGACTTTAAGGAAACTAAAACCAGATTTCCACAGTAATAAAATTCATCTTTTATGCTGGGTGAAAAAGGTAGATGTTTAAGTCCCATGTTCAAAGGAAATTCCGCAATTACTATTACTACTGAGTCTTCAAAGGGCATAAACTGACATCTCTTTTAAAAAAGAAATCAGAGAAAAAAATATTCATAATCCGTTTTTGCTGGGACTTCTGAATGTAGGAGAGGCAGTCACCAGGTTTGGATCAACAGGGTGAACACAAAAATCACAGCCTATGAAAGAAGATATCAGTTAGAAGAGTAATACACATTATCTCCTGTTATCTTCTTTATTTATTTCAATTAGGTTCCTTTGTTTTAAAGAGCTGCTCCTACTCTATAACACGCTCATGATACTGCTCATTCTGCTTGTCTTCTGCTGTCCCTTGGCTGTGCATCTTGGGGTAAAACAATGTTGCTGTGAAGAAATAGCCTGCTCCGAGGGCTGGACCCACCAAGGAACACAAGAAGCTGGACTCCTCCAATCCCCCACGTTAGGCAGAGTTGTCCAGCACTTAACCCTCCTTCTGACCTCCACCTGCCCTAAATTCCCAGGCATCTTTTCTGTTAGGCACCTAGATTTTTTCAAGAACACTCAGAAATAGCTTATTCTAACTGTGCTGTGCAATTTAACCACCTACCTCTAATATCCAGGTCTCATCCCAGGACTAAGGGATGGGAGGAGAGGACCAAGGCAACCAAGCAGGCAGAATAGTTAAGCATAGATGCTACCAGTATTTGTTAGTTTGATGACAGGTGGATGCTAGCTTACTCCTGAGAGATCCAAGTAAGAAACCTTACTTAGAAAAAGAAAAAATTCCAAGGACTGATCTCACTATCAGATTCATTTCTAGGTTGGGTTTTTTTGTTTTTGAGGGATGGTGGTGATTTTTAAATTTTTTTTTAAATCTTATCTGCATCATCCTCCTCTAAAGGTACTATGTTATTGAGCTTTGCAAAAGTTCAGATCAGCGGTATTTATTTACAGCAACTGAAACTCTGCCTCAGTGAGTACTCCCCAGCACGTCAGAGACTTGTTTCCTTTAAAGCCTAGATGCTTAACAGGAGTCAATCTCTAAACAGCTTTGTAAGTCTGACACTAAGGACTAGTTCCAAAAACAGCCCTGTCTGTCTACAAGATAGGTACTAGAATGCTTTTTTAGGCTGTGGACCCCAGGAGTAGAAACTATATGTCGAGTTCTCAGGCTACATTATTTAAGGGAACTGTTTTAGACTCGAGCACAAGATGCGCCTCCATTGCCATGCCTTGCTGCGATGGTGTATCAGAGTAAATTTGGGCTCAGGGTGGTCACTGTCGCTTAGACATCCAGTGTGAAGGGTTCCACCCTGAGTCTGGAGACCTACAGTGGTCTTCAAAACACTAAGCTGGACTAGGCTTTTCTCTGTCACGTGAAATGCTGGCTGTTTCTGCTACCACAGTCAGTTCACCCAGCATCCTGTCCACCAGAACAGCCAGGAAATGGAAGACCCTGGCCCAGTTATCGTCCAGCCTGCATCAGACACACAAGTCCTCTCCCCTGCCCTTTCTATCCTCCCATCTGACGCTGGGCACCTGTACAGAAACAACACATGTTAAGGACTGAGAAGAGCCAGGGGTGGGCCTGCAGGGCTCGGCAGGGCACTCCTCCAGCAAGAGCATCCTTGTTTCTGCTTTTGTCTATAACTTTTTTTTTGTTCTTTTCTAAGAGTAAAATTCATTAAGAGTAATGAGAAGAAGATGAGCATCTGGATAACCATGGGACAAACACATGATCGCGATCGTAGAGACAGCCTCTTCTGTGGGACCTCAGAGGCTACATGTCTGCCGCCACGGGACGGTGCTGCTGATCTGACAGTTTCTTGACCCCCGTTAGGCTTGAGTTATAAAGCTGTAGATTTACCTTACTATCCGTGTTATAGCCTTGAGGTTATAATTATATATTGCCTACATATAGCATAAGACATAATGTTCAAGCTAGAAATACCAAATGAAATGTATAAAGTTATCTATGGCAAGTTTCAAAAGAATAATACGTTTATTACCTCCACGCTATCCACATTGTTAGCTGGTATAATTAGATGAAATAATTAAAATTAATTACTAGTAGTGGCTGACATATTTCTTCTAACCTTACGCTCACTTAAAAAGAGAATTTTGTAGTTTTAGAAAAAAAGTGTCTCAGTGATTCTAAAGGATGTTTAACACCTTTCTTAAAAGTTTATTTAATCAGATTGTTACACTAAATTCATTTGTGCTATTAAACAGTAAGTTTTATAACATAATTTAAGTGATCAATAGCTTAGCATACCAAGATACAGTTAAACAAATACACAATATCTTTCCTTTTTTCTTTTTTTCAATACCTTTGTCCACTTACGTTTATGTCCATATGTATATTTGAAGAGAGAAATGTATGTTTGGAATATTTATATATATTAAAATTACTCTCAATACCATTTTTTTTTCTCGGTAATAAAACTGTTTGAAGGAGACATTTATTATTTTCTTTTAAATTTCCATAATTTACCCAACAACAGTAGTATTGGAGGAGCTTTCCCACAGAACTCTGTCAGATCATTTTGGAATCAGAAGCATAAAGGATGAGCACCTGTGTATTTTTATGCATAATAAATGGAGATGTTGGTTTTTTTACTCAGAATTTGATCAGCTCTGAAATATTCTAAATCTTATTTTTAGCAATATATGCATCAAGCGTGATAACAATTGTGATGCATTGTGCAAAATCCTATTTTTTAAGCAACAATATTGCATAATGCATATTAGCCGGACTGGTGCTTGGTTCTTCCTGACGGGTTAGGGAAAATGAGCCCAGCATTCCTGAGTCTATTGTTATAGAGCAACTTACAGCTGTGAGTTGGATTAAACACAAAACAGTGGTCACAGTTTCTGATAAAGTCAGAAGTTGAATGGTCTGGGAAACTGTTTTGCACTCAACGTGATGCATTGCTATGTGCTTAAATGTCTGCTAAATTCTCCAAATCTTTTTAAAGATTACAGAATCGTTTTTATTTTTGTTGTTTTCTTACCCTATTTTTCATTTCCTTCTTATTATATTTCAAAAAATTCTCTATAATGACGTTTTTCAAAGAAGGAAAAATAAATAAAAGGTGAGCATGTGTTATACTTTTTTTCTGCATTCTCTGTTTTTCCTTGTATCCATCTCAAACCAGTATGACTTAAAAAAAGCAGTTCTGGAAAATAAATATCTCCTGTCAGCCTGTCATCTATGGAAACACAGGAAATGCAACAATTAACATCAACAAGGACAGCTTAATTTGACATCATTTATTCTCTTTTAGCTATAGGATCAGAGATGAGAATAAATGCTTAACTGCAACCTTTATTTTTATTACTGGTATGGAATTGCCAAGACAGCTGATTAACTTTGTGCTATTTTCTATGCCCATAGCAGTCTTGCTATCATACGATTTAAAAGAAGATTGAAAACAGCGTGTAGCCTATATTAAAAATGAGGGTTAATTTCATTCATGTCAAATACTGTTACAGGAAAAAAATCTACTGTAAAAGGTATCCATTCACTTAACAATCCCAGGATTATAAGAGAATGTGGTAAATCTATTTAACCTCATGAGGATTTCTGTACTCACGGAAAAAACACAATGAGACCCATTCTTTGGGACTTTCAGTGTGAGATTAAAAAGATTAACTCCATTTTAGAAAGCATATTAGATTCTGAGCTTGCATTTAGTTAAAAAGAAAATCTTTTCGCCATTACAACTTGCAATATCCATAACAATACTGACATTTTTAAAATGCTTTAATTCTAAGTAATCATACTTAAACCTCACTTACTTTCGTATCTGCTTTAACCATATCCATAAAGCTGCATATACATGCCAAGAGGCAAAAATCATTTTTGCAAAGTGAAACTTCCATTTTCTTCAATTGAACCAGTTCACCTGTGGATTCTGATAATTAGGTTTCTAAGCATAATGCCTTTTAAATAATGCTGAATACACAGCACCTTCACCTATCACCTTTCACTCTCTCCTAAGGGCCTGGACAGAGAGACAAACTTCTTCTCAAAACAGGTTAGTCAGTCAATATTCTTTGCTATTTCTTCCATTCCAAAGTATGCCTCTACTTTTTTTCCAATATAACACATCTTTTAATCTAAAATCAAAAGTGAAGATCATTTATTTACAATATCAAGAACAAACACAGCTCACTTCATGGAGTGCAAGAATCTATATCTGCAGAATGAATATATCCAACTTTACACCCTTTTGATTTTAAAGTTCTACCAGTACAATGGTGTTGTACAGTCATAATCTTCTACTTAAAAAACCACAAGCAGGCATCCTCAGTTGTCTGTGGTGAAAAACACAAGATTCTAATATATACAGGTTGTGTAACAATTTGGTTTGGAAAGAGTCACAAATATTTGGACAATGTATGAAAAAATGAAACTTTCCAGTGCTGTTGGATCTGTTTTGGTAATCAAAAAGCAGCTTTTCACACTTCCCCCACAGTCCGTTCTATTCCGTATGTGGATAAAAGCTACATTTATTCCTTTGCAGCAGGTATAAAAAGGAGCTAAAATACACTGATATTAAACACTAAAAAAGAGATTAATTGGAACACCTTCTGCCTTCCTTTTTAGGAAGAAACTGTTGTAAATAATGCTGTATTTCATACTAAAAAGCATAGCTATTCAAGAGACTTATACTTTCTCATGGGGAACTACCCTACATTTTCCAGATTACCATATGAAAACTAGTAAATGTGGCTGGTAAGCTAAGTGTGAGTAAAGGTTTATACGCTACAGGGTGATGCTCTTTGTCAGTTCCTAGAAATCAAATATCTCAAAATTCACTGCTCCTCATAGTATTGCCTATTAGGCTGGAGAGCTGAACAAGCATGAAGTTCATTCCTTTTCTGATAAATGCAATACAGACATCTGAGTAATGCTCTTTTTTTTCTCTTTGCCATGAACAGCTAAGGGTCTTCACAGACTGCCTGCTCTTAACAACTTCTAAAGGCTGTATATTGTACTTAAATTATTGCTATAGAGAGCACTTTGAAAGACTTTTGACCTCAGGTATTCAATTTCAACCCCTCCTCCAGCAAAGTCTTATTAGATTAGAATAAGACTCGATTAGAAATGTGTTTGCTGCTTCCCAACAGGATTTCTATTCACATGTTGTGAAAAGAAGTATTTTCCCAAAATGTCATGACAGACTTTTGTCATAACAAAAGGCAGCTGCTATTGTTGCTGTCCAACAAACATCTTTGGTTTGTCAATACATTTCCAAGCTTTACTCGCTAGCTTTAGGGGAAAAAAAGCTAAAACAAAAAACTCCCAAGAACAGAATTTTGCATGGACCTGATACATGTGAGGAGCTGGAATCTGAGCCTACCACAGAAAGAAAAACCTAAACATTTACTTAGTAAGGCAGTCAACTCCATGTTGAAAGATATTCTTCTTTCTTCTTCCTTTGCATAGGCAGGCAAAATTTTTCAAAGCAGTATACTCACAGGTGATTTAAGCAATCAATAATAAGATGTAGCTGTTTAAAATATGGGGCCACTCAAGTACCTTAGCACCATTTGATGATTTATTATCAGTCTCCTTCAATGTCTCCTTTTCTGCATCAAGTGACTTGAAAATCAGAAGTACTAACATGCATCAATCTATAATATTCACAGTTAAGATATATTAGTAACTATAGTAATGCCAGGTGTTATTTGTTCATAGCAGTGAATATGTTATCAAGGGTAATTTTAAAAAAAAATTTAAATCATGGTTACAGTTATATATTCATAACACATCCTCAGAACCAAAATGAAAGCAACAGCCTTGCATTATTTTTTCTATTTGATAATGTACTAAGTTCCATTCACACCAGTTTCACCTGGTTACCATTGAGGATATTTTGTTGCCCTCCATCTCTTCACAGCTCATTAGCTGAAAACAGAGAGCTGCTCTTGGGTCAGGAGTAGAGTTACTAACCCTGTGCCTTGCACATGAAGAAAGCCGAGACTTGAATAGGGACGCATGGAGTCCCTGGGCCTATTTAAAGGCTCTTGTAGTCTCTAGGCAGGCAGCTCTACCACGTGTGCTAAAAGAGATTTTTACTTCTGGCAGAAGCACTAGGAACTGTGCAAAGTAGTCTCAGTGGGGAGTCACTTAGATTATCGACAGGCATATACCAGGAATTAAAGCTATTCTGTGAAAGCAGAATTTTCTGGAAAACTGTTGGCCTAGTGGCTGCCTGGTTCTCATGGAGCTTCTCTGAGGAGCACTTCTGGTAGCTATGCGAATACACAAATGTTACAGTGATATCTGCTGGTCTGCAGTGGCAGTAATGGCAACATCCACTGGCTGCTGAATACTTTTGTGCTTCATGTGCGTAGTTTTCTTAGATTGTGTTACAGTACACTGTGAAGTTACATCCTTATTTTCAACTTCCAGTGTGGTTGTGTTTACTGCCTACAAGAAATCGATTCCCAACAGGTCAAGTTTGCTTTTTGTTGGTTGCTTCCTCCAGCTTTGTCCTGGAGTTCAGTTTTCTGTCTATTGCTGCAAGATGGGACTCCACAGATGTTTATAGATATATGAGTTGAGAGGATAGGTACCCTATGTAATTAAACCAAAATATTTGGTAAAACTCCTATACATGGCCAATACCCCTTTTCCCTGCCTTTTTTTGCCGTTTTGTTTGGAAATAGCATCTACATTTTTATTAACTAGATAAGATTCATGCACTAGGTAGGAAGACAAAACCATCTGTGACAGACAGCAATCGTTCCTCAGGCAACGGAAAGAGCACCCTATAAAGATCTTATACTTTTTACCTAAACACAGCTAAAGCACTAGCTTTAGGATTTAGATAGGTCCTTAAAGTATATGGGCACTGGAACTGTAAAGCAGTTCTGATACTCTCCTCTTATTCCTTTTCCCCACTTTTGGACTACATAGAATATATAACTATTAAAAGACTAGTATTCAAGTCACAGAGGAAAATAGTTACATGGACACAGCACAGAAATCTGCATTGTAGGGCAAGTGAAAGAGCCGCAGTTGCATAAGAATAAAAATAGCTGGCCAGTTATTCAAAAGGTGTATATATGGCAAAGCTGCACTGAATAACGGAATTACACAAGCAGAGTATCTATCCCTTTGTATCACATTTTGCATGTAACATTTCCAAACTGGAAATTTTCTCAAATCAAAATGTCAACCAAATTTTTTTCTTAAATGAAAGTGTGAATGAAGATTCCTTGATGGGTACAGCTCAGAGGGCACCATAGGTGCAGCTCCCTGACAGCATGGGAGAGCAGTTTTTCATTTTAGCTCATCAAAATAATCTCTGTAGGGAGCCGTTTTATACCTGAGTATGGCAGCACTGTGAGAAGGAAAAGAGGTAGTGAATGAGACAGGGAAAAAGAGGGAAAATAAATAAAGCTGATTTGTGGTGGGGTAGAAGTGCTTCATTCAAGCGGATCACAAAGGTTTGTTATTCAGCAGCTGTTCACTGAAGTGTAGAAAGATGTAAGTCTGCAAGGCCTCATAGCCTGGAAAATGGTTGGAGAAAATCTGGACATATTGTATCAGTAAGTGTTCAATCAAAAGCAGAAGGTACTTCTGTACTTTTTAATACATATATATATATGTGCACACATAAACCAACCCAACAGCACTTTTTCAGTTAAATTATGGTACGTAAAACTGATTCTTTCATTGGAAAAGAGTCTATGCGTCTCCTCCTTGATACGTTTCGTCAACCTGTCCTGAGAAACATCTTATGAGACGAATCAGTCTGGTAATCATGGCAATTGTTTCACGATGGGAACAGAACACGAGGCTGTGCAGACCACAGCAAGAGGGCAAATTTTTCTCCTCACAATTTCAAACATTTCAGGGCATTGCGAGAAGTACATAAATATTCGATACCACCTACAAAAATCTAAATGTTCAGGATAGGTAAAACTTGTTCCCCACCCACAGGTATGCCTTCCAACTTACTCCCGCATTACTGATTACAAACACATACCTACTACAGTTCATTTTTTAAAGACGTCTTTCAAAGACAGAAAATTTCCTTTGAGAGGTACTCATAGTCCTTTTCAAAGTAAACTGGTGCTTGACTCATGATCATACAAGATACATTGTGCATCTAAAACAAAAATCTGAGAAGGAAACAGAGAAAATAAAAGTGATGCTGACCAGAAGGACAAGACCAGAGCTCAGATCTACTGTGTCTGGCCCAGCATGGCACAGGCGGTTGCCAGCTGGGGATGCGGCCCACTTTTATTTGTCTGAAGGACAGTTTTCCTGCTTTTTGAAGTTAGGCTTGCAGGCATGGTTATCTAAATAATTTGCAAATAAGATGACTTCACGGCAGTTCTGAGGACAAGACTGTGCTGCTGATATGGACGTTCACAGCTCTCAAGGGCATTTTGAGAATTACACGTGTATTAGTAAGGGATAATTTTGTGCCCTGGTTTTAAGATTAGAGGTCTACCAGGCAATAACCTTACCTTAACACATCAAAATCTGTTCCCAACAAATCATATTAGCCTGCTATGCCAGTATCAGTGGCGTCTGGCTCAGAAATCACCCGACCACCTCCAGGGTAATGAGTGAACGCGCTTCGATCTGAAGGTGACTCCCGCAGTGCTGATGCTGCACCTTGAATCGGCGATATTTCAGCGACTCCAGTGGGAACCAGTGGGCTGTGGCAAGGACCTAAAAACACTACAGGTGAAGATGGACCGGCCTGCTGGTGGAGGTGCATAAGAAGGCCCCGATGTCAAATGCACCATCGCAATGGAGCCCCAGAACGGGCCTTCTCCAGTCATGCAGAAACCTTCACACCAACACAGTTTCGTTTGTTTCCACCACTTTCTCACAACACGAACGTGTCCCCATGTGTCCCCCCACCCCCCTTCCTGAACGTATGGACAAAAGGAATGGCAAAATAAGTAAATAATGACTTAGCCTCTGCTTTGGGGAAGCCGCCTCCCCAGGCTTCTGCATTGGCGGTGACACGGCTGGAGCTGGTAGGCATCAGTTTTCATGGCAAATGGTGGGTGCGGAGGGGGGCGGTGGCTGCCCAGCCCTGGTGGCAGGCTCCAGGCTTGACTGTCTCTTCTTGGCCGGCCGCCCCCGGCTGTCATTGCACCAGGCCCGAGCCGTAGCTGAAGGTGTAGCTGCTGGCAAGCGAGAGGGGCTGCTGGTGCTCCGCGCCCTGCTCCGAGGGGCAGCTGGGGAACGTCTGCGCCCGGGACACCTTCGCCGAGCCGAGGCTGTGACCTGCGGGGTGGGGACAAGGACACCAAAGATGTAACTGGGCTTTAATTTAATTCTAATTTACTTGAAGCCTTTTGCCATGGATGTGGACCCGGATGGGCTGACTGCGTACTGCCTCACAGTGCCAGGGTGCCCGGAGAGCAGACATGTCACACTGGGCCCTTCTGGGGCTGCAGAGGTTGGTTTTGTCCATGTCTGAGGGCACAAGTGGGTGATGGATGCCCAGCGAAGGCAGAAGGTCCCAGACCCAATTCAGGCATAATTTAGGATTTTTTCTTTTTTAAATTGCATAATATCATACCGGTATATTTGCTACTCTATAAATCTCTGTTATATGTGTTCGTCTGAGCTGACAAAGAACTAATGTACCTCTTTTTTATCTGAAGCCCTGCTTACGTGGTAGAAGAAATGCCAGTGGTTTCAATGGGATTTTTGGCACAAATGCCACTTCACGTGTCTACTGGCTTTCAAATACGGTGCCAGTTTATCAGGTAAATACAGCATCATCACCATTTCAGAATGAACTGGAGGTGGGATATGGTCCACGTGGCAGAACACCCATTGGGAAGAGGTTGTGCAAGATGTTTTCTCAGGTGGGCTTATGAATCTCATATAACCATGGCTTGTTCACTCACAGCCAGCGAGATGGTAAACCATGTGTGAAAAGCCATTAAACGGCCAACGACCAAGAGCAGAAGACAATTCCTGTGACTTGATTCTGTAACCTGATCATTTTCACATCTCAAAATTCCCTTTTAAATTGAGATTTAATTAGTAACAAAAAGTTAATTTCCAGAGTGTGCATCTTCATGCAATGTATATTTTCCGTTTCTTGGAAATGTGTATTGAAGCCTGGATTTAAAATGGTTTTGGATAACGCTTTTAGAAATATCTTTAATACAGGTATTATATGTAGAAATGCAAAACCATATTTTTCCTTCAACTACAGAGATATTAAAGAATAGCTGTAATTTAGTATATACACAACCACTGAAGAATTCAGCTCATGTTGAAATGTTTCAATACAGCTAGCAGCTTTCTAGACTGTTCCAGTAGTGCTGGAACAAAGAATGGTGTTCACTGGATTTGGTAAAACTTTGTCCTAACCTGTATTTGGAAAAGTTTGGCTATAACATGTGACTGACTGCTTGATGAAAAAAAGTCATGATCCACTTGAAGATGAGTCTATTGGAGCAATACTGAGACCAAGAGAGAAAACAATCCCAACTAAATGAAAAATACAATAAAAGGTACACCTCAGTGACACTGGAGACAATAAAACTAAAGACTGGATTCCCGGTGGCACCTTAGTAATCATAAAAATCCCTTGCATAGCACGACCAAGCAGGATGAATTTTGTATCTGTATTTTTACTATTCATTCACTGGGTCAAATTCACATTAGCTATCAAAACCTGACTGAGATGCCAGGTTTAAATGTTTTCTGCTTCAAGAAGCTTTTGCATTAAACAATCAAAATGTATGGTGGTTGTGAGGTCTGAGCTGCAAAGCAAAAGAAGTGATAATACTTTGTTTGAGAATAGTCTTAAATGTTTTATTGCTCTGAGAGACTTTTAACCATTATATTAAGTGAGGTCTTCATATATTTTTACTTTTATTTAGGATTTGCATCACAATTACTCTTAGATTTCTTAAAATTTAATTCAAAACTAAACATAGAAAGTTGCATGATTGTAGGTTTTATTTTGTGTTACAAATCTGGGATTTTTCCTTCTGAGGGTGTAAGGTTTGGTTCCTTTTTACCCAGAAGCTAGAATTACACATATTTTAAGGGCCATAGGGAACTGCTAATCCAGCCATGTGATTGGCTATGTGAATTTTTTCTCTTTCTTTCTAATAAAGATAAAGAAAATATGTCAAGGTACCATTTTCCTCCATTCTCTTTATGCTTTTTTTTTCCCAAAAAGTAAAACACATAAACAGTCCCTATGATGACGAGCAGGAGCAAAGACATTTGTCAACCAAGGGAGTTTCCTAAACTCAGGCCTATTTGTATCATGTGCTGTATCTCATACAATTAATTTTGAATTAACTTCTATAGAACACTGCAGCTTTAATACAGTGATGAAGAGTACCCCTACTAAACTAATTTCTAGTGAAGGTATCAAGGTAGTCTTTTAGAATATAGAAGATGAATTTGAAAGTATTAAGGTTTAATAGGAAATTGAATTCAGGTCTTCCATTACCTGGATGTATGCCTCAACTGCTAGCACATCCCTTACTGTTCTTTAAAAGAAAATCTGTAGCTGCTAAATCTCACAACAGGTCTGATTTTAGTCATTCTGTAACCAAAGGGGTTAATAAGGATAAGTGACGTCTTCTTCCCTGACTGCTAGGATATGTATTCAGACAGTGAGAGAGACAGACTCAGATCCAAAAGATTAAAATACACACTCGAGAGAGCCAAACTTGGTTGAGGCTTAAGCCGAACAGTGACCTCAAACGATGGAAATAATACCAAAAAGAACAGACAACATTGGTTCAAATGAAATGAGAAAGCTATGGGTAACAGAGAATTTGTGAATTTAGGAAAGAATGGCTCTATGCAATATATTTTACTCTCAACTTATATTTTTTTAAAACAATAAACTATGTTAATATATTTAAATAAAATTAATCAAAAAATCATGGCGTTAAAACAATGAAATAGTCCAATGGTTCCCAGTTGGTTTAAGATTTCTAAGTAGCAAATTTCAAAAATTTAGGTTTTTGTTCAGCTTTTTTTAAAAAAATTAGTATAGCTCATACTGGAAATTCTAAATGATAATGGACTATTTTATTTGCATTTGTATTAAATGTTATTTTAATACTCGTACAGCTGATCAGCCTTATGGAGCCTTAGGTACTGCAGTGTCTCCACAGTTACACTTTATGTCGGCAGTAAGGATTTTGAAATTAAAGATACAGGAAAGTTTTTTCAGTAAAGAATTTAAGTTCCACAGCTTTCTAAGCTTCCTGCTTCAGTAGTATTTTCTGTGTCATATTTGGATCTTAAAAGGTTAAGAGAGAAGAACAAGAACACTGTTCATGGATTTTGCAGCTCTTTGGAACCACAGCTGTTTTCAAGAATACAGAACTCTTCTCTACAGTTCTTCTGTAGTCAGCATAAGAGGAATTTGATTAACATATACTTCGTGACCTGAAGACACAAGTAGAATTAGGGTATTTTTTTCCTGTGGCTTACATAGGAAATGTTTTGGTTTTTTCCTGTTCTAGGACAGGACCTTGGAAAGGTATTATTCAGACTACTTCATCCTTTGTTTAAATTTACTCTCAGGATCATACAATGCAATGAAGCTGTAGTCCAAAGCAATTAGGTATGAATGATTCATCAAGATAATTTAATATAACTTGGCAAATTACACCAAAATTAGATTTTTCCTGATCTTAATTATGTTGAAAGCAGAGGCAGTACATGCAAGGATCTTGATCTTATTTCATGACATGGTGCTTATTTATAGCAATTCTTTAGAGGAAAAACCCAATGGTTTCCTAGTAACAGCAGTGACTGATGTACACATAAGCAGATCGATCACAACTTCTAAGAGAAATCTTGCAGTACTCAGCTAAATTAAAAGAAAAAAAAAGAAAAAGCAAATGAAGGGAAAAGATCCAGGGATAAGCTTTGAATGCTCCCTTACTGCTGCTTCCTGGGAGACGTTTCTCTCTGTTTCAGATTCAGAATTCAAATTCTTAACCAGAAGGCAGGTGCCAAACCTTTATCTTTTCTCAACAAAAAAAAAAGGTCACGTTTTTCTTTTCCAACACAAGAATTCAAGGGACTCTCTCATCTGATATTCTTTGGTTAGGGCATTCATCTGTGATGTACAAATCCTGTGCTAAAATTCCCCTCAGCCTGTGGGTACGGTTTGACATTACACTTTCTATAATGGAAAAACAAGCTGAAAATGTTCCCTTTCTCCTCTATAGCCACACTGCTGTTCACTGTCCCTCATTTGTGCCATTGTGACTGAAAGGCTGCTTTGTAGACTGAAGTACTTTGGTCATCTGGTTTGCAAGAGCCCTACAAATCATTCTAACAGCAGAGCCGAGCGGCCGGAACAAGCAGCCAAGGGTACGAGATTGCAGGGTTCTTCTTAGACTGGCTTTGGTGCCAGATAGGTGGTTTGGGGAATGATGACCTGTGAGCAATATGCAACCAAACGCAGATGAATTTGCCACCAGACTACTCCCTTCTCTGATGCAGGATCACTTTTGAAATCCTGTGACTAAGCTTTTCTAACACAGATCTAATATAAGTGTACATTTTTGCAGTAAAATGATTAAAAATTAATAGAACAGCTTCTGTTGCAGGCCTTTTAAGTACCTCACATTAGACAGTCATCAGGTAAAATAAAGCAGACTGTTGCAGCTGCACAACAAGCTTTCATCTGGGATTTCTTTACCTCTGAACAGATGACTTTACAAACAAAATGATGGTCTTATGAAGTTTTACTTTTCTAGGTAATAATAATAAACTTTATTTTTGAAAATAAAATTTGGCACTTCAATTCCCAAGATTATGAGCACAAAATTGAAGTCATTAAATTAAAGCCAATTGGATATCTCTATTAATATTATGTTTTGTATATTTGTATTTGGGAGTGCTCTGAGACTTCATGAGGACAAGAGTGCTGTAGTTGCTATAGATGTTTCTATAAATGTTATAGAAAGCCATGGTTGTTCAAAAGAAATTTCTATGAATCAATCAGTGCAAGCTAAGACCAAATAAAGTGAATCACTTGTTGCACTGTAAAGCAATCTGTTTTTTTAGAAATATTCCTTGGGAAATTCTGTTGTTCACAATAAACAGAACAGTCTGGAAACCAGTGAAACAGAGACAATGAGGTTTTCTGCACAAAGGATGATGCAAGGAGGTGGAAAAAACCCAGTTAGCTAACAGATGTTTCAGGGATGAAATGTTAGTAAGAAGGAGTTAGTTGCATGTTGTTTCCTCACACAGTTCTCACCGGACAATAAATGCAGCCCTTCAGCCAGAAAAGTTGAAGAAACTAGTACTAGCTTTTAATCTAGATTTACGTCGTCTAAAGACTTTCCCAACAGCAGTGAAAGCTCCTATTTATACCAGAGGATAACCAGAGGATATACCAGAGCTCCTATTTATACCTGAGGATATGGTTTTGATGGGGAAGCGTGTCTCAAGATGCTTCAACCTTTAATATTCTTTCTTTGCAGCATTTTTGTTAAGATACGGGACAAAATGGGTAAGGCACTGTAGCTATGCACTGAAAGCCCACTAGGGAAAATGAAACACTTACTGCAGGAAAGTAAATTATTATGACTTCTTATTTCTGATGGAAGCTTTTATCCTCTAAGAGCTTTTGTTGCAAAGAAAGAGACTTCACATTTTATTCTGGATATAGAAAATGTTCATCAAAAAATCTCCTACTACAATCTCAAATCAGTTAAGTGGCTATTATTGCATTAAAAAGGGTATTTTCATTTAAGGCAGAAAATAAATGATTGCTGTTATCCTATTTATAAATTGATACTGGTTAAAATTCTGCCAACTCTCCATATTGAAAATACAGTGTCTTCTATTGAGCTGTTGATGACAAAGCAGCTTTTCCTTTTCTTCTGTTAGATGACTGGCGTAATTAAAGCAAAGTTTCATAGCGGGACAAACTGCTACAAAGCAAAACTTTTATTTTGCAGTAACGATGCAGTTGGATTGGAAGGGCATTAATTGGTACAGCAATTATTATGCTGTCACTCACAGAAAGATGCAACAGAAGGGAGCAGATGGAAACAGAAAAACAGCATAAACTACATTACAGCATATTGATTTCCATATACTTATTGAAAGTGAAACTGTGGGATTGTTTTGGTTCCAAATAAAGAAATATAAATTTTCCCTTGAATTTAACTACAGTTGGAATTAAATCTCCAGCGATCACAGTTGGGCTCCAACTTCTATATTTTCTAAAATACTTCTGGATTTAATTTCACCAAATATTTATCTTTCTGAAGGGGAAATGAATATCAGGAAACGTAATTTTCGAGACAGATTTTAAAGCAAATTAGTTAGTTTACTCATTAGAAATATTTTTGAATAAAAATAATTCAAATTGATCATAAAATACATAGGAAATATATTAAAAGAATGAATGCAAACCCCATCAAACATTTTTAAATATTTCCTTTTTATTCTCAACTAGCATTTTAATACTCTCTAGAATTTGAAATGAATTTTTTTCTTTTTTTAGCCATCATCAAGATTAGTAAGTATCTGAGTAGAATATACTTGTTACAGAACCCTGTCGCTTTCTAGAGTTGGAAGGCTATTATTTATCGTTAAAGTTTGGGTCATTGTCATCAATTTCTTCTCTAGAAAATAAGAAATTTTTCACATGCATGCAGGAAAGATTGCAGGACTGGCAGTTTAAAACCAAAAAATTTACAATATGTCAAATTTTTAGTCTTAAGGAAAAATTTTCAACATTCCAGTTTTGGGACAAGAATGCTGGAATTTTATGAAGAGTACATTTACATGTCAATATTTTGAAATAAAGAAAATGCATGTCCTTAGGACTTCGCAACATTAATAACTGTTTCGATACCTACCAATAATGCAAATTGTCTATAAACTTTATGTACAGAAATAAGGAGCGTTATTTCATCTATACCCCTACCTAAAATAGCAAGTATGTAAAAGCAGTATCTTGAATCACATAACTAAAACTAATGTTTTGACTAAAGGTCAGACTGGTTTAATTGCAGTTGTGTTTCCAGATAGTGTTTTTAAATACTTGCTCTCTTCGACTTGTGCTGTTCTATTTGTAATGACTAATTGTATGCCTGCATGTCAGAACTAGAGGGAGATTAAAGAAAAGAAATTATCTGACCAGGGTGGTAGTTTTTTCAGTCCTGCACTGTGAGACAACATGCAGATACAGACAGTAAGCTTGTACTCAGCTTTCTTATGCTGTCTTCTATATACAGACTGAAGTGGTCCTTACAGAGATTAATTGATTTCATCTTTACAGCTTTATACACTTGTGCTAATGTTCAATATGAAATCAGCCTCCTCTATCCCTCTGTTCTGAGTTCAGCTCCTTAACTATGCCAACACAGTTGAAGCAGGCATAATCATGTTCTCACTTAACACAAAATTAGGCTAAGGTCCAACTTTGTTTCAAAACAAACAGAATTTTCCAGATGAAAACCCTCAGAAAGAAGGGTTTCTGAGTTTGGTTTCACAGATTCTGCAGAAGTGGATTTGTCTGCAGCAAAAATTTAAATTTTTAGTTTATCGATTTTAAAGTATTTATCAGGGAACCCTGATCTATGCTAGCTCTGCATTGAGCAAGCAGCTGGGATGAATCAATTCCAGAGCCACCGTCCAACCCAAACAATTCTGCAATATGATGTGATACTTTATTTTCAGCCATTTTGCTTTGTGAGAGAAAACAAACAACTATCTTGTTTTAAATCCATTAAAGAAAACATTCAGCTCTTCTTCCTGACTGGCACACTATGTTCGGAGAGTTCTAGTTTTCTCTGAATCATTAAACAGGTGATACAATTTGTGTGTGCTAGAGAAGTGACTATGGTCAAGGGCTTTATAAAATAAAGTACCTTTCATTATAAAATAGATACAAGCATCATGGCATTGAAGAAAAGCTTTTGAGAGGAAATATCCACAGTTTAATACTGAAATGTGTCAAAATGAGCAACAAGTTACTAAAGAATCTAAAAACAATCTTGAATTAGTGCCCAACAAAGTTATCTGAAAGGGCTGAGTACTTTGTACAAGGTGGCTAGCATCCCTGGCCTAATTTATGCTTTCAACCACAGACTCAGTCAACCAGAAAATACTATGAAACATTTCCACATAAATAGTATAAGTAATGTTTATAATGAGAATAATAACTCTGTTCCTGAACTTTATGTCTGTTCAGAGTAAAGTTAAACCGTTTTATTGACCACAGAAGTAAACAGAGACTAAGCATTTTTACACTATGTGCAGGTAGTTTCATTTTGCTGTTCAGTCTCAAAACCTAATAAGCTTTTTAAACAGAAACTTTACTGAGATGTTCCATGTTAGTAATACCAAGGAAAGAAAAAGAAAACAGTAGAGAGGAATCTGCAAGTGACAATTTCTTACACTTCAAGGAACATTTGAATTGGATGACAATGCTGACAAGTTATGAGACGATGGCAAAATGCAAGAAATAAGAAGAAAACAATGCTCTGATCCTAAGTGCATATGGGAAAGACTAATGTGGGGGAAAGAGAAAACACCTAAGGAAAGCTCCAGTAAGAATATTACTTTAGTCTTGACAATACTTTGCCTTATGGAGACATAACAAACCAACAAAAGGAAACACTCGGAAAAATTACCCTGCTCCTGGAATAACTGAAAAGTGGAAAGAACACAAAGGTAATGAAAAGAGAAACAAATGTGAAAGATCTATAAAATTGTGTGGATTCAGTTTCTTTGTCTCAAGTAATTATGTTCTGCTGTATTTAAGTAGGTAAAGATACACACTTTGCTGTCTTCTTTTGCTTTTGATTCCTGTGTAGAGCAGCAAGTCAGTATGAAAGACAACTGATTGTTAATCTCCATGCATAAAGAGATTTCTAATATAAGTTTACTTTACATCTTTGAAAATTGCAACTACCAGAGTAATTTAAAATAGGTAGCTAGGTATGCAGTGTTATCATCTTGGTTTACCAATTTGTTAGCTCACCATTCACTTTTCCCTTCCTCAAAATGCCGTTGTTGCATTTTTATCACAGCCAAACTAAATGCCCAGCCAAAACACGGATCTTATCAGATACATTGTTAAAAAAGATCAACATCTAAACCTGTTACTGATTTAGCATGAAGTATCTTACTGAAAAATGCAATGCAAAAATGCAAATTTATACATTGCATATCACTTTGATGATAAGGAACATGTCACTGTTAAATATTTATTGCATTTCAAATCATGTTGACATTCCCCCTTGGATACACTGTTCTGCAAAACACTATACAGGCCTCATGCAATTCTACTGATACTACAGAGATGAAGTGAAATAGTGAATTTTTAATTTTATATTAGAGTATCTAAAATGAAATGAAGGAAAAAATTACTTACATTGACAAAAAGTGTATAATGTGGAGATAGTATACTGCCTTTGAAAATGGGATGCTACTGGAGGCTGATTGATGAGTACTGTTTAATCTTGTTGCTGTTATAATTCTGCTGATCTTTAGTATGGCCAGTATTTCCTGGCCCAGTAGTATTTTCATTATAAACAGTCCATTCACAAAGATTTATAACTAGCCTATAAAAATATTGCCATAAAATGAAACTCAGAACATGAGGTCTGAAGCCAGAGAGCAAATTGGGTCTGACAGGATGGAGGGAATATGTTTTTCACTACGCCTTTGAGTAAAATACAGCTTTGATTGGAAAAAAACTAAAAAGAAAAAAATTGGGAGGTGGTACAGTTTACATTGCTTGACATAGGAAAAGATAGGGACAAAGGATTTACACCACCCCAAATGGATACCTATTCTACAAGTATTAATTTTAAAAGACAATTTTATCATGTGAGTATAACGTGATAACTAAACATACAAAACATGAAGTCTAAGACATTCAGGGTGTGATGATAAAGCTGAGCCCTTTCTTTGCACACCTGAAGGGCCAGGGAAATAGGGACATAAAGGGTAACAAAACTAACCTTTACCAAAACCAGCCAACTAACCAACCAAAAAAGCAAACCTAAATCCAAAACATGTGTTACGCCTGACTGGCTTTCACTGTGGAGTCAGATGTCCTTCACTTCTGGGCTGTTCAAAGCAAAGGCAGGAATGCCTGGCGGTTGAAAATGGTTATGAGGTGTAATTGGACCACTCATTTTAGCATTAGCTGTGTCTTAGATTACCTCAGCAAATTGTGGCACTGCAGTCTCAGTCCTGTTTGAGCTCCACCAGAGCTCCTCACTGCATGAAATGAGCAAAAGCCAACATTTATTTTGATCATATACTTCTACCTCTATTACAGAACTCAGAGTCATTCCATGACTGCACTTCCCTACAGGTATTTAAGGACAAAATGTTGTTCAAACTGTAGGCTACGATGTGCTCCAAAGACAGGAAAAATTCTTGGACTCTGGTAAAACATCTTTCATTCAAGGAACATGGTCTTTATGGTGTAAAATGGGGAATTAGTCTTCCTTTTGTGGATTTTGCTGGGAAGAGGATGAAGAGGGTGATTTGTGGGAGGTAAAAATGTAGTCCCCAGTTTAATAAAATGAGTTACTTAAACCAACCAAAGATTTATCAAGAATATTTTTCCTCTCAAGAATGAACAAACTTCAGAACTCACAATGATATATGCAGGGATGAAACACAGTTTTTAGAACCTTTCAAAATCTGTTCTATTTTTTACCCATGCATTGAAAGCATTTATTAAACCATTTGTTATTCAGATTTAAGCTTTCTATGAAATAGCTTTCTACAAAATAGTCCTTGGAAATATTCTTTAGAGGGCCTTAGCATCATTTCAGGTCATATAAAAATGAAATTATTTCATTAGCTGATAATTAGCTCTCTGACAATGATTAAGAAGCTTCCTCAAACACTTGAAGACAGGAAGACACACCTCTCCAGCAGTTCTAAAGAACAAAGGATAATATTTAAAAAAAAAACAAACCAGTTTGAAATTATAGGATTGTCTTTAACTTAGTGAATAAGACTTGAGACTGCAGGAATTTTATCTAAATGTAAGGTAGCTGAACTTTAAAATAGGCTTCACCTTTCACTGTATCTGCTTAAAACAACTAAAAGGATAGACTGAATTATTGAAAATTTGTAACTACAAATTTTGGAATGCTTTGATACTTGCCCACTAAAATAACAAAGACAATCTGCTGAATGACATGCAGTCATTAAACCTGTTTGTAAATTAAAGATGTTTCTTAGACTAAATGCATCACTGGTATTAACTCAATGAAAGTATTATGATAGCTAATTATAAGGTTAGAAAAGTGTCACAGAGATATACTTTTGTCTCATGGTGGAATTATAGAAAAAGTGTGTAAAAAAACTGTCCCTCTTCCTGCTATTGTCTCTGCAGCAAAAACTCATGTTCTTCTACTTCTGGAAGTACAAAACGATCAGATAGTTTCGAAAACGAGCAGTAAACCAAGTAAACTTACACACACAAGAGAGAATCTTTTGGTTTAAATGATAGTGTCATTATGTGTCTAATGTCTGTTTGGAAGATGAAGCTGTAAAGCTCTGCTAGAAAAAGTAATTAATGTTTTTCTAGTAAGGAATGTTGCAAGATAACAATATACTATCGTAATTTAGGATTTTGAGTTTATTTTACATTTTAGAGAGCAAACTTGAGATTGAAAATATTAACTAGAAGAAACTAGTTCTTTTTACATTTATAAAATTTTTATTTAAGTTTTGGATATTTCTCAATTATTATTCCATCTGCCTCAAGCAGACCTCTTGAATATTTTCTGAAGAATAACAACTTAATGCTTCGTTTATTTTTACATGATTTATTTCAGATTTCTCACATTTAGCAGTTTATTCAGGATAACCCAGACATGATTCACCAAACCAGAAATAAAAATCCTTGCCTATTTAAAATATCTCAGGGCTCAAACACAAAGACAAGTTACATAGTATAAAGATTAATGTTTACTAGGAGAATATGAGATCCATGTGGTAAAACCAATGTAACCTGAGCATGATTGGAACAAGTATCTTAGTGGATCCCATCCTGAGCTAGCTCAACAGACTTGATGCTAATTGTGGACGTGGTAACAGTGACCATTTCCAGTCAGTGGTATTTAACTGAAGATCATCACATCTTCATGCCCTGTACAGTGTCCAGATTGAGAATGTTTTTTCGTGAATAAAGATTGCATTGAATTTTTAAAATTTAATTTAGTCATGACCATTAAACACTCCACTTACTCGTCTTTAGTTAGCCAAGTATTCTCTTGAGATAAATTAACATGCATTGATCTGAACCGGAAATCAAATACTACAATTTTCAGATGGAAAACATACACACTGAACACAGAAAAATACAGAAATGGATTTTACGGTAGATAATTAAGGTATATTTTGAGTTTGAGAAATTCTCTAACTATTAGGAAACTACAAACCTAATTTTGGGGACAGATACAGAAAATCTCCTGCAAGTTTCCATGCCTTCTTCTGAGGCATTTGGTAGAAGCCATTGTAAGTGGCAGAACAGTTTATTAGATGGATGTAGGTCTAATCCATCAGGGAAGCTCCTAGGTTTCTTCCCAAAGCTTGGCTTCTGTGCAGCCACTGAAGGTGCTGGGAACAAAGGAAAGGTTTCTGTCTGTGCTGAGTGTAATGGGACTTCAAGTTCTTGTCTTCCTTTCAGAGACTACATATAAAAAATATGTGGAAATAAGGCAGTTCACAGAGGCTAAACAAATTATTTTATTCTATAATTTATTCTCTAACATAAAGAAGTTCATTGATTTTAGATTATATAAGTTTAATTGGAATAAAGTAGATGCCTAAAATATCAATGAAGCACTCAGGAAAGTTAATTCATTTTTCATGACTCTACAAATAATTTCTTCTAGCTGTAAAATCCTTCAATTACCCACTAGGAAATAAACAATGTTTGTAATTCACTGAGGGATGCAAGTGATGTTCTTTTGCTTTTTTTCCCTGAAAGAGAATTTACTGTGATTCAGTGTGAACAAGCTGTGTCATTTTCATTAGACTTCTGTAAAGCTAGAGGAAATGAGCAGAGGTAAATCTTGAAAAGGTGTGTCAAACTGCTTGATCTGCTGTGCCTGCAGATGGGAGGAGTCCCTTTTTCTTTACTCTCTTGGATGACAGAAGAAACAGATTAAGCCAAAGCACTTATTTCCTTCCTCCACCCCAAGAAGTAAAGAAATAAATAAATTGAATATGAAGACCAACGATAATAAGACGACACGCCGGAATTACCACCCACATGTCTTCTCTCTGGAAATTTGTTATTAAAGCTGTAAATATCCTGTCCTGTGTTTTGCCTTTTCTGTTCCTCGGCTCACTGAGGCTGTTTTCTTGCTGGTATTCCTTTTGTGGACTCTCAAATCACAGAAGCTGTAAGAGCAGCGCAGCAGCGGTCCCTTTGACAGCTTTCTTTAATCCCAGCTACCAGGAAGAGAGTCCTGACAAACCCCAGTGCATTGTGGCAAATCAATTGACCGATCTGCTGCAGCAGGAAGGGGTAGAGAACTAGCATCTCTTAAGCGACATTCATTCTGTCCTCTTTCACTGGTTATTAGTTAAGTGTTACTAAAGCAAGCTAGGAAATGAAAAAAAAAATGCCCATAGCACAAGGCAATAACCAGCAATCATATTCAGAACATGACATGTACAAAGTAATTATACTTCATACAGACGTTTGGAGAAAAGAGTGTCTTACATTAAAGCAAGGCATTTTCCTGACGGCGATTTTGTTGTTGGCTTTGACTGGAAAGAGCTGTAATGCAGAAGTTAAATTCATTATGAGTGTCTGTAGTCATAGCATACAGATAACAGATGACTAGGTGAACAAAGATGAAGCTCACAGGATGGCTGAATATTAAAGGTACTGATGTTGGGCAGCAGTTTAGCTAAGAGCAAGACAGAGAGCGTGGAGCCATCAGCAGTAGAAGGGCAAGAAAAGTAACGCAAAGGACCCACTTCATAATTTCCAATTGAAATCTCGGGAACCTCTTGCGTATGGCTAGACCATCTAGTCCTCCAGTCATTTTCAGCTATTGGCAGCCACACAGCAGCAGGTGAAACTCAGAGCAGTCTTTTGTGTATTGCTGCTCAGAATATATTAGGACACAAAAGAGTCTAAAATCAGCTTTGCTCTCTGCCACCACAGCTTGCTGCTTTTTTTGCTATTTCTACTCTCGGTGCCTATTTTACCAGAATAGAGTATAACGCAGAAGCATACAATATGAGATTATATTCTTGAGTTATGGTACTACTTCTTCATGAACACTGCAAAAATTATTAACTCACACATAAATTTTTAGGTTTATTAGTACTGCTCTAAAAGGAGAGAAATAAATAAATAATAAAACACAAGTAGCTTTCCAACAGGACAAAAATGTGAATTTAGAGAGCTGGAAATCAGCTGTGATTTAAAAGGCAGTTAGAGTATATCTTTAGCAGAAATTACTCTGAAGGTAACATATCTGATGAGACATGATGACATACTTTTTACATTAAGGCAAAATGGCAGCTTGCAAAACTGTGCTGCATAAGGTACTGACTCCAGGTTGCAAAAGTAAAGCCAAACTAAAATTAAACATATACATCCTCTATTTTAAGAGCATACTGAGGACAATTTTATGGGGAAAAAAATAACAAAAAATATCTCACAAAGTAATTTTGTAAAATAAAGAGGAAAGCAAATGGCTTTTCCCAGTTATTTCCAATTTATTTCTTTATAGCTTCCTCATCCCTGGAGAAATAATTATTAAAAATCAGTAATTGTGAGGACTTTTACCTACTGTTTCTTAAAAAGAATAAAGCAGTACTGAGGAGTCCTTAGCTGAGTCCTCAGGCTGAGGTGTGAGATAACTCTCACAGGACATGTATGCTATTAACAACAAAATATAAGTTATTTATGTCAACAGAAGAACAAGAACTGAAATCTTTTATCTTATAGCTCACACCAGTGATGACTGCACCACCCTGATTATTCAGGACACTGATTCTGCATCATAAAATCACCATATTTACATCGCATAGCCAGAACTTGCAGTTAAAATAATTTTCTTTATATAGTCTTGCAGCTGCAGACATGAGCACTACTAAGGCACAGAGGAGGGAGTATTATATCTTTCTTGGAGAGCTTTGTCTCTCACAAGATGAGATCTTTGCATTCTTTTAAGATTTTAAATTTTTTTTCATAAGTGGGAGAATGGGATTCAGTTAAAGGTTACTTCCACTGTTGTTTGTTTACAACGGGTATTTAATGAAATACAAGAATGTGTATAGAAGCTTCTATAATAGCTCAGAAACTGATGTGCTAGCTCAAAATGTCAACCAGTGAATACTCAGCTTAACAAACCCTGGCTTCATAAATTCACTTTGAAAGGTAAAACAAAACAAAACAAACATTTCAGCTTTTTTAAGAGCTTCATGAGAATGACCATATGCTAGAAGAGGAACTTGTCTGAGATGTGGAATCTGTCTGTCCATTTGCATTAGAGGATAATCAGGAAGTGAATTTAAAAGACAACTGGGGAGCTATCTGAATTTTAGAAGACATTCAGACCTGCTGCTGAAGGCTTTTAGACCATATGCTTTAGTTCTATAAATGTGTTTTTTAGAAGATATACCCAGGGATTTCAGCAGAGGCATTGAGCAAGGGGAGATATAATTTTTAAGTCTTCGGTAGAATGGCTAAGTAGGAAGATTCAGGCAACTGAATCGCCACGCTGCATTACAAAACCACCCTATTACTACTGAGCTATTACTTTAAGAACAAAATAAGGAAGCAGTAGCAGCAATGAGAACACTGAAAAATGTAATGTTACTGTTTCTACCAGCTAGCTATCATGCTTCTTAATTTTAAAAACTAACTGCCTTGAAAAAGCAGCAGAGATCTATCACAATATCTTGAATTTCCTTTCCCCCCAAAGCAAAGGAATCTAACTTGAAAATAAAAAAAAAAATAAAAGAAAAAAAGCAAAGAAACAAAAAGAAGAAAGGAAAGAAAAAACAAGGAAAGGCAAGAAAAAAGGAAAAGAAAAAAGAAAAAAGAAAGAAAAGAAAAGAAAAGAAAAGAAAAGAAAAGAAAAGAAAAGAAAAGAAAAGAAAAGAAAAGAAAAGAAAAGAAAAGAAAAGAAAAGAAAAGAAAAGAAAAGAAAAGAAAAAAGAAAAGAAAAGAAAA
>Ga0065711_1031714_pt1 | contig 28934 bp, 20 predicted proteins | sample Hoacrofraction12_FD_59098 | JGI IMG/M metagenome (GOLD analysis project Ga0065711, IMG submission 59098) | Hoatzin crop microbial communities from Cojedes, Venezuela - Epithelial fraction 12 v2 (version 2) | ecosystem: Host-associated > Birds > Digestive system > Esophagus > Crop | place... | reverse complement strand
AGGAGAGGAGAGGAGAGGAGAGGAGAGGAGAGGAGAGGAGAGGAGAGGAGAGGAGAGGGGAGATCCCGTGCTGTTTGAACTTGAACGCAGAGCTGCCTGAGTTGAACAATTCAGACACAGCAGAAAAAAATTTACCTCTGAACTGCAGCTCTTACTTCACTGTAAAGGTCATTGGCTTCCAACCCCACCCAAGGCAGCTGTGTTCAAGTTTTTCAAACCAAGCCCAAAACTTGTGACTTTGTTTTTGGCTGGAACAGAGAACAGAAAACTGCTTGAAAGAAATGCTTGGAAAGAACAGGGAGGGTGGGAGAAGAAAGCTGCACACAATGGGCTGGTCAAGGAGGATGCAAAGGGGCATCTTGGGGGTGGTATAATGAAAATCCATCAATGGCCGGAAATACCTGAAAATCAACAGGAAAAAAGTAAGGGTAGCCAAATTGCAGCAGAAGGTCAAGCTCTTAGTGTGCCTGACACAAATAGTATAGGCAGTCCTGAATACCACATCTCTTCAAAGGCCTATTTTTGGAGAGAAATGAAATTTACAACTCATCTGGAATTTATTTTTATTTTATTTTCTTTTGCAAGGAAGTGCTCTGCATTTCATTTGATCATTTGCAAATGGAAGGAAAAGGTTGGATGTGTTTAGGAATCCCCCACTACATGTTTTACAAAAAACCCTGCAACTCACCTTTGTCGTGCCTCTGCTCCGGGTGAGTCACCAGCACACAAAAAAGACAAGGAAGGGAGTGCTGGGGTTAACAAAAACCAGCCTGCTTGCAGACATAACTCTAATGTTAATAATTAAAGAAAACATAAGATAAAGCATTCCTTCCAAACCAAAAACACTCATTTTGTTCAGAGCAAGCCAAAATCAAAACTGGAATAATCTATTCCCCCCAAGTATTGCAGAGGAAGAAAAATACAGAATAAACACTATACATAGGAAAAGTTCTGGATTTTCTATAGGATCAGTAACAATAGTGGGAACTGCCCAGCAGGGATCTGCTGGTGAGTGTCTAGCAGAGCAGACATTCCCGGGGTACTGCTATCAGCATTCCTGTTTGAGCTGCCATTGGATTTAGTAGGCTCCTTAATTCAGACGTGTGCTTTTTCTAGTTTGCCTAGGTCTTCTCACCCAGTAACGAAGGGCAAGATGGAAAATATAGCAACTGGAAAGAGGAGAACCTGCAGAGTCAAGGTGAGAGAAGCTTGATGACCGAATGAGAAGTTTTTGCCTTTTGTGTCACATCCTCTAATTAAGAATGCAGCAATCATTACGTGTATCCTTTATGCGGTACTTCCCCTCAGCAGACTTCTTTAACCACAGGGTCCCAGATTATTCCAGCAGTGTAAAGAAATGCCCTTTCCAAACAGACCTCCCCTGGGAATGCGCATGTGCCACTGTAAGGGTGCAAAGTGCTATTGATGCAAATACAGCACTACCAACAAAACCATTACACCCACGAGTAACACAGAAAACACGCTGCACGCCCTCGGCTGATGCACCAAAGCTGTCCGAAGCTGCCACACCAATGCAGCAGCCTTGGTAACGTTTGGGATTTTCCCAGCAGATGGGCAAAATGCATGCCTGGCCATCAGCCACCTAATGCAGCCACCTCCCCACAATCAATCACAGACATCATCTGTCAGTCACAAAGACCATGACATATCCTCCGAGCGAGCCCTTGGAGAGCCCTCACTGGGGTGCACACCCCCTCGGGGGTCTTCCATCAGCAGCACAGACTGAGGCTGCCCTGGGACCACCCTGTGGCACGTGGCCAGGGGTGACCCCCTGCATGGACACCGCTGTACCAGCCACCTCACCATCAGCTCCGTGTCCCACCATCGCTGTGGGTGTGGCTATGGGCACTGTGGTGTGATAGTGGTGGACCAGTTGTGTCAGTTGAATGGGAATGAACAGGAGTCTGTATGGAACCTTAACTATAACCACCTTTGGTGTCTGGACCTCACTTGGGAGAGACCAGAAAGCCTGAAAAACAGAAAAGCTTGAGATGTAAATCACTCCGACAAAGTACATACATTTTAAAAGGCCAGCGCTAGGTGGAGGAGAATCCCGCCCTTACCCGCTGCATCTGACATTGTCCCACAAAGACAGACAAGAGGCGGTGGAGCCAATTCTTGCCGTCAAAGACTTTGCCACTGGTCTGAGTGACCCTGGCTGGTCCCCTCGCAGAGGCACAGCAAAGGTGCCGTGCTGCTGGGACAGCTGGAGCCTGCTCCTGGGATGGAGCACTGTGCTGCCAGGCAGGCGCCATGCTGGCACAGCCGGCACTGCCTGCCTAAAGCTATTGCTCCTTCCTCAAAATCCCCAAATGTGGCTGTGCTGACAGAGCTTCTCAGTGCAGAAGAAGCCAGAGCTTAACATCCTGTCCTGTCACATTCCTTACACCAGTCAGAACAGAATTTTATGCAGCGGAAATAGGTTCAATACCCTAGGGCATCTCTTTCACAATAAATCTACAGAATCTACCTGCAAAAAATATCTTCTGTTTATATAAAAAGACAGAGAAATCAATCAACCAATCAATCAATCAATCAATCAATGTACTTACCTATCTCAATCAGCATCCCCCATCCTTTATCCTCTGCTCAAACAAACCTTTATTTGCAGTCAGGCCAATAAAGGGCAGTCTTTGCCGCAAGTCTACATCAGACTCACACTCTGGATCTACCACCGTAATCACGCTGCTGTCCCATCTGGCCAAGTATGATTTTTTTCACACATATTCTGTCAGAAAGCATTGCTGCTACAGTCACCTAGGAAGGAGGCTCCTGAAGCAAAAAGACAAGAATTCAGCTGCTGAAGGAGCCATGCACAAATAAATTTTCCCAGAAAGCCTATTTCCCAGCCCACATGTTGCGTTATTTGAAAACTCGAAATTTATATAATCTTCAAAAATGGATAAAAGCATACCCTCTCCTAAATGGTAAGTGACTTCAGCCAAAAAACTTTCTATAGTGCAAGTTGCTTGTTTTCCTAAACTCTTAAATGATGAGGCTTTACATCCAGTATCTATTTCATTTGCCAGCCTGTTCAAAGGTCTTTATTGTCTGTTAGAAAGACCAGCATCTTGTTGAAATTATACTGCAGCCATAGATGCTTGTAAATTCCTTGTGCTTTCCCTTGGCATTCGGTCAAATAAGCAAATGTGTGTACAACAACCCTTTCCTTCTTAACAAGAAATCTTGTAAACAATAGAAAAACAAATTAAATCTTTGCAAAGTACTAAATAAATAAAGCTAAAAATTTGTACCTTCTGGAGGAAATGTTGTAAGATGTTTACTCTGAAAAACAACTGATAGCATTGACCCTTCAAGTCTTTCACTAGGCTAACAGTATGGAAGAAAGCTACACCAGTGGAAATTGTTTCAAGGCACTTCTGCAATGTGCATCAGTCTTATTTAAGTATAACCCACCCCGCAGATGAACAAGTAAACCTAGCAATGCACACCTCTGCCCATTCTGCTTTGGGTCTGCCTACCGGAAGGGTACCAGATAACACGGTAGCTGCTGTCCTGTGGACAAAATTTCTACGTGGGATGAAACCACAAAACCTTCAGACAACCATCAGTTGCTGTTTTCCTTCACACTTAACCATGACCAAGCCTCCACGTCATTGTGGGCGATGCTGTTTGGACCTGGTGGTTCTCCACTCATTATGCCCCTTTTCCCAGGAAATCTGAGGCTTGGAGTGCGCCTGGGCAAACCTTCCCCTACAGAGGTGTCTGTAACACTGGTGGGGTGGGAGGTGTTTCGTCCTGGTCTTCCTCTCTCACACCAGCTTTAGCTCTGATACACTCAGGCTGTTTCCTAGGATGAGGAAGGAGTGATGCCAGCCATGGATATGGGAATGGCGGCAAGGCCACCCCTGCAGAGGAGGTGTGTACAGGTAGCACCATCATCATTACAGAGAGGGGAACAAAGGGAGGCTATGCTTATGAAGACTGAGGTTCATCAAGTAATTTTAATAGTATGAAACAGGACATCACTAGAAGAAACAGCTGACCAGCTGCTATTAGAGATATGGTACAGCTCACCACCTGACATCCCTCCATTAGGATACCAGCTACTCTGAGAAGCTGACAGAGCACTGTTGATCTACACCTGCTGAAAGACTGGCACTTTTGTTTCATCTCTGGAGCAGCTCAGATTCAGAAAGATCAAAAACGTTGCAAGACAAAAGCCTGAACTTCCTTTTCCAGAGTGGTGCTGATATTTTTGATATTTTGCACGGATACAATGGTATCTAACTGAAGGTTTCTCACTTAGCCTGATCAGTATTATAAATGTTCTGCAAGGGGACAAAGTTCATCACTTTTGCCTCAAAAATATAAAAGCAGACATAAATACATAGCAAAGAAGGGATCCACCCTGAAGTCTGTTTCCGTAATATGTGCTAAAAATATTTGGGTAGTTCTTGATGCAGTCCCATGGAGTTAAGTCATTATATGCTTTTGACTTTGATGTAATAAATTTAGTATTATCTGCTGTCACGATTTACGGTAGTTTCATACCCTGATTGACATAAACCACTATAAAACCTCATATATGAACTCAGATCAAAAGAGATTATGCACTAGCTCAGACAGATGCTTTTTATTCAGTTCTTTCAGAAATGCCTGGAATTTCTACTGCAAGCCTTCTCGGGACTTTCTGCAGTTAGCTGGCCATTCACTGAGCAGCCTACAGATTTCCAGAGGTCCCTCCAGACCTGATGAGAGCTGGAAGAAAACTCATTTTCCATAGCTCAGGCCACATTTTTTCCTGGGGAACCCTGCATTCCACAGGTTTCACTGTCTAAATTTGATACATGTGAAATCCAAGCTTCTAATCGTGTTCCCCATGAAAGATTTATTTTTTGTCACCACAAATACTTTAAAGCAGGCATCATGGTAGGAAAAACACTGGGAGAAGTGTTAGAACATACTGTAGAAGGGTGAGGCAATAGTGTCATCATTTCCCAAAGCCTGAGACACTCAGAGAAGTCTACACAAACTAGTCATTCATTTAGAAAGGAGGGTTCATGGGAGGTAAGTGCCTATTTTTTTGCTGGAACCTAAAAATCCCGACCCCAAGTGACCACCAGCTACCCCCAGCTTCAAGGCTGCGCAAGGTGTGACACTCCTCCTTACACCAGAAAAGTCCTCTGTGTCAGAAGAGCAGACATGGTGTTTCTCACCATACGGACAATTTTGACATTGCCTGACCATGCCAACAGTCTCATGAGGAGTTTCCTGTGACCACAAGCAGCAAGTTCCCTGTATCGTAAGCCTGGCACATGGAGTTATTTAGATCAAAAATGGATCTTGCTCTCCCCTCTCCTACATACCAGTAAGATTGAGGTTGAGCACTGGGATTCTGAAGTGACTTTGTGTTTGACCTATACTCCTAAATCTCTACAGTCATTTGTAAAAGCCTGCTACCCACATATCAGTGGTTACTGCAAGTGTTGGTGAAATTTAGCAGCAATAAAGTACTAAATGTAAAATGACAGTTCAAGTCAGTGTCTTGCTTGCTGCGCAATGTATGCCACTGAGCTGATGCTCCCCTTGGAGATGTGGGCCTCGCTTGCCTTGCTGCGGCAATTCTGCATACAGAGCTTGGTGGGAGCATTTCTGCGTGGTCTAAGAGCAACAGAAGGGCCTCCTGCCTCCCTCCTCCTCCACCCCTTGGTCACCTTGGGCCCCTCAGCTGGACAAAAGCAAACACATAATCCTGGAAAGATCCTCGTGCCAGGCTAGTGCTACCCACCACGTCTACAAATACCCTTATCTCGCTGACCACACCAGCAAAGCTGTGAGGCAAAGCCCCTCTGTAGGAAGGTTTATCTGAGCTTGTCAAGTGCTACGTGACAGCTATCTCAGCTAACCCTTCACACCTGCTGCCCTTCCCAAACACTGTGCTCTGTCAGCTTACAGCTGGAGGAGTGGGCACCCTGGGCTCTCCTGTGCCTGGCCCTGCAGGCATGGAGGGAAGAGCCATGTGCAGGGGGAATAAGGTGGCCCAGGGCTTGGACTTGGTTATGATCCAGCCCTTCCCTGCATGCAGGTAAGGGCACTGAAATGGGCAGAAGCACTGTTCTGCCTAGAACACACTTCTTTGCAGGCAACAGTGACATGGAGAGCAGGCCACACAAATTATGTCATCCGTTTTTATCATCTATAAATCTCCTGCTTTCCATATTCCTAGCCAACTCTGTGACACAGTGGATCCAACTTTGCTAGAGAAGAAATAGAAGCCCACTAGTTATTTCTCATGAAATAACCTGTGGAGCTTCCACAAGGGATATCAAGCATTGTTTATCCAAATCTATAAATCATGTAAGACTTAACATGGGGATTAGGACACACCTTCGGTGCAACTCTGCTACATATGCTGTATGAGAAATAACTTTGCCCTGAAGGGACAGCACTTGCAAGTTTTGAGAAACCAGTGCCATGGAACACCCCCTTTCCTTCATCTAAATACAGTCACCAAAGACTTAAGCCTTTAACTGCTGAAGCCATCAGATAAGCAAGTATCCATTGTATCCAGATAAGCATGATGGGGATGGATAACCCACCTTGGATTTTAGGGCTGGTTTTATGTAAACACAGCACTGTAGAGCAAATTAGAATAAAATTATTCAGGAGACATATAGGAGGAAAAAGGTAAGATATGTCCAAAAGTAAATACCTTTTTATCTAAGTATTTAGTCTTTAAATCTCATAGGAGACAGCAAAAATTCAGGTCTGGCCAAGGTCAAAGAGCAGTTGAGCATTACATTAAAACATATCACTCAAGAACACATTCTTCTCTATTGCAATATATTACCTCAGTTTGAACAGATAGTTAAAAGCAACATACAACTTGTAATGTGAGCGCAAAAATGTTGGTGAGCTGAGAGGCCTCAAACCCTCCAAAGCAAACATGACAACCACTGACAGCGTTCCTAGCATAAAACATCTGCCCCGTCAAAGTCACCATCCCAGGGAGAGGCCAGCATTTATCTGAGGCACAGCCTGGACCTACAGCCTCTGGCATTCCCTAAATACCTTTGTGCAGGAAAAAAACAAGGGGCGTTTTCAGACCTGAAATTGCTATCAGAGAGCCATATCCATTTCCATCTCTGCTGTCTGCAGTCCTCTGCCGAGTGCAGAGCAAACGTCTCTTTAGGGTCCGAATGAAACCAGCCAAGGAGACCACTCAATCTCCTGCCCAATATCCTCATCACAGAAAACTGCCTCTCCACCAGTGCATCTTTGTCTCCAGCTGAGGGAAACGCAGCACAAAGGGAGCCCGGGCTACAGTCGGAATCACAGCTGTGTTTCCATCAGGAAGGACTGGCCAGGTCCTGTGCTGTCTGAAGGCTACAGTATTTCTGACAGAAAAAAGCAGAGAGGAATCATAATCCTGTACTGGAAAGAAATGCTGGTAAAAGGACTTTGAATGGACACCAGTGGCATGTGAGAGACAAGTCTGTAGCTACATCTAGATTTCTGTGCATGGTGAAGCTCACAAAAGTATTAAATGAACCACTACATTTTCCTCCAGCCTTGTAGGTGCTCAAGGTCACATCTTCACTCAAATGCCCAGTGCATGTCATTATGCTCTTCCACTACTGACAGTGTGGACTTCATGTAATTGCCACTTCTCTAATTTGGCAGAGAACTGTGAATATAACAGTCTCGGAGGGCTCATTGTAAAGATGAGCTCAACAGTTAATGCGTAAAGCATCATCCGATGTAAGTATCTCCTAGGGTCCTGAGATCTCTATATATTAAAATATGGCCAGATTGGCAAGAACAGAACGCCAAGAAACTTTATGGGCTTTGTGTGAGCTGAAGAGATAATTAATTCCCAGGGAAGGAAGCACGGCTTTTTATTGTAGGATGTGGAATGTGCACCTATACTTAGACAAAGTCAGAAAATGCAACTGGCATTTAACTTAAGAGGGCAAGAGTTACTAATAGGTCACAGTTTTGGCCCTGGCAGGACACAAGCTGTGACACTCATGAGGATGGTCTGATGGAAATATTTGTTTATACTAATACGAGAATAAACCACATCTTAAAAACCTTTTGAGACGCAATCATTTCTGAGCCAGCAGCAAGAGTGTCTGAAAGAAAAATCACATAGTGCAATGTGGGACTTGTAACTGGAAAAACCCCACTATAGGGACCCACTGGCGTTGCCCCCAGCTGCACCTCCATTCCTGTGGTACCTTGTACTTGTGACATTTGCACATTTACTAAGAGTTTTCTAAAAGCTATTGGGAAGTCCAGGAGGCAGTTGTGGGTGTACGGCTGATGTGGGATTGATGTCTATGAAGCACAGAGCAGGGTGAACAAGTGTTCTGCAGCCGTTTCCAAACTGAAGCCTGATCCCTGCTGCTGGTCCTGTGGAACTGGGCTCATCCCACCTCTTCCACACCTGCCCTCTCCAACTAAAGAAGAAATTCAGCTTTATTGCCCTTATTCACAATATATGCAAACTCAGCCATGGAGAAAGCCAAGAGGTCTGTACATTGGTATAGACCAACATCAATATGTGAAGATTGTTAGCAAAATCACACTCCCTTCCTCACTTCAGTTCTGCTTAGTGATCCTCCCTTCCCTCCAGGACAGATAACTTCAATTCCCATTATGTTTAAAATCAGCATGAAAATCTATAGTGTTTGTCCAGATTTTGCAGGAAAAGCATTTAGAGTCTTTTTTTCTGAAGAGCTGTGCAGAATGTTTTTCAATACAATGAAGGAAAATACCATCCTCCAGTTCCCTTATGATCTCATGGCAGTTCTGCCTCCTGAAAGCTAAAATTGGGCTTCTCTTTGAAAAGTATCATAACACAGACAACTGAATCTTCAGTGGGAAATGTGTATTAACCCTTCTTCCCCTGCAGCAAGGATGGAACAGGAGCTACTTGTGTTGCACAACCAGGCAAATTCTATCTCCCTGCTGCAGGGAAAACACCAAGGACCAAACCCAGGCATTCTGTGACCCACCAGCATACCCGTGCCTAATGCCTCCTGCCAGCACACAGTCCTTGACAGGTTTCTGCTCAGCTCTCCCTCAGAGACCCTTGGGCCTTTCTGCTGACAGGTGAAATTTGCTGTACGTGGCTCACGGCTTGCATTAGGTGATTCAACTTACTGATTTAGTCACCTGCCTCCGAGAGTATCCATTTCTAAGGAAAACCTGGAATCTGCTGTGATCATGGCTACGGGCATGCATAAAGTATTTTTAAAGGAGGCTATTTTGTGGAGAAGAGCTACAACACTGTGCCACCACGCACAGGCAATGAGTATGTTTAGAGCTCAGGGAGCACAATACAGAGGTGCTGTCTTGCATGGATGTAGAGTAGGAGACACCCGTCCTTGTGTCCTACAGCCATCACCAGGTGATGACTACAGTGAACGCAGTGCTGATGTAAAGGATACACGTGAGCGTGCCTTAGATGCAGAAGGCCGTCCTGGGCCAGTCGGTGAAGAGGCAGGTGCTGACACTGCTCAGCAGCTCTCTACCTGTGTTTTGTTACAGCACCTTCTCCCCCTGTACCTCACCCCTTAGCTCACCTACTGTCAGTGGATATCCAAAGCCATGCTCTTAGTAAGCATATAGTGTTTAAGATCTGGATCACAGAATCTGTAACTATTTAGGCCGTCATTGTTGATACCTCTTAAATCGTGCATCTGGCTAATCCTCACAGCCTGTGAGGCCTGGAGCTCTATTGTTTCTTACTTAGGATGTTTACACGAACATCAAACTTACTGGCTTGTGGCCCTTTTCAGAAGTATAGATTATTAGTATTTATTTACATCAAGGAAGTGCCTAGAAGCTCTACACGCAGATCAATGCTCAGTTTGGTAAGGTGTTATCCAAACACATAACAACGTGATTCTCCACCCTCCTTCAAGTCCATGATCAAAGCAAAAGAGAAGAAAGAATAGGCACATATGGAGCGTAAGGAAACAACACCTGTGAATGACAGATGTTTATTGTAAGAGTTGCTGGGTTTGATTGATTGAAGACTGTGACCGTAATTTTGAATGAAACAACATCAGAGTTAAACACAGGAATGGTTGTGCTGGGTCAGAACAGGCTGCTGAGCTTCTCCTCAGTCCCCTCCTCACCATCATGCATGATCTCCTTGCTTTTCCAGGTGGTCCAGGGTTGATGCTCCCTTGGATGCCTTTGGTGGACATCTCTGTGGCAATGGCTGTTCATGCAACAATGGCAGCACATTCCCATCTATCTTTTCTGGCTAGTGCTCCATGTTCAGAAAAAGTGCCATGACTTAGACACCAACCCTAGAGGAAGCTAAGATCCATGCACAGCTCCCAACCCTGGCATTTGGGAATTGCCCCTGACCTGACTGACTGCGACAGAGCCAGAGTTTGACTAAGTGTGTTTTATACAAGCTGCACTTCACATTCAGGAGACTGTGGCATATAACGCTCTCAGAGGAACGTAGCCCTGTTACTTATATACGTAGATGCTCTGCAAAAAAATAGCCTTCCTTCCTTCCTTCCTGCCTTCCTGCCTTCCTGCCTTCCTGCCTGTCTTCCTGCCTGCCTGCCTTCCTTCCTGCCTTCCTTCCTGCCTTCCTTCCTGCCTGCCTTCCTGCCTTCCTGCCTTCCTGCCTCCCTCCCTCCCTTCCTCCTTTCCTTCCTTCTTCCCTGGCCAAGCTGTGCTCAGTGAAACATCTTGCACCTATCTTTCGGCTCATTCACTTCAATCAGAGAATTTAAATATACTAGAGGCAATGCAATCTGTAAAGATACTCATGCATAAGAGATGCAGGTGTGCATTTCTGTCTGTCTGTACACATCAGCTCCTCTTTTGGAGGAAGAATACAACTTTTGTTCTTAGTTTTCCATTACTATTACTTCCCTTCCCAAAGGATTTCAAAAGTTAATAGAGCTTCTTCAGAATGATTATATTATTCCCTTTTCTTGAATACCAGGAAAATCTGATACTCACAGTAATGATTTATTTGAAAAAACTTTCCACTCACCTACAGCTATGAGTAATACTTAAACATGCTGTAAGATCATCAGCCTGAGACATCTGAGGCCAGTTCTTCTTTCTGTGTTATTTTGGAATGAACTGAAGCTGATGGGGTTTACCATAGATATTTATGCAAAGTGAGTGGTGTTGGAAGAGAGTGTAACAGCACTTCCAGGTGCAAAATGCCTCTCACCTGGGCACTCTCTCAGCAGATGCAAGTGGATGGCTCCAGGGACAGAGATGCTATGGATCTCTCACATCCTGCAAGATGGGAAAATTTAGGGCTCCACTGCCTTCCTCTAGGTGTTCTGTTTGTAGCAGTTCATCTCCTTTCTTTTCTTGTTAAGTGCCTCAAATGACACATTTAATCTGCAGTCAGAAGGAATGTTTCCTGCCAAACTAAGAGGAATTAGTTTGATTCTGCTTCACTGGGTGAGAAACAAACCTTTTTCCTTTTTACACTAATTCAATCCAAAACCAACCAATTTTGCGCCTTCATCTGGCCCTTTAAACAAAAAGTCTTGGCACAGCCCTACAACGACCAAAAAGCACAGCCATGCCCCACACAACCAACTGCTCCAGTACATGAGGAGAGGCAGCAGATGAGCACAGCCCTCTTGACTTTCCCTGTCTTTGCAGAGGTGACAAGAGTGGATGTAGACTGTCCTGGTCCGCATATCTGTGGCGAATACTGTTGTCCCAAATGCTGCTTGCCTTGGGCAAGATGGGCTGCCCATCTTTAATTCAACAATGAACCTCTGCACGGTGTCTGCCAATTTATGGGCACCTGGGATGAGACAATGACTTGCAAGACAATCTCTTTCCAGATGCACCAGAGATCAAAACAAAGCTGGTGTACTGACTAAAATAAGGAGGATCTTGCTGGTAGTTTTTGAGTTTCTTACATCTCAGTAGCTGCCCTGCGTTGTTTCTGTGCCTTACAGCTTGGCATTTAACCCCATCAATAGAGTTGTTTTCCCCTTACAGGTGAAAGACAGCAATCTCAAATGAAAGGATGTTTGCCTGGTGTAGTGGTGAGGCAAATACATCTCAGACAAATACACAGTACCATTTCTTGCTACTCAGCAACATGTGCGTCCCAATCCCCTCATGAGCTTCTGTGTCTTTCTGCCTGGGACAAGTTTTCATTAAACAAGATAAATAAACAAGGTGTGCAAAAAAAAAGCCCACCATTAAGACAAAACCTGGGTGATACAATTTGGACTGTAGTTACTGGTGTAGCACCCAAAGGAAATTAAAAGAAAAAAGACAGGCCAAGATGGAGTTTAAGCCACTGAAACTGGAATTCCCATTATCTGTTCTGGACTGCTTTCAGGCAAATCTAGGCTAGGTGGAAGTATTTCTCCATTGGCTAGATCACAGGTTGCTGCACTGGGAGGTTCAGGGATGCCAAGATGAGTGACCTGTCTACACTGTACTGGCCTTCAAGGACTGGTTTGAGGCTAGTGTGTTTTGGCTGTTGGCCTCTGTAGGTTCCCCAAAACACTGTGGAGCCTCACAAAAAAAGGTGTTCATTAAACAGAAGTGCAGAATATGGGTGTGAGGCCCCCAAGAGTATCCTGTCCTGCTGGCCTGGACTTGTCTGGCAGATTTCAGGTGCTGTTCAGGGAATTGGTTTAGGTCTACCAAGTTTTGCACTAAGGTTACTATAAAGACTTTCTGGGCAAATATGTCATCTTTGCAATCACTGGAATTACCGAGAAGTTTCCACCTCTTGGTTGGTGGTCTCTAGACACAGCAGAATCGTGTCTTCTTTCAGGAGGATCCTGTCTTTTCTTTCAGGGAATTGGAAAGAGGCTGGGGCTAGTACGTTACGGTCAATTCAGTGGACACGCTCATTTCTTGCTTCTTGGCTTGTTCCAGACTCCTTCCTCTGGAAAACAGCTTTTCTAATGGCCAGCATCCCTCCAGGCTGCTTGGTTGATGTCCGTAGATGCTGTCTTTTCATCCTGCTGACCCTAGTCTTGTCTCCTTTGCAGGCCCTCTTACACAAACCTTTGCCACCACGTGCTGAGGATGTGAGCATTGGTACTACCATGAGGAAATGGCATACCCTGAACTAACCAGCTTTATTCGAGTGGTGGTACCTAGAGTTTTCTAACACTGGCAGTCGTTGCTCTATGGTTCAAGTCCTAGTGTCTCCTCCATCTTTGCCTCCCAGCAGCCTAGAAGACTGCCTTCAATTTCTGGAGTGGATTTCAGATTTCTATGTGGCAATTCAATTAATACACTACTGGGACAATTTTTGGTACAAGGTAAAATCTCATTATAAACTCTGTAAAGCAACAAGAGTTTGCCAGTGGTGCCTTAAGATCATAGGTTGGAAATGACCTCTAAGATCATCAAGTCTAACCGTCAACCTAACACCACCAGGCCTACTAAACCATATCCCAAAATGCCACATCTACATATTTTTTGAACACCTCCAGGGATGGTGACTCCACCACTTCCATGGACAAGATACTTGAACACTCTGTGTGGCACAGGGCTGCTGTGAGCATCACTTCTCAATTTCTTTGGATTATATCAAGACAGTCTGCTGGAAATACAACACAGCAGAGAGGAAACAGTCTAGGAGGTTCCTGGAGTGTGTGGAGGATAACTTCCTGACGCAGCTGGTAAGTGAGCCTACCAGGCCAGGTGCCTCTCTTGACCTGCTGTTTACAAACAGAGAAGGACTGGTGGGACATGTGGTGGCTGGAGGTCATCTTGGGCTTAGCGACCATGAAATGACAGAGTTCTGGATTCTTGGTGAAGCAAGGAGGTGCCCTGTACTCAGCACTGGTGAGGCTGCACCTCGAGTACTGTATTCAGTTTTGGTCTCCACACTACAAGAAAGACATTGAGGTGCTGAAGGATTCTCCTTTGCTGGAGATATTCAAGACCCGCCTGGACAAGGTCCTGTGCAGCCTGCTCTACGTGACCCTGCTTCAGCAAGGGGGTTGGACTAGATGATCCCCAGAGGTACCGTCCAACCCCTACTATTCTGTGATTCTGTGATCTTGCTGGAGTGTGTCCAGAGAAGGGCAACAAAGCTGGTGAAGGATCTGGAGAACAAGTCTTCTAAGGAGTGGCTGAGGTAAATGGAGTTGTTTAGTCTGGAGAAGAGGAAGCTGAGGGGAGACCTTATCGCTCTCTACTACTACCAGAAAGGAGGCTGTAGCAAGGTGGGTATTGGTCTCTTCTCCCAAGTAACTAGCGATAGGATGAGAGGAAATGGCCTCAAGTTGCGTCAGGGGAGGTTTAGATGGATATTAGGAAAAATTTCTTTAGTGAAAGAGTGGTCAGGCATTGGAACAGGCTGCCCAAGGAAGTGGTTGAGTCACCATCCCCAGAGGTGTTCATAAAACACGCAGATATGGCACTTTGGGACATGGTTTAGTAGTCATGGTGGTGTTAGCTTGACAGTCAGACTTGACGATCTTAGAGGTCTTTTCCAGCCTTAATGATTCTATGACTCTGTGAAATCAGTGCTCAACTCCTCTTTGCAAGTCACTGAGGTTTACCCAGGCAGCACTTCCAGCAACCTCCTCTCTTTCTCTTCCCCTGGCCTTGCAGCAAGGCAGTGTTTGGGGAAAGTGCAGCTGAGGCAGGAGACAATGCTTGTCCCACAGCTGCAGAGGCAAGTGACGGGCTCAGGCAACAAAGCTAGATACCTGAAGGCAAAGGTCTTTTTCATGGCTCTCCACGTTACCCTAGTCCTTACCAAGGCCTGTTTTTGGGGTGTGAGATGACAGCGAGCAGGATGGGATGAGTTGTCTTTAGGATTTACTAGTCAGGTATAGAGCTATAAGAATGGGCAGATACACCTGATTATACAGAAATTATATATGCATATATAAATATACCTATATGTACATAACTATATATATGTGTGTATATAGAAAAGATCTCTATACATGGCAAACCCGTCTGTGAGCAGTCCTTATTCTTAAAGAATTTACGGCTTCCCATGGGATACTGTTTAAGGATGAGCATGCTAAGACCTTGGCTCAGATCACATTATCTATAAAGAAGTTGAACATTATTTTTCCAGCCTGCAGGTGACTGGCTGGATTATCCTCCTTTGGTGGAAGAATATTGAAATATTCAGAGGTCCCATATGAAGTACAAATATGCCAATTCCATTAACTTCGTTAATCTTTACCACAGCATCAGCGTGAAAACACATTTGTCCAGAGGTGAATTTTTCCCTAATGGGATAAACAGAAATATCTGTAAGGAGCGTCATGCCTCTGCCTCCTTCTGCAGAAGAGCTGCTTGAGAGTCCAGCAAAGACAGGACTCTGATATGTCCTTGAAAGTGCCCGGTGACAATTGCAAAGTGCTTTCTGCAGTCACCAAGAGCCTGGACCCAGCCCAAACCCGCCAGCTGTTTCAGTTTACTTCAGCAAGCACAAACCTGCCAGAGGTTAAAATGGAGAAACACCTTGGATGCTGTTGCTTAGAATTCAGGTCTTCCTTTCCCCATGCCCTGGGTTCCTTTAGGTCACACTGACACAGCTTGTGCCTCTTCCTGCAAGCCACCATCAGGCTACAGGGATAGGAGATGACAGCCAGCTCTCTGAATTAAAATGACAGGCAAGGACTTCAAGCCATGCTCCCGAATGCTCTAGCATGCACCATTGTACTGGTTTCAGAGCAATGACCTCTATTTTTCTTATTATCTGACCACTGCAGCTAATCGACCAGTAGAAATTCTCTCATTTTGTGTTTTCCCTATGAGCCAGGGAAGAGTTTGTTGTTGGCAACAATGAAACACAACAAATCCACATTCTGCCTTAGGTAATTCAAGATTGTACAGCCCAGTGTGCCAGTGAAATTTTTAACCTGCTTGATGGTTACAGCCCAAATCTTCAACTGCGACTCTGTTCAAAGTTGGGAACAAAATTCGCCTCAGAAAACATCATCAAAGCACTATCTGCAGATACCAGATTGAGACATGAAAACACCGTGGGACTGCTGCAGTATAAATCTCTAAACAGCTACGGAGAAAAAACGAGTTGAAATAAGTTGCTGAGAGCCAATGGACACGCTATGAGATTTTACCAGAAAAGACCTGACAAAAGGGCTTAGTAGGCATTGCAATAAACGCAGAGGGATGTAGAGAACATACTTCAGGAGTAGCAGACATATGATAAAGGTGCGTGCTGAATACAGTCAATTTACAGGGTGGGCAGTGGTTGAAAAGTCAACAGTTTAAAAAGCCACACAGTCTCCAAGGCTAATAACAGGACTTCAAAGTATCAATATCAGGATTTCTTGCTCTTCATGCTGATGTTTCTGAATTCCCATTTCAGCCACTGAGGATAGGTGTAAAATATCAGTCAGCAGATAACATAAGTCAAAAAATATGTCTTCTTCTAACACTCTGGCAGTAAGTTACAAATAAGCTTGTTGCATAAATGACATACGTACATTCGTGTTGAAATGTTTCATCTCATTTAAAGTTCATTTTTTACCCTCAAATAGGGATTAGAGTGTGAGCACTTTTAAACTTCTGCAATAAAACCTTTTCCTAGAAACACATTCATAAGTCCAGTGCCTGACTGAACTTATAGCCAGCCTTCAGCTGGCACAATAAAAAAAGTTATTGGCCAAATGTTAATGATGAATAGTATGCTGTTGATAGAGAACATTTCAGGCAAAGCAGGTCCTGTTCACTGTACCACAAAGAGAAGGCACTAGAAGTCCAGTTGCTTGCTGAAGCATTCACACCCGCACACCGCTGTGTCTCTGGAGAGGATATCAGCTGTTCAGAAGTGCCACGTTTTCAGCACTAAAGCAAAGAAATCTCTTGGGCTTTTTTAAAACTCGTATGTTTTGAAGTAACAGAAATAATTCTTTTTGGCAAGCATTCTCTCCAAAATGTGCAGATAATTCCTATACAGTAAAAATGAACGACAAAACTGCACTGTACAAAGAGGAAAGCTTATAAACCAGACCTTCCTGAGAGGAGCCAAGCTAAACGTGTCTAGCGCTCTTCAGGAGCCTGCCCTGCTTCAGCTGCTGTTGCCCAAACCACAGGGCGGTGCTGGGCTTGGCAAAACCCTGAAGGCTTACGCTGACAACCTGGTGATCCCAAGGCAGGGACTGCACCCCTCCAGATGCACCTGGTAGCCAGCACCATTGCCTTTCCTACGACAGGGCCAGCGGCTGCCCCCATCACACAGCTTTGCCTGTAGAGCACCACATCTATACTTATACACAGTCATACTCTTTGTTGATTTGTAAAATCTCTAGTGCACATTGTCTGAGCAATTTCTTCCCTTGCCTATTGTCTTTCCAGGTCTTCAAATTTCTTCAAATAAAAAAAATATTCTCAGTCTCATCCTCCTTCCAACTCCCCCAGTGAGTGTCCACCTTCCCTCTTTGCTTCCTTCACAGACCTTACATCCGCTCTTCTGGCACCTGTATGAGCTGAAACATCCACCGAAACACTTCATTAAGGATGACGCCTTGTCTGGCCTCTGGCAAGCTTATGTCTTCCTGTTCTTCCTACTGGGTGGCACGTGTCAAACCTCCCAAGATGCATCTGCTTTCATGAACCAGGTGAACCTGCAAGTTTCTCATCACTTTCTCATGCAATCAGAACCAGTTTCTCTCACAACCAGGCTTGAGTTTATCCTAAGCCTTCAACATGGAGCTCTTTGTGGAGCTTAACACATAAGGTGAAGAGCGTGAGGTCTGAAGTCCCATTGCCAGATGTTTCCACCTTTGTAAAGCAAAAGGAAGACACACAGTTCATTGCACAGTTGCAGCTCTGCTGAGGCCTGACCCACCTGCTGCTGCACATTGTTTTTGCAGTCATTGCTGAGTTAATCTGAACCATCTGCTGCTGCCATCTTCCAACAGCTGCACATTTTCTGCATATTTCCTTGTCAATGCCAGTGCTTTGTTCCAGTGTCTTTGAGAAAACATCTGCCCTGAGGATTCCCCCTTTTATAATATCTTTAAAATATGTCACCATCTGCTCGCTCTTCAAACCTCTTCCTTGATCCCATCACTAGTGACTGGCCCCTCAATGACCTCCCATTTCGTAGCAAGGCGCTTGTGCAGGGATGTTCACTCCTTTGCTTCACATCACACAGTATTCTGTATTATGTTTTGATCCAGTGGTTTGTTCAGTGTATAGCAGAGAAACGCCTCTGCTATAGCAAATGCCTCTTCTCTTGGCTGTTGAAGGCTCTCTGCTTCTTGGCATTTGTACAGTGTCACAAAGCAGACCCCCACCCCATCTCTCCCTGCGCCAGCCTAGCTCCAGACATAGTGTTTAAGTTCTTGCATCCTAACAAACCATTTTCTCTGCTGCCCCAAAGCCCATCTGTGCCAAACACCCAGATGTAACCATTCTTGAATCTTCACTGGTTGTTTTTCCCCTTTGTCACCTTGTTTCTTTAACTCTTTCTCTGCTGTGTACGTCCCACACTCGTTTCTCCCTCTGAGTGACACCTCACCACGTGCTGTCTCCATTTACTTTACCTCTTTTCAGCCTCATTTGGCTCAATCAGTCAAAGCCAGAAGTGTTTCTTTTCAGCAACAGCAGGATCCAGTAGAAGTTCCTCTTCCCCTTTTGCCTTCTCCAGTCGAGTCCCAACTTGTCTCTGCTCTCTAAAACCCGCATGAGAGTCTTGCCTTGAGATTGCTTTCTCCTTCTGCAAGACACATCACCAGATAAATCCCTGCTTCTGCAGCAACTCTGCCACTGATGATACAATTTTTTGGACTGTCTTAGCTCTCCCTTTCTTTGTATCTGCCCAAGGTTCAGATATTCCATAAACCAAAATGTCCCTACAGTTTTTTATACGTGTACGAGAAACGTAACAGCATTATAAGCTCCTGTTGTTATAGCGAACTTCATTTCTTTAAATGCAGCACCCTAGAGCATTCCCTATGGGACACTGAGGATCAGAAATCGGAATCTTTGACATGGAAAGAAGAAATCTATTGATTTCTTTTCTTTCCTTTCTTTCCATTTGTTTTTAATTTATTAAAACACTTGTGAATCTTCCTGGAGATTCACCAGGACTAATTCCAGAGGGACTAATACTCATAATTTTTCTGGATCCAACTAAATCTAACATCCACTGCCCTCACCGCTAACACATGTTAAACAGAGCTAAATATGTCACTTTATTGTAAATTGCATATAATTTGGCTCCTTTTGTTCTTTTTCTGTGGGCATTGATATCTGTTTTCTGCTCTGAATTTGTCATCAATAAACGAGAACTCATCCAGAGAGAGCAATTAGCTGCTTGTATGAAATAATCTATCAGAAAATGTTACCAAAGAATGCCAGCAGGTTGGTCCCATGGACATTAGAGAGAGTTACAACCGTTTCTAAATGGGGAAAAAGTTGCAATTCCTGCCACTGTTCACTGCACAACTTGGCTTCTAATAATGCTGGCACACACAAATTTGGCATTGCCAACTTTTGCAATTGTATCATGAGTTGCTGATACTGAACTTTTTAATGAAGTCCCCACTCCTGAAAGCACCTGGATTAGATAAAAATCTCAACTTTCATTTCTTATAAAAACACTGTCTTTCTAACCTGTATGGTTAGAAAAGCCTGGCAAAATGTGAGTGTCATCTCATCTAGTTTTACTGTCTGTAGCTTAGAGCCCTAGTGCGAGCAGGTCATCTGCTCTACTCTGCAGTCCACGAAAGAGTCTGGTACCTCCACAGATTAACCTGCCCCCCTCTACTCACCACGCGCTCCAGCTGAGCCTGTATAACAGGTCACGGAGGTGGAAGGGACAGGGCTGCTCCTCCTCCCCTGCGCCCACACTTGCCCTTCTTTGACAGTCCCAGCAACTTGATTCAGCCCCAGTAACCTGATTTCAGCTGAAATCCAGCACTGGAGACAAGAAGTTTCAGCCAACAAAGATCAGCCCAAATAGCGTAAAGCGGAGTGGTGTCAGCTGGTGCTCCTGGGGCGTCTGAGCTGCAGCCCCACCGTGACAGTCATTTACCCCAACAGTAGGGAGAGTGATAAATCCAGCTGTGTGGCCCCACCAGCACCCCAGCATTACCTCTCCAATAGCAGACCCCTGGTCAGGTCTTGGCCTGATACTCCCGGGCAGCACTGGGTGCTGCCTCAGTCATGAAAAGCATCAGCTGCCCTGGCAGAAATCTGAGCAAAGAAAAAGTAGGAAGCTATGAAGACAGCAGAGCCAAACTGGTCTCACTGGTGCCAGATGACACAAAAGAAGGCAACAATCCCAGATTGTGATTTAGGAGATTTCACTCAACATTAGGAAAAAATCTCTTCCTCAGCAGGCACTGGAACAGGTCCCAGGTGTGAGGTGTGCTTCCCCATCTTGGGAGTTGCTGCAGGACTCACCTGGGCCTAGACTGGGTGATCTTCAGAGCTGCCCTCCTACCTGGATCTGGAGATTTTGTGATATCCTCACCCAAGAGGAGCCAGCCCTGCCCAGAGAGGACTCCTGGCACACTCCTAGGGTGCTGCCGGGAGTCGGCAGAGAGCCTCGGTTTTGAGAGGCATGAGTTGTGCCCCATGTGCTGGCACATGCTCCAATTTGTTTTTTAATATCCCCCTTTAGTCTTCACTTTCTTACAGCAGCTGTGAAATCAGCCATAATGCTTTAAAAGCTCCCTTCAAAAAATGGTGTTAGCTTTTCTGTTTTCCAGAATCTTTTGAGTAAGTCCAACAACATCCTCTGGTCCATCCGTCTTTCTCTCTTTTTCCATCTTTTTGTGAACATCTCCACTGGTCTTGTGCTCCCTTCCCTTTCTGGTTTCTCACTGCCTCACATCTTCATTAATGCATTATCTTTTCCTCCAACCTGGACAAAAGCTGTTTTGCTCCATCATTTCACACAACAGTCCTTCTCTCAGCCCATCATTGTGTGGTCTTACCTCTCCCTTGGCATCTCCACAGCAGTGTTCCCTCATCTTGGCTACTTCACTTGTAGAAGGGCAGAGGCAGGAACATGCTCCAGAGGGCACATGCAGACTTGCAAGTTACATTAAGGTGTACCTGCATTGTAGCCATCAGCAAACAACTTCTGTCCATCTAAATTTGCTTTCAGTTGCCATGTGTCCAGCACACACTCCCCTGGGGAATCAACACAGTTAAGAGCAGAATGTGCAGGAACATACACAGGGGAAGAAGCATCAAGCAACAGTGCAGAATTCAGCCTTAATATCTGGCTATTTTTCACAAGCCTGAAACTAAGGCTGTAAATGCTGAGCTCCAGCACCCCAGCCTTAGCAGGAGTAGCAGGGTCTTGGTGGCACATCTTGACTTTGAAGGACAACTGTGTTGCTAAGCAAGTTTCTCCTGGCACCCAGCTATTGGAACTTAAATTGAAAACGCTGGCCCAATGTTGGACCACACTACCCTGCGCAGCCAAGGTTTTCCTGGTGGAGAAGGTTATGAATCAAAATGGCGACAGGACTTTTACACTCCCAGGTTTGATACTCTTTATAACATGGTGAACTACATGAACTGAACAAAGCAGAGAACAGCACAGGCCAAACTCATCCCGGGGCAGCAGAGGGCAAGGTGGTGCGCAGGTGGATGGCCAGGTCGGAGTTCAACCTCTTGTTCCTGCAGGCACAGCATTCACGTTTGCTCAGGAAATATTGCCAGGGAGATCTAAAAGCCCTTCTGTAGTTCTGATGTTCACTCAGGATCTGAGAGTAGGAAACTGCAACAGCACCCTTCTTCAGCTGCAAAGGAAAGCGTTGCCCTGGCTTTAGGGGGGCCTTTCACCCCTTCTCAGAGGGATGGGGCAGAGAGACCCTCATGATACCCACACGGGGATTTTGGTGGGGAGCGAGGAGGAGGACAAGCCACCGGCGGACAACGAGTAAAGTGAAGAATGCTTTGAAGGGTATCTTCGTAATGTTTTTTACATTACTTTGCTGGCAGGACAGCAGCACGGAGCATCTGTTTCCAGCTACAGAACTGCTCATGGAAAATACTCTGGTGGCTGCAGAGGCTCCCTCCCCCCTCCCCGAGGCCTCCCCCCAAACTGCACCAACGCTGGATTGCAGGCTCCATTGCTCGGGGCGTTTTGCCTGTATTCACTGGCAATAGATTTATATGTGGAGTCCAATTATGTCTTCAAATATAATATTGTAATGGAGTGATTTATACTGCAAACAAAAGAACTAATGGGTCACAAGACTTGTCTTCCTGTGTTTCAGTTTGTTTCCCTTATGCTTTTTTTCTTCTTTCACTTTTGGGGAGTTGGGGATTGGGTTTTTGGGGTTTTTTTTCTGCCAGAGAAGCTGCTTCCTCACAGCTTGACTGTGCAAGGCAAGAAGGAGGAGGCAGGCCAACAGGAAGCAGTGACTCGCCGTGTCTTGTGCATTTAATTGTTTTTAATTTATGAGCTGTAGGCAGACAGTGGCTGCAGCACACTAAAGTTTCTTTAGGAAATAATACAGAGGTTTTTCCCTCCAGTGCCTGAAAATTTTGCACCATGAATAAAAAGTGTGAGAGAGTGCAGCCCAGCATCGCCACTGGCATAGCAGCGGTGTATGACTGACAAACCTTAGGCTCCATAGTTACTCAGGGCTTTTGCTGCATGAAGGCAGCTAAGGGCAAGTACAAGAGCTCCAATGAAATCAAAAAAACTGATGACAATGGATGCTCATTCTGAAGTTGTGCACTCCCTTTCACCTTGTGCAACACCATCTCTGTATCCACTTCTCTTCCCTGAACCAGTGAGAAACCTCAAAGGAAAGAGAACAAAGTAAAAAGAAACAGGATCTTGGAAGAGAAGAAGAGCTGCTGATATGAATAAAGAATGCCAGATGGGAAAATCACTGCACAGAAATGCAGTGTGAATCACTACAACGGGAATTATGGCTCTTTTGGTATACCTGGACCTCAAAAGGCAGACATAGTTGCAGACACAGTGCGTCAGAAGCCTGGCATACATTATTACTAAATATTTCATCTCTGGTCATTTGGAACATCTGGTTATAAAAAAATCTGTGCAAGAAGACCGAGTAGCTCTCTGGATCTCACTGCTGACAACGGTGAAAAGGCAGATAAAACCTTTAATTCTATTCATGACAGGAGGGATCCACCATCAATATCTTTCCACCCCGGATATGCTTGGCAGAGGATGCTGCAAGTATAAAAGTCTATTTGAGTTCAAGGGACAACTTTACAGGTTCATGAACCAGAACTACATCAAGGGCTACTACATACAAAGGCACTCCCTTCTGGCTCACACACAAGTTGCTGGAGGATGGGGAAGCATCCCTTCGCATTTGCCCTCATCTTACACAGGCTTCCAGTGTGAGCAACGGTAGGGCACAGCTTGCTGGGCTGGGTGAACCTCTGTCCTCACCCACCTCGTTGCTCTTAGGTTCCTGTGGATGCATTTTATAGCAAGCCTGGTCAATTATTGGTAGATCATTCCCGCACCTCCTTTAAGATCTTCCTTCCATGAAAGAGCATCTCAGATCTTACTTACACAGTAGTTTGCACTGGTGTAGTTATTAAGTGTTTTAATGAGTCTGACTGAGCCAAGAAGAGCTTACACACAGGCACGCAGTGCTGTCATACTGTATTTTGGCTTTGCTTAAACCATTTTTTTCTATTTTTAACAGACTAAAAGAAATCAGAATAAGCCACTCAACCCCCCGTAGCCTACACCCACACTGTCCCATCTAGCCACACCAGTTAAAACACACATTAATTAATCCCTTGTATTTTGTGTGCAGAACAGGCCTTTCTGGCAGCTCCTTTGGGACACTTCGCTCAGCACCATGAAACTGTTGCTGCTGTAGACAGGAATTATTTTTTGAGAGAAGGTATAGAAGTGGTGTAAAGCTAGGGTCTAGCATGTCACTCTGCAAGCCACCAGGGTGGCAGCAAGCCCCTCTCTGGTCGTTGTGGGGTGAAATGCCACAGCGTTGACACTCAGCATTCACGCCTCAGATTCAAGCCTTCAAGGAGGTGAAGAGCCATCTTTTCCCTGGAAAGGCTGCCTGGAGTAACAGGATGCCTTCGAGGCATCCAGGCCCAGTGTGGCATGAGCACTTTGTTCCACTGCCCTAAGAGAAGGAAACTTAAACTTGGATTTTGGCCCGTTATGGAATACAAGTATAAATAGGAATTATACCTGATACATACTTTGCACCTTGTAGTGACAGAATGTGCTCAAAAATGTTCTTTCCATTTGTCTGTCCCTGCTTCCAACAAAATGATTCAACCTTGCACACCATTCAGAGCTTGAACCTTGCAGGGGTTATTTTACATCCACATGCTTGCAGAGACAAGAAAGCCTTTTGGCCATAAGGCCATACTCAATGTTTAAAACAAAATCATATGGAAAATACATTGCGAAGAACCATATTCGAAACGTTGAACCTTCAAAATGACAGTATTTAGAGCAGCTGGCTTCTATTACAGGAGAGTACAGAAGAAGCTGGTAAAGACTCACTGCATCCCAAACAAAGCTCCAAACTGAAGACAACCCCTTTCATAATCCCAGTTTGATGCTAACCAGCCTCCTAACACTACAAGGAATATATACCCCAAGGTCGAGGCAACCAGCTTTCAAGGGTCATTCTGTTCACTCCACCCTCGTGCACAAGAAAAGGAAACACTGAAAGCCTCCTGGGCTGATCCCAAAGAGCGCGGCTGTGCCAGTCCACATCATTAAAAAAGTGGAGCAGCAGCACGATTTTTGTTGGCATCACTTTGTGTAACTCACTCCTCAGCACTCGCCAGTCTGGAGCATGAGCAGAGCCATCATGGGCAGGCTGCTGGGGAGCCGACACGCAAGCCCACGCCAGACGCACCGATGAGGGCCGGTGCTTTCGCCCATCGGTGACGTACCTCCATCCACGCCCTTGTCACCTGCAGGCTGCCTTGCTCTCCCCTGGGGCCTGCAGCTCCAGCTCCCGCAGGAGCTGGCAGAGGCTGAGCCGCGTCCCTGCCCCAGGTGCAGGGAGTGGGGAGCAGAGCCCAGGGGTTCCCTCCCCGTGGGTCGGGCTCCTGGGAGCAGCGTGGTCCCTGGCCGGCAGCTCCCGCCAGCACCACTGTTCTCTCTCCGGGCTGCTCCTGGCTTCCTCCCGTGCAGCTGCGCTCTCCACATCAGAAGGGACTTTTCAGAGAAAAGTGAAATTAGTAAAAATTAAGATAATTGAGCACATTTTGTTTTACCAGAGAGACTGTTTGTGGTTAGCAAATAGACATGAAATGTTATAAAATATTTTCTAACAGTACCCTATAGAGATGACTTGTCTGTAAAACATGAAATAAAACTGGCAGGAAATCACCACATTGACTTCATAAAACATAACATTAACTGACACCAAAAAACAACCTAGTTAAGAAGCAGAAAACTTTACAACCTCAGTTATTTGAAAAATACAGAGGTAGCCCAGCTATGAAATCGGAAGGGGTCATTAGGGTAATTTGCGCTATTTGGTTCACTGCTATTAAACGTGATGCTATGAATGCATCGGGCTGGAATTTCTTTGACTCTATTATTCTCCTGACTGCTTCTGCTAAAAAAATAGTAAAAGACTAACTGCCATTTTGAAACCATATAATGTTTTGCAGCACTCGCTTAGAAATATTTCTAGCTGAGCCAACCAAGGCTTTGGAGTTTGCAGAGCATTTATTTTCCCAGTGCATAATGGTACGTACACTTTTTACATACTCCATGGCTCAAACCAGGTAACTAGAGGTACTGCCCAGGTCTAATCGAGGCCCTGGAAGCAGGTATTGTTAATCCCTTCTGCCTTTTACCTAGGATTTTGCAAGAACATCCATGCACAGAAAAGGTGAAAACAATAGTAGGATGCTAACCTAGAAGACAGCTACTTGTTCACACCCTTATTTTTGTGCTGATGTAGTCCATAGGAACCCTGCAAAAGAGCCAGGACTCCAGCATGGCTGGCACTGCACAGGTGTGAGACAAAGGCAAAGCCTGGGAGCGGTCTCCTCGGCATGCTGCGCCGAGCACCTGCATCAGATGCATGAAAAACAAAGGAAAACTAGCTGAAGATGTTCTTAGCCATTTTTTAGCTACTGTGGCCTTCTGGGCAATAGCTCTTAAGAGGCAGCCCTAAAGCACCTCTGAACACAAATGGCAAAAACATTCACGTTCACCCTAGCCCTAGCTTAACCCCTCGCACCACTGGGCCAGAAGAGCATCACTGTCTCTGCTGATCTGCCCATCATGAGCAGTTTTCTGGAAAGTGACAGGGTGTTCAAAAGGCTGGTGAGGTAGGATCAATGTGAAATCAGAGAGAGGTGAACATCACTGCTCGTGCTGCAAGCCTTTTTGATGCTGCAGCTGTTACCATTTTACTTGCAACACGGCAGTCCCAACTCCTGAGTCTTTGGGTTGGGAATCTAGGGTACCAGACCATCTTGATATGACTGTCAGCCACAGGCTCAGTATAACGTTACCTGAGGTGGTGCATGATCCCAAAGCCTGGCTGAAAAGGCCTATCCCATAACTGGATTACATTCCTGGCCATATTCTTCTCTACCCTCCTCTCTGTCTGAAGTGGCTCTGCTTTATCACACCTCCTCTAATAGCACAGTTGGTCATTTGTTCACTTATAGATGTACAGATCTCCTGGGAGAGTCAGCAATTTCCCCACCTCTTTCTGAAGACAGGCACAGCACATGTTAGGGTGTCAGGGATGTTTCCAGCTGCCTCTTCACCAGGCTGACACCATACTTGAAAGACACCTCACGTGCAACAACAAATACAGCTACCATAAACTTTTTTTCTCAGTAGACATAGACAGCCTTAGAAAGTGAGAAAGGTGGGGGGTTTTGCTGGTGGTGTATGTTTTAAAAGTCTCTAGTACCATGGATTATAGCAAGTAACTAAGTCTTCTGAGCGGTAAAATAATGTAAAGAAAATAATTAAGAGAACAAAGTAATTATATGGATTAAATGTACAAGAGCAATTGATTCAGTCATCCTCTTTAAATTCTAAAGTGGTGTGCCATTGTTCTAAAAAGAGAAGACTCTGAATGCCAACGTGCAAAGATTTAATATGCTTTTTCCTTTAGGCTAAACTAAAGAAAACTTGGCTGCACTTCCCTAGAGTTAACAGCAAACAGGTCACATTCATCATCCTCCCACTTATGTTCAAGAACTAGCAATTTAGCTGTTCCTAAATGGGTTGGTCTGGCCCTCCTGAAACTGCAGACGGGTTGCGGTTTATACACAATCTTATCTGCTAGATGTGACTAACATTAGAATAACACGGCACTGCAGTCTTGGCATTCTGGAAAGCTGCTGAGATTCTAGCCCCAAATTCTCCTGCCTAAATGCTGCTGGTAATTTCAGCAGTGTTTGTGTAATTACTATGATTTATGTATATAGGTTACAGATAAGTTGCCCACCAAGGAGGAAATAATCGACAAATTCTCCACTAGACTACTGAGTTGTTTTTTCCTCTCCTGGGATCAAAATTTCTTCAGAAAAAAAGATTATTATTCTCTCCCCACAGCTATAAAATCCTCAGCCAGTTCCTCTGTTACCATGCAGTCTGCTGGGCATATTCCAGAATTATTTCTGAAGTTTCCTCAGACTTCCATATAAGTAAAAAATTTCCTCAGTCCTGCTCCATGCCAGCATGACAGCCGACTCTTACTGCTTGGTATAAATTTTTGAAACGCCCAGTTCCACTGATGCTGAGCAGCCAGTTCCACTGATCGGTAAATTAAGGACACAAAATCCACATAGGACCTTGGGCAAGCGCTGCCACAATAATCACATCCGTCTCTCCAGCAGCTGCGGTGCTTTGTAGCAAACCAACCTGCCCCAGAAGCCATGGGGACAGGAGGCATCCAGCCACCCCCACACGGTCGAGTATTAATCACCTCCAATGAAAGTGGGGTTGCGAGACAGTTACAAAAAAGAGAGGGGAAAAAACCCACAATCTGTGCAAAAATACATGAATGGTACAAAACAAAATGACACACTTCCATGGGAAGCAAACAAATTGCTCCCAGGCTCCAAGTCAAGCACGACTCGAAGCACTTTCTGAAAATAGCCGCGGCAGTGACCACGGCGAGGGCTTTCCTACCAGGACCCGGTGTCCCAGGCATGGTGGTGTGGCTGGCGGTGTACGGCAAGCGTCTGCGCGTGGCCGGTGCATCCCCGCTCCCTGCTGAAAGAGCTAATTAGCCAACAATAACAGTGTTTGTTTTGTTGCCATCTCAGTAGACACTCTAATAGAGCTAATAGGAAAAAGAAACCTCACCAGAGAAGGGAAAGGTCAGAAGGCTAATAAAATAAATGCAGCTATTGTGCGTTCACTTGGCATTTCATAAGGGAGTGTGCTTTTCTTGTCTTTTCTTTTTTTTTTTCAGTAGTGAGAGAGTCCACTGACAAGTCCAAAATGAAATTTCAGCTTCCACACAAGGTTTGCTGCTGACAGCCACATCATTGTGGAGTCAGGAACTTTACAGAGACTACAGGTTTAGCTTTACACTTGCCAGATTCCCCCTTCGTGTAATTTCTTTGGGTTTTTTGAGTTTTTATTTCAATTAGTTCTGGATATCAAAGAGAAATCGTGCTGTCTATGAGAAAATGTTGGCCAAAAAGGTAATTTTACTCCAAGAGCACTGCAATGTTCTTGAAGGGCACACCTGGCCAGCTGCTGCCCTTTGTTAGTGTTGCCCAGCTAGGTAATCCATGGTTGTTTTACCTTTAAGCTTGTGAGTGTTCCTCAGCTTATAATCAAAGACCTGCTGAAGTGTTTGGCTGGACTGGGGCTTTGAGTCGACAAAACACTGTTTGATAAATGGTTTACTTCCCAGCACACTCCTCTCCAGCACTGTATCTGCACCGTGGTGCTGCTGGATTCAGGGACCCCCAACCCCATGTGGCTAAGAGCGCGCGCGCGCACACATGCGCATGCACACCCCCCCCCC
>Ga0065711_1031713_pt1 | contig 28939 bp, 10 predicted proteins | sample Hoacrofraction12_FD_59098 | JGI IMG/M metagenome (GOLD analysis project Ga0065711, IMG submission 59098) | Hoatzin crop microbial communities from Cojedes, Venezuela - Epithelial fraction 12 v2 (version 2) | ecosystem: Host-associated > Birds > Digestive system > Esophagus > Crop | place... | reverse complement strand
TCACGCTGAATGGCAGCACAGCCTTCTGGTGTATCTACCACACCTCCCAGTTTGGTGTCATCAGCAAACTTGCTGAGGGTACATTCTAACTCTTCATCCAGGTCGTTGATGAAGAAGTTAAACAAGACTCTCTAGAACTGTCTGAAATTCCCACCTGTAACAATCAGTCAAGTACTTAGTGGTGACGGTTCAGTCAGTCACCAAGCTTCAAGCTGGTCTTCTGTCTCGAAGCAGTCCTTTGGCTCATCCTTTTAGATGACAAGCTCCTGGACCACCCAGGGAATTTATAACTTAAGTGCATGGGTGTGCATGCCTGCACAGCCCTGACACCCAACTGGATCACAATTATAATTAAAGAACCAACTTGATTTTCCTCCTTATGACTCTTTTATAGCTTAAATGGCATTGCTTATGCCACATTTTGACCTTAGGATGCATTTACTTTTAGAGACATGGGAGTACTGCAGTGGGGGTACAAGCTGATTACTGAAAACTGATTCCACACATGAAAATGCAATTTGGGAAACAGTTCATAGACATTTTATATTACCTATATATATATTATGTAATGTTGAAGGCTCGTGGAGCTGTTGTCCACACAAGCTTGGTATTGGTCCTAATTCCTTTCTGTCTTGCAGTTCTGCACAGCCATCAATATGGCATCTATGCCTGGGGAAGCAATGCAGCACCCCGCGGTTAATGCTTGTTAGTTTACACCTGACATTCCTTCTTTCTCTTCTGTGCTCACAGCATGTGAAAAAAGAAAGCATCTGCGAGTGAGACATGTATGCTTTTTTTTTTTTATTTCCTTCATCTAAACCCCTGTCTGACAAGGGGAGAGGCTAGATCCAGCATGCCACAATTATTTTTTTGGCTGTCAGGAGCACTGGCTGATCGGCAGACCAAGCAGACCATGATGTTGTGTGTGTCTGTGTGGGATGTAAGACAAAGCGAGATGCAATTCGTGCTAAGTGAAAATGATTTCTTAGGTTTGGTTTAACACCACATAACCATGATTGAATTAGCCCAGCTCCTCAGCATATGACTGAAAATGAGTGTGTCAGGATATATCCCCACAAATATCCGGAAGATGCCAACATGGTCTACAGAGCTGGAACAAGCTATATGGCTATAGTGAAGTGAGTGGGATGTGGGAAGGGTTTTGACTCCTTATGCGAAAAAAATATTCCGATATGAGTAAGAGACACATAAACACACTCAAGTTTTCCATGAAAAAGATCCTGAGCATTGTAAAACAACAAAGAAAATTCCTGTCCAGGAGAAACTTTTAGGTTTATGAATGCCAAGTGAGTGGGTTCTTCTCCAGTGGTTCTTTCAAGAAATACAGGAAACACTTTACGAAGTGTCTTGGGAAAAGTAGGCCAGAACTATTTACACAAAATTAGCGAACAGTATATAGTGATTCACTGTGTGGAAGGAGACAAGATGGTTTATAATAATATTTTTGAATCTAATGCTGTGACTGATAAGACTCCTTTTTTTTAATACAGGAAAGGACCCAGTTGAATTCAAGATACTAAAGTTTGTTTTTCTCTTAGAAACAGACCTTTTGTTCTGAGAAAAGAGTTTCAAGAACTTATTTTTTTTCTTTTTTTGAAGAGTTTTCCAAATTATCTAAGATGTTCCCTTTCCCTAAAGCCTCTGAGAAACACATGAAATTATTGAAAATTAAACATGTCAGCATAATTTCTCAAAAATGACATTTGGTAAACAGAAAATGTTGAAGACAATTTCAAAAACATTTTCAGTAATATCTGTAAATACATACTAAAAAGAAAAGAAGAACAAAGCTAAGAATAATGTGTTGCTTAAGAGCCTGAATTCTTAATGAAGGTGCTATTTCACATATTGTCAGGCTCTGCAGACTGTGGACTGTGGGCTGAATGAAATACGGATTTACTCTGGCAGATCTTTTGTAAGATTCTTGATATGGAAAATAACCATATAGATAATTTAACCTTCCTGGTTTTCTCTTTATTCCATATCACTCTAAATACTCAGCAGACACTTGGTAACAACAACAAAAAAAATTCTTATGGATATGCCCTCTGTTTCTTTGATCTGTTGCTTTTCTACTAAACTCTCACTAACAAATGGAGTTTATGTTAGTACCAGATTTCCTGTGTTGCATTCTGACTTCCAACCCTGATTTGTTTCAATAAATAAGCCTGTTTGGACCAGTGTGGCTGAGTCTATAGTTACTATGAAATTACTTAAGGAAGCAGTAAATAAAAATTCATTTTTTTAAAAAAAGTACATCAGAATTTATCCAAATTGGTCTTTCATAATTTTTTCTGTGAAAGGCATGCAAGTTTTATAACCTCCTTTGAAATCTTGTCTTCTTACTGCATAGAGTTTAGGCTTCAGAGTTTTTTTTAGATCGGGGTGGGTGAGATTTATTCCATAAGAAGCGTACAGAATTTTTACATATGGAAAATTATGCTGTAAGAAGGAACAGTGCTCTTTATTTCACACTGTTGGGCATCTGTTAAAAAATAAATGGGAAAAGCTGGTCATGAGTCAGTGTGTAGGCTGTTTAATTTCTTTAAAAGGATTTCGTAAAACCATAAGGCAAATACAGAACAATTTGAGATGACAATTTATTGTCTTTCAACTGTGAAAAGGAAAAAGATAAAGGTCATGTTTTGAGAAAATATATCTCTAATTCTTACAGAAATGTATATGCAGACTATTTACTGTTGTCAGAAATCTGCTACACTTCATTGACACTGTGGCTTTCATTAGGTGTTAAAACACTACTTATAGACAAGACTGTACCACCATCTATGTACTAGCTTCCTGCATAAGTTTTTTATAAGCTGGATGTATTGAGAGAAAGTTTAGCTTAATTATTCTTTAATTGAAATGCATGAACATGATACCAGAGTGAAATCCAGATCTCAAGACTTCACTGTAGGGAATCAGGAGTTCATCTGTGTTATTTTACACTGGCAGGCAATAGATAACAAAATATTACCCAAAACAGAACAAGGTTTCCAATCCATATTTTGTGTGAGAGAAATCTTTCCCTGAAACCAGGTACCAAATTGAGAGTTTTCTGATGATCTTGGGATTTTGTCCTGATCTTCCCTGTGTTTCATGTGTTGGAAAACGCCTGCTGAATTTGTTAGGAATATTTGTCACTAATGGATCTGTAGAGCTTGGGACATCTTGGGAGGATAAAGACGATGACTAGACAATAGCAAGTGTATGCATTTAATATAATAAATAATCTCACAATATAAAAGTCTTCATTTGGACAATTTCTCACTCAGATTTCAGAAATACTCAAACTGCCTATGACATGAACAGAGCTGTTTTTATTTAGGAACTGCTTAGATTCGAAATCAGAACATTTAATCCAGCCTCAAATTTATTACTTGAGCACCTTCTCAGTGTTGGCAATCCTACTTCCTGTACCTCATTCTCAGGAGAATATTAACTAACTTTGTAACATCTGCAAAATGATTTGAAGATGATAAGTGCTATGCAAATCCTAGCTGCTTATCTTCTTGGATTATGGTAGATTGAGAACCTTAATGTATTGGGAGGAAAGTGGTTGTATTTCAGTGCAAAAAGTAGAAGAATTAATGTAATTCTGAACTATTGAAACTATCTCTTTGCACGTTTCCCATTATGATCCTACAGGGTATGTTTTTAATGTCCATCTGATTTTACATCACTGTCACTCAAATGACTTATTGCTATTATTTGTGTCTTTGCAGAGCTGTGTCTTAATGCTGTAACACGATCCCACTGTCAGAGGGTCTTGAATAATGAGTAGTTGAATAACCATAAAATGGGAGACTTCAGAGAGATGCAGGTGAATTTGAAACAAAGGCATCCTTGGTCTGTGTATTAATTACTAGAACTAGCTTTGGTAGAAACAATGCATAAAAGCCATACAGCTGGTGCATTAATTTATTTCATTCTGCAAGAACTAGTAAGTGCCACTTAGGACACTGTAAAAACCCAACTGATGTTGTTTTTGTGTTTGTTTTCTCTCAGTTTTTTTTAACAATTTTCCACAAAGAGGAACTTCCATCCCAAAGTGTAAGCCTAAACCATTGGTTAGGCTCATAAGATGGACATCTTACCATAAGATGTTTTGATAGCCCTACCTAGTTGCAGGATATTGCAGTTCTATTTTCAGATTGTGTTGGCTTTGCCCCACTAGATACAAAGATAAATTTGCTTCCAAGGAAAATCCAGCTGCTGTGACCTACTTCACAATCATTGGCTTGCTTTTCTGTATATCGGTGTTTCCTGTTTTCCTGCTACTTTGAACAAAAATTATTAATGAGGCATGATGGATGATTGATGCCACCAGTGGCTAGAAGGATGAGAAAGAGAATGGTGATGTTCCTGCTGCTGACAGCTTTTTTGCATTTGCTTGTTTACTAGAAGTGCTTGAGCTTCTGCTTCAGGATCTAAGAATTTACCAATACAAACCTCAGGAGTTTTCAAATGGAGTTTCATTAATGCCTTTGATTCTCCAGCATATACCACTGATATGTCACAGGAGACTTGAACAGTGGAATCTGTTGTCTAAGCAGTCACATCAGATGTGCCCTGACTGACAGCAGCAATCAACAGAAAGAAATATCCAGAGGAAATGAGAGATGTTCTTCTATGAGACTTTGATCACAGATGAAGTTAAAGCTTTCAAGCAGTACTGAATGTCACTGCATTTGCTATGCTGATGATTCAAGGGAGGGTCTGTGCATTACCTCCTCCCTTGAATCAAAAGTATCGTCCCTGTGGTTTGGTGGCAAATTGCTAATGTAGTTTGGCTCCCTCTCAGCTGGTTATTCTCCATGTTCTTCTGCCTTTTCTAGGTTGTTGGCATCAGCTGTAGAATACGCTGAAGCAGATGATAGGAAGGACTCAACAAGTGGTCATCATTCAAAATTTCATTTTATCTACCCATAAATCAGTCTTTTAGATTTCAAAGGCCAATAAATTTATTCATAGCAAGCAAAGACAGAGTTATTCTTTTCCCAGCTAACTTCAGAGCGTTCCTGTCGTACAGGATAGGAAGTCTGAAAATCTGTAGAACATTTAACTTTAAGGTCTCCAGAGAAGGAACAATTCTTCATGTCACTGCTTGACTTTCTGTTCAAGATTTACAGCCCTGAGAGACTTAAGCATCCTCAGCAAGACTATTTAGAGTTGCTTACTGAAACTTTTTTGTTGTACCCAGTAGGACAAGCTCTACATTCTAAGTATCATTTTCCTTGCCATAAAAGAGAGAGTCAGTGGTAAAAGTAACCGTCTAGAGAAAGCATGATGAATAAAAGAAGCTGAGGTCTTTTATTAGTACTCTTCCAAAGGAATATAATCAGGCTGTCATGGATGTTATCCTATTGAGCACGACAATCAAGTCAAAGCTAACACATGCCAATTTGTAGTTCTGGCTGGTCAAGACAAGATTTCTGCTGAAATCTTGGAAACAAATGTGTCTCATTGAGTGTATTTCCCAAGCCGCTTCCTTGCTCTCAGGAAAAGTAGGACAAAAAAAGGAGTACATTATTTGTACAAGCAGTGCATTTGTGCTCATGTGGACATAGGATGAAATTAGAGCTATGTCTTTGGGACTTGTACCTTATTCAAATCAGCATGCTCCAAATTTTGACTCAACAGGTGCTAATTTACATAAATGTGTCGACACATATCTCCATCCTTATCTCTGAGGCTGGGGGTCTGCTCTGCCAGGTAGAGGACTCTTCTCTGCTGGTTATCACATATGAAATGGGTGCTCACCCTGGAACATCGAGAGGTTCACAAGAGTCGTTCTTATTTCTCTAGTCCCTTTTCTGGTCACCTTCCTGGATATTCATGTGCTGTCAAGGTCACAAAGTTACACAGAGAACAAGCCTACATTTCAGAAACCGGTGTTTCTGTGTGCAACACCTGGTGCAGAAAATCCCTTGGAGGTCCAGGGCGTGCAGCCAATGGACAACACAATACAATAAGCCTTAGTCTTTCCTTTCGCTCTTCCTCCTGTTTGCCCAGCTTGATAAGGGTTAAGATGAATTGCATAACCTGCTTGGGAAACCAGCTTTGCTCCTAATCCCTGGTGTGGGGATAGTGCCAGAGGGGTTGTAGGGAAGGTAGGGAACTTGGCAGGTGGAGAGGGAAAGGGGCAGAGCTCTGGCATCTGCTTCAGTGGGGGCACCCTCTCCACCCTTTACAACTTTCAAGGAGGAGAAGATCATCTCTCCAGGGAAGAGTAACCACAGCACAGGGCTGTGCCTGACATGGATGGCCCCATTCCTGAATTTCCCTGTGAAGACTTATTGCTGAGCCTTCAGAGCTTAACTGCAGTGACTAATGCACATATACAGCAGGACTGGAAATATTGTCCCAGCGTGAGCGAGGTAACAGCAGAGGGCACTCATCGATGCTTAATCTTTCACCTTACAGCACGCCCAGCCACCGCTGTGTAATTGGAGTAGAGCTGCTCCTGGGGTAGAGGATTTATAAAAGCGTGATTCCTCGTTTATAACTGCACATGTTGAGGTACAGTTTTTCAGTGGGGCCTCAGATCCTATCAAGCAATTTCCATCATCAGTAGAGGGGGAGTCACATGAATGAATCCCACAGCATGTTAAAAATGTTGTCATTTCTGCTTCTAACCACTGCATGTTTTCCTGTTTGTTTTTCCTGTGTTGTACCAAAGTCTGCTATAATGCGAATCTGGCCGTTCTGTTATTTGTGTTTAGCAGCAGGATCTCCAGGTTAGATCCCTGCTTGATGCTTTACGTTAATCCACTTTCTGGTTGGAAAAGATGTGAAATTTACTCAAGAATGAAATTGTATTCCACGTCGTTACACTGTTCTCATTAAATCTATTATTTCCACATCATCGCTCAAGAAAACACCCAATGCGAGAATCCTCCGAGAGTTCACTTCCCTAATTCACAGGACAATTACAAAATTGTTTTTGCCACAGTGGGAAATGTTGACTGCTGGGTCACTTAAATTCTTGCAGTGCCAGCTAATAAAAAAGAGCACTATTCCTCTTTGCAGAACTAGAATGCAGCAATGCAGCCAGAGGATACGAAAGGGATTTAATTTGGCTTTTTTCCTTTTGTTTTGTTGTTTAATTTTCTTTCATTCTGGAATAAAATAATTTGTCTGGGATAAATAAATGAGATTTATTTGTGGGTTTTTTTTCAAGGTTACAATCTTTGTGTTAAATGAAACAAATTTGTTTTTAAATCAAGCATCCCATTTGTGTAAGTAGGTTGCAGTGTAATACAGATAAAGTATGATCCCCCAGAGCTATTTTATTCCAGCATCCCCCTGGCAGAGAAGGAAATTTTCTCATATAATCTTTTTTAAGAGCATATTGACACATATAAGAGTTTTAACAACAAACTTGTGGGATTTCCTGTCTCCACATTCTCTTTTGTTTTGTGCTAGTTATGAAAACGTGAACAGAAACATTTTCCTGCCTGTCACAACGATTTGAGTATTTTTGTTAGTATTAAAAATGGCTGATCAGTCCCTGCACACACAGCCAAAGAAACCTCACTCCAAGCTGCTGTGTGGACTACAGGCTAATGTGTGTTATTCTGAGCAGGGACACAATCAGCAAAACCACTTATAGGTCCAGATGAAGTACATGGTAGATTCTAGATTATTGCTTTGGGTGAAGAGTCAGAGTAGCTTTGAGGATTTTTGGACATCTCTCACCTTAAATTCTGTGCTGGAAAAATATAACCTGGACAGAGAGTTCAGTTTACCAGGCATCTAGTTTTTGCAATTCAGATTTCTTAAAAAGACCAATTTCTTTTCTACAGGAAAACTGCACCTACTACTGCAGTAGTAGGCAAATACGGAAGGTTACCATCCTTGCATTAGACGTCCATATGAAAACTACTTTTCTAAGTGTTGCTTGTAGCGACAAATACAGTATCAAGGCGAATTTCATCTCAGTTTAAAATAGATGACACTGAACCCTGTGTCTTTGCCTAATGCCTGTAAAAGCAGCCTGCAGTAACCGTACAAAAGGAACCCTGTACTGCGGATCTCTGACACTAGGGAAGAAGATCCCTGGCTGATGCTTAATTAACAGAAGGAGAAGGTAATTTGCTTCTTCACAATATCATCTTAATCATGTGACTTACTGAAGCAACTTCAAGTCAAAGAGAGAAAAAATATTGCATTGTATAAACTATAGGAAGAACTATTCCCTAAAAGGAAAAAAAACCCAGCAAACAAAAGCAAAAAACTCCCCACCACCAGAGTATTTTCAATTTTTTTTTTCATGCTAATCAGCAGGAAAATGGAGCAAGAGTTGATGTCTCATATAAATACATATATAATATCTATTTACGTATGTGTACTTGTGCATACGTCTATCTGTAGTGTCTTCCATTTCTTTGTGATATGTAACCATTAGAATTTGTCTCTAAACGTGCCTTTTTTGTCTCTAAAAGTTTTTGCATCTACAAACAAAGTGCACACAGCCTGCATACCTGGTTTTCATGTGCATTTACCAGACCTAACAGATATTCAGGCAAGACAAATGTTGAACATCTGTTAGAACTGGTAAATCTCTTCCTACTGGTATCATCCTGGCTTGTGTCAGGAACAGTGTGGCCAGCAGGAGTAGGGAGGTGATCATGCCCCTGTACGCAGCACTGGTGAGGCTGCACCTGGAGTACTGTGTTCATTTTTGGGCCCCTCACTACAAGAAGGACATTGAGGTGCTGCAATGTGTCCAGACAAGGGCAACGAGGCTGGTGAGGGGTCTGGAGAACAAGTCTTATGAGGAGTGGTTGAGGGAGCTGGGGCTGTTTATTCTGGAGATGGAGAGGCTGAGGGGAGACCTTATTGCTCGCTACAACTACCTGGAAGGAGGTTGTAGAGAGGTGGGTGTCGGTCTCTTCTCCCAAGCAACAGGCAATAGGACAAGGGGAAATGGCCTCAAGTTGTGTCAGGTGAGGTTTAGATTGGATAGTAGGAAACATTTCTTCACTGAAAGAGTGGTCAGGCATTGGAGCAGGCTGCCCAGGGAGGTGGTGGAGTCCCCATCCCTGGTGGTGTTCAAAAAACATGTAGATGTGGTGCTTAGGGACATGGTTTAGTGGTGGACTTGGCAGTGTTAGGTTTGCAGTTGGACTCTATGATCTTAAAGGTCTTTTCCAACCTAAATAATTCTATGATTCTATGATTTTCATTGTTGCTGGTTTTGGATGTAAATTCTATGCTCTGTACGCATGCTTAAATGAAGGTACTGAACATACATTTTCAAGTTCACATTAGTAGCAAATGCAGCAACTAAGCTTGAGTATTTGCAAGACTGAATGTTATCAAAGATTAAAAAGACTAAAAAGAAGTTGACGAAAAATTAATAATCATGAGATTTTCCACTATTTATCAGAAGTTATATACATAGCAAGAGATAAAAGGCTGCAAAAAGTAACCTTTCAAAATGCCTCTTTTGTCAGTACTGTGGATGGAAACATGATGAGAATCTTTTCAGAAGAACAAGGCATAGCCAAGTTTAAAGATCTCCGTTGCAGTTAGCAGTCTGGGGACTCACAGAAACCAAGAAAGATGTTTCCCCAAAACTCTGTAGAAGTAAGGCAGCATCCCACTTCACATCAGAGGACACTTGCTAGAGGTTCATAGAGGGCGCTCTACTAAAGGTCTTCGCTAAACTGCTTATGATTTTCATCTGGCTAGCAAGATTTTAGTGTTCACACTGATAGAGAAATTATTTAAAAACAAATTTTGGTAACAGTAGCCAATTCATCTTGAACTTCAAAGATTGTCCAGAATTGTTCTTCTCATATAAAGTAGACTTGGATTTCTTAGTCAGTACTAGATGTCTTTTCACAAGGACTGGGTCTCCTTCCACCTTTCTTGGTAGAGTACATGCCAATAGCTTAGACAGTCCGCAGGTTGTACTTGGTGTGCACTATTAATGGTCAAGGATGTTGAAGAAACAGCGAAATATGTGAGCTCTTCAGAACCTCACTGAAGGTTGAAGGTCCTGAAAGTTTCTTAGCATATCTCAGTGGGGTTTTTTTCCAGAGTTTTAAAACTTGAGAGACTAACTTTTTCCTTCTTTAGGGAAAAAAGCTTATCATGTGAAATGGTCATTTTCTTATTCCATTCTGCTTTAGTCCTTCATTTGAGGCAAAAATGTTACCTTCAGACTGCTCAAAACTTAGTCTCTGAGCTTAATTTGTTCTCTCTGAGGAAAGGCTGTGTAACACACACAGAGCTTTATGAGAAATTTTTATATTGTTCAGAAAGTTATATATGAAATAATAATACATTCCATTTTGCTGAAAGAGTGAAAGGTCCAGGTCTTCCCCCCACTGCATATAACTAATTCTTCAGTACTTCTGTACAGATACTGACTAGTTAATGATGGTTTGGTGGGGTTGAGCAAATAATTCTTTCTGTTGCCAAAATCTGTTACTTTTTCCTTGTCAATATCTAAACCAGAGATCTAGGGAAGAACATTGCATATATGCTGGGTAGCTCACTCATCCTTCTTTGAAGAGCAGTGTCCCCCCCTAGAATAAACTCCATGGGAGTTTTCACATCTCAGGCAAAGTTCCTTAAAAAAAGCATATTCAAGGCTTTTCATACACTCTGTAGGATGAACAACAATTTACACTGCATCTTAATTTTATTTTTTTAATATTTGTTTTCATCTAAATTTCAGTAACTCATCGGGTACTGCAGAGTACTAAGGAAGCGGCTTTGAAATGTTTTTCATATTCTAAATGAGGGAAGGCCATAAATATTTTAGTACTGGAGGTTTTTGCAAACACTTTTCTTTAAAGTGCTTAGTAAATTCCAGCTCCCGCATATTGCGCTCTCTAGGGTGACATGCAATATGTCAAAAATATTTCTGCCAGATTTTGCAGGTCTTAAAATATAAGAGATTCAAAAACGTTGATAGACTGGAGGTCTTAGTAAAGCTAAATTAAAGGAGGGCAGTGAAAATTCATGTTTTGTTTTAGGTTCCACACATGTATTTTCATCTTCGTAGTTACATTTTATCCAAAATTTTCTAACCACCAGTTAATGTTTCTAATGTTAACTGAGGAACCCCAGAAAGTCTAAGAACTCATTGAAGATTAAGCGGACTCAAATTTATCTGAAAACTTAAGTTAGTGGAGAAAAATGTTCTACCAATATTGTTAGGAAATCAACCCCTTTTATAAGGTAAATCTGTCTAATTATTTGTCAAAATCATACGAAGCAGCGTAAGATGTCTTGAAGGGGATCTGCAACAACTGTACAGTCACATCTCTGAATGACAAAACTGCTGCTTGTGTTGCAATGCCAAGTGCACCCTAACCAGGACATATAGGGAGGGATGAGATTTATAAGGGTATGAACTTTGATTACGAACTCAGAAGAACATCTGGTAGACAACCTGGAATTTTGTTTGCAAATCAAGAATTATGAAATACACTATTAGTAAGGCAAAGTTTGGATGGGATGAAACACTTTTCATGAAGCCAGATAATGCATTGGGAAAAAAATAGTCAAGCGAGTCAAAGAAGAGGTTTAAAGAAAAGTTTTTGTGTTTGAATATTTGTGTTTTTTTTCCCTAACTGTAGCAGTCTCACAAAGACTGGTGCTGCTCCCTAACAATGCTGCCATGTTGTACCCTGAGGCCACTGTGCTGTAACACCACACTTCCTAAGATTTCTAGGAGCAGTGTAATTTTAAGGTGTAAATTTAAGGTAGCGTGAGACTTTCCAGCTTATATCAAGAAAGTTTGTAAATTCATCTTAACTGTCTTTTGTATCCAGTGGAGAGTAATTAAACTCGGCAAAGAGCTGAGGAAATCTCATAGTTTCTTACTCTTGCTGTAGCCTGTGCTTCCTGACAGTTTTCTTACTTAAAGTTTTTCTTACTTAATAATATTCAGAAATATCTTCTGTTCATGCTACCAATGCACATGAATCTGGAAGAGATTCCTCCACTGTCACCCATTCAAAAAATACACCTATTTGGTTAATGTATGCCATGTCCAGGACAATGCACTAATGCCTCTGAAAGGTTATCACAAATTTTTAACTCTAAATTGGTGACTTATTATTATTCTGCATTGCTTTGAAGACTCCTGTAAATGTACCAAAAATAACATTGTATTTTGGCACAGCCTTTAGGTAGAAAATCTCAGTTGATAGCTTAAATCCTCTCCCATCCATGCAATCACTTTCAAAAATCTAATAAAATCATCTTATTAAGGGGCAGTGATATGATAAATTATTATTAGGAAATAGAGCAGAAATATTTCTCTTGCTGTCTTTTAAGCTGATCTTGGCATGTATTTGAAATTCTGCAGTAATTTTGGTAGAAAAAAGTGTAGAACTTATCAAACATGTTTGGTTAATATTTAAAGTATGGGTTTACAGCTTATCACTTAGATATCACAGTTAAGGAATATAAACTATGATTACTAAAACACCCCTTTTTTTTACAAGTTCATTTGTGCTGTGTGCAACACCCAATGTAGATAGATAAAAGCCTTATTGAAATTTTATATTTATAATTCTTCTGTATTCTTAAGAAAAATAAACCCATAGCTAGTCAATATTGTTTTGGTCCCTTCTGTTGAAGTTCCTTAGGTTTTCTACTCTGGTCCCTCAATTAAGCATCTCAGTAGTAGTATAGATAACTCACTTTTCACTCCATGACGAACAGTTGTACTCCTGCAACGGTTCACAGGAGTTTTCAGGTGCGTATCCTTGAAAAACTCTGATAAGCAGAGTGGGAAATAAATAAAAATTCACCAAAACAAAATCCCTAAAATAGTATCCTAATCATGTCATAACCAATGAAGATTATGCAATTATAAGCAAGGGCATTACCATCTCGTCGAGTACATCCCTGTTGCAGTTCTGACAGGGGTGCCCCTTAGGTCCTTCGTCTGTTTCCCTCACTGGGTCTTCTACCTGAATTGGTTCAGCAACCCATTTTGTGTTATTGTGATTTTCTGGGTTGCTCTTCTGTGAAGACCTGTTTAATGTAAAGGTTGAATAGGCCCTACATTTTTGAGTGCTGCATGTACACAGCAGGCATACGTGATCAGAGACTCACAGCATGTGTATCGTGCAGGTTAGTTTTCAATGACTGATCACAGGAGTGTTTATTTTAGTGTGACAGTTTTGATTTCAACTTTGTTCCTTTATTCATATTCAAGGAAACAGTCTTCTGTTCTGCTTCTACCACTGGTTAACAGAAGAAAAAATATTTTGAACGTCTGAGAGAAGCATTTTTCATAGGGAAAATCAATGTCATGAAAACAAGAAATATCTGGTAAGAAAGTGTTATTTTAGGTAACGTGTTTTTACAGCAAAAATTTATTAATACAATGCTATACTTTCTTTTGAATATTTAAACATTTTTTTACAAATATTTAATACTATAATGTACAATACAGAACAAACCTAAACCAAATAAATTGAGATAATACAGCAGAAACAACATATTTCATCTTATTAAAAAAATCCATTGTAATAGTCTCACATTCTTTGGGGCTATGAATGAAAACTTTGGACAACTTCCCTCAGACTTCCCATTGAGTGAAATCTTCCAAAGTTTTCATCTGTAGGAATTTTACTTTATATTTCAACATTTCCATTTGGAAGGGATGTGATGATGTTGAATGGGCTCAGTCATCCTCTTTCCTCACTGTGTGGATTATCACAACTTCAGCAGCAAGCTGGGGCAGAGGCTAACTTTCACTGGTAACTGAAGCAGTATGGTTGCAGTATGGTATGGAAATGTCAGGATTGCTGGCTCTGGCAAACAAGGGATGGTTTACAAACCAGTAACACAAAAGTTGAGCCTAATGAGGTCTTGTTCACTTGAGAGAGTCTCAGAATGCCACTCACTGCATTCTGTTGTTGTTTCTGCTGTTGCCTTGCTGGTGAAGCAGACAGGCTAGCTTAACGACACACATTCAGACTTTCCTTCACTTTTAAAATCGTTCAGTACTTCCTACAGCGAGGTTTAGAGAGCTAGGCCATTTAAATGTAAGTGTTGTGGCCAAAGGAGGTTTAACAGATTATGGGAATTTTTTCTGGAAAAAAGGGATAATTTCTGTCCGCAAATTGTATCTGGCATAAAAGAAATTAAAATTGGACCTGACTTTTAGAAAAGTCTTTTATAAAAAAATACAAATCTTTAAATTCAAGTCTCTGCTGTTAAAATCTCAGCAAAGCTGTCACTTGAGGAGAGACTGCTTGTGCCTGCATTGTTGCAGACTGGTTTGGAGTGCATTGCAAGGTGCCTTCTTGCACAGACAACAATACAATCCATGAACCGAAGCTCTGTTTCTCTGAGATTTCTTTAGACAACACTGCCTCGTCAGTCAATTTGTAGGCATTTTCAAACGGTTTTCCCCAGCTGTTAAATTTTCAAGGGGCATCAGATATTAGCTGCAATATTTGATGACCTGGATTAGCACTGAGTGAATTTTCAGAACATTTCTAGACCGAAGAATGACATTTTTGTGGATGGGATCCACATCCATTTCCCACGGGCCAGGGAGCAGCTGCAAGACTGTGACAATTCTCAGTCACCATTGAATGGGCCTGAATTTGACCCAGATGTGAAAAGGATTTTACTTTTCATTTGAAAACTTCTGAATGTCTTTTTTCACAGCTTCTTAGTATCTATTTTCATTACCTGTTGCTTAAGTCCCCTCTTGTTTCTGTTAATTGAAAATGCTCACAACGGGAATATAAATGTCTCTGTTCTAAGAACCCTGGTAACTGCAAAAAACACCAAAAATATCACAAAGCAGGAAATATTGGGGAAAGAAAATTGAGCTTTCTTTGGTTTCCCACTTTCACTGGGAAGGCTTAATAATCTAAACCAGAACAATTCTGTGGTAGATTTCTGTTCTGACAGTACATACTATTTTGAATGGATACTATAAAAAGAGTTTAAACAGAGAAAAACTGTTGAGCATGAGGTTCTAATTGTTATGTATTAAGCAAAACCAACAAATGTAATGACTAATCCTTTGCAAATGTAATGACTACCATCTTTGTCATTACAGGAGAATTGAACCCATGATCCAAAGGGTTAGAACATGCTTTTACAGGGTCAAGTCTTTTTAAAGAATAAAAGCTCACAGTCATATTTTCTTCTTTCTTCTTCTTTTTGTTTACTTTCTAAAAATATAACTTTGTATAATGCAGGATTTTCTGCTTTGCCTCAAGAAAAAAAATAGAGAAGTGTTTTTAAAGTATGTTTTGTAAAGGAAATAGGTAATATCTGTCAGGGGCAGTTGACATTATCAAGTTTCCTTCTGGACCATTGTATTTATAAAGAGACCAGCAGTCTGGTTGGGGGATTTTTATACTACCTAAGGAATAAAGAAGGAAATAGTTCCCAATATCTTATTTTCCATCATTTGGAAATTGATACAATATATGACATTTTAGGCTGACATGAAAAATCCTGTCTCTGCTGTCAAAGCAGTGTGCACTGAACAGTGAACCTTTGGAAACCTGTTTGCTTAGAGCTTCAGTAATCTGTTCTTGTACAGGATGATGATTTACATGGTATTTTGTTGATTTATTTCTGCACTTGTCTGCTTGAAAGGCTGCTTAATAAGAACCTGTTTCAAAACTGTGTCTAAGTCATCTTCCCCACAGAGTTCTGACAGAGAAATTTTGAGCACCACAGTGAAAATTAATTTAATGAAAATACTTGCGTGCCTCTGGCATTTCTAAGAAGTGCTATAAGAATTCTCGTTGCTCTTTGCACTTCTTATGCTCTGAGGAAAGATGATGGTGTGTTTTAGATCAAAGATTTAAAAAAGGTTACAAAAGTCTCAGCAGACACCTGACCCCTGATCAGTTTAACCACGAATGAGTTATACAGCAAGACATTTCCATTTCTTCAGTCATTTCATTGTATGCAGATCAGAACTTTTTAATAACAATTGTAATATAATGTCTGTAATATATCAACTGTTCGTACAATAAAGGCTTGGTTTATTGTATATGAGGCCATTTGCACTATGATTATACTAGTGGGCTTATGCTAATGTTTCACGTAAAGCTGAAGGGCTGCAGTGTTGATAAATCTTCTGAATTTTCAGCAATGTTCCTGCTCTGTGAATGATGGGTAACAGTTTTATTTCAGAGTATTACATGAAATGTAGCAATTGTGCAGCAATTGTGCACAGAAGAATTTTCATTTAAACCTTATTTAATCATTTTTCTTTTTTTTTTCCCTAGATAAAGGCTGCTTAGATAAAGGGCTGGTACAGAACCAAGCTCGTATCTGTTTTTTCTGGATATGTGTGATATTACAGCATTCTGATTTATGATAAACTCTTTCCACCCATGGTAGGAAGTTCATCCAAGGAGTATTTTCATTTAAAAAGGTTGAAATAAGTGTTTCCTCCATTCCAGACAGAACTCTGTAGGCCTCTGTAAGGCCAAGGGCAAAGACAGGCCATGTACGCTTCCTCCCCCATCGTTCGCACCTTAATCTTCCTTTCCTGCAAGCACTCAGCTGGCGAAAACTGGCTTCTGCTTAACTTTAGATGATGAATTTTTCATCACTAAGTTCTGCCTGTTGGTCTCCATCATGACAGGATAGATGGAAATACTAGCTGAAGAGTTTCATACAGAAGCAAAAATTAATTTCTCATGCATTATTTTTATTTAAAGCCTTACTACATTTCAGATGTCTCTGATTACTAAAATGTCTGAACCTGTATTTTCTTCTCTTGGCTAAAGCTAAGATGTATTGCCAATAAGGAAACGATTTTACAGATCTACTTTCTGTTTTAGAATTCTTTTCCTCTTCACATCAGACACAGAATTTTTATAACAAGTGCCTACGAACAGAGAAATATTTCTTCAGTTCTTGACCAATAATTTATTTTGCTGACCTTGTAATGTATACATTTTCGCTGAAGTTAAAACGTTTAGAAATACTTCTATTCTTGTCTTCTATAAACAATCTGGAAGCCACAAACTCATGTCGACTGTCTTTGGAAGAGCGACTTCCAGGATTTGAGACTCTATCTTGCATATATTCACCAAGCACTTGCCCTTAACTTCTTAAAGCCAGATTCATCAAAAAGCCTTTTCTGATGTTTTTATCTTTCCAAACACATGTTCTACATGTTGTCAGTGAAGTGCAATTCTCTAAAGAAAGGTATTTATTTAATAGGGAGTGAGAAAATTATGTACATGGTTTTATAGTAAAATAGCTAGACAGTGATCTTCCCTGTTCCAGAACTTTGTATTTGTGCTATAAAGTTAAATGCCTTACAGGCAGGTTAGTGGGTTTTTTATGTTTTCAATATGTTCAGAGCAATCTTTTCCTTCCCTTAAATCTTAGGAAGTTCAACTAAGTTGTCTCTTTGATTGGTTTCTGCTGCAGAATGTCATAAAAAAGCTTCCACCTTCAGCCTGTCCTGTGTCTGTTGTCTGTCGTTCCAGAACAGGTGGAGCTGTTTGCTCTTGGAGGCTTTCCAAGGCACAAGCTTGATTTCTGTGGATAGATGCTCATTTCTCATTGTCTTCTTAATTCCCCAAAGAAAACCTTAAAACTGTGGAAAAATCTAAACCTATGAGCATTTTGGTTGGTTTTGTCAGGTCAATTCCTATCCATTATCAAGCAAAGAATGTGTCTAAAATCTGATTTTGCTTTGATGATGTTTGTCATGTGCTCAGCATCCCTGCACATGGTTGGGATTTTCCTAACTCTGTGCTTCGAGCAGCAGATGTAGGAATGGTTGTTTTGGATAGCTTTACTGCATTACTAAGCCTGTAACTACCCCTTTGGTTTTCCCTTAAGGAACACCCAGGGAAAGAATTTGTGGACATCTCTCCTGTTGCTTCAGGCATGGTCCTTCTTCTTCATTCTCCATCGGCTCCTGTGGCTTATGAAATTAAAAAGTAGCTCTACTTGATTTTTTAATGATTTGGATAATAAATGGTTTAGCCTGAAGAAGAGAAGGCTGAGAGGGGACCTTATCAACGCTTATAAATATCTGAAGGGTGGGTGTCAGAAGGATGGGGCTAGACTCTTTTCAGTGGTGCCCAGCGACAGGACAAGGGGCAACGGGCACAAATTGAAGCATGGGAAGTTCCAGCTGAACATGAGGAAGAACTTCTTTACTCTAAGGGTAACAGAGCACTGGACAGGCTGCCCAGAGGGCTTGTGGAGTCTCCTTCTCTGAAGATATTCAAAACCCACACGGACTTGGTCCTGTGCAACCTGCTCTGGGTCACTCTGCTTCGGCAGGGGAGCTGGACTAGATGATCCCCATAGGTCCCTTCCAACCCCACCTTTCTGTGATTCTGTGATTCTGTGATTCTGTTTATATCATCCTTCTAAAATGGCTTTCACTGGAAATAGATTTGAGACGCAGTCTGTCACTAACTCAGTAAGAGCTATCAGTCTTTTCTCAAAGTCCTTTTCTTTGTACACTGTACTTATGTTATGTACATTTTTCTTGACATAGATGGTATCTCGGCACATAAGAAGCAGGTGTCAAAATGAAGACCTCGGTCCATCTGAAAATAGAATTAGAGCCAAACATGTTTTCTGCTGTCATTTGGTAGTCAAGTCTGTAGCTTCATAATGAAGCTGAATATACTGCTATCCTGACGAGTGCATTTTCATGAAAGAAACATATAGTTTTATCAGTTTTCTCAGTTTGATTTGAATCATTTCATAGAAGACCGTTGCATAGCTTGTGGGAATTAGGACAAAATATTTTTGTCTGCATATTCTTTTTCTGCCAGGTTCTTAATATTGCTGGAGTATGTTCAATGACTGGAATGTCTGTGTCCGTTTTTCATCTCTGATGATTGATGTGGCATTAAACCAAATACTGGTTTATTCTTATGAGGTAATAAATATTCCATCTATCACACTTGCTTGCATGTCAAAGAGCTTTCTGATTCGTTTAGCCAAAATTTGAGCTTTTGCTTTGGTGCATAATGCAATCAGTACGGTCAAACATCTGTCTTTAGAATAATTACGATTTTATTATTCAATTATTGAAAAGTCAGCATGCATTGGAAATAAATTCTGAAAGACATATTTGTCTTTAAAAAGGCTAATTTTTCTATGTTGTGGGGGGACAATGTGGTTTCCTTGTACATATTATACAGGTATCAAAGTTTGTTATTTATTTGTAAAAGTCTAATCCAAAAGACTTGGAGAGATGGGAGAAAAGCTCGTCAGGACTCCTGTTTCCTATCACATACTTGTAATGAACTTTGCACCCATTCCACACAGGTGACTTTTTTTGGTTGGGTTTTTTTTTTGCCTATATTTCCTCATATTTTGTTAGGTACAGCTGTTGTATCTTTCAGGTATCTCAGAGCATGCAGAAACGTAGATATAATTGTTTCAGGCAAACTTTCATGACTTGCGCATTTTGCTCTCTGGAAAATATTTGTGCCTGTCCTTAAGCACTCTTCCCTCAGCTTGCTTCATCAAAAATACAAAGAGTTTACGTGCCTAAGAAATGTTAGTTCTGATGTCTCACCTCAAAAGGGGCCTTTTTACCTCCACTAACCACCGAAAGAACACAAGTTGGTTAGCTCAGTAGGTGCGTTCGGCTCTTTGTATGCTGTAAAAAAATACCTTCAAAGGAAGATATCTCATCCATGTGTCCTCACAACTAATCCCTTCTCTTTTGCCACTAGGCTATATGCTGCAGAACTTCTCCACAACATTCAGAACAGACTTTCAAGACAGGAGCATTCGCTTTCTTTTCTGAGGCAGTCTAAGGAGACTTGTATCATAGACTAGATATGCAATCAATAATTTCTTGCCACATACAGCGCAACTGCAGTTCAGATGTGAATGTTAGAGGGGGATATCTATTTTTATTCACTGGGAGGTAGAATTTAATTCAAAAATATCTGTGAAAATGATGTCAATCAAAGCTTCTAGGGTGATGTAATAGAGATCATCACACCCAAGCAATAAAACTGAATGTCTTGACATGCTGCTGAGTGTTTCTTTCCAATTATGCTCGTATCACTGTTTTCCATCTGCTAGAACATGAGTTGCTGATATCTTTTCTTTTTTGCGAAATTCATTCCTCTTGACACAATAAGAAGAGCACACACCCTATACATACTTCTCTAGAGATCAATGTCTTACTTCATTCTTCAAAAGCAGCAGTAGTAGGACAGACAGATAGCATTTAATTTTATTCCGGAATTGTTTGCTGAAGCTGCTCTTTGTCCAAGGTCTGTATTTCTTCCAGTAGCATTCCAAATCAACAGGTGGTTCTTTCCTTTATTTTTAGCCTCGTCTGAAAATCTCGGACAAGCATATTCTGATATCTTTGCATTTTCAGACATGTGTTGTCAGGATTAGTGCATTTGGACTTACAACATGTCACCAATTTGATAAAAACTTACAATGTTCTCTTAAAAATTCTGTTTTCTTTAAAAGCATCATTATGTAAATCTTCCTTGACATATAAAACAGAATTGAAGAGAAAACAATGGTATTCACTCTTTCTCCTTGCAGTGATTATCCCTGTGTGCAGCCAACACAGACTGTGAGACATGCCCAGGCTTTTCAGAGAATTTTTAGTTCTAGCAGTGCATATCAAGATATAGAAGTCCTGCATTGTGATCTTGTGATTCTTATAACTTGTTTTACTGCTACCCAGGCGTGTACCCCAAAATGTAAACTGAATAACTACTTTGTGTCAAACTTTTTCAGTATTTCACTTGAACCTTCATCACTATCACTGACATGGCTGTCTGTGCAGTACTCTTTGCCCTCTTGCTCTGTCTCCCCCAAAGCTAACTCAGAAATTTGTTTTAATGTTTTTGTCAGTCCCAATGCAAATGCACTACCTTTTCATCTCTAGGAGGGACCAGTTGCTATTCTTGCTTCCAATAAACTGTAACTATTATTCCAGTCATAGCAGTGACTTGTTTCCCCAAATGCTTGCCCGCACTAGGTCAGTTATGTCAAAGTCAAGACTGTATTCTCATAAGACTTCACTGGGAGCTTGCACCACAAAAGGTGCCGCCATGAAGCAGACCTGAAGGACATACTGATCCTTCTATCGCTGGACTGCAGGTTCAACATCACTTTTCTAGCTGTTTCCAGATCACTCACCATAGGCTTAATTAGTCTTAAACTGGAAGCTGGAGACACCCAAACTCTGTGTGTTTGCTTTGATTTATGGTCTCTCTAGACCTCAGACCTCTAAGGGAGGCAGGATGTCAACCTCTGTATTTTCTGCAGGAAGACAGTCCAGTTTCACTTGCAATTGCAGTGTGTACTTTCCACCCTGCCACTTCTCACCATGGAGTCAGCCATTTCCATGCCTGGCTTTGCTGACACCTTACAGCAGATTGGCATTGCCTGTGAATGAAGACATTCTTCTGCCTGTCTGTGTGGTCTAACAGGTTGAGCCACATCCCTGTGCTTATGTAGCAGAGAAATTTCCCATCAAAATGCTGATTTTTAAGAAAATTATTTACAGATTCCTTTGGTGGATCCTGAGGCCTCAGAAGGAGGTAGGTAGTCATGAGAAATCCTAAGGGTCCCATTTGAACAAACCTGATGAAATTTCCACGTAGATATCTTTATCCAAACTCAGGACCCTAAAATCCCTTTATAGATGATGTAGAACAAATCTTACACCTAGGGTGTAACTTATTAAATCCACAGCCCGTCAGATGACTCACATCCTAGACGCGACGGTTTCTATTGCCTGCAAAGGAGTTCAAACGGCCAAGGCTGAATGCAGACTTTGACACTATAGACATCACTAGACTTATAAATTCACTCCAAATATCTTGATTCCACCACAAAACCTCCAAAACAGTGGTCAGATGCTGCTTTTCTCCTGTATGCAGAAATGTCAGTGTACATCTTGAAAAGTTCCCAGTTACTGGGAACATTTTTTTCAGTGCAGAAACCCCCACAAATATTATTTGGAAGAAAAAAATATTAAAATAGTTTCTTTCATACTTTACAGGTAATTACAGGCCTCAAGTTTTAAAGAAGAATGGTTTGAAATATTAAACATTGCTTAGTTTTAATAAGAGATGATGTCTTCAGCTGTTCTGTAAATAGCAAGGAAATGCAGAGCAATTGGTTCCCATTTGCGTTCTGAAGCTGGATGAGATCTGCTTGCATGCTTCACAGTTAAATATGAGCTTACAGCATCTTTAACACCTTCTCCCCACATTTATGAGTAAGAACAGTCATTAGCTTTTTGAGTGGTCTCATGCTTTATAGAAAGTATCATATGACTTTTATTTCAGGTGTTTCTCATATGCAGTCTTATTGTTGCACCAAAATATTTTTGATGTTGGTAATTCTGGGAATGAAATTCATCAACTTTTCTTTTTCTTCTTCCTTTTCTGTGAGATGCTATCTTATAACTAGAACAGAGCTTATCTCATTACTCATTATACATTTTTTTTATTCCGCATATATGAGGAACTCTGGTGCTACTTTTCTTTATGTATCAGAATATTAATCTTTGCAGAAAAGAGCAGCTTCTTTTGTTACACTACAAACAGGTCCTCTACATTGCTTTCAATGAAGTATTAAATCAACAAAAACTTTTTTCTTGTCTTTCTTCTCTTTTGAAAAGTCTACATAGTTGCAGATTTATAAAATCTTTCTTCCCCTTGAACCACAATTATCTGTTAAAATTGGATTATGTGGGACAAGAGTCACTGTCTATACGCTTGTGGAATTGCTCATGATAATACTGTTCTCTTTCTGAAATACCAATAATATTATCTTTGTGGCATCTCTGAAGGCAAAACACAAGTATCAGAAGATGATTCTGTCACTTTTTTATTGTGGAAGGCAGAAGTTCATTCTAGGATATTTGCAGAAGTAGCAGCAATGAAGACTGAACTCCTGACACATTAATGATCTGCAAATAAAGCTGAATAATGCTGAATGCTGGTAAGTGAAGTGTTTGTCATGCGTCTTCATCTGTTAGCCCTCTTCAAATGAGTACAAGTGGTTTCCACCCTCACTTTTGGTCCTAGTGTTAGTTAATCTTAGCCAAGGCCTCCACAGCCTCCATCCATCCCACATGTAATTTGTGTGTATGATTTCTGTTGCCCCCACTCCACAGCAGTTGAAATCATTACTCCTCCATTCCTTCTGTACTGTCAGAAGCTTGTATGTGATTTTCAGATCTGTCATCATCAGCTTGTTTGCTGGAACTGCTGGTACTAATCATTTCCTAGTCTAGATCAAATGCTAGAACTATTCCCTCTTACATTCTTGTTTTCTGAAGACAGTTTAAGCCTGATGTAGTTTTTACTTCTCTTTTGGTAAAATGAGGAGTCTATATGCTCTGTATTTCTTTATGAAGTGTAATCTTTGCCTTCTCCTGAGGCAGAAATTACTTTCTAAGCACATATGCAACCTGTTTGCCTGTTTCTGACCTATCAAGTACTCAGCAAAAATGACCTCAAAAGACATATGAAGCCACTTACCTTCTCCTTGTAAACCTCCTTTTCTTATGACTAGTCACTGTCTTTATAGTGTAGTCCATCTCATGATCAGTAATCATTTCTTAAAGACTTGTTCTTCTGAAACTACTGTTATTAAAATCTTGCTTGCCGCATGCACTGTTGGGTAGATGACTAAAATCACACGATCTTGAAAGATACAGTTCCATCCAAACTGGTTCTCTGGTGGTATTTCCAACTAATAGTTGTGACATTATGACAGTGAATTCAATGTCTCTGCAGTAAAATTTTTAGCCTTGCAGAATAAACACTTCTTTAGAAAGCCCATGGGACTCCAATGTCTCTGTTATGCATCAGGAGACAAAGGCAACTGACTGCCGTTCTTGTTGTTTCGGCAGTTTGTTGGTCCAATTCATGTTGAGTACTCAACTCTTTTAGTACCTGATTTCTCATTAGTTGTCTCCTGAGTAGAAAGAAGCCATGGTTTTCTTATGATATTTAACTTGCAGGAATTTGTATAACAGTTGTTTTAGGTATAGGAACCTTTTCCGTAGACTGCTTGTTAGTCTTGATACTGCTAATTCAGAGGGGCTTGATAGAACCCAGAGGTTTGGTATGGTCTCTGTTTTGTCCTAGTATTTGATATAACTGAGGTGACACAGCGTAGACCGAAAGAATTTTTCCACCGTTATTCAGAACGATGTTCTTCACCTCTGGTATAAAACCTGTGGTCTCTACAATCTGCTAGATCTGACTCCAGTCCATTGATGAACATGAGCATCTGTCCTGGACATCTGATTTTCCGTCTGATCTTTCTATTGTTTGCATGTCCCACTTGGAAGAAAACTATGTTTTGAAATGCCTCCCTCATTTTCAATAGGGGTTTACCAAGAAAGATTGTTATGCAGTCTAATCAACAAACCATATATTATGTTCTGCGTTGTCTGAAGAAACATGAAATAAATAATCAAACATTTCTGGTGCAAGTCTCCAGGATTTCTTGAATGATGTGTGGGGTCACAGGTTGACAATGTCTGTGCTTCTAATAATTTATTGTCATGACTGAATGTGGATTTGAAGATATTTTGTCACAGACTCCTCATCAGTTGGACTTTCTCAAAGTCCCTTTCCTCTTTAGAAAGGAAAATTACTGTTGTCAAAATCTCTCTTGAAATTTAAACTATCGTTAGAAATGAAATGCAGGTGTCAAAGATGATTTCTTTTTTTCAAACAGCAAGTTCAGCCAAGCATTTCTGTGGAAAAATAAATAATCTGTTGGTATTGCTGAATTCCCTGGCATGTTGGCTATTGTTGGTAATGTGTGTGTTCTCTTCTTTACCCTGTATATTCATGTCTCTGCCTTCTCCAGGAAGCTATAGTGACTAAACTCTCATTTTTGTTTTGAAGCTACTTTACAAATAACTCCAGGCTGTATGATGAGTCATCCAGCTTTTCTTTAGGCATTATATTGGTCTTCTGGAGGGAGCAGACAGCACCATCACCCCTTTCGCACAATTTTCATAACATTGGCTATTTATTCACAGTCAGAAAAAATTCAGCCCTTTCAGTCTTCATTTTACTCCTAAAATGTCTTTAGTTCACGTATAAAACGGCAATATATTTTGATAAATTTTGTTTTGGGAAGATGCCAGTCTTTATTAATTCTGTTTCTTGGGCCACAGTGAGAAGAATCTGTGTATCAACAAATTGTGTACCAGTTTTCTGAATTACCTAAACTAAGAAAAATGGCGTGATTCTCATTTATGCCATCAAACAAGATATTGTATAAAAAATGTTCCTCCTCTCCTCTTAATCGCCAGGCTAGTGATCTCATTGTAGAAGGCTCTGCTAAATGCAAAAGTGTTCATTGTAGTCTGCTTTCCTTACTGTAGTTCCTTTTCATCCTGATGTCGTGAATGAGTGGTTAGGTTGATTAAAGAATCACCATCAGGGGTATTTGCAAGCAGTGATTTTAATAAGAATTTATAAAATGGGATTTAATAAAGTTCATTGGCAAGGTTCACTCTATTACTTATTAGATGAATGGAATACAAAATCAAAGTAGGACTGAGGTAGAATGATTTATACAGAGACTGAAGAAAGATGTAAGGGGTAAGGGAGACTCTTCCATTGAGTCACAAGGTTTGGAATGGACCCCCTTGCTTTCAAAACTGCTTCTCAGAGAGAAGCCTAGGTACGGCTGGATCCAGGCTTAGCCTTAGATCACAATGGTTTATGTCTAAAGGGCATGTCTAACAGCAATTTAAGGCTTGCTCTTAGTTAAAGAGAGAGAGAGAAAATCAAAGGAATTTAGCAGTAATTAACCATTGGCTAACTTAGCATTTACAAAGTGGTTACAAAATATTGACTACAATCACACTAACAGTGCATTATGATTTGAATCAATTCACAAACACACATGCACACACACAATGTGCGTAGACAAAGGTACCTGTTAAAAATTCTCTTCAAGTTCAGTGAAATACATCAAATTATTTTCCTCAATGGGCGAAAGTTGAGCCTCAAGCAGTGAGGGATCCCTGTAGTTCAGCCCAGGTAACCTCAAACTTCAGAGTTAGAAGTGCTCTGAGAGGCGTCCCACTCAGAGGGTGTTACTGGGCACAGCCCGCTGCGTTCCAGGAGAGCTCAAAGGGCCTTTCTCAGTATCGCTGTTTATAGGGTCTCAAGATGATTGACTTTCATCAGTAAGTTTGACTTTCATCAGCAGGTTTCCATCCTGGCCATGTGAAGCAATTCTTTCCAAACAATAGGGTAACTTTGATGTTCCTCAGACCATGCAGTTCTGACCTTTACCAAAAGGGTAGCAGAAGTTGCAGGTACGGTCAGCGAGCGCCTGATCACTCCAGCTCACTGCTCTTGTTCAAAGGCAAGAAAAATGGCTCGTTGTCCCAGCTAATTGCACTTGCAGTACAGGCAAGAATACAATGCTGGCTGGTTCTGAGATTGCCAGGTGGTCTTTTGGGGGAGTGGGGGGAGCTGTACCACCACACCTGGGCACTGCTGACATCTATTGTGGTTGGAAATCAGAATAGTGCTGGGCAACTGGCTCTAGGTGGTCCTGCCTGAGCCAGTGGATTGGACAACATGACCTCCAGATGTCCCTTCCAACCTCAGCTGTTGTGTGATACTGTAATTATGTAATTATGTGAAATTCAGAATATATCACATCTTTCACAGACTTGCAATGCAATTCCACTACTTTCTCAATATCTTTTTTTTTTTCCCTCATTGATTATTATTGTCAGAAACTCTGATGGAGTTCTGTGTTCTAGCTAACAGATAAGGGTCTAAGACGCAAGTGCTATTGGCATCTTCTCATCAGTGAATTTCAACAACTGAAGATCCTATCCAATTTTTTGATTGTTTTAGCCATGAACTGCACACACTTGCAAAACATTTAACAGTGTAGTATATTGACGTCCCTTTTTAACAAAATGCTCCTCTCTTGGAAATTTCCCCTATAAAGAGGTAGTAATAGATTATCCTCATTTTCAAATTTGTAAGGGTAGATGAGAGTACTGACACTTCTCCTGGTAATCTTTCAAGTACTTTCAGACTTTCTATACTTATTTCAAAATGTGTGAGGTTTTAGGGGGGTATCACATATCAAGTGAAGATCTACATAATGTAAAGCATTCTTTCGCACTCTTCTGCTTGCTCAGTTTGTTCTTCACAATGCAATATTACACCAAAGTAGAAGGTCATTCCCGGGAGTTCAACAGGAACTCTACGAATTTCTTTGTTCTCTAGGCCCATTATCTTTCTCTGATGTGAAGCTATTGGAGCTGTACAGTCTGATTTCTCCTTTCACCAATCAAACAAAGAAAGGATGGAAACAGAAATCATTGAGAAGCAGAAGAGAAGCAGGACAAGTACTAGTAGGATCACAGGGGAAGATTCCAGGCTTCAGGGCTAAGATCAGTCTCACTGTGGAGGCAAGGACAAAGTTTAAAGGAGGAGGAAAAAAGCATCTTCTCTCCCTGCAGACAGAAGAAAGCTATTGTGAAGGCCACAGAGTTTTTGCCTTTTTCCTGACTTCCCAAGATAGTAGAAAAATATTTTCTCCTACTCAGGATGTGGAAAAGGGGAAAAGACAACTGGAAATATCAGAGTATGTGCAGGAAAATATGATCTCCCCCTCAGGATTGTCAAAGTCAATTCTCCATGAGGTAGAAGCGAATCCAGAAGACCCATGAGCATATTGGTACTGTCCTGCAGCCATCACTAAAAGAGAAACAGCTCTGTATATGAAAATTACAGACATGCTTTCCTCTGGGCAACATGCTTTCTCCTGAGCACCAGTGAGCAGGAAAGTTTGTATTGCTTTGTTGAAGACAAAAAGTTAAAATGGAAGTTTCCGTACCCGAGATGGGGCAAGCTGTAGGCAAATAATATTTCTTATTTCCCACCTCCCACAGAGGCAAAAAAAGTACCAAACAAAATATGTCCTAAAATATGCTTGTGTTTATATGGGGGATGGAAGACACAGACCAAGAAAGGATTTCCTCAAACACAGTGCCAGTTTGATGTTCCCCCATCAGTAGAAGCTCTGCGAAAGCATAAGTGAATGAGAAAGAAAACAAACTGAGGAAGAGATGTACTTCTTATCTAGCCTAGAACAATGCAAATCTTTCTTTACAAAGTTACTGTTGAAAATTAAGAAAGTTCATGACTAGGAAATCTGGAATGGTTGTTGCATAATTTTCACTCAGAAAAAAGGAAAGACATCAAATCAGACATCTGCACTTTGTGCTAGCAGAGAGAGCAACTTAACTGCTTATCTGAAAGAGAAACAGGACTCTTAAAAAATATCAAAGAGAGTGTGAAATTTGTGCAACATATTAGATCTGAATCTTCCATGAATGACAAAATATGACAGATCCAGAAGTGATCTTTATAATGGCAGCAGAGAAACAAAATATCCTCTGCTTCTCCACTATACTCACCTATCCTTTCCTACAGCTCTCAAACTCTCTTCCATGTTTCCTTTACCAAATCCCTACCATGACGGAAGCAGACTGAACATGTCATTCAGGATTGGAGCAAGAAGTTGACTCCACTCAGGTCCCTCAGGCATGGATAGAAGTCTTCTTCAGTGTTATTTATCTACAAACACAGATGGTGAACAGATGATTATGAGGCACTTACCAGTTTTAATAGCTTTTTATGACTGTGAATCCACAACCTCCCTGGGCAGCCTGTTCCAGGGCTCCGTCAGCCTCAGAGGGAAGAAGTTCTTTCTCATGTTCAGACGGAACATCCTGTACTTCAGTTTGTGCCCGTTGCCCCTTGTCCTGTTGAAGAGTCCACTGAAAAGAGTCTGGCCCCATCCTCCTGACACCCACCCTTCAGATATTTATAAGCATTTATTAGGTCCCCTCGCAGCCTTCTCTTCTTCAGGCTGAACAAGCCCAGTTCCCTCAGCCTCTCCTCGT
>Ga0065711_1003255_pt1 | contig 28940 bp, 13 predicted proteins | sample Hoacrofraction12_FD_59098 | JGI IMG/M metagenome (GOLD analysis project Ga0065711, IMG submission 59098) | Hoatzin crop microbial communities from Cojedes, Venezuela - Epithelial fraction 12 v2 (version 2) | ecosystem: Host-associated > Birds > Digestive system > Esophagus > Crop | place... | reverse complement strand
GTGACAGGACAAGGGGCAATGGGCACAAACTGAGGCACAGGAAGTTCCGTCTGAACATGAGGAAGAACTTCTTCCCTCTGAGGGTGATGGAGCACTGGAACAGGCTGCCCAGAGGGGTTGTGGAATCTCCTTCTCTGGAGATATTCAACACCCACCTGGACAAGGTCCTGTGCAGTCTGCTGTTGGCAACCCTGCTCTGGCAGGGGGGTTGGACTAGATGACCCACAGAGGTCCCTTCCAACCCTGAACATTCTGTGATTCTGTGATCTTCACTTCCTAATTCAGTTCTCAGCATCTCCAAATCCTACCTAACCTAAGGAGTAAAAAACCAGAAATAACAATAATGATGGAAGAATAAAATTAACATTAATTTGTCTTTGGGATATCAGCTATGTAGTCCTGAAGTTTTAGGGGGAAAAAAATGGACTAGCTTTACAGTTTTAATGGTGCTTTGGGTATAGCTAAATTTTGTCTGTCACCAGAAGCAATCTCCAAATGTTCTTGTTCTTATGGATTCATGCAGCTGTTTTTCTTGTCAGAAAACACTTCCTAAGAAGCATATTCTAGAGAAAGAAATAAAATTATTGTGTGGGTTTATAACATGTTATAAGTACGTGCAAATTACACCATTTATCAAAAGCTCATTTATACTAGTCAGGTTATGTAGCTAGTTACACTGAAGATTGAACTCAAGATCATTGCATTTTTTTCTAAGGTGATAATTTCTTTGGGTTTCTTTTCTTTGTTTCTGTGTTGAGATCTTAGAGCCAACTCAATGTATTATATACTCAGAATCCATTATATACTGGGAAAAGTATTTACTGCCCCACAAAGTTAGTTACATAAAACTTTAATGCTGTAGCAGCCAAGTTGTTACTTTTACCACAAATTAAAATTCTAACAAATATTTCTTTTCTTTATTCTGAATGTTCATCAGCTCTGTTATATGTGAGGGTCTTTCAGAAGGATAAAACATTTTAGAGAAATTCTAAACACATAGAAGAATACATTGAAATTCTTAGAACGTGTTGCTTTCCAGAGAAGAGAACAGATGAGAGAAAGAGGGGGAATGTAAGCAGACCACGATATAGAAAGAAACAGATGGGGAGTGTATATACACACCAAGATTAAGGATATGACATGTACAGTAATCATATTTATACTTAGGCATGTGTGTTACCAATCTCCTCTGTAGTTCTCCATATTTGATGCTTTGACCTCTAAAATCAGTGGTGTACAGGGGGGAAACAGTTTGATATATAGAAATCTATATAGCTCTACAGAGAATAATTCAGGCTGGAAGGAACTTCGGAAGGTCATGTGGTCACACCAAATCCCAAAGTATCCAAAGTGCTCCTGTTTCATAAATTTGTACTGTGGTTTAAATGTTGCTATGCCATGAAATTTGACCAAATAGGTTTGGGAAAAACCATGAAAGATAATCCCCTTTTCTGAAAGTAATGTCAACTATGCTTAAGCAACTGTCAGAAGTAGTTTGTCCAACATATTCTTAAAAATTCTCATTACTAGACTTTTCCATAACTGCTGCAGGTAATCTATTCCTGTGCTTTAGACCATTGGATAGACAATGCACTTCAGCATTACAGCAGTTGAAGATCCCTTTGCACCACATTTCAGAAGCACAGAGTACACGCAGGGTTAAAAGAGTGTGAGACAAATAGGCATAACTTCATTTATCTAACTACCAAGTTCAAGGTACTGTCTTACTTTTGTGTTCCCAAACAGGTGAATTCTGCTGTTCATGCTGCGCTTGGAGATGTCTATTGTTGTAGTAGTCACAAGAATATTTATCTTGGGATGTTTCAGCTGGAAACATTTAAATTGAGCCTAATTCAGAGACACTGAAAAAAAATTGTAATAAAAGCATATACTTGGATAATTATGAACCTACATTAATTCAAGGACTTCTGGAGGAGGAATTGAGTGGAATTACATGAGGTATTTTCCTGGATTATGATACGAGTGCTATTACATTTGTGAAAGTTAGGTAACTGTTAGCTAAAGTAGTTCGTACAGCTGTGAAAACAGCTAATCCATGCAATTTGTATCTGTTCAGAAGGCCAGAAGGCAAAGGTTGCTGAATGATAGTAAAACTGGGAGAATATCTGCACAGAGATTTGGATTTTGGGAATGCAAGTGCAGAATTCAGTCCATTGACCCCTGTGTAAATGAGCCCCTTTGGGCTTTTCAGAGCTGCAGAGTAGTTCAGCTGACACCAGCATTCTGCTGAAGGAAGGTTGCTCGCTTATGCTGAAAAATGCTGTCTGATTTCTAACAAGTGGCAGCTTAATGATGTCAGGAATGCAGCAAAAGCCCCTGTGAGACAGTCTCATCTTTAGACCTTGTTGCTGCTAGGGGTTATCACGACTTGCTACTCTCGTGATATTGTAGGCAAAAATATACACTACTAGATAATCTGTTATCACTGTCACAGCCCAACCCTCTCTGCTGCTGACATAAGATGGAATTATAAGCATCAGAGAGAAACAAAAAATCAAATCAAATTGCCCACTGAGTGACTCATTGCATTTTCTGTTTATTAGATGTGATGACATGATAAAATACTGTCATTCCTGGCCAGTCTAAAAGCATTCACTAGCATTTTAGTTGATAATTTTCTCTTTAAACTCAGCCTTTATTTCCAATCTGTACAAGAAGGGGTATTTATCTGCCTAAATTTAGCTATTTTGCTTGGATTTCTGTGTTTGCTAGCTTGTCTCCTAGTCTGCCTGGGAGAGATGGAAACACCTTCAGAGAATTTTTGAGTAGGTGTTGAACTCTGAATCACTGTCTGGGAGAGCTACTGAAGCCTCTTTTTCCTGGTTTTGTTGGGCAAGTTATCTCTGTTACGCAACAGCTGAAAGTTAGGCAGAGTGACTTTCCCCCTTACTAGAATGTGACCCCTTTGGATGGAAGCTGATAGACTCCATGCCACACTGCTTCTTTTCTACTTGCTCTTGGGACTAGGGTATGTATGCAATGAGCAAAGTCAGGACAGAACAGCCTTTGGGAAGAATAAAAACATACAAGATGATACAAACCAGGACTCCGTTAGATGTCCTCTGGCACCTGTCTGATTTGGGCCTCCTTATATCCTCTGGGACTTCAGAAATAGACATATTGCTTGTTCTTTATGGTTTACAATGACTTGAGAGATAACAGCTTGGAAATAACTGTATAAAGGGATTTTTTTTAAGTATTATAATTTCTTTTTAATAATAAAAACTATAGCCCAAGGTCCTGCCTCCAACATAACTCAAAAGCAAATGTCTAGGACAAGGCATGAAAGTAGGACAAACGTATAACCAGCATCCTCTAGTCCTTTCCCCAGCTCCACATATTTTTAATACAGAAACATTATGAGGTAACATGGCATTTGTGTAGTCAGTAGCTGCTGATGGATCTCTCTTCCATGAATATGTCCAGTTTCTCTGTAACATGTGTAAACTTTCACTGTCATATGGCAACGAGATGCACAGTTCTTCTACTTCTGTGTAAAAAGCAATCCTTTTTGTTTGTTTTCAGTTTGGTTCTTGCTAAGATTCATTTGAGGCCACTTGGTTCTTGCACTGAAAAAGGTTGTGAGTGAGCCGTCTCACCGTACTATCTCCATGCCATCCATAATTCTGAAGATCTATCTCACAGATTCACAGAATGTTAGGGGTTGGAAGGGACCTCTGTGGGTCATGTAGTCCAAAATCTCATAAGCCTGTTGTTTGCTTTTCCAGATTACAAAGTCTTGGGCATTTACGGCAGGCATTCCCTATCTTTTGAACCACGTTGTTTCCTGTCTGAATTTTTTTTAGCCCCGCTTTTTGAGAGGAGACCAGAACTGTCCACAATACTTCCCACTGCCCCCCTCACCCCTTTAGCCTGCCCAACAAGTTTCAGCATTCATTTATGTGACATTTTTTCAAAGGATCAGCATTTGTGCAAATGTGGAACAGCATAAAGCATGTGCACAAATGTGCTATTCTTCAAAATTTCAGGTTCCTCGTCTAAAGCCTGTGAGCACTGAAGAGTGGCAAAGGAAAGGTCACCAGGATTGTATTGGGGGGTGGTGGTTGGGGGGGGGTGTTTGTGTGTACTTTTTTGTTGTTGTTTTGGTGTTTATATTAGGAAAAACCTCAAGAATGTTTGAAATTGCACATGGCTGAAACTTTCCATTTTCCGTGTAGCTGAACAAAGGTTGTGCATTGAAATGCACTGCCAGAGGCACTTCATTTGCTGCTCTGAAATGGAGCTGCATGTAGAGATGAGCTGCCAAATATAGGCCTCCTGCTTACTTTGCCTGACTTCTTGGCTGCTGTCTTTTTTTGTTTGGTGGCTGAGGAAGCTGATGAGAGAGTTCCTATGCTCTCTCTCTTTCTTCGTGTTCCTGCAATGCAGTTTGAATTTGCTACAACACGTGTACAGTTTGCTACAACACACGTGGTTTTTATAGGAATAATAATCATGTTCAGATGACCCCATGCAAATCAATACTGAACCTGTATACTCTTTGTGCTTTTGCTGTATTTGAAATACACTGCAGAGAAATGATATACCAGCTTATTCTCCTGTAGTAAAAGCCCTCTGAACTGAATTTACAGGGCTCCTATGCAAACTGCTGCAGAAGAGTAAATCCTATTATGGGATTTCTGAAGCCAGACTGAAGAGCTGACAAAAAGATGGGTCAGTTCAACTAATCAGCTTTTTAAATGTATGAACATTTCATTCAGCAGAGATGACCTAGAATGGTCAGCTGCCTGCAGTGTCCATAGGACTGGAAGGACCAAAGCTGTGAAGACTGTTCTTGCAGGAGCGTGGTGTTGCTGCAGGCAGGCAGGCTGCCTGTCCGCATCTGTCTGATAGGCACAAGAGATGAGAACTGTGACTTCATAGTTCAGTTATGCGCACATATCTTGCTTTATTCTGAGATTAGACTGAACAGGCATCTCCCAAAGGATTTTCTCCAGTGATCTTCCAGCAGAGGGTCTGTGTGAAAAATACGTAAGTCTTGGCAGATGTGTAGCTGCAGTCCTAATAGTAACATAACTGCAGCACAAAGCATGCAGCAGCTATTGTGTTCACGTGACTACTTTTAGCAGAAGATGGCTACAAGCGTTTTAATTGCTCTGTTGGTCAGACCTTCGCTGGTGATGTAGCAGAGGCCCTGACTGGGCACGTTTTGGTATTAATTAGCTGTGCCAAAGCCAACTTCATTGAAGGTAGAACAACCACTGTTTGGAATGCATGTGTTTGTGCGAAGCTGGGACCCAAGTAATTAAATAACAAAGTTATTCTCCTAATTTTACTCCACTGACTTCCCAGGCTATTGCCTATGAATTTAGTCATTTATTAGATCACAGTGGCTATACAAGCTGCAGAAGTGCAAGTATAAGCTTGTAAAAGAACCATGACCCTCTGATTTTGAAAATGGGAGTGCTAAGGGTTAAAGAAAAAGGGGCTACTTCCTAGAAGCAGTAGGTGATGTGCGACAATACCAAGCAACTCCTTAACAGCAGTTCCCAGGTGCTTAAAGTTGGCCAGGTGCCTGGGATGATGATGTGGCTCAGAGAAAGCAAAAGCTGCTGCTGCTAGTGTAAATAGAGATGTCAGAAAGAAAATTTGAGTATACAGAGTATTTGCTGGATTATTATTTGTGTAACAGCAAGAAGATACCGGATTTTCAGATCCAGGGTCGTTATCCTTTTATTTAGCCCAATATCAAACCCAAAGGTTAGGATGAATGAAGTGAAAGATGGCAAATCCTAGTCAGGAACAAAGTGTGTATGTGTGGGCTACTTGGTTTCTTGTTTTTTGGGGGATGTGGGGATGGGATGATGTATCAAGTGTGTGTATATATAGTACTGTTAGTCATTTATATAATTGCATTGACTCACTGGTTTTGATGCACTGAGTTTTCCTTCCAAGTGCATGAAGATGGAAAGGATCAAGGTGTATGATGTGGCACCCAAAAAAGTTGCAGTGAGCGTGTATTGAAGAGTGGCTCTGCAGAGTTCACTGGTCTTGGGAGAAATTTGTCCAGGAGCTGTGCCAAAACCAATTTTACATGATATTCACATTATAGTTACTTGTATTGGCACAGACCGCTTTAAAGCTAGTCCTGTGAGCAAAAGCAAAAATGGGTTTATATTGTAGGCTAAATCCAGTTATAGCTGGGGTTAACAATCTGCTGCTTCAACATCATAAATGCCAGTCATGTTAGTCAAATAGATATCTGGGGTGCATGTGCATTTCCAATGAGTTGATGATGCCAAGGTCTAAAAAGCATTTCGGTGCAGAAGTACCATTTCATTCTTCATTTCTCATGTGCCTGTGTGATGTGTTGTCCCAAATAACAGGAAGCCATTGCACATTGTTAGCATCAGAGCTATGCCATAAAAGTTGTCTACATCTAAAAAGGAGTACAATTAGGAATACCTAGTTGTCTTGAGCTAGAATTATTTATGTGTTGTTACTCTATATTGAAAAGTTGTATGGAGTATGGACACAAACAAGTGTGGTGGTTTTGGTTTGTTTGTTTGTTTTCTAAGAATGCTGCAAATGCAGATTCCTGTACATGTGGAGTTTTGTGCATGTTCAGAGTGGCAGATGAAGGCATGATTATTTAAATGGCCATCTTGTCCTTTAGGTTAGGCAATGCACAGATAAATATAGACCAAGAAAAGAAATCTGGTAAAACATTTGATTTCATAATACAGAAGCTACGTAGGAGGACAGTAAGTTTACAAGCTTAACAGTCAAAGACAGTAGAAACAAAAAAATTAAATTTTGTGCTTTTAGTCTTCCACCTGCAGCTTCCTTGTTTCAGTCTGCGCTTCCTTCCACCCTCTTGTACTGGCTCTTGTCCCACCTGCCAGTCAGCTTTCCTCGCCATATTGCCTGGGTGAGAGGAGCAGAAGCATTGAAACACAGGAGTGAGAGCGCTTTTCTGCTCGTGTTTCTGTGCCTATTGCCTGTACATCCTAGGCTGGAGCTGCTCGGTGCCAGGAGAAGTGTTCATGAACTGCATGGGAACAGTTAAGCAGTATTTTTCAAAGAAATGGTGAAAAATAAGTTTGTGATGACAAGGAACACTCACATATAGCAATCTGCTGAAGAAAATAGTTGAGTAGTGAATTCTGTTCATAGGTGCAAAAGAGAAGTTTCTACTAATACTAATTTTTACAAATGACCTAAGTACTTCTGATACAATGTCCCAAAAAGAGCCTCAGTAAAAATTGCCAGTGCGGGACAGATAATGTGGGAAATCTTCAGCTCCATTTCTTGAAATACGACAAAGTTCTATAACTGCCTGATACTTCCAATGTAACAGTTATACGTTGTAAAGCTAGACACTAAAACGTTAGCTGTAGGCAATGTTGCTTGCTCTGATTATTTTCATTTACATCTCTGTCATGATTTATCTCATGGGCTTTCCCAAAGTATTTCAGCTACGTGAATAGCCCCTGTTTCACCTATTCCCAGGCTGCCCTGTTTTTTTCCTGCTGAAAATGTCTCTGCTGATGGGAATGTCTGTGCGTCTGCAGTCTGCTGCATCGGTCTGAGCATTGTTTGAGAACATTGTGTGGTACAGTACTACACATGAGACCTTAGAATAAATTAGAGATGCTTATTAGGAATTATTTGCTTACTGGTATTTACTGATTTGCTTATAATCAAGAATTTTGGCATTTGAAAAAGAACATACTTACATCTTTAAGGGGGATTTTAAGGACACAGATTTCTCTGTACTTGTGACTGTATATCAAACTATTTGTTGAAAGAAAGCAAGGTTTGTTTGCTAACATTCTCATGACCAACAAGATAAAAATAACCAATATGTGACTGTGTGAAGAGTCTTGTTTTGTTTGTTTTTAGTGGCAAGCTGTTGTTTCTGGCGAGTTAAACCACTCTGTGAACCTTCCTTTGGGTAATTGTTGGAATCTGCTGTAATTGTAACATGAAGAGAAGTGCAAAATCACAAAACTAGAAGCGGAAGGGATCTCTCCCGTTTTTGAGACATGGTCATCCACAGTAACAAGTTAATTGAATCATATTCATACTAGTTCTGTTGGAAAGGTTCTGCAATGAAATTGCCAAGTACAAATTTCAGTATTGGCTACTTCAAGGATTAAAAATACTCACCTGAGTATACAAGATTGTGTAAACAACTAGGAAATTAAAAAAAAAAAAAAAAAGGAAAGAAGTTTTGTTGTTCTTATATTCACCTCTAGATTTTTTTGTTTTGTCTTTGAAATTTATTTTTTCTCTCAGGTATGAATATTACAGTGTTTTTTGTTTTTAATGAAAGCTAAGGTTCTCAATTAATGCCTGATGTCAGAAGCTGAACCTTTCAGAAACAAACCAAACAGCACAAAACTTGAAGCAGAATAGAGAATAAGCAATGCTGTCTTGACATTGCACAGAAGTGTTTATTAAACCACTCCATCAACATCATGCTTCTAGCCTGGCTTTACACTCCTTAATTACCAGGGGTGTTTAAGACCTTGAGTTTTTCGCAGTTCAGCTGTATGTGTTGTTTTACCTTTCATAGAAATAGAACAGTCTTGCTTGTATGAAATGACTGAAGTATGAATTCAGGATTGCAAGATCAGATGCAAAGGAAACAAAGATATTTTAGCAAGCAAAGGTCCCTTTTGCTTGTGTTCTCTCCAATTAAGGCTTGCCTCTGTAAGTGCAGAATTCTACTGTGTCAAATGACAACTCAAATTCAAAGCTTTGTCTTTAGTTATCTGGTCTCGTCCTCAGAATACCCTCATTATTTTGCTGTGTAGGTTTGTTTTACAGAGATCCAAATCCTGTCAGGCTGAGCTCCAGCCTCCTCCAGCTTTATGGAACACTTCCAGAGGAAATGTTGAAATGGATAGATTTCATCTCTCGTTTGCTTGCACTCCAGTAACTATTACCTGGTCTCAGTGCTCAGTCACAAATTAACTTGCTACTTTTGGGTATTTAGATATTTCTTTTGTGATCCTGTTCTGAATTCTGGATCTGACTGAAGTTTTCATAGTCTTTTTGGGTGTGTAAACTCACACAGTTAGAACCAGTGTGTGCTATCGCCAAGAGTAAATTCCTTATGAATAGCCAGACTTAAAACAGCTACGCATCTCTTCACAACAAAATAGTACAGTGAATAATTTTTTTTTTTAAGCTAAGGTAATGAGAGCCTGAGAGCTTTGTGAGTCTCAGCTATAGCAAGCTGGCCTACCCCGCCAACAAGGCAGGAGAGGGAGTAGGATGGAAGTCACAGGTAGGTTTTATTTGCTGAGGACTCTTGAAGCTGCCTGACTCTGACAGTGCTAGCACACACTTTGTAATTTTTTTTTTAGTGTTACTCTGGTGCCCAAATTATCACTGTTCAGCTTTTAACTGTCACTGTAGTGTGGTGCTTTTCAGAATGATCAGAGCATGGGACCGAATGAGTTGCCTGTGCAAAGCTCCATCTGGGATCACGTTGCTTGAAGAGTCAATCTCTACTGCTGTTCATTTCAACCCCAGTGCTAAACTCCACTTACTACTTCCCTGGTTATGTCTTAGAGTAGGGATGTGACATTATTGCAAGAATCAAGGCCTGCTTTTGGTAAACAAAAATACTTGCGCCCCCTCTTTCTCTGACATTTAGGTGTGTGAAGCGTGCTTAGGGTGTTCACCTTTCTTGTACAGCAGTCTGATGGCTACCCCACTGTGAAGCATTTTTCTGGCATGGATGAACTGTAAAAGGTGCTTTAGAAAGGGATTAAATTAAAATTTGTTTTTTTCAGAGCCTTCTGCTGGCTGAGGTTCTGTAGTGCTAAAGATGGACTAAATAGTATAAGAGCTTTTGGATCCAATGAAAGAAGCCCATGGTTTGCAGTCAGCGATAGATCTGTTATGTTAAATAGGTTCTAAAATAAATGGACATAGGGTGCAGTGTGCTTACTAACAGTAAAAATCTAAACTGTCCTACTTGGAATTTTTGCAGAAGTATGCACACGTCAGTTTATTTTCTCAGCAATTTCGAGTAAGAATAACAATTTAAAATGCATCTGGTCTAGTTGTCATCTAAGTTGTGGTTAGTTTTTTTTTTTGGGGGGGGGTCTGTTTTGTTTTTGTTTTTTTGTCACTTATTTTCAAGATAGCAGGGCTGTAAAACAGAGCTTAAATATTTGTATGTCCTTTCCCTCTATGCCCCACACCCTCCTCCCACAAGGTCCTACCCTTGTTAGTAAAGACTCATGACATGCAACCATGTATGTAAGTAAACGTGCAGAGCGGGTGTCAAGTTAATTTGCAAAGCCTTCAGTCCCCTTCCCAGTGGTGGGGCTTCAAAGCACATATTCCCTGCTTTGTCCCATGGCTTTGCTTCAGGGATCTGAAAAGGGATCCTATAGTCCCAAACCCCTGTGACACACTTTGAGTTCCCAGCAGCTTCCTCTTGACTTTCAGGCTGTGTCCACCCCTGCATAGAAAGCTGTGCGTGTGACCCCTTTGGGGATGTGTAGTGTGAGAGACTAAAGAACTGTACTTCTCTTGGAAGGAGAAAAATAACTTGTGCTTGTCCAGACTGGAAAGAGCATCTTCATCAGAATATAGCATTGTCATGAGACAGTTTGTTTATAGGTTCATAATCAAAATTAATCTATTAAAGAAACATGCAGAAAATACATGGGAAATGGAAGTGTCACCAGATTACATTTTTACTGAATGTTTTGAGCCAACTCTTGTCCAACATTCAAAATACATTGGACAAAACCACATCTGCTGTAGGAGAGTTTCCATGCCATGTCCTTGGACCTGTGGCAGCAGAAAGCAGGTTGGGCAGAGGCTGTATTGGGCAAACGATGGCTACAGACGTAACAGCAGCAACCGCTGTGGCCCAGGGGCTTCACAGCCAGCCCTGCAGCTCTGGTCCCTGCCACCCTCAGCTTCCCCAGGGAGGGGACCTGGCCCAGGCCCGGGCCCTGGCTCTGCGGTGACCGGGCTGAGGTGCCTGCTCCAGCCGTGCCCCTCATTTTCTCACAAGTGCCTCCTTGGGACTGAGGTCTGAGGATGTCCCTTGCTGAGGGTTCCTGAGGTTGTGCTTCATAAATCCTCTAGTTTATAGAGTTATTTCTAGAATACCAAAGTCTCTCTCTTACCTAGAAGTGAGATCCTGCTTGCTGCCTTTTAAAAAAAATTGTATTTCTTTTAGAAATCCAACCTAGACTTGCCTACCCAGTTTCACTGGAAACTTGGGAGGAAACGCGCTTTCCCTGAGTCACAAACAAGTTCGGTGCGTGGGTGAAAGGCATTATATAGATAAATAAATTATTCCCTCCCTTAATTACAAGGGGAAAAGCCATGCATGTTTCTTCTGTAAACAATCAAGAGCAAAAATGTGCAACATAACATTACCAGAAAAGGTTTAAAATCTGTGGGTTTTTAGTGCAACTAATGGAACATGGCTGAACATAATCACAGAAAAGCTATTAATATGCTTTTCATAAAGGAAATATTAATTCTTTGTTTTCTGCTTTGTTGTATAAAACTTGCAAATAGCTGGCAGTTGTGTACTGGCAAGGAAGCAGCTGTGACAAGGTTCTCTGTGGTCAATATGACTTCAGAGTCAAAAAAGGGGAGAGAACATCATGGCACACAGCTGAAGGGCTTAAAGCTGTAAACTGTGGCCCAGAGTAAAGAGCACCCGCTGACAATTGCAACTTCTATAAAACTTCTCTCAAGTAATTTCAAGAGCTGGGAAGGAAGATTATCAGTATCGCTGTGAGGCAAAAATTCTGCTTTTCTACTTCAGAAGACCCCAGGGATTCACAAATTTCTCCTGGCAGGTGGCAATAGAATCACAGAATCGTAGAATGGTTTGGGTTGAAAGGGACCTTACAGATCATCCAGTTCCAACCCCCTGCCATGGGCAGGGACACCTTCCACTAGAGTGGAACAGAGTTCCAATAATGAGCTGATGACTTAAAGCTAACTCTGACAAGTCTGAGCACAATCCAAAAATGTTGTGGACTCCATTTCCTTAAAGCTTAAGGGAAATTTTATCTCTCATATTGGTCCCCTCATCAATGAATATATTTACTGGAAGTCTTACAGGTAGAGGCAGAAGTTACCTGATATGGGTCATACTCTAAAATGTCCTTCAGGCCTGTCAGCCACCAGGCTCGATGCTAGTGGCAAGTGCTGCTGTAGAATGGTGATTTTTCTTAGATATATAAAATATTGTCTACCCTTAGGATACTGTTCTTACATGTGTTGGAGTCTAATCAGAGGAAATAATCTTAAAGACAAAATAGTTATGTTTGGTTGTTTGGGTTGTTTTTTAATGGGAGGAGGAGGTTTGGGCACAAAGCTGTGAGATTTTATAGCCTTAGAAGAGCTCAATAGGCAGCCTTTATTTTTTTTTTATTTTAATTTTGCTACTGTTGCTGCGGTAGATGAATCTGTTGTGTTCCATACAGAGAGCGATACTCTGCTTATCCAAAGTATGGCCTCAAGCTAGTATCTGTGTCAATGTAAGTTAGGGATTTCAGACCTGACTTCTTGTTCAGTGTTTGGTCTGGAACTATTTTATGAAAAAGTAGCTTACCTACTACTTCCACATTCATCTATGGGAAGCCTTAGCCTGATTTTTATGCAACTGGTACTTTTCATGAAACAAGCTAATTATACTTCACATTTACCTACATGTGTTTCTTCCAGTTTGTTACTTATTTTGGGCAGCATCTTGGACAATGTTTGTCACGCTTGTGTATTCAGTTCTGATTGCACACTTGCCAGATATGCAGGGTCATCTCTAACATGCAAGTGGAGTGGAGGTCAGGTAGACTGAGGATTACTCAGCGATGTGAGATCTCAAACACAGTGGAAGAAGTAACATCAGTACAAAGCTCTCTAGCTTTATGCAATGCATGGTGGTAAGATTAAGACACATCTCGTTGCTTCATCATATGAGAATCAGACTTTGGCATGCACTAGAGAAATGGAATTAGCTGCACCAAAAAGAAACTTAGGTCAAGACAATTAACCCAACTTCTCATGCTTTCTTGGTCTAAAAGGCTTTTCATATATTCAAGTGGAAATACTATTAGAAGAGCAGAATAGGAGGACTGGGGAAAAAAAACAAACCTCTTACCAAAAGGTTGCAGCCGTGGTCTTGGGCTATCCTGGCAGGATGGGAAGGAATCTAGGTGCAGACCTCTTCATGTCAGTGAGGCATCCCATATTTTTGCTTCTTTGACCAGATGTGGTCAACTTGGTTCTTTGTCAGAAAGGCTGATAAGCGCATAAAAAGCAGGCTGGCACTAAATGGAGGCAGTGCTTTAAAGGATCTGGTAAGCAGGCTTGGAAAGATTGATTCAAACATGTACCCCTCTTCTTCGGAGTGACAGTGTGATGAGAGGAGACTAAGAGAGTATGTTCAGTGCTGCTTCTCTAGAAGCAGATGCAGGTTCTTGCTGTGGAAGCTGTCTTGTGTGACTTGAGGAGGAGGACCTATGTTTTATGATGCTTCTCTCAATCCTTCTATTCCAATCTTTCACTCTAAGAACTCAGTGAGGAGGGAGGTGACCTGCTAAGCTTCTTCAGCTAGCTGCACTATCCTGTTGCTTGGGGGTTTTTTCCCCCCCCAAAGAAGTGCATCAAAAAGGAAGTGATATGTTTAGCCCATAGCTGCTGTTGAGTCATCATTACAAATTGCTTGCTTCTCCAGATTAAAAGTTCTATCTTTTCCTAATTTAGTTGATTTAATTTACACATTGACTTCTGGTTTATCTGCAGTTACAGGTGCATCTTAATATCTCTTTGCGCCTTATGGCTTCAAAAGAATTTACACAGTTCTTATTACTGCTTCAAAGAAACAAGATGCTACAAGTTGATTTAAATGAAAATATTAATGCACTAGAGAGTTGCCTGCACAGAACTTGCTGTGACTTCTGTAATACCTGTATTTATTTTTTCGTATGGGGAATTTCAGCTACTCACACTTCATTTATCAGCATGTTCAATATAATCCTCAAAGGTTATTGTACTTGGATTTTTGTTTTTGAGCATGACTTGTGTTTCTGCTATTACTTGGAAATTAGTCTGTACATAATTTCTTTAAATTTCTTCCTGTCAGAATCAGATGTATAATTTTAAAGGAACAAGCCCACAGGGCTTCTAGATTTTGTCAATGTGCAGCAAGTAATTTCATGAGCAATGTCTTTAATATCAAATCTCTGCTCTGGTATTTTAATATTCTCAAATTTTACTGTATGTTACAATAACCTTTCTGACAAGAGTGATTACATCTTTGGCATTAGGACATAAAGTGACAGGTTAGATTTCCTGCAGTATTTTGTCTGTTATTCCTAGCTTGGGGAGGTCTACAACATGCTCTGTAGGATCACCTAAGAACTTATTCTGGCAGTTTGAGTGAGATTTTAAAAAAATCTCTCAAGTACAATCTTTTATTCTTAAGAATGTTAACAAAGCCTATCTTTTCTGTTGAGGCATCTGAGTTTTGTGATGAATTTCTGCAGCATAGTGATACTCCTCTAGATTTTTCTCTGCCATGGAGAAAGAGAGAATCCAATGGGGTACCATCCGTCATAGCTTACATGACAAAGATTTATGCTTTTTTACTTTGACTAGTCCAAAGAAGCTTCCAGAAAAAAAAGAATTAAGGCTAAGTGGTTCAAATGTTCATGTTTAAACCTAAAGACACTCTCAAATTTAGACTCTGGTTCTTCAGTTTTTAGAAAGTATCCAGTCTCCTGTGGATGTCCTTAGAAGGCAGAGCTAAACAGTTTTTAGGTACTGAAGTCCCCTCTTACAACTGTTAAGCATATGCAATGAATACTTGTTCTCAATATGTACCTACCTGATTTTAAGCATCCAGTTTGAAAAATGTACTCCAATTCATGCAGAAAGCTAGCTGTAGACCCAATCTTAAAGAGAAACTTATGGGTTCCTTGTGTCACGTCTTACCACCATGGACACAAACAAATAGTACTGCTGCTTTAATCTATGTGCAAAATTTTATATTGAGGACTAATACCTTATTTGAGCGGAGGGAGGTAGAAAAATTACAAAAGACACTGGCATACAGGAATCTAAGCCAAGCTGTAGGAGGGACTGGAGAACAAAAGGCTCTTTTGATTTAGCTCAGGTAGAAATGCTGCACTTGACTACATATGTCTGGAACACTTTAATGCTTCCGACCCTCCTACAATCATCTTGCACATACAACATAAGCCTTGTTAATGTGTTTAATAATTCTGAGACCAAGTCTACCATTTGGCACTTGTAGTATTAGTGGAGAAGATTATCTTTTACACCTTGAAAATGCCATTGTTATAGAAGATCTCTTCTGTTCTTCCGTTTTCCTGCAATATTTGAGGAACTTGAGCTCGTCACTTAGTCTCTCTCGCCATGATCAGTGTGAAGGCATACACATCTGCATCTTTCCTATTACAAGTTTCTCCACTTTATTGGACTGCTGTAGCCTTTTTCTTCCATGTGGGGCAGAAGGCATGGAGGAAGTTGGAGTGTTATTTTTCCAAAAAGAAGGGAAAAACAGCTTCAGTCATGTGTAACATAACAGGCTGTTTGTGTACTAGATCATGTGCACTCGGTCACATGAGCCTGGTGTTTCCAATACAGATGTTCCACTCAAGTGCTCATTCTAGACCTTAAGAGCAAAGCAAGTGAAGCACAGTTGTCATGCTTCCCTGAATCACAAAAACTGAGCACAAATCTTTTTCGGAATTTGCATTTATGTATGTCAGTCTGACTCCCTCATGTGTCTTATGTTTGGCATTTTGTTTCTCTTCCGTGTTGCAGGTAGCAGTGTTTTAAAAGTTGCACAAAAGTGGGAGCCCTAAGTGTTAACTTTATGATGGCTAGCTCTTTCACACCCTTCCTTGCTTCTCAACAAAAGGAAAACAGTTGCCCTGAGTAACACATGAAAATTGGCAGGAGTTACAGATGGCACTGTCAATAACCAAAGAAAAAATAATGTCCCATCTACTATGATCTGTCTGGCAGAACTTAAGATGCTTCTGTCATTTCTCTGACACTATGCTATACTTATCCATGGTACATGGACAAGACTTGTCATTTAGAGAAGAGCCAAAGTGAACAGAGAAAACAAAGCCACAGTGAATTTATTAGTTTGGATTGAATTCAGAAGAAAAACCACTGTTAAGGGTTTTGATATTCACTTTGTGTGATTCTGCACTTGCTGTTAACTGTAGCAGCTTGACCCACCAAAGATGTTTCCAGTTTCTTAAACATACTTTTCTCTGAAGTTAAAATGCAATGTCTCTCTGAATACCTTGTAAATGGCTCACCAACACTGGTTATAAAACTACATATAATGGGCAAAAACCTTGTTTCATTCTTGTTTTTGAAAACCACCCAAATAAATGGAGCAGCCACAGCAATCTGTATGTTAGATGCACAGAGTCAATTCCCCAGCTTCTGGACTTTCAAAGTTCTACATGAAGTTCTGTAGAGCAGCCGTGTCATTTAAAACAGTGTGTTGCCATTTCAGATGTAATTTGGTTTGCATCATATTTATTCTCAGTAGGCTTTTCTCTGGTCTACGCATGACTGAAATCACTTTTAGAGCACTGTGCAAGTCACCTCAATCTTCAATAACTTAAAAAAAAACCCAAATCAAAACAAAAATAAACAAAAATAAACTGGCAGTAAAGTGAAAATTCTGTTCTTGATTACATTGGAATATATCCAGAACGTGTCAGTGGAGAGAACTATTGAAAGGACTTGTGAAAAAACAGGTTAACAGTTTTGGGGAAGGAATCAGAAGTAGGAAGGCCCAGGAGACAGGCTGTCAACACGGGGCTGAGGATTCACCTGCTGTTACTTGAATCCTGGGCAGTGCAAGCAACCTTAGGAGCGCTCACTTGTTCTCTGTGCCCTTTTCTGTTTCCCCTCTGCACTCGCTATATATCAAGACTGGTTGGTCAGGTGCCACCTCAGCCAGAGGTCCGTGTGGTGTTGCTGCCGCTCAGCTGGAAGCGATGCGGGAGAAGCTGTGTGTGTCCAGCACAGCGCTGCTGCTGCAAAGCTCTTTCTCAATATCTGTCTGACAGGAGGGGGGAGGATATGGTAGTGCCCCAGCAAACCGGTTTGTTTGGTGTGAACCCTAGCAGCATGTCTTTGACATGCACGGTTTGGCCACGTGTTTGTGACCTTAGCATGGTCTGTTACATACTACCTTCCTGATCTGGTAAAAACTAGTATATACTGGTAGGTTTGGTCATAACAAAGATGGGGCCTTGGAGGGATTGTATAGTGTGGGTGGAATTCAGTCACTATAGTTCAATGCTGAAAACAATAAAGGGAGTAAGTATGTGATGGGAAATAGCTTGAGAGCACATCATTAGTAGGAACAAATGTAAGATGATGAGTGGATAAATCCAAAAACTCTGAGAAAACAGAAAGGAGGAATAAATCAAGCAACTCAGTTTCTAGATATGACGCTACTATTTTTTTCTACTGCACTCTAAAGGGCCATGAACATAGTAACAAGCTGATGTGGGCTGTATCTTTCTTTAGAGTGCTCTCACTGGAGNCAAGGTGAGAAATTATATGTATATTAAAAGGAAGAATTTGAGCCAGAATTTTCAAACCTTTTATTTAGATTCATTAAAGTGTATAAATGCAACTAAAATAAGTGACCAAACTTTTGAAATAACCTCTGGTTATCTACACTTCTCCCACATAAAGTCCGATATATCCATAGAAAAATTAGGATCCTAATTAAACCTGATAGGGGGTGGGAAGGGGAACCAAACAGAAGCTTGCTATTACTCTTCAGGAAAACTGCCACTCTGGATCTAGGGAGATTTGGCATAGGGAGAATTTCCTGTCGAGACTTAAAGATATTATGTGAGGAAGAACTAAATGCAAATTTCTCAGCTTCCTCCTAGATCCCTGTGAGGACATGATGAGCCCATGTGCAGGCAGATGACAGGAGATCGCAGAGGCATCTGGGAGAGGGAGGGCTGCCTGGCTCCCTGTCATGCCAGGCAGCTCTGGTACACGTCTAGAGAAAATGAACAAGTCCTTTGGAGTCGTGCTTTCTAGAGTGTTCTGCTAGAAAAGTTTTGCACTGGCTTTTGTAATCTGAAAAGAGAAATTATATGAAAATCAGTGTGCATACAGGTAGAAAGGAAATGCTGATTAGGAATTAATGTTTATTTTCCATTTGATAAATAGCAGTCAGTGAACAGAAGTTGTCATTAAAGGGTTGGCAGGACATGGGTTTGGCTGGAAAGGCTACCTAGCATGAGAATGTTATGTTTCAGCCATGTGCTTGGTAGTAATAACAATATGACTACAATTCTTTATTACGTTTCAGAGTCAGTGAGTTACTTTTACGAAGGGGTGGCATCAGCTTCCACTGGTATAGTCCAAGTTGTGAGTCCCATCTCGTTCACAAATTTGCCAGTTCCCTTTAGTGTGTTGGGGCGTACAACAGGCTAATTTAATCTTAAAAATGGATAGCATATGACTAAAAGGTGGTGGTGTTGCCTAATTACAAGCCGCTGCCTGTAAGGCTCCACTGCCAGCGAGGAACATTTCCCCCACAGGAAAACAGCAACACTATTATCTTCCCTCTATTCCTAGGAAGGGGGTTATTTTTCCAGAATGTAATAGTAATTCAAGAACACTAAAGAAAACTACAGGAGCAATTTTACTCTGTCAGACCAAAAGCCTGTTTAGTCGTCTTTTGTCTTCAGCTATGGAAGTGGTGAGAAAAGTGTGCAGTGATCCACTCTCTCAGCCTATGGAAATCTGCAGTCAAAGCACTGCCGAAGATGAAAGCTGAGTGAATTGTGTTAATGTCCATCAATTGAGCTATTGTCCATAAAATTGTTTAATTCTTTTTTTAACTTGCTTATATTTCTGATACTCCAGTATCATGTAGCAAAATAATCAATGAAGTATGTAAAAATATTTATTCTTCTATGCTTTTAAGAGTAATGACTCAGGTATTTGTGATGTTCTAAGAAACAGTCAATAATCACTTCTTATTCATCTTCTTCAAATTGATAGAGATGCATGAAATGAGCATAGTCCATCTTTACTGTCAGGTTTAAACTCTGAAGAGTCATTTACTATTTAAACTATTTTTAGAAAATCATTTTGTACTTCTAATCATCCTTTGTTGCCCTTTTCTGCTATGTGTATTATGAGGTGATGTTATTAAAATGACGTCTCATGTTTTATTCTCTGTTCTTTTCCTAACAATTTCTAGCATCTGATTTACATTTAGACCACTGGGCATTGAAATGATATTTTTATCAAAGTAATTGTTATTTTTGAGCAACGCCAGAGATGCCAGATTGCTTTTTGAGTAGGAACAGATAATTTGGAACACATAGTTTTGTACTTATGTTTTCCTCGTGCACATTTTTTCATTTATTGATGATGGATTGTATCTGCCTTTTAATTACTCATTGAACATTGTCAGGTCTTTCTGGGATGCTTCTGTGTTTGTTATGGTCTTTGTCAGCTTGAATAATTTAGCACCAACAGAAGAACTGTTTATTCTTATCATTTGCCTCCTATCCTTTAGCAAATTATTAATCTGTCAGGGGATGCTCCTTCTCATCCAATAACAGCTTATTTTTATTAAAGGTCAGTGAGGGACTTTTCTAAATTGCTTTCTTTCAGAAAATCTAGGACCCTCCATGGCTGGACTACACCAGATTATTTTCAGCTTCAAAAACTTTAATAAATTTGAGATTTGACTCTTATTGAAAAAAGAGAAAAGTTGACTCACTTTCTATGCTATCATATTTGTCGAAGTGCCTAGTAAATTATTTTTTTATTTCGCTTGCAACCTGTATGCCCAAACTGAAAGCCCTTTTCTAGGTTTACAGTTGCTTGGATCAGCCTTGCCACCATTCAAGGATATGACATTGTGGCCAGTTTAAGCGATAGAGCTTTATAATATAGCTAGTAAATAGGCAATTTAATGAAAAATTATTTTATACTCTTGGCTGAATACTATCTGGTGTGTTCAGGTGGTGATTTGCCTTTTATTCACTTAATTGATTTCAGTAAGTAAAAGCTTTCTACGGTCACTGCAAATTTTAATAGATCCTTAGATGTGTCCCTGAGAAGGAATGCTCCAGTGCGAGAAGGTCTGCTCAGCTCTTCCTGAAGTGTGAACACCAACACACAGCTATAAGTGAGATTTTATGCCATGGTCTTACCTTCACTGAATTTTTCCTGTACTTCAAGCACCGTCCAGCATGCATCCCAATTTTTATGTCTTTAGCAAGTTGTTTCTTTAAGATCTCTGATTGGCCTTGATAGTTTCACATTTAACTTTCGGAGTTTTTGCTTTTTTTTGGTATTTTGTTCAATTTGTCAAGTCTGCCATTTTCTTAAACCTGAATATCTGCTATCGACTCAGTGAAGAATCACCCCTTTTTCTTTCTTTTGAAGCTGGTTCCTACTATCTTGTTCCTACAATCTTGTTTGATGTACCCTACTTCTTGTACTGTAAAGAGAACAAATAGTTCCATCCTCTTCAGGTGGTGGAAAGTCAAGTGGGTATTTTTTTTTCCCCTTTATTTTTTAAATGGAACTGAAGCTGAAAAACTGTGCTGTGTTTAAGAAAACATTTCTAGTAAGTATATTGTATGTATTTCTTCCTTGAATATGCCCAACAAACTGGTGTAATTTCATTCTTCATTCAGAACTAGTTTGTTACTTTCATTATGTAATAATTCAAATTACTTCTAGTGAGCAGGAGAAGTTTGGGGTTTTGGCAGGGTTTTTAATTTTATTTGTTTGGAGTATGTGTGTGTGTTTTGTTTGGGTGCTTTTTTGGTTTCTATTTTGAATTTTTTTTTAAGAAATTGAGCCTCTTTATTGTATTGCATATAGATGAAATACAAATTTTAAAGCACTAATATATATTAAGAAATCTCCTCTTGCTTCTGATAACTACCAAAGCTTCACCCTCATAACTTAAAATTTACTGTAGTTAGATTTTTCAAAGGAAATTTCACAATAATATTGGAATGTTTTTAGACTTTCAGTTAGAATTTGAGATTGTGAAGGTAGTATTTTCAGAATAACTGTTGAGACGAGAAGAAGAAGAGATGTTATTTCAACTGGGAAGTAACACATGCTGTTCTTCCAGAGATGTGCCAGCAAACATTTTATTTGCTTGGTGATCCTCATGCTGTTTTGTACCTGAAGTTAGCACTTCTATGATTCCTTCTTCTCCCAGCCCACTGTTTCTGCACCCCTGGTTACTTTCTCCTCACTGAAGTTGGCGTTGCTCCCAATATCTATTGGCTTCATAGCTCTTCCTGTGAACTGCCTTTCAGCTGAGCAGCTCTAGGTGAGTGTGGGATGATGCTCAGATTGAAGCAAGTAGCATCCCCATGAGTGAATGCCGTTGTATTTTGTAGCCTTTGGCTGAACAGAGACTGACTGCTGCTTCCTTCCAACTCTGTTGCTTTTGCTTCTCTTCCTTTCTCAAGGCCAACTCCACTGTGCAAAACTCAAGGAGCATGTTTTACAAGAAATTGCATTTCTTCCTTCTGTATCCTATGGGCTAACTTCAGTAGCAAAGGGTGGGTCCTGTCTAGGTTATTTTTCATTAAATACATCTTTGGCTGTTTTGCTCCTTTTTGTCCTTTGAAAGCTGCCCTCATTGGTGACACCTAAATAAGATGTGTGTTTAGCAAATATGAATCTGCTTTCAAATATTTGAGAGCAGAAAGGAAAGGGAACTAAAATTAATTAAGTACATCTATGAGTTGCTTTCTTGACTATAACTGGTTTTTTTAACAATATGGGCAAAACTGTGCAAGCGAGTTCCCTTTTTCATTTTTCTCCCTCTTTGCAATGCAATACTGAATATGCTTGGATACAGCTGGTTGACAAGTTGCCATATAAGTAATAATTTGGAGGCAGAGTACTACTGGCAATACGAAAGGCAGGATTAAATCCACTGAGTACATACCCATATATAGCAATAAGCAAGGAACAGTCCAATCCACAGTAGGAGGTAAATAATGGATCTGAAAGCTTCGGCCATATAGACAATATAAATGAGAGAAAGCTACTCTAAAAGTGCTTAAAACACTTGAATAGACTCTCTGCAATCTGTGCTTTAAGTAAGGTATGTGTTAATATTCCCTCAAAGAAGTCAGATAGTAACTTCAAGATGAAGCACAGATTTTGCTTAGAAGTACCAGGCAGGATATTTGAAGAGGCCAGCAGTCAAGTCTGAAAAGAAATATGCAGTGGGTATTGGTTCAAAGAAATGTATAAATAACTTAAACCAGTTTTCAGGGCACAATTTGTAAGTTTCTAGAAAAGCAAAATAATTTTTTAGCTATTACTTTATTAGTACATAGTTATTTGTCTTAAAATTACTACTATGGATTTCAGACTGAGTTTGCTGGAAAAAGATGGACAAGAGTTGGAACACAGCTCTTGTCTATGTTAATGAAAGTTTTAAATTTAGTAACAGATTATTGCATATGTGGATAGGTGACTTTCTTGGTTCAACACTAACTTTGCTCGCTACCAAATACCTGACATAGGTACCGTCACAAAATTGGAGTCCCCTTTATTGATAGCATGTGACAGTTAATTCTACTGACATTTCATTGTTTTGTTTAGAAGTTTAGGATACTGCTATGTTGTACCCTTGAATCATTATCTCCAAAAAAGAATGAACAGTAGTACCCTGATGGTATATCCACTGGTGAGTATAATATTGCCGAATGTATCTAAAATGCCATCTTAAACTGGTAAATGCAATGTGTTTTCAACATGTCAGTGTCAGTTTCTTCACAATTGGAGGAAAAAAAAATAGCCATCTTTCCAGGTCTTGGAACATATTAAAAAAATCACCCACACACACTTTAATCACAACCCTTGACTAATCAAAATCCTTTCCTTGACAACATATCCTGCTGCTCGATGTGGGCTGAGAGTTTACACCAGCTAATAGCGTGGAAACCTTCCATTTGAAGGGGGGACTTTGGCACAGGTCTTTATTTCCACACTTCATTAACTCACCTTTCGGGGAAGGAACACTTTGTCTTTTGCAACAAGAGCTTCATTTCATCCAGCCTACGATGAAGATTCACAGTTCAGTCAGCAAAACGCAATTGCGGGGGGGAATCACATGTTGCTTCAGTAAATTGTTCATTTATAACAGGTTCAGACTGATTAGATTGCTCATAAGAGACCTCTGAAGACAGAAATTAGCCAAGTTACCTAGGCCAGTACTGAGTGACTGAGAACTGAGACCTTTTTATTAAGTTGGTATGAAATATATACATATGTAAAGCATACTTCACTTAATATTGGCTGTGTAGATAATTCAGCTGAGAAAGAAGACTGAGATGCTTAGAATAGTAGGTTGACAAGCCTGATTGTGCTCATGAAAATGTATGCACACACAGCTTAAAAATAATATGGTCAGAACAGGGAGCCTAATGCCACCATTATCACAAGTTACTGAAATGAAAGAAAAGCTGGCTTAGCTTTTCTTCACAAATAACATCTGGCTAGTATCAGCAGGAGCAAAAAAAACCAAGTCCCCTGTGCCCATTAGTCAAATTTATTGTACAAAAACAGTATTTGATTACCAGGCTGATTACTTGTGAAGTAATGTGTGTGCACACATCTAGAGACTGACCGCAAATACCCCTTTGCCAGACCAGTCATGTCGTGTTGTTCTGGTTTTGCTCCTAATCGGATTAAGCACTTGTGGGCACTTGTGCAAACAACTGCAGTGAAAGTCCACTTCAGAGTCTCCCTGGTGGAACCAGAAAATACACTTTGTTACTTTTCCTTGTTTTATCACAGGGGCTAGACCTAAAACATCTGAAATCACAGCAAACTCATTTATCAACATTAAAAAAAACCCAAACCAAACCCTTCAATTTTTTCCATTTCTCACAGTGTAAGTTCTTCTGTTGTTAAATGTGCTAATGAAGAGGAGTTCATGAGAAAGGCTAATCCACATCAGAAGTTTTGGGGAAAAAGAGATACCATCTTCTTCAAAACAGTCCCAAATATGATGATAAAAATATATCTGTGTAGCTTGTGCCCTAAAAAAATTGTTATAAGAAATTCTGCCTTTTTCTATCTGGCATATGCGGATTTTCACTCCATATATACATGGTGCTCATACATATGGTCTTGACTTCAGTGAGCCTGCAGATGGGCTTTGCTTGCTTAGCCTGGCTTCAAGAGAGAGCAGCCAAACACTGGTGCTCCTGCACAGTGTTGGAGGTGGGCAAGGGAGAAGTGGGAAGCGTGCCCTGCAAGGCAGAGCTCCCATGCCCTCTCCTGGGAGTAGGAGGGCTGCTGCGGCAAACATGGAGCTGATCAGCCCACGTTAGTTTGAGACAGTTGTTCAGAAAGAGAAGAACTTTTTGCTTTGGTTGGTTTGAGTCTAATACAGACTTCAAAGGAACAGTTCAGGTTTTCCCAGTGTGGGGACAGGAAAGTGTAATTTTTACCTTTTTTCCATTGAGGTTTGGCTGCAGTTGGGCTCCCTCTATTGCACCAGAATAGCTGTGACTTAGTATTTTATTCCTTCCATTCCCTCTCAGAGCTCTACAGCCCATCTGGAACAGGCAGAAACATAGTGCAGGGGCACACACTTTTAGCCCCAGGTCTGTCAAAGAGGATTCAGAAGGACAGTTAAGCAGAAGTTGTTCAAGTAACACTACCTTGCTGATCCTGTATCTGTGCCCTAACTTGACCCGCCGTCTCTATGCAGTTTCTGTTCTGCAACCGCCTGTGTCACCCATCTCCCGGGGTCTTGGTCCTGCACACATGGCCAGAGCCGGGGTCAGCACAGGGGCTGCCATGGGGCTCGTCTCCTTAGTTTTCCTAGCAACCTGTTTCCACAGCACATACTTTGCTTACAATCTGGACTGGAAGGAGCTATGTGATGTTGCTGAGAGTTCATTCTGGTGAAGACTTGCATCTGTGCAGCACCGTGTGCTATTCTCAGACAGACCAGCTTTTAAACAAAATTTAAATGTGGTGGTTGGGAAAACTGTGCTTTGAATATGAAGCTAACTGAGATGGCATTAAAAGTTTGATTATACCAAAAAAGCAATTACGTGACGTGACCTCCTTTTGTGCCCTGTCTGCTGTTGGACCCTTTAGTACTTTTAATCCTGTAGGTACAATCTCTGTGGGCAAAGTCTGGCCAAGTTTGACGCACAGACAGCACTGCTTTCTTGGCTGGTCTTATTACAGAGCGCACGCTGCTCATGCAGCAGGTGTGCCGATGTGTTGCTTTGATACACATGACTGTCTGCAAGGGCTGATTGTAATCTCTTTTTTTTAAACTTGGATGATTATATTTTCAAAAGTGGCATCGTTCTTGAACTCTTGCCTTTTATTTCTCCTGTAGCTAACTGTGAGAAGAATACTTGAGTTATAAACAGAGCAAATGTGATATGAAATTCATCAAGAGGAAATAAGCATAAACTTGATAATGTGCTTCTGCATTAGGCATTATTTTCTGACTATAATGGCAGTTCAGCTCTGAACCCTTATTCACTGAGGTCATTAGTGGTGCTGTTAGTGACAACAGTAGGAGTAGCAACAAGCCCTCAAAGGGGGAAAATTAAAACAAATGCTACTGACCGAACAAGTGATTGAAGCTTTTGCAAGCTGAGAATTCTAGAAAATGGTTTCTCTGTTGTATCCTTTCAAAAGCTTAAATTTATAACTTTTTGCCCCTCTGGTGATTTTTATGGGTTTCTATTTGGAAAATTTTGACTCTTTTCTTCCTTAGCTTTTTAATGGAAGCTGAAGTTGCCGGATGTTTTTTATGTTATTGAACAAGCTGGCTTGTGCTTTACCTGTGGCTAATCATGAAGTATTGAGAAATAAAATATCATACAGCTTTTATGTGCATGCATTATCATTTAACTGCTGTTTCCTTCACCCTTTCGTTAAGGCAGTAGATGTGAAAATGTTAGTCTGCAGACTATGTTGTTAAAAGTGTTTGTGATAATTAGAGGCTTAAGTCTTGGTTTATGAATAAATATTGACAAGTGACTTGCCAAATTTACATAAAATAATTATAATGAAATAAGAGCTCCCCAAAACAAAATATTGCTTATAACAGTGCAAATTTAAGGGTTATACAATAGTAATTGGACAATACTTGTATGTATTTCTAAATGCATATATTAAGAGAGCTGACTAAACTCTGCTTACCTTTATAGGGCAGTAATGAATCCCACACAGATGTCCATGAGGCAAGATGCTGTCTGAGATGTATAGGAGTGAAGGCAGAGCTAAAACGAGGTTTTGTGTTACCAGATGTATCCCCATACACGGATGGAATCCGTGAGGAAAAAATCATAGAATCATGTAGATTGAAAAAGACCCTTAAGATAATCAAGTCCAACTGTTAACTAACACTGCCAAGTCCACCATGTTCTTAAGTTCCACTTCTACATGTCTTTTAAATACCTCCAGGGATGGTGACTCAACCATTTCCCTGGGTAGCCTGTTCCAGTGCTTGATAACCCTTTCAGTGAAGAAATTTGTCCTAGTCTCCAATCTGAACCTCCCCTGGTGCAGTTTGAGGCCATTTCCTCTTGTCTTATCACCTCTTACTAGGGACAAGAGACCAGCACCCACCTTACTGCAACCTCCCTTCAGGTAGCTGTAGAGAGTGATAAGGTCTCCCCTCAGCCTCCTTTTCTCCAGGCTGAACAACCCCAGTTCCCTCAGCTGCTCCTCACAGGACTTGTTCTCTAGATTCTTCACCAACTTCATTGCTCTTCTTTGGGCATGCTCTAGCACCTCAACGTCTTGTAGTTTGTAAAATATAGGTTGTCTTTTCTGTCATCTGACTCTTCTCATTTGTAAGTCTTCTACAGAGAGAGTCCTCCAATATTGGAGACAAGTCTACCGCAGGAGGAAAGGCTTTGAAGGGAGATAGAAGGAAGCCTCTGCCCAGCACCTCCCTTAATTTGTTCATCTTGTGGACGAAGGCAGATTTGACCATTGATCAAAACATTTGGCAATGCTGTCTAAAATGAGAGATATGGCTAAGATGCCGGTAATTTATGTTAATGTTAATTTAAGAATTTAATTGTAGTATATACCTCTAATAAGCTCTGAAATTATTATTGTCTATTAAAATCACTTATAAATGAATCCTTGAAACTTAGAGGGCCTTGCCCTATCTGTATGTACTGCTCCATCCCCTTCTGGACCGGGTGCCTGGCAAACTCAAGGAGGCCAGTGAAGAAAATTCTGCCTCTGTCCTCTGTTGGCATTGTTTTAATTGCATTAAAATATTTGAGTCCTGTTGTTTGAGTGATACACAGGCTCTGTGATGTGACTGAGGGGAAAAATTAGCAGTATCACAAACTGCTCCAAAATAATTCAGCAAAAGAGGAAATGAAGAAATTCCAGCTCTGAGATGAGTGAACTGGCACTTAAGAGCTTATGTCCTTGCGTTAAAAATGATAAAACAAAAAAAATGCACAACATTTTCAGCAGCTTGGAGCTCTATAGGATTTGGACTATACTAATCAGTCTGTTTCTTAATGCTAGTTGTAAAGTACGGGGGACCTGTGTTCTAGCTGAAGAAAACATTTAAATCTTTTCACTTCCAACCGTTGAATAGTTTTGCTGAGGTCCACGGGGCAGCTTTAAACCTAAACATGCACAAATACTGTGCTGACATCTTGACTCTTCCTGTGTTCCTTCCAAGCTTGTTGGGACTTATGCCAAGGGGTGGGATTAATTCAATAGCAGAGACTCTGGTCAAGTCGTCTTTGTCACAAGCCATGCTAGAGAGCGAGTGGCTTTTCTGCAAGTTGCTTAGCAAGTCACAGCAGAGCTGCATGCAGGCCCAGGCAACAAAACTGCTTTGGGGTGAAAGACAGCATAGAGGAAAGAGAGCCTAAGGGCTCCCGGGTGTGAAATCAGGACTGCTTTATCTTGACTGAGTTTAGTCAGATCTGAGGGCGCTTGGGCATTTCCAGAGAGCGATGGCTGTGGCTTACAGGTGGGAGAAAAGGGAGTAAGAGGTGGAGGGAAGAAAATTGGTGCTGGCTGATTGCTCTGCATTCCTACCTGCAGCAAGGCTGTAGGATGGGTTTTTCTTGCCAATCCATTTTTCATTTTGTCTAGGCAAGCCTGACGTGAATCTTAGGAAGTGTAAAGGGAAATGTGCACAGCAAACGAACGTTGGGAATGAGCCTTTGGTGCTAGCATAATTAATTTTCTTGTCATGTTGCGTTGCCTGAATTGTAAACAAGAGGACAGCCAGCTGGTAAATTATTCAGTTTCTCTTGCACATAAGGAAGGTGGAGATAATAATTTTCCTTGCTTCACTTAGTAGCTGCTGCTTCTTCACTGTACTTAGGTGTTGTTAAAGGGTTTCTGCAGGTCAGGAATATTGGAGCATAACTATTTTAACACTGAGTGGCACATTCCTCCCTATTTGTGGGTATTTAAATTGTGGAATATAGCAGTTCCCACTTTCCACCTTCCTGAAATTAGTTTAACTCCTTAATTTGCCTCCTGGGAACCACAGACACAAGCCTGCAAACTTGAATCTTATTGCTAATGAGATGATGCTAAACTTGCCTCTGAAAGCAATATAGGTGGTAGATGCTTATCTCTGCATAAAATCTGGAGAAGAAAGTTTTTTTTTTTCGATTTTATTCATCATTATCACTGTAACTTTCTATTTCAAGTTCACATAGTCAGCAGATCTTCATTCTTCCAATGTTAGATTCAATAAAAATGTGTATGTTTTTCTGATATCACCAGCCTGCCTTTTGAAATTTCTGGTTTTAGTACACAAATATGATTAGGCTTCTAGTTGGAATTACTTCTGCGTAAAAAAAAAAAAAAAGCCAACTAAACAACCGATATCC
>Ga0065711_1031712_pt1 | contig 28941 bp, 12 predicted proteins | sample Hoacrofraction12_FD_59098 | JGI IMG/M metagenome (GOLD analysis project Ga0065711, IMG submission 59098) | Hoatzin crop microbial communities from Cojedes, Venezuela - Epithelial fraction 12 v2 (version 2) | ecosystem: Host-associated > Birds > Digestive system > Esophagus > Crop | place... | reverse complement strand
GCTCCGTGGCCAGCTCGGGCAGAAGCCCGGTGGCGCGTCCTCCGCCTGCCCTGCCCGGCCCTCGGGCCCTGGCTGCCGACCGCCGGGGCGCAGCGGGGGGCCGGCGAGCAGCGTTGGGACCGAAGAGCCGCTTTCCCTTCCCCGCCGAGCGCGACGGAGGGCCCGGGGCGGCTCGCCCGCCGCCCTGCGGTGCGGGGACAGAGGTGATGGAGCTGGGCCGTGGGGACGGAGGCCTCGCCGCAGGCACCTCCGGCGGCCCCGCCACCGGCTGCCGCTGGGCCAGGGGTGAACAGCTGCTGGGCGAGCTGAGCGCCGGTAGTCGAAGCGGAGCTGAGGAGGCGGTTTTCAAAACTGCGCCGATGCTGGGTGCGAAGAGCGAGCCCGTGGGTACCTGCGGTCCTGGCTGTGAGAGCCCCGGTGCTGCGGCGTGCCGGCGGGGTCGGCGCGTCCGTCCCTGCGGGTGCGGCGGCTGGAGGAGGCCCGGGGAGCCCTCCGGAAGCTGCTGCCTCCCGCGGGGAGCTGGGGTGGCCTCCAGTAGTGGGGGGTGGTTGACTCGGAGCTGCTCTGCCGGGAGCGCTGGTGGGTGCCAGGCCACGCCGACTGACTGCTTCCTCTTCGTCTGAGCTCCCAGAGAGTTCTGTTCCCGTTTTGGAATGCATTAACGTGTTTGCTTGGCTGTAGGCGCTTGCAAGAACCTTACGGTATTTTCTTAGCTAGGGCAATTAAAATCAGGTTTCATTTAGCCTATTTGTTCTTCTGACTGTACTTTTGTTTTCTTTTATTGTAGGTGACTCAGCCGTTGTATGTATGAGGTTTGTCCACACACTGGCTCTTCAGACAGGTTAGCGGTATTTTTCTGCGGTCAATCATATCGGAAAGAGTTGCTACCTTTACCTTTCAGTAAAGTCAAACTGACTTTTGTACAAACTGTTATCTCCTGTAGAATATTGATTTTCTTGAGCCTGTGGAGAGAGAGATTTTTTTGGTGTTATTTAAATATACTCTGATATAAGCCAGGCCCTCATGAATGTAGTGTCTGTGGTGATAGTGCTAGGTCCTGACTGTGTGTACACTGAGGAAGTGTTTGTCTTGGAATGTGGCGTGACAGCAAGGGCCACGGACTGCGAGTTTAGTAAGCTGCTTTTTCTTGTTGGGTACTTACAAATACAACTTTGCAAAGTTTAAAGGTGGTGTGCTACATAAACTTTGAACTGTATAATTCACGTGGAAATTTGTTGGTGCTGACCTAACTCTCCTGACCTCCAAGAAGTATGTCGTTAAGATGGCTTGCTGAAGTAAAAATGTCGTGGATGTCGGTGGTGTCACCTGTAAGGAAGAACACTGGCTGCTGGCAGCATGGAGTGTGCCGGTGTGAGCACCTGGGTCAGCTAAGAAAAACTGATGTGCTCGGAAGTACATGGCTTTTAGAAAATGGGTAAGAGAGATCGTCTTGTTAGCTGTGGTTTCAGCCAGAGCTGGCTGCCCGTGCCACAAGAAGGAGAAAGCAGTGAAAGGGATCCGAGCGCTTCTGCAGGCTCCGTCTCCATCAGAGTCGCTGAACAGGAGCTGCTGCCTCCCTTGGAGCCTCCCAGGAGCAGTGGTGCGGCTGCCTGTGCTCTGCTTGCTGTCTCCCGTTAGTGCTCTCTAGACTTCAAGCTCGTTGTGCTCTCACCCTTTAATTTTTTTGTCAGTTGTCTTCTAGAATCGAATGCTGTTCCTATATTTCTCTTTCAGAGAGAAAGAAAGTTTTTCTTTCTCTTCTGTATTTGTCCCTTTCTCCTCTAGGGAAGGCTTGGTGACTCGGGTAGGCACTAATTCATCCCTGACCTGAAGAGAAGGATGGTGAAAGGTCTGAGCTGCCCAGGCGGTCAGGCAGCTTGCAGTGCCTGGCGAGGGAGTGTGGGGGCTGCCTGTCAGGGAGGGAGGTTGCATCATGATGACTGAGTGTGATTGAGAAACTTTGTGATTCAGTCCTCTTCTGCTAGTGTACCATGTGACAGGCGTGGTGCATCAGACAAGCTGTGCTGCTGTGGTCCTAATAAATTATTTTTGAAAAGAAAGAAAGAAAACATCTGTATTGACATGGAGCCCTCAGATTAATTTTTCTCATTTGCCTTGAGGAGGTAGTATCCTCACTATCTTCTGCGTGGAGTAAAAGACAGTCAACCAGACACAGATTTTCGGTGGTGTGGTGACAAATTTCATTTATTCTGTGGGAGTAGAATACCTTTTTATTGTTAAAATCAGGTCCGAGTGGGTTGCCCAGGTCACAGAGGAAATCTGTACTAGAACTGGGAGCTGACACGGAAGGGCCAGGCTTTTGTCAAGCATCTTAACCACTGCACCCCTGTTCCTTTTTCTGGGAACCTTCAGATGCTGTTTTCTTTATTTCTGTACAATACCAACAGTAGATTACTTGGATTTAGATTGTCTGAGGTCTGTTGTAGGAATTACTAGTTCTGGTGTGAAAAACATCCGAGTTGAGAGGTATATATAAGCATCTTTAAGAGCGGCCCAGGGAGAACTGTTCTAGCACTTCCCTCACTGAATGCCTGTTTGGTATGAACGTGATGGTAGCTGGCAGGGAGAGAAGAGGTTTCATTCCTTTAATACCTTGTGAAACAAAGTCCTTTAGTTAATTCTTCCAAAACTCTTGAGTTTTGGAAATTGGAGAAAAGGGCTTCCTTAGACTTCATTTTCTCAATGCCCAAACAGTATCAGTGTGATGTAAAAATGTATGCTGTTGCAGGTACATTTAAACTCAACTTTTGAATAGCTTAAAGACTTGCACTGAAGAGCGGAGCGTGTAAGTGTGTGCTTTTTGTGGTCGGGGATCACCGGGCTCCACAGCATGGCGTCTGCTATGGCCGAGCCTGCTTTGGGTCTGTAGGCATCGTATTGTGCACATTAGTAGGTTTTGTGTTATTTTGGTGGTGAAAAATTCCCAACGTTCTGACTAGTGCTTGAATCTGTTTATGTTTAGCATGGTAGAGTTTGTACAAAACAAATCCTAGTTCAAAAATCCTAATTTCCCAATTAGACATTTTAAAATGTATTTTAAATAATGGTAATGCGAAAGTGTTTCCCTTTCACTCTTGCACAATGAGCTAAAAATAGTTTTCATTCAGAAAAAAGCTACTTCCTTTGTTAAACAACCTGCTTAGAGAACAGAAGTTCAGTTTGTAGTAAACTGTAGCTGTGTTGTAGCTTCAAGCCTGACACCTTTATTCCTGATGCAAATAAGACTGTAAACGTTAATTTTTGGTAGCTGAAAGGCAGGCTTAAATAAAAAAGGGTGCGGGATTCACAGTTACTGTTCAGGAGTTACGGATGTGATCTGCACAAAAGTCTGAAGTGCTGCATCTTGCTGCTCCTTTTCTACAGTAGGTAGCTTCAGCGCCAGCAGCATGGAGCGTGGTGCACGGCTCGGGGTTGGGAGGGGGGCTGCGTGGCCACCCAGGCTAGCTGCTGGCTCTGAGGCGGTGCGGTGTCAGTCGTGTTTGTAATCCTGTCAGTCCTACCGGACTTAGCTGCGTTTTGCATTCGTTCTGTATTTTCATTTTTTAGTTGTGTATTTTTCCCTTGAAGGAATTTAGCCCCTTTTTATGGTTCTGGTTTAGTAGAATTGTGGCATTGCATTGTTCATGTTAAAGCAGCTCTTTGGAAGAGGACCAGGTGCTGGAAATGGTAGCAAGTCCGTTACTGCTTTAGCTGGATTGAGATTTTTATGTGGTATTTAAGACCAAAAGACCATCCTTCAAAATCAAAATACCTAACTTTACTTTTTTGACCTTTATCAAAGCTATGTGATGGTGACATTTTCAGTTTAGAAGTTACATACAGCAACAAAAATGACAACTCCCTTAGATTTAATTCTAGCTAGAGGATGTCAACGTGAAAGGTGATAAGTAGCAATGGCTATGAAATCAGAGCTCATGATCCTTACAAAGGGTAGGAGGCAGAACAGCAAAATGGGAAGGCTTTTGAGAAATAGAGAAAGTGGTAAGAGCAACTTATATTATGAGCTTTCACTGACTTCGGATAGAAGAAAAAAAATATATGTAGAGTGTGAAATTAAGTCACATTATGAAGAACATGTATAAAAGAATAGTAGAGGGAGATATTGTAAAGGCCAAAGTGCAAATGGAATTGCAACTAGCAAGAGGCATAAAAGCCAGCAAGGTTCTTGCAGAAGTACATTAATGGCAGGAGGAATATTGGAAAATGCCTCTTGATTCAGTGAGAATGTATATATCTGCAGAACATTTGAAGTGCTTGGTGCCTGTTTTGCTTGTCTTCTCTAACATAGTGTTGTGCAGGTGCTTAATCTTATACTTGTGATGAGGAAGTATTTTACACTAGAGTGTACTTCAGCTAGGTGTTCATGTCTCAGCTGGCTCTGATAACCTTCACTGTACGATTCTCAAACAGCTCAAAAAATGCAAAAATATTGTCTAGAAATACACAGAAGTCCCAGAAGACTGGCAAAGGACGAGTCTTCAGAGAGTTATAATGGGAGAGAGCTCCATCAGTTGAGATTAATAAGCAAACATTCTGTTTTCAAGTGCTTGAAAGATAACTACAAGAAGAATGACAGCATGAACTGGTTTGTGGGAAAATCAGTTTTGTCCAAAGTCTGATACCTTCTTACTGCAGAGCAGAAAGCTTTGTGGCTATGGCAGAAGCAGTGGCGGTCTTGGTTCCTGATTGATTTATTTATTTAATAAGGCTTTCCACATTTTGATGGCGTCCTAAGTAAATGGAGACATGATCTGGGGAAAGTAGTTTAGCAAACGTGCAAAATTGGGTAGAGGATCCTCTTTGGAGAACAGCAGTTAATGATTCAGTCTTAAAATGAGAGGTTGTGTTGAAGGGTTATGTCCTGGGTACGGTTACCTTTAATGAAAGCATCAGTCCACTGGCTGATTAAATGTGCTTATTAAATTCTCAGGGACTGTTTATTGGAGGACAAGGTGAAGAGTTCAGAATTACCTGAAAAATAGGATGACACTCAATAGGGTCAAATGTAGAGTACTGTATTTAGGCAGGAATTATCAGCTGTGCAAGTGCAGGGTGAGGAATAACTGGTTAGGTACTAGAAAAAGGACCTGGGGGTGTACTGGATCACAAGTTGAACATGAGTCAGTGTCATGCTGTTTGCAGAAAAGGCAAATATCTTTCTGGGATGTTTAAATGGGAGTACTGTCTGTGACATGTGAAGTTTAAATCCAGTGGCCTTGTTTGCCGTTGTAACACTCTCAGTGTGCCGACAGCATCTGTTTGGGTGCCAAAATCAAGAAGAATTTGGACCACTTGGAAAGAGTTCAGAGGGCAGAAATGCAAATGATCAGAGTTCGAGGAAACAACTTCATAAAGATGGAAGAAAATCTGAGTTATTTTGGCAAGAGACGAGGAGATTAAGTGGAATGTAAGTGATTTCAAGTATTTAAAAGATTTGTAAGAAGGAAATGCTGTTTTCAGTGGCCGTAATGGGCAGGTTGAAATGGGATTAAGTGTCAGCAAGGAAAGTGCCAATTAATTTTCAACTTTCTTGCAGTAAAAATGGTACTTTAAGAAGTCTTTTATTGGTGGCCATTAAGCACAAGTTAGTGCATTGAGAAATACTGGTATAGTTGGTTTAGTTTGGAGAGTAGACTAAACTCTCTATTGATGTCCTTTTCATCTCATTTTACAGGATTCTAGTTTTAGTTTGTTTCAAGTCTGGGCCGAAGAGGCGGAAATACACAGGATTCCTTTTGTCCATCACTTGGTCATATCATGGGAGTTTAGATCTTGCACAGGTTCAAATGGCTAGACCGTGGTCCTTGTGTCGGTTTGGAAACATACGGTGTTCGGGATATTATTCTCTCCTCTGGGATGCTGCCTCTTGCAAATGGAGCAAGTTTTCTTGTGCTGTCATGGCATTCTAAACCTTTGTGGTGGAGGTACTACAGGACAGCTGTGTGTGTGTGACTTCAGTATAGCAGAGCACTGAGGAATTTTCAGTCATTTTAGTAGTCTCAGTAGCTTCAGAATACTGCTTTAGACTCAGGTGGTAATCCTAGTGCTTCTTATCTGTACTTAGAAAGGTCCTCCTTTGGCTTTGAAGATCTTTTTGAAGGACACATACTTTGGTATATGCAGGGAGCCTGAATGAGGATGGACAGATTTCAGAGTGGAAAGTCCAACTGCGAGTATAGCCATGCTATTTTATATATCATTGTTTTCATGCAATCTTACAATTTCTTTTGATTGCCTGCAGTAGACTGCATGACAAAACATAGGATCCAACTATTCCTTCTATTTCTCTGTAAGATAACGGGAATGTGTAGAAACATTTAAGTTAATCCTATGTATTTTGCTGTTGTACCATGTCTCCAAATCAGTGAAGAGAAGTACGGTTACCCTTGTGAACTCTGGCCTTTAGATCTGCCACAGCGTTTAACATCAACAATAGCAAGAGCTTATCTTCTGGAGGATACGTTTAATGCAGTAGTAGATAGCAGGAGCTGAAAGTTCAATGATGGAGCTAAGGGTTGGCCTCCAATGTGGAGATTGTGTGGTATGTTGGCAGGAACGTTGCATTACCTGCCTGACTTTACCTTCACCCCATAGTGTTATTTATTGAACTGTATAACTTTTGGATACAGATGAATTTCCTGGAAAGTCCTATTACTGTTGAATTACTAGAGATTTTTTTCTCTGAGGGGAGAGTTTTTCTTACCTCTGTTACTCGAATGGAAGAACTGTTTTTTATCCTAGAGGAGTCGAGGAATCTTAACATATCTGCCATAGTCACTAAGTTGTGAAGGCTTGATCCAAAGCCCAGTGAATTCAAAGGGTTGTTCGGTTGGCTTGAGTAGTCTTGGCTGAGGGTGCTGCTGTCTAAAGCTGGTGCTTCTGTCACTATAGCAGTACTCCAGATCTGACAAGCCAGCAAAAAGTTCTTTTCAGACCAACTGGTAATTCAAACAGGAACATAAAAGGGCTGTCAAATGTGCAGTCTTGCAGAGTGCATTCTTTGGATTAACCCTATCTTCCATTGGTCCATTTGGTGAGGACCACAAAGAAGTTAAGTAATGTTTCAAAAGGGGGTCTTGGCATCACTGTCCTGCATCGTAGCCATGCTTTATTGCTAGAGGCAGTCTACTGAGCCTGAATACTAGCAATAGTGCAGACCTGTAGTGTGAAAAGGAGTAATGGTTATCACTCCAGTTTGGACAGCCAGGCTTTAAATGCCAACAGTGTATGGATGAAACACAGCTTCTGTCTATTTGTTGTTCCGTACAGTTGTACTGCTGTGACAGTTATCTTGTGCTTGGGTGAAATCAGCCCATGGTGAAGGGTCTGTGTCTGGGGCAGAGGCAGATGTAATGTGTCTGAGTGAACAGAAGCACTTGGAAAACGGATTGTTCAGTCTCTGTTGGTTGAAAGCGTACTCAGGCTCCTGACTTCTTAAGTTTCATTAGTTCATCTACAAATTTTATTTGTTGTTTGCAATACAAATTGCATTTTCTTATGACCATGTCTTTTCCAACAGAAGTAGCTTTGTTATAGTAATAAACGGGCAGAAGTGTAGGAACACACATAACGTTTCACCGCACAAATTGTAGGCCTTTTGCAGGCGGAGAGCACAATGAAAAACAACTTAAGGTCTTGTCAGCTTGAGAGAGTCCTTACTCTGTAGCATGCAAGTATAGGTATCCTCACAGCACTCTTCCTGTGCCACCCTTTCCTTTATCCAGCACCATCTTTTCCCCGGAGAGCCAGCTTTTGTCAGTAGTGAGACTATTGGCATAATTGGATTCTGAGCGTGCATTATGAAGGATTTTTGTGCCTCAAGCTGGTGCTGGTATGCTAGTAGCATTTGTAACACCAGTTCTTAGTCTGTGGTAATTTCAGTAGTGATTATCTGGTGTGTTAAATTCCTGGTGTCTCTTTGCTGGAGATTGCTGGTCCACATAACTCCAGTGGTAGAATGGATCATAGCAGTGTTTTGCTCAGGTTTCAGTGCAAAGTATTTTGAATTTGCAGATTCTGCATCTTGCATGTGGAACAAACATAGAGTGTCTCAGTTTCTTCTGCTTACTATTGTCCTCCGATGGCATAAATATCTGGGAAGCAATAGTATATTAAATGCCATAATTGCCTGTCCAGCTGACGTGAGGTACCACTTGTTATATCTAACATTGATGCATGTCGTAGGAGAACTTTCACAGACTACAGTCAGACAGGAATTGTGCTGACTGATTAGCTGCTGTCAACAGAAGCTGTACCAGGTTGAGAATATTTTGGTGTACACCCCGAGAATATGATTTCTGTTGACTTATTCCTAAATAGTAGTTCATCTTTTATAAAGCTCATTTTCCTCGGGGACTGTAATTTTTGATATTGTGGACATTGAGCTGTACATAGGCAGTTAAGTTTGCCAGGTTCATGGGGCAGTATTTTGTGGTGAGTCATCTGCTCGGTGTTTCACCGTATCCTCCTATCTTATCTTTGCTAGATTCCTGAAGTGCGTGTTTTATATCTATGCTTTCCTCTATCAGGGAACGTCCTCATTCCTTGGATGCTAATTTTGATGTTAGCCGAGTTAATATTTATGAATATTGAAAGTGTGGTAGTGTATCTATTTAGTACAGCTATGAGTATGGGCTTTGTACCTACATCATAAGCTTGAAAGATAGTAAAAACACAGGAACTTGTTACTGATTCCCATCTTAATGTTCCGTAGAAATAAGGTAATGTTCAGAGCTTCAGTCTTTCAGAAACTTTTTGGTTGTTTTCAGTTGCTTGTGAGTTTCCTTTCCTGCATGCTGTGGCCAAGGAGAAACCAAAGTGCATATTCAAACAGCAAGTTGTGATAGTATTTAACTTGAGTTTTTGCTGAGTTCTTTTGTCCTACCTTGATAAACAAAGGCATTTTTAAAAACCCTTCAAGGTGGTTGATAAGTTTGCAGGTAGGATGGGAGGTAAGTTAATGTCTGTCAGAAAGTTGCACGTGTGGCTTTCTGACTGCTAATCACACTGGTTTGCTAGATATCTTGGATAAAGCCTACTGCATCTGGAATCAGCCTACTCTGCTGTCATTTCTGTAAGGGGCATGCGAATTTGAGGACTCTGCAGAGCCTCTGCGAGGGGTTCAGTTTATGCTTAAGCCTTATGATTCAGTTGAAGCTTCAGGGTGAGGTGTCAACTTTGGCAGAGCTGTCCTGTGGTCACTTTTGCATAAACTGTGAATGTCCATCCCCTCTTCCTTTGTGTAGAAAGCCAGGCTGAAAAAACATTGTTTATTTTGTGTGTGAAAGGTTTTCAGATATATTCTGTGCTCTGCCCTTGATTCCTTTGCTGTGGGGTTTGAAGTGCAAGACAAGGGTGGGGATTTGGATGCTGTGGCACCATCTGGAACAGAAGTGTTAGCTTTATCCTGTAAACCAGAAATCCAGAAGGACTCACGCTCATCAGAAATGGCATGTGGGAATAGTCCTGGTGAGAGCTTCTCGCGTTCTAGAGATATTTCAGAGATCTGGGACTTGATGATGAGGAGTTTAGTGCTTAGGTAATTGCCAGTTTAATTACTTGATGAGAAGTCATTAAAATATTTGTTTTAACTGTCTCATCTTGTGAGCCATTATTGTTTGACTCTTATTAAAACGTACTGGGTCTGGTAAATGGACTTGTAGACTCCCGGGATGGGCGAGGTTGGAAGGGCCTTCTGGATGTCATCTTGGCCATCCCCCCACTCAAGAAGGGCCACCTAGGGCCAGTTGCCAAGAACCGTGTCTACATGGAATATGTATTTCTTGTAATATACCTAATGGTATTTAATACTTCTATTCCATAGATGATTTTTTTTTAACATCAGCACTTAATGTAACCAGCAGATGCTTCTAGCAGTACGTGACTTCTTTTCCACTTGCCCGTAAAGACTGAGTATGTATGAGAGAAAACAGACACTCCTGCTCATAAAAAATGGTTTTTAACTAAACTTAATTAGCTATTTGTGTAGTGTACTGTTTCTGGATTTTTTTGTGGCATTAACGTGTTATTGGCCACGTGCAAATCCTTATGGGGGATGAGACTTGTAAGAGATATGTAGCATAAAAGAGATGGAATTGTGCAAGATGCTGACAAGAATGATCAGAAGTATGGAATGACCTCTGCGGGAAACTGTTAGTTGTTTCTGCATGGAGAGGAGCGAAGGGTGGGGGATAAAACAGTTTGTAGAAGAATCAGAGGCGGCAGGGAGGGAGTAAATAAGACATGACTTCACTGCCCCATCAAATATGACAAGAAGGTGGCTTCAGCTGAAACTAGCAGGCAGAGGGTCAAAATAAGGAAAGAAAAAATCCTTCCCCATGAACTCAGCAATTCTTTTCAGGATGTTGGCAAGCTTAAAATGTGCCTGAAAATAATTTTTAAAATTAAGAAAAATCCACTTAGTATTAAATGAGATGAGCTGATATTTGGCTCACGAAGCTCTTGAACTGCAAGTCACTGGGATTGGAGAGAGTCTACTGGGAGCATCATTATACGACTCTACTTGTGATGTCTCCTTGACCGCTGTTCCTGATGATGCTGGGCTAAGTGCGCGTTTGATCTGAGCTTTAGGGGACCGTTACTTTGTAGCTCTGTTGGTCAGGCTTTCTCTTCTTTGGATACTTTGGTTCAGAGGGTGTACAGTAAAAGCTACTTTTGCATTTAATGTATGTGGATGGTGGCAGTTCTTAACAGTGCTTTAGAAAGCTGACCTCTGTTTTCGCGTAATGTTTAAGAAAAAACAAGGCTGATGAGGAAATCTGAGCAGAGCGTCTGGACTAGAGGTATCTGAGAAGAGGCTACTTCTGAATATTTGGCTAGACAGTGCTGGCATTTCAGTTAGTGAGGTCAGCACTTGAGGAAAGAGTGCTTCTTGATATTTTTAATATACTTACAACGTTTCACTCTTGGTTTTAAGAAAACTAACATTCCTCCTTACAACATGGAAGGCGGATACGGTTACATCTTTTACTACTGCTATGAAACAGTTTATAGGCTAGGAAAGAAAAAAGAAATCTAAAAATGGTAACTCAAATGTGGTTGTAAATATTGCTCTAGACATGATACATTAAAGGAGAATTTCTCCTTTTAGGCAAGCGTGCAGGGTAACAGTTAACTATAAATGGAGGGACAGCCAAAAGGTCATGCTTACTGAAAGAAGCAAGTCTGAAGGTCTTCACTGACTGTCATCAGTCCTGAGATTTCAGCAGTTGAAGGGAGATTGCATGTCAGATCTTTGCAGAGTTTCCGTTACACGGAAGACGTCTCCCAGTGCTGATGCTGTGGAAATCATTCCCAAGAGGTACACAAGCGCTGCAGAGTGTCAGTTTGAGCTACTTAAGGCAATGATGCAATGTATTGTAGTAGGCTGCTGTGAGTTCATTTGATTTTGTGAATTGTAGAAGTCCCCCTCTGAGGGATAACCATTTACTAAACTGCTAAAGCTCTTCTGAGTTTGTAGGACTCTTCTGAATGACTGGGGCATAGCAGCTAGATGGACGTGGGCCAAAGTTTACATTACAGGCATGGAGGCATTGAGTTAAATGTTACAGACCTGAAGGTCTGTTCTCTTCTTGTCTTTATCAAACTTCAGTTCGTAGACAGAGAGTGTGTAGCTTTCCCCCCTTGGTTTTCTCATCTTACCTCATATGGTAGTTCTGAGAATAAATTAATCATTTTCAGGAGCTAAGCTGTCAGGTTGCATAAATTCCTGTGCATAAGAAAAAAGTCTACTATAGCAGCCTGATCTCTTGATGAAACTTGTTTGCAGATTTTTCTGTTACTTATTTCAGTTATTAGAATTTGATCAAGGCAAATAAATTGTACTGCTTGACATCTTACTTTGTGTTAAATTCTTTGACACAACCTTCTAACTTTTATTTTTACTGTTCTGATATGATATTTAGGTTTTTAGCAGTTTCTGTCATGCATAGTATTTCTGTAGATTGGTGGGTTGGTTGCACACAGGAGCTCTTTCCTTGAAGTGTTTCTGACCTAAGTGAATGTACCGTATACTTAAGGCTTCGTATGAATTTATTGTGACTTTTAAACAAAATTGCACTTTAAGTAGACATTAGAAAACCCAGGATTAAGTGCTGAAGTTTTAACCTGTTTGTATGTATAGATCTTACAGAATAAATTCTTAGAAGTAAGTACAATTTGGTGCTATTTCTGTTAATCTGGAAGGTGTGTGTGTACATTTAGCAGTCACGTAGTTGAACTTTAAGAATCTTTTAAGTTTTACATCACGACTTTGGGAAAGTGTGGAGAAATACTGCTGCTTTGTCTGAGAATGCTCAGCTGAAAGCAACAAAAGGTACTAAGCCATACTTACATGGGGAGAGGAAAGAAAGCTGAATCAGATTGCCTGCTTATGATGAGTGTGACTGGTTCTCGATCTATGCTGTAGTTGTAGCTGTGTGCCCACTATATGCGCTTCTGAGGAAACAAAAGCTAAATGTCTAAACTTCAAAGAAAAGTTCATCTCTTGTGATTAGTCTGGTTGTGCTTGATGATCTACTTGCAGGTGAACAGAAATTTGATTCAAATGTTCTTGTGTTAACCTCGAAAATATTTTCCAAGAATTCAGAGGAAGAGGGGAAAAAAGTCATTGCCTCCTTTTATTGAGCATCCATACTACAAAAGCAAGTATATCCCAGGAAGCAGATACTCTCCATCACACAATAAGGCGGCAGCCACACAGGAAAGGTTGGGCTCTTGGCACAGCCCCTGAGGGGAAATGCTTCCTTGAAAGGACCCATTGTTGCTGGATCTGGGTCTTCAGACTCCCAGTTCTCCGCGCTAGAATACTTGCGGTTCTCTTGGTGCTGGGATGTGGCATCTTTGCCATCCTCATTATCTAACCATAATAGTCTTGGTTATTTAATCAAATAGAAGGACCGAGTAAAGTTCACGCCTCATGCGAGAAAGACACGTCTTTGTGGAAACAGCTTCAGTGCTCAGCTATTGAAAACTTGGGATGGGTGTAATGGCGCCATGCCTTACCCAAGGTATGAGAGAGTTTAACTTTCTCTTCCAAGAACAAATAAAACATTTCATTGTCCCTGTTGTCAAAGTCTGTGAATTCTAAACCAAATGTCTGGTATAGTCTTCCAAGAGAGGAAAGAAACAATAAGCATCTAAAATAAAATTGGATTCCCTGACTGTGGGGCAGGTCTTCTTTCCCTCATGGCAGCCAGGTAGGAGATCCAGAAATCTAAAAAGGAAACAAGGGAAGACTGCATTTCTGTGTGCCTGTGAGTGGGAACAAGCTTTAGGCAATTTTGACTTTTGTGCTTGATTTATCAGTTAAATATTTTCATTAATGTACATTGCTGCTTGCAGTAAGATAAGAGATGTGAGGAAGGTTGGGTGGTGAAGTGCTTGACTGATTGTCCTTGATGTGACCGACTGCTTTTTTAAATTCTCTGCTAACATGTCTTCAACTTGTGCGTGTGCTGTTACGTTAATAACAAATATTTAAGTGGTCTGAAAATAACGATCTGAAGACCAGTTAGAAAGTAAGTTTTGAGTATAGTATTGGCTATAGTACTTTATGATCATGAATTGCGATACTGAGTTTATTGTTAGATGTAGAATTATCTTTCCTTAAGGTAGCATGTATTCTACTATAAACATTGCAATTGCTATTACAGCCTGCAAAAAGTATACTTTACAAAGAATGCACTCTACAAATGTAAATACAATTTTGGTTTGGTGATTGTTGGATACAATGGTCTTCCTTAAGCCTAAACACAGAAACAAAAGCTTGTATTATAACAGAAAGCCCAAGATGGGAAGTGATAAAATAGGTATTGAGTGGAGGGCTTTGTTAAAATTGAGCTCGTGTACTTGTAAAATTTCCATGTATTCATTAAACTCTTATGTCATTCTTATTGTTAGAGCTTGGTTAGTTGACTAAAGTGTTAAGCTTTGTTTGTAGTACAAATTATAACCTTAAGTCCTTTCAAAATATAGCTGGAGGATTTTTGATCTTCCATAGTTCTTTAGCTTGTGTGTCTTACCCAAACCTTTATTCTACATTATATAGACAACTTTGTATTGAAGGGTTCAGCCGCCAGCTACTGGAGAACTGTAAACTGGATTGACTTCCATTCATGTAAGGTGCATTTCTCAGACTGAGGATGCCTCTCAAGGAGAGCATCTTTTGCATTTGTAATGTGGACTACAGACTTGTAAAAATACTGATATGTTAAAATAATACTGAAAGCTTTGCAAATAAATTTAAACTACACGTGTAAGGTCATCATAGTGTATGTTGAAGGAGAATGTGATAACTTTTGTTTCATATGTTCACAAAAATGTGATATCCTCAGACTTTTGGCTAAGTTGTGTACCAGGTACGAAGTGATTGGTTTCAGTTCTGAAGCAGTCTTTCAGTGACTTGGCTTTTGTATTTTGGGGGCAGGCAAAGACGGCTCCCGTGCCTGTCAGGCTTGCTATGTGGTGTGAGAAGTCTCAAGCATTATGCCACAGCTCAGATGCCTGGATCCCTCCAAGTCCAGGGTGCCATGTAGTCCCATCTGCCACAAACCATGGCTGTGGTCCTAGGTATGAGGTGGAAGTTGTCGCTGTTGGTAGGGCAACAGTGGTGCACATTAGAGTTGCAAAAATGCATAGTACAGGCACACCTGTGTTGAAGAGTTCTTGAAGACTGTGAGAATCCATGAAAAGGAACTTTGGAGACTGTTTCCTGTGAGGAGATAACCTGGACTAATGAGTGAGGGATGGATGGATGAATGCTGATAATGGACTGTTTGGAGGCAAGATGTCATAATGTGGATTTTAGCAGGGCATTCTTATAGCCTTTAAAATCAACTCCTAGCATTTGTAATTGCAAGTCTGTTTAAAAGTGGCCTTATTTTTATTTTCAGTGGCTGCAATCTTTTCAAAAGTGGCCAGTGGAGAAATTTTAGGAAATAGTACTTTATTTTCATGGTACTGAAAGAAGACCTCTCACATAAAGGAGAAGGACTGGAAAGTAAATATGGGACTTATGTGCAAGGCACTGTGGGCAGAAGCTTTGGTTCCAGCTCTTGAAAGCTTGAAATGTTCTGTTTGCGTTTTTTTTTTGATTGATGTGTGCAGCATTTTATGTGATAATGGTTGGAGAAGAATGGACTCCTGAATCTTTTTTTATCTTTATTTTTTCTAATTGTTATATCTTCTTAGCCTTGTGTCCTTGTCCTTTTATTGATACAGCACATTTTAAGTGAAGTCAGTGTTTTAGATTCCGCTTTTCAGGTATTGTGTGTGGAGCTCATTGGCAGTTGGCATGGGCAGGAGCTGCAAGCTCAAGTAGTAATAGCTGATAAGACTTTTCCTTCTATTTGTATAGCTCCATTTGAAAGTGTGCTTTTTCTAGAGTGTGGTTTGGTAAGCTATGCCTAGAACTTCTTTCCACAGCTGCTAGCAATTCTGACATCAGATTAGATATTACACATGCATTTAAAGCAATGCATTGACTGCATGGTCAGTGTTGTGTAGACCAGGAGGTCTCATTAGCAGGCTGGCAAAGGAGACCTTCGGTCAAGAACGGTTTCTCCCATCCCGCTGAGAAATGTTTCCGTGGTCCAGGTGAAAAGAGTTTCTAATCTTTCTGGAATAATTTTGAAGAAGTATTTTTACTACTTTTTAATGCTGGATAGCTGGAAAAGAGGTGCTTTGTTTTATATGAATATGGGCATATTATAACATTCAAGTTTTCAAATGTACTTAATATTCAGAGCAACTTTTGGCATTTGGCCTGAGGTAGGAGTGCAGAACCGTCTTCCGAAGCACCATTTCCTTGCATGTGCCAAGTGCTCCCGTGCAGCTGCTGGTACACAGCCCTTGTGGGGTCATGTGGAAAGCTGGTTTCTATGGCAGGGCAAAAGAATACACTTTCGCTTTCGCAACCGCTTTCTAAAATTTACTGCCATTCTCTTCTGCTAATGGTCAGCTGTAGCCCAGGCTGCGTTTTCATTTTTCTTAAGAAATCCAATGTATTTCGAAATGGAGTGTGTTCTCGGAAGATGCATTTATGCTTCTTCCTGGCCTGTTACTGCTCTTCTAGTTGGAGTACTTCTTCAATTTTTAATTTTGTAACTGCCAGTATGGCAGAAATTAAGCATTAGTTGGTGTTCTGTAAATATAAAGCAGTTACTTGCTGCCTGTAGGGCCATTGCATGAATGCTGAAAACGTTTACCATAAAGTGTGGAAAAAAACAAACGCTGGTAACCGCTCTCCATGTGTGGGAATGGTGTGTTCCTGGAACAGGAATAAATCCTGGTGGTAAATGTTGCCTTTGTAAGGTCTGTTACCTTGCTAGGCTGATTTCTTCTTGGGATAAAGGATTGGGAGTATGGCTCTAAAGTGCAGAAACATTTAATTTGAGTGACTGAAGTAATGTTTGGCTTTATATTTTCAGAATGAAACAGGGGTTTTCTGTGTTTTGACAGCTGGTTGGGTTACAGTTGAAGATGATGTCTTTCTGCTGTGCAACAGAACTCTCTACAGTTAAGAACACACTAAAGATATTTTTTAATTCGGAAATCGGAAAGACTTATAGTGGCATCAGCGTATTTAGAAACTCAACTTTCAACTCCAGAGCTGTGAAGTGTCTCTTCATGGAGGATATATTTGTTGTAGAGAAGTTCTAGAAAAGGATTTTTAGACTTTCAGTAGCCCTGAAGGGTACCATAATGGATCCTTTTGGACCCAGGAGAGCCAGACAAGTCACTTAGTAAGACATCAGATCAGATTTCAGGAATATGATTCATGTTTGATCTATATCATGATCTTTTTCTGGCCAGGTCAGGTTTTTTTGGTCTTCTCTTTCTGTAGAAGTTTACGGTGCTTGGTTTATTTAATGAGAGTGATTATGTAGAGGGCTGGGGAAGACTGACTTGTACTAATGTCTGCGAACAGGTGATTTTAAAATTTGGCCTCTTTCATGCATGTGTCTTGCTCTTCCTGTCTGCTGTGCTGGACCTTTTCATTAGCCCTTCTGTGTTCTTACCGAGGCAGTGCTGGTTGATCCTGCTCTTGTATAGAAAGGTTAACTTACTCCTGCAGCGTGCGAGTAGTGGCCAAGTTCCCTGTTTCAGCTCTGTAGCCCCTGATCTCAACGGCAGTGTAACTTGGTGTGTGTGATCGCTTCATTATGCTCTGTGATAAACTGTGAAATGCTGAGAGTGAGCAATGTGTGCGTTCCTGAACTGCCGCCCCTCGTATCGGTTAGCTCCGCGGAATGGACCTGGTGGTCTTTGCTCCTGACAGCTGCCACTGCAAGGAAGGGTCTGGGCAGGTAGCATCTGGGCAGGTAGCGTCGGGACCCGTGCCCAGACCTGAGGCTGTCCACAGGCTCCTGCTGCAGCGGCTGGGGTTGGACTGGGGGGAGCGGGTCCGGGCGGCCAGTGCTGGGAGCGGGACGCGCAGCCTTTCCCCAGCCCGGCCGCAGCCGTGCAATTGTTTGGCCACACTGGAGGGAAGAGAGGAAAAAAAAAAAAGCATTCCAAGCAGTGCCAAATTTTCTTGGATATGTTAATCTTTTGATAACAGTTTGAAAAGCCCTTGGAGACTTTTTTTAGATTTTAGACAAAATAGTTCATTTGTCAGGACTTCCCTTGTAGATAGGGTCTCAGTTATTAAGAGCTGCCTCGCTGGCTCTCGATAACAAAAGCAAGTGCAGAGGACAGCTGCTGGACTGCTTGTTGGTAAGCGAAACTCTTCAAGTTATCTCAGGATTTTTATGAATATCTGAAAATAATAAAACAGGGAATGTTTAAGATACAAGTTTGTAAGTTTATTTGCTTGTGTATTTTAAACAGATGAATGATGACAGAGTGTAAGCATATGTAACAACCTGATAATTTTTTTATGCATAGCCATACATGGATTTTACTAAAGACCTGAGCTGTCAAAATTATATTTTAATTTGAGAAGCTTAGTATTTAAATTACCTGGTGACTGCAGGAGATATCAAAAGTTTCTTCTTTTATAGCTGTAGTCTTTCTAGACTTTGGAATTTTTCTTTTGAAATTATTAATCTTCCAGTTAAAGTGGAAAACATAAAATGATGGCAGCAATGTGTGTATGCTAAAGCAGAATTAGTTTTTAAGGGTTATGGACTTGGGAAAGATGTTGAGAAGAACAGAGGTAGGATCTCTTTGCTTCCCACCCCCCAAATCAAACTTGAAGGTTAAGATTTGCACTGAAGTAGTTTCTTAATTATGCCAGCTATTAGGAAACAAACTTCAGATAAGCTAGAAGTCATATGAAAGTGTGGCTTGCACTCTTCAGGCATACTGATTGAGACTTACTGTAGTTCTTTAACATTTTCCTTAATAAATATGCTGTAAGTTCACTTGCACCTTTTATACTGTTGCTACAAATGTTTATTTCCTATGAATCCTGTGGCAGAACTGCTTGGTGTCCTGGCTGCTTGGTCAGGATAGATCAACAAATAGATGTTGGTGTAGTAATTCAGAAAAGATGCAACATTTTCTTCACTGTGGGGGATGCATGTAGCTTTAAGGTCTGTACACTGCTGTAATTTCTCCAGTGATCCAGTTTGTGATCTGCTTTAGCTCCAAAATAATACCGACTTAAATCTGAAACTGCAGGTGCTGTCCTGCTCATAGCTACATACCCTTCAGGACAGAGGCTAATAGCAAATTCCGTTTAACTTAATTTTGATTTTTTTTTTGTTTTTTTTCTTACCATGTTGCAGATTTTACTCTTTAAGCATGTAATTCAAATGTTTGCTCTTTTGGCTTAATTTCCAAATTAATCTACAGTAAGACAGGTATTCATAGTTCAGTATTGGATAGTAATAGAAAATTTTAAGCTTAACAAAGCAAGGAGCGTGTGAGCTGGTGTTTCTATCAAAGGAGACAGTTGTTAACAAATTAGCTTCCTCCCATACAGAACAAAATACAAACTGTATCAAGCACTCAATTTATAAAGTGCTGAGCTGTTTTTCACCTATGACTAAGCCCTGTGTTGTGATGCAGTTCTTTACTTCGAGTCTGTTTCTTGCACTTGTTCAGCAGTGGGAATAGATTTCTGAGGAGACCCAGATTCGGGCAGAAAACCAGACCTTTTCTGTTGGGTTCCTGCTTCATTTGTTGGCTTAATTGGAAAGGAGGCGGTAGCTTGCAGAAAACACGTGAGGATGTGGTGGTGTTGATAAACTGCAGGAGTTGGGAGGAAGGACCTTTTGAAGTTGGCATTGCTGCTGAATCTGAGAGCGTGGATCCAGGGGCTGGCTTTGAGGGGATCTGCTGTCGAGTCTGGTGGTTTGGTTTGTGAAAACGCTGGGGAGTTAATGACAGCAAAGAGCTTGGTAATGGTTGTGCTTTTATCAGAATGCTATTAATACTGAGTATTTTAAATAGTGGTATCCTAGTCTTCAGTGGGCAGCTGAGATGAAGTTAAGTGGATGTCACCTTGTCTTTCTTTTTTTTAACAGCCTTGTGTCTGAAAAATGACAATTACAATAACTACTTGTGCTATGACAGTGAATCCCTAATAACTGAGGATTGCTTATATGCTGTGGTAGTAAATGCTGTCTTCTGAGAGATTTATATATCTGCAGTGAATAAAATTAAAGGCTGTGCAATGTCAGTGCAGAGAGTGATAGCTAATCCATGTCTCGGCAGGTGAGCACTGGCTATTCAGTGGTTTGAACTGTAGTGGAAAAATGATACAGGTGCATTAATAATAAATTGTATACAATTAACATGTACAGGGGTGTGCCCGAATGAAGGTTAGATGCAGTTTTAATTTCAAAAAATTTAGCTTTTTGACTTGGCATCTTTGATTTTCTTTGTGTGATGTTGAAACTTCTGATGAGCCTCATAGTATGTTGTAGCCTTTTGTTTGTAGTTCTTCCCTAGTGGAATAAGGATCTCATAGACAGCTTCATATTTTTTCATGCTTTTCCCTATTCATGAAACTTGTGGTCATAATCTATTCGCAAAGCATCTGCAGCTATGAGAGATTTACGATAAGAAATGAACCCATTGATGCAAATTGAATGGTAAAAGAGTTGGAAAGAAGGGAAAAGACCAAATGATCACTAAACTTTTTTCAGCGTGTACTTACTTTTCTGCTCAAATGAGAAATGCACACCTCGGGGGTACAGTGCTTTTCCTTGTGGAGAATAGCCTGGCTTCTGAAAGCATCTCATTGGAGCTATTATGTATAGAATGATAGAAATGTGTAACCTTACTTTCAAGATTTTTACAGGTTTGATTTACATTTCCATCTTGAAGCTTGCAGAGTGTACCAAAACCTGATTGTTGCATGTAGAATGTAACCAAGTTAAATTGGTACAAGCTCTTTTCCCTCCTTCAGAGCCTGGTATTTCTGCAGTAGTTCACTTTTATTCATCCAGTGTTCAATCGTAAAGCTCTACTAGAGCTCCTTGGGTTGTTAATACTGGAAACTAGTAACAGTGCAAATTTAAGATCTATATTAATACGTAGTTAGTGTGTTTTGTGTGTATGCACTTACAGAAAATAACTGAAAACAACAATTACTTGGGTATAAAGCCAGTAATATTGCTTCAATTTTTAATTCTTTTGTTGTTAAAGGTCTTCCGTATCTCAAGTTGAGAAGTTCCATATCATACTAAACATGGAGAAAGAAGAAAAGAAATTTGTCAATAAAGCAGAAGAGGATGAGATGGTAATTAATTCTGTTCTTCTATTTTTATACAGTGAAAGAAACATTTATTGGTAAGGAGTAAATACTGGTGCTGATGTTTTGGGACGAACATTTTGTCTCTGCTTTTTGTCAGCTGAGAAGGCTGCAAAACAAACTTTTTGAAAAGCCTTTTCTTGGGAAAGGAGTTTAAACAATTTCTAATACTGTTTAATGAAAAGTAAATAAAAAAAAATTTGCAAAAAGTTGATGTCAGTGTGAACAATGTGGGTGGGACTGAATGGGAAACTTCATTGCACTTTCGCAGCGGGAAATAGAATCTAATGATGTAATGTGAAACTCGGGAATGTAACACAGCATCCAGTAAGGCACTGAATTATTTTCTGTTCCTGCCTGTCATCAGGTTAAGTTGGTACTTGCCTTTGCCCAAGGCACACGTGATACTTTGTGGGTTTTTTAATGGGAGAAGAGGATTGTTCCAGCTGCTGTAAGTTACAGAACCTCTGACAGCGTGGCTTGAAGTTTCTGGTGTTTCACAGTAGCATTTTTTGTTAAATTACAGGCAAAATAAGCCAGTTTCTCTACTAAAAAGTAGTGTTTGATGAAGACATTTACATGCTTGTTTAGAAAGCATGAAATTCTGCTAGCAGCAGTAATTCAAAATGATGTGTGCTAGGTAATCAAGCGCTAATGTGGTAAAGTCAGCGTTTGATAAAACCATATACACTTTTGCTGTTACATGCTTAGCTGACTTTTGGTGTCATGGTCAAAAGTTCTATTTTTCACTGAGATTTAAAGGCAGGTCGTGTTGCAGCCTGAGTCCTTAGGGAGCAGTGTGGAGAGGGGATGTGTCCTGCAATGGACTTTTTTAAAACAATGCAAACGTTCTGCCTTTTTCAGGCTCTTACTGATGTTTGTGTTTCTGACCAAGCGAAACAGTGTTCCTTTTTTGTTGCCACTCCATCGTGTATTAAGTTTTTAAAATCTTTCCTTCCCCCAGAAAAGAAAAAGGAGGAAATGGCTTTGAAATTTGATTCACTTTAAATACCGCACTTTGTGAAAAATGCTGTTGGCTTCGCAGCCAGAGTAAGTAATAGGGTCATTGTTTGTTATTCGTTTCTCTGTCTCCATGCAGGAGATCTATGGCTATGATCTGTGTCGCTGGAAGTTGGTGCTAGTTACTGTAGGAGTGATCTGTTCTGGTGGCTTTCTTCTCCTCCTCCTCTACTGGATGCCTCAGTGGCGTGTGAAAGCAACATGCAAAAGGACTACGCTTAAAGACTGTGAAGTGGTTCTGCTGAGAACAACTGTAAGTCTACAGGAGGGTGCGCTTCTCCCACTTTGCAGCGGCTCCGCATCCTTCTTGCTGCCTGCTAAAACACCCAAATCCTTGCCTGCAGGGTAGAAGTGATTTTCTTTTACAGCACTGCATAACAGTGCTCCTTGGTGCTGTACATAGCTTTGCTGTCCGTATGGGAAGACTAACAGCTGTTTCCAGAGGATATAGCAAAAAGAGAGTATTTGCTTTTGGATTTTTAGAATTAAATACATGAATGCTGTTGTCATCAAAAGTTGCAGAACAGATAGCTTGTTCATATAACCCGATAACATGGTTTTCAGGTTTTCCCTCATTTGTTCAGCAATGATACATTTGTTGAATTAAGGTGTAACTGTCGACCCAAGTGTGGTTTGATTTCAGGTGTTCTGCTTCCTCCACAATTCTGTGTGCAGCCACTGGTTATGATCTTGTCTGAGTTAGTTGAAGTTGCAGGGTGGGTGCAGCCGAATGCAGAGGAGTCCCATAGTTCTTTCTGCTCCAGAACTACTGTATTAAATTGTGAAGGGCTGAAGATGTCAAAATTCAAGTGCCAAAACTCATTGCTTAAAAAAAAAAAAAAAAAAAAAAAATCAGTGCAAAAATATACTTTTAGAATTGTGGAAAGCAAACGTATTCTGAAGGTAGCTGATGTTAACTTGAGGATATCTTCTCTAGTTATGTGTGGGCTCTGCTAATTTGTCATCTCTTCACACGTTTTGCTACAGCTGTTGTAGTAAAATGCTGTTTAAATGCTGTTTCAACCAACTCAATTTTTTCCCTCTTTTTAAGGATGAATTCAAGATATGGTTTTGTGCAAAGGTTCGCATTATGCCTTCTTTGGGAGCCAGTCCTTTACAGAATCCTAACGCTCTTGTACACAAGGTTTCAAATGGCCATGTTGTTCGTTTCTGTGAATCTGCTACAGAAGAGTGTAAAAATGATTCAAAAATATATTTGCCTGTAAGTGAGCCTGCAATACTATGCTTGCTAATTTTCAAAGTATCTTAAGTAGTATCTAGAGTAAACACACACAATACAGCACGCGTGAGCTGCTGCTTTTGTCTGAAAGGCTAACTCTTGCTTTGGGTGGAGCACAAATCGTTTCCTCAATAACCTGTTAGTGGAAATTGTGGAATGCTTGAAATATTATTTTGAAAGAAAAGTATTAATTTTTCCAGTGAAGTTTTTCTAAGTTCACTTTCTATCACTGTTCAGAATAAAGTTGGTCAGAAGGACAGTGTTGTGGTGCTGGTTGAATATCTATGGCTGTTGCCCTTGCAGGTTCGTTATTTCACACATCACAGCGTGAAGTATTTCTGGAATGATTCAGTTCAAAGTTTTGATGTTTTACGGTAAGAATACGTGTTTCTTTTGTGTTATGCTTCAAACTGCATTTTTTTTAAAGTACAACAGCATGCCTGAGAACATGGTACCAGTTTTCACCATATTCTGAGCAACTGTTTTAGCTCATTGAGTCTTTGTTTGAACCATAATGCAGGAGATTTTAATTTGGTGTGACTTTGGAAGGAAGGTATTTGTTTCATCTACCTTTATCAAGCACAATTCGTATAGGGTGACAGGCTGCATGCCTCTGCAGGCTTTTTGCCCGTTCTTGGAGTGTTATTTGAGAATCGGAGCACCTGTTTATAGAGTGTAGTTCTCCTTCTATAAACTCTTACAGACTCCTTCTGATGCAATAGCGTATTTTTTAGCATTGCTGCTGAGCTAGACTCGAAAGGAAGAGGGGAGTTCGCCAGATACCTTGTTCCTCACATTTGCATAGGTCTGCTGCTACATTTTAGTCCAGTTGAGCTGATTTTGATCCCTCTTGTTACTCTTCAGTCACAAAACCAGGTCTCTTGCATTGATAAAAACATCTTTTAGTGGGCAGTACTAGCTGCGCTTGCTGAATGTGACGCACGGTGTTTTTTTTTTATCCAGCAGCACTGTTGCATGGGCTTAAGGTTGAAGAAGAAAGTTCTTTTTTTTCGATGCTACTGATAAGGCCTTCTCATAGTGTTAACAAGTTAAATGAACACAGGCATCTCAGTTTTTGACAACTGCTTGTTAAAATAAGTTTAGATCAGAAATGTAACGTCTTTTAAACTTAAATCTATATTCACTGCGCTGAGCCATCATTTGGAAAAGTCCAAGCACTACGTATAGAAGAAAATAATGACCGGTAACTGAAGGAAAGAAAAATAGCCACAATATATGTAAGAAGAAACATACTCTGCAAATTTTTCTTATGTTTTCGGAAAAAGTGTGTGCAAGTGGTATGAAAAGTTATCAGCCACGACAACGATTTAAATAAATGATCGTAATACAAGCAGTTACAAAACTGAGCACTCCTCCTCTGGCAGGGTGGAAATGTCTCGGTTCATATGTAAATAATTAAAAGCTGCTTATGCACTATTTTTTTTTATATCAATCCACCCATGAATTACAGTGGTGCTGGTAGTGACGCGCTTGTGATTTTGCATCACAGGGTCCCGTTTTCATGCCTATAGTGTTGCTAATTTAAACTATTCAAAGGGATTATTTCCCACAGATGGCATTAAAAAAACTGAAAGCTATACTTATATGCTAAGAACAGGTATGGGAAAAAAATCATATGACTCCATGTGTTTATAAAAAAATGTTGTTCCTTAACATTAAAGCAGGGACTTGAAACTTAGCATTTGTTGGCTGTTTGACTGTGCCTTTTGATGTTCTTGTGATAACTCGGCCACTCTATAAGCCCCGGAAAAATCTCAGATATGCCTGAGAAGTTATGTGAGCATTTATTCAATCACATTCTTGCTGATATGCCAAACTTTCATTTGTTTGATGTATTAGCAACGACTGAGCCTGACCACTTGTTCAGTCAGGTACTGTAGCTGAGCTGGACACCCGTATTTAGCAATTGGATAATAAAGAGGAGAAACAGCCGGTTCTGAGAAGTACCCAATACTGGCAGAGTCCTAAGTCACTTTTGCACAAGGTTAAATAAGAGCGAGAGTTTGTGATAACTTCTGTTGAAAGTGAATTAGGTATGGTTGCACAGTGAAGTACTAGATGCCACCTGCGAAATAATAGCGGAACTTGTGAATGGTAAATATTGTGAGAAGAAGTCTTAAAATTTGTCCTTCATCAGATACTTTTTCTTAATCTGCTCTTCATTTGATGTAAAAACCAAAAATTTGTGTTACTTGATAACACACTACAGAATCAAGTTAATACTAGTAAAGAGATGGTTTGTGAGACTGAGGGCCTTATAGTAAAACCCATAAGGCAAGCAACACAGTTGTGGTTGTGATCTAAACACAGCACTGCATCATGAAGATAATTATGCAAGTATCCAGAGACAGAATAGTTTGATCACATAATTAAAGACTTCACACAATACAGAGGAAGGCAAATTAAGATTTCTTGGGCAACTAATTCGGTTATGAGAGCTTGAGTTTCATGTCATTGTTCTTCTTATAATAACGTAATATTAAGATGACTGTTTTAAACACAGGAAGTGCAAGTGTAATTGTTCTTCAACTAAAGCAGACTTGGTCACATAGCCAAAAAGGATGCAACTTTGACCTTGTCTGTCTGTTTTGTTTTAGCTAGTGTCGATTGAATCTCTGAGTGAGTTGATGAGTGCTTTATTTAATAAACTGTCTGCACACAGGGATTTCTTTTAAATGCCCTGGGAATTCAATATTGTAACAGTATTGTAAAAAGCAGATGACATGGTGCTAGAAGATTTATCTTTGCATGGACTTTACGCACATAGGTATGCATACTTGCATATGAAGCATTTTGTTTTAGGGACCCTGCTTAAACCCACTGTTACATGCATTTTTGTGCAGAAAAAGAAAAATTGAGTCATTTGGGATAGAATGGGAGGAAAGGCACAGTGATTAACAGAGGATGGTATATTTATTCACCTAAAAATTGTAATACTGAAATCCTGGAACTGGAATAATTTTAAGAAAACCTTGTAAACCTGTGACCAGATTAACACATTAACATTCTAACATTCTGTTCCTCTAAGAGAAGTTAGTGGAAACATGGTCCTAGCCTTTGCAATAGTGAGGATGTTTAAAACTTTCCCTGTATTATAGGGAATGGAAATAATTTTTACTATATATGCACAATAAAGAGTTTTTTTTTCTTCACTGGGACAACTGAGTCCTTTTTAGTAGGTAATAGATATCCAATATAAAAAAGACTTCTGTTGAGTAGTGCTGATTTTGTCCTGTCATCTGTGAAAGCCTTTTGGAAGGTAATGATATTCTTGTGCATCCAAAGTGTGTCCACTAGGAAATGCCTGGATATTGGGCATGATATGTCTGATTTACTGAGTGTGGTAGCTGAAATGATCCCACAGCTGTGAACATGATGTTTCAGGTGTGCTTGCTTATCTGCAGATCTTCCAGATTACAGCATTTGCTTTCACAGCATGTCGATAAGTCCAGTGATAAGGAAGTACTTCAAATGTAGACTGTGCTTTACCTAGTCAGGAACAAAATGTTGATAGCAAAATACTGCAAGATAGCTTCAGGATAGATTTGATGAATTGGTTAATAATTGTTTTGAAAATGCTTCCATTACTACTTAGAGACAAATAAATATTATTTGAAGAAATATTAATCCATATTGATTTCATGTAACATTTTATAAAACTGGCTCACTTTTTCTTTTTAGAGGCCTTTGAATACTAGTTATGTTGGTATTTTATGTAATTTTAAGTGTATCTCCCTTTTGATTGAAATAGATAGGACTATCCTCCAGAGTAAGACCTGTCAACAGAAATGCTTTGAATGTTTCATTGGTGTCTGCAGTTGTGACAAAAATAGCTATAAAAACATTAGTCCATAGACTTTGTTCTTTCATAATACAGGGTAACTCTTGGCAAAGACCTAGCTCTCTTGAGTTACTGAATACTTCATTTTAAACATCGTTTCTTAAATAACTCATTGACTTTTTCCTTTCCTTAGAGGTCTAGATGAATCTATATTCTGTTCTTCAATTCACAACGAACACAGCACCGGACTGACAAAGGAAATGCATGATTATAGGTAATATTACAGTACTTGAGGGAAGAATTGTTTTTGTGCTGTTACCTGTGCTCGAAGTGTTAACAAAACTAGAAGACAATTGAATAGTTAGTGTTTACAGACAGGCTCTTTAACAGCCTTCTTTGAAGGCAGTGTGGTGTATGAAATTCTTGTTTTTCTTGCCTATGTGCTGAGTAGGAACTACACTCTAATACTGTCTTGACTTACTTTTCTCAAACTGCACTGACTATGGGAACTGGAACTCTTGTTTAAAGTAATTCAGAATATTTCTGAAATTGTATTTACTACTTAACATTTTGAAATCAAGTGAGTGTGCAAAAAGAATAATAAGCAGTTACATTTTCAACTACGGTGGCAGGTATACGGTGAAATTTGGCAGCTGATGTAAAAGAAAGTGCTTTTTTTTCCACATAATTCACCTTAAAGTGACATGAATGTTACCATAGCATACTGTCGTTGTTGAAGAGTGTGTATCGGTTCAGAGGCAAATAGGCTAATTCCCAGTGGAAAAGTCCGTTAAGAGTTCTTTATCTGGGAAGATGCTCCTTTGTCTCAAGCTGCAGATTGTTGAAGGCTTGAAGGGAACACTGGCAGATCACTACTGCTTCTTGTTTTCTTTCCCATCCTTGGCTAGTCGTGAGTGTGAGAGGGTATAGTGTGTTAGATGGCTACTAAGGCATATTGGATGACAGGAAGCAACAAGCCTGGCCTAAACTGTAACTAATTTCTTATTTTAGGATGATCAGGCTGAAATTTCTCAGGTCTCAGGACTTTCTTTAATTTTAAAAGCTTAGTTAGTATCACAGCTGTGTCCCGTAGCTTGCATGGATCTCTCTGGTTGGGTCTAAATGCATTCCCCACTGTTTCTTTGAATTCTGGTTGGCAAGAAATAACTGGGGGAAAAAAATTTAATTTTTTAATGTGCTCTTTTAGACTAGTGGTGTAAATATGCCTGTCAAGGGACACAGCTAAAGTGCATAGGCAGAGAAGAACTTAGTCTAGAAAAAACCTTTAAAATGTAATTTTAAGGGTACATAGTTCAGGGATTTCTTACTTCTCAAATATGAACAGAAAGCTGGAATATATATTGTGAAAATTTAGATATGTACATAATTGTTGTTCTAATTTATTGATATACTACTCATACTGGAATAGTTTGGGTTCAGTTGCATTCCTGGCTGTTTTTTTGCAAATGAGGCCTGCTTAGAGTTTAAAATATGGAAGCATCTTCTTTCTCATCATTCCATTTTCTGTCAGTTTGTGTCTTTTCCTACAATAAAAACCTTTTCCTCAAGAACGTGCTTTAAGGGCTTCTTCATACCAGTGTCATTTAATCAGCTTAGGCCCCACCAGAGGTTAGTTTCTTGCCCTTCCCTTCATCATTTGCCTTTCTTCATGCTAAGAATAAAACTAAGGGAACTAACAGAACCGTGAAAACAGTGTCTTACTGCAGGGTAAGAGTTAACACTTGTTTGAGCTTAAGTTGATGAGAACCCTGTATGTTTAATAACGTTGGACCTATACAGCGTTTATGGGGAAATCTTATTATGAAAGAACCTGAAAATTAAATTACAGTTTAAAATGAAGTATAATTGTCTTTGTATTGGAACATATCACTGGATAAATGTTTTCTGATAAACACCTTTTGAAACAATATGATAAATAAAAGGGGCCACAGATTAACTAATATTTTGTTCTTTCTCGTATTAATGCAACTACTTTGAAATGAGCAGGGAACAGCACTGAAAGGGGCAGGAAAACTCACCTGGTTAACAGGTGGCTCAGGGACTGGTGCCATCAGTCAAATTTTGGCTTCTTTGATCATGGGGAGGTGTACACAGCACCGGGCCTGCTGGCGA
>Ga0065711_1003768_pt1 | contig 28943 bp, 15 predicted proteins | sample Hoacrofraction12_FD_59098 | JGI IMG/M metagenome (GOLD analysis project Ga0065711, IMG submission 59098) | Hoatzin crop microbial communities from Cojedes, Venezuela - Epithelial fraction 12 v2 (version 2) | ecosystem: Host-associated > Birds > Digestive system > Esophagus > Crop | place... | reverse complement strand
AGAAAGATGAGGAGCTACTGGAGAGAGTCCAGCGGAGGGCTACGAGGATGATGAGGGGACTGGAACATCTCCCCTATGAGGAGAGGCTGAGGGAGCTGGGCTTGTTCAGCCTGCAGAAGAGAAGGCTGCGAGGGGACCTAATAAATGCTTATAAATATCTGCAGGGGGGGTGTCAGGAGGATGGGGCCAAGCTCTTTTCAGTGGTGTCCAGTGACAGGACAAGGGGCAACGGGCATAAACTGAAGCAGAGGAAGTTCCAGCTGAACATGAGGAAGAACTCCTTCCCTCTGAGGGTGACGGAGCACTGGAACAGGCTGCCCAGGGACGTTGTGGAGTCTCCTTCTCTGGAGACATTCAAGACCCGCCTGGACAAGGTCCTGTGCAGCCTGCTGTTGGTGACCCTGCTTCAGCAGGAGGGTTGGACTAGATGACCCACAGAGGTCCCTTCCAACCCCTACTATTCTGTGATTCTGTGATTCTGTTTACTTGGCTGCCTGAGAAACCACTGCTTGACTGCAAATGCTGTTACAAGAACTACGGGTGCCATGCAGAAAAATGAACAGAACTCATAGCTTAGACTGTCTCTTTTTTCTTTTTTTATAGAAAAGTGACAGCTGCTGATCGGTTACGTACGAGAGCACCTCGTCATCTGAAGGAGTCGCTTCACAATTTCAGCACATGTAGCTCACAGTGGAAGGCCAGACTTGCGCTCTTAAATCACACAGACACGCGACAGGTTTCTGACAGTGAAGAACCACAGATTTATTTAATGCCCTGCGGAAGTTAAATAAACAAGGAAACATCTTGCAAACGCAGCGCTTCCACTTGCTGAGTTTGTTTATTCCAGACACCTACACCTTGCGGCGCGCTGCAGGGCTTGCAGCGGGGAGGATCAGCAGCAGCGAGCAACGGCAAGGGACAAGGACAAAGGGTTTGGGCTGAACCGTGGGGTAAACAAAGCCATTATAGGACTCAGGGGGTGGAAAAAAAAAAATCATACAAATGAAAAGCTCTGTATCTAAATATTGGCTTTGAAAACAAACGCTCATTCACATTCTGATTATCAGGGCATTGGCAAAGGGCAGTATTCCTGGAAACTCTGGCTATCAGTTGAAGGAATCACAGTCAGACACTCAAAACAGGCTAAACTGTACTGTACACACTTGCAGAGCTGTATCATCTTTGTGTGAGATACAAAGATTCACAAGCATTTAAAGAAGCTGAAGTCCGACTGTCCGGGCTTGTTCTGCAGGAACTCTGAGGTTTGCACTAGCTCTGGGAACCCCTTTCTTCCCCTGCAACTCGCCAAGATCTGAATGGCCTTCAAGCCTGACCTTGGCTAAAGGCAAAATAGGAGCCTTCAAAACCATGCAAGCCATCGCCCCCCCCCTCCGGACTTCTAAATTCTGCCACTGTGGAAAGATATATAGCACACAACATCTGTTGGAGATGTGGGCTGGTAACCTACTACCTACTAACGAGTCCCTAACTCTACCCCGTGGATAACCGAGCAAATTTTACTTAACAGTACTGAATTACCAAATACGAATAGTGACTAACTTTATCGAAAACTTGTTTCTGTCAATATAGAAGGGCTGTATTATAGAAATAATATGCAATATTTATTAATGATTGCTAATTGCAGTATGATTGTCAGGGATAATAAGACTTTAAAAATATAGTGGCTTCCCTAGAAGGCACACATGCCGCAAGCTCATAAATATTTCTGTTTTTTACTGGAGTTAGTACCAAATTCAGTGAATGCGAATCAGAAACCCAGAGAAAGACAGCAAATGGTCCACTCCTCTTTCATGCTTAAACAAGGAAAAGTCATCAACTCTGCTTTAACATCCTTTCTACTGTCACAGACTATGGAAATACTTCCAATGTTTTTCCTCGGATAGACAAATACAATCCCGATCATTTCTTTCTCAGGATGGGATGAGTCACAACAGCTTCATGTACTCTGTGTTATGACTAAACTATCAAAAAGACAAGAAAGGGCTTCTCGCAGCATTCCCTGCTGAGCCTGTATTTCAGCAGAACTCCCACTAAAATCAATCAGCATTTTGCAAGAGCTATGAGGAAAGTAGCGTAAAGTAAGGGCTATTACCAGTGGAAAAAAACCCCTTGTCTTAGAAATGTATCATTTTAATTTTACCAAAAAATTACATTAGGACTCCTAGAGCAACACCTATTATTTGATCGCTACCACTAAACGTGTGGAGCATTGCCCGATTAACAGCAACCCTTACCATTTGATGGAGATACTCTTGGTGCCATCTGTGCTTGCCAGGGACCCTCTCCAGCATCAGAATGAATCGTGCACCGTGGAAACCACAAGAATCTGCAATGAGATCTGTCTCCATGAGACAGAAATAATAGTAGCAAGTTGGAGCTTCATCAAAACGAGCTCCTCATGAAGTTATTCTTGTTTTCTGGCCCCTAAGTGAGAGCACATGCAGGGGTAGGAGTAATCTCCACTACTCAGCACGTGTATGTAGAGTACACACAGTCCTTTCCCTTACCACTGTGCAGGGCAGAGGGGCAGTCATGTAGTGACGTAAGGTTTATATAAATCTACACACACCTGTATCACAGAAGTGTCTTTCTCATAATCTGGAAATTCCCAAGCCACTCACTGGAAGCCAGCTAGTGACACAGGAAATTCGTTCATCAGTAACATCTGAGAACTGAACTTCATTAATATGTCCCTCCTCTTCACTATGGAAATTGCTAAAAATGTATCTGTGTACCAGACACCTCACACATGAATCCTCTTCTCTGCTCAGGAGCTGCTTGGGACATTTTATTGATTACACTTCTGTAATTATAGAGCACTATAAACCAGAACAGTGACAAGCCTTTTGGAGGAGTATTTACTCCGGGAAATGCATTGAGACAGGATTATAGAACATCATGGTATCAGGCTTTAGCCCTTCAAATTACTGTTTCATGCAATGCACTGCTGAGGATTTTTTGGCTTGTTCCTCAAAATTCTGCTGTAACACAGCAGCAGAGCAGCAGCTTCCCAGTGACCTGTGAAAATCAGTCAGCCTATTTGAAATAGAGGGGTCTAACAGTTCTGAAACTCCTACCCTGGGTCAGTCTGAACTTACAGCTACACAGGCAAGTACTACCGGGGTAAGTGAAAGCAGAGTTTGTCTTTTCAATTCTAAATGAAGTGTGAAGACTATATGTAAAATTTTAAAAATTGCTGCAATACTCACATTTCCCTTTCGAAATTATTTGGGCATTGGGGAGAGAAAGTTCCATCGGATTTTGCAGACTTTTGGGCAGTTTTGAAATTATGCTATTGTATTGTCTCTGTTCTCCGGTCTTCCACTGTACCACAAAACTTGAGCTCGGTCATCAATAGCTCTGAGGAAGAGTTTTCTAAAACAAATAAACCAAGCAAACAGAAACAAACAAACAAAACTCAAATATTTTTTGTTTGCTTCCTTGAAAAGGAGTATTAACTTCTTTCTCTCCTTGCTTAGATTGGTGCATAGGGAGAAATAAAACCCCCTTCTCGCAGCAATAGGCTGATCCAGAACACAGGAGCAAACCGAACATCTTCTACCCAGGTGTGGGGGCAATGGAGCTGTACTCCCCACTCTGGGAATGGTGAGTGGAGGCTGCGTTAGCAGTACCCATGGACTAACCTTAAAAATCTCCTAACGGTTTTGAACACAGTTCATTGCATAAATAATATCTTATGGACATGAACTCTTTCTGTATGATGATGTACAGACTTCATAGCATGCAAGAAGTGCTTTCCTCTCCATGCTCAGAGAGTCAGGCTACATCAAAGCCCTCTGCAGATGGAAATAAAATCAGACTGGGATTTCAATAACAAGATGAAAAGGTAAATGAGATGCAGTTCCTTCATGCAGAAAAACAAGAGTATGTTGCACTGTGCTCTATGGTTTTTAAAGCAAGACAATCTGGCCTGGAATTCATGTATCTGTAACTAAACTAGGCAAAAAACCTGTCCACGTGCTCTGAGCCATGTGTGTAACTAGTTAGGGATCTCATGCAAAGCAGGCAGGACCTCAATTTTGCACATTACCTCGAGAAGACGCTCAGTTTGAACCAACGCTGCCAAAACATGCAGGAGCATTTCAGAGCTCTGATTTGCCCTGCGTATCCCACTACACCAAATTAACTTTCCTAACGGGGAGGGGGGGGGGAGAACAAAAATGAGCATCAGGTTATTTTATGTCCTTCTGATGTAGCGACTGCACTCCAACTCAGGAAGCTCAAGCAGTGACTGAGTGAGCAAGAGGAGTGATTGAGCTCAGCGTCTCAAGCTCAGCACCGGGCAAAAACAAGACCAGGAATAGGTAAGAGGGCAGAGCAACATGAAGACCAGTGATGCTCCACACAATAATGGTGGAACGGGCCCGTGGAGAACACTGTAGGGGAGAGGCATGAGCTGCATCCCCATGGTCAAGCTGAGGATCAGCAGCTGAAGAGCCGCTTTCCTCGGAGCAGCGCCCGAGGCCGAAGGCACTGCTCCTGTGCTCACGGGTCGGGAAATGCTTCTGGGCTGGAGCTTGCAGGTCCTGTGAGATGACACAGAGCTGCACAGCACGGATCTGCTGGGAAGACAGACATCCCTGCAAGGCATTGACATTACCCAAACTGCATGTATTACAAATTACCTGTTTTCATTTATGAGTTCCTCAGGGAAAAGGTATCAAGTTTTATTACTGGTGGAGCAACAGACCAAATAGTTCCTTGAACAAACATATAAAATCTTGCTTAAAAGGAGTTATTATTATATAATCAGGGCTTATAAACTAACACATTTCTTTGCCATAATGGGTTCCAACAGAAAGTATGTTTTTTCAGAACAATTCTAATACAATTCCAAAGAAAATAGTGCAACATGAAATAAAGAATGCAGGAAGAAAGCTTTCAGCAGTCTGAATTTCTCCACCCAAGGGTAATTAATTCATATGCCAAGCAATGATAACTTACAAATGATCACTGCTGTGGCCTCATCATTGAGTCACATAAATACTGAAAGAGAGAACTGCAAATATGCAGAGTTTCCTGTGAGTGACCTCACTGCATGGACTGTGCGTTGGACCCTCTCCGCTCCCAAAATCAAAGCTGGATCCATCTCCCCACCCCAGCAAAGCCCTGGAGGGGCTGCAGAGCAAGAACAAGCAGAGACCTCGGAATCTCATTCAGCTGTATCTTTGTGATCTCCTGCAAGCAACACCTTGTTGTGGCAGCTTAAGTTGGAGCCGACTCCTTCTCCCTGCCCTGCCACTGTCTGATTCTCATATACACCGTATCTTCTGTACACGATTTGACTCAGAAAAATTAGTTAACAAGTTAGACAAATATCCGGAAACACTGCCTGCAAGATACTCAGGAACAGGGTAAGCTTCTGATTTTGAAAAAAACTCATGTCACAAAAGCATAGAGTACAGATGTATACCCTCTACTGCACAACTTCCTCGGTGCAAGCAGCAACGTGCACTTTTTATTTCCCCAAGAGTTATTTTCTTGCAGGAAAATTACAATTGATTCATAGTAAACAGCAAGTTGTAATTATAGAAATGCCTCTTCGTTTGACCCTAGGCTCTACTTTCTAGCAGCATACAGCACATCTACATTTATATACAGTACATTTACTTCCCTTTTCCTTCAGCCTTTTCTGCCAGAGCATTAGCCATTAAGGGAACTTATGGATGATGAGGATGGAAATTTCTTACACATATACACTCAGGGTTGCTCGGTATCCACTCTGTCTTTTGCTGCTGGCATCAGACCAGAATCACTACATCTGGTCATTTCCTTTCGTGCAGAACGTAGGGTCTTCCTCACAACGCTGGACTTCAGCAGAAGAATTTAGGAAGTCACTTGAAGCACTTTGTTAGTTTTGCCATCCAAGTGGATAGTTTAACCTAAGAATAGGCTTAATCTTCCTTACTTGAGAGCTCAATTAATTCGAGATCTCTGACAGTTTGATAGGATTACAGGAGCTAATTATCCGGCACTGTCCTGAGAGGCACCACGGCTGGAGATGGTACAAAAATGGCAGAGACCTGATGTATTTAATGGGAACACTTCTGAAACAGACAGCTTGCATCAGTACTGTGCAAATCCAACTGTTTTTTATTTCTTACTGACACAGATCAGTACTAAGAACCTGAAGTTTTGAATTCTGGATTTCCACAGCGTCACTGGCTGAGTTGCGGCTGACCCAGGCAGCAGTTCAGGGTGCTGGACGCACTGAGACCCACCTCCTCCCACCAGCATTCACCTCTGCAGTGCAGGTGGCTTTGATGGCATCCCCTGCCATGGTCTGGGCGCTTCCTTGCTCATCTGGATCACTGTCATCCTTCAGGAAATCCTTGTTCTATCTCTCTCCTGCCCTTTTCCTCCTGTTACTTTTTGTCCCAAAACTTCCCACACCATTCTGGTCAGCGGGGCAGATCCCCACTCTGCCTCCATCATCTCCTTGATGGCTTTGTCACAGTCGACGACAGCTCTGTAGCTTCTTCCTCCCACCTTGCTCGCGTTAGAAATTTGGCCCCAAAGTACTGTCCCACAAGTTCATTATCTCAGGCTGTGCCTCACCCAAATCCACATCATCAGACAGCAGATCTGAGAATGCGCACATAATATTTAGTGTTAAGTAAAGCTCAGCATTTCCCTTTTTTTGTCTTATGCTGCTTTATAGAACCAATAACAATTATCTACAGTCCAGATGTTGTGTGAAGAGTAATCAATGTCTGTAAGGCATTTCCAAATGAAGAGCATCACATAAATGTAAGGCAAGCTATTATTCCCATGGTTCCTTTAAGCTGATAACACCGTTCCTTTCCCAGGGATGCTGGGCATTCTCTGATAACAAAGCATACAGCACAATGAATACTGGAATTCTGCTGAAGCAACAGTTTTCTTCTTGGACTAACTGCACTTAGCACTGTGTGCACAGCACAGTGCCGGAAAACAGAGCAGCTGTTTTTGCAAAGCCTTCCTCTGCACAGGACACAGTGCAGGGGCTTTGTCTGTTCATCTCGAAGACACACGCTGTTTCTGGTGCTGGAAAACAAGCACCTTCACAAATATTTAAAATACAAATTAAACATTATTACTTTTTGTGCTTTAGATTATGCTTTGAAACATGGTATCAGGAAAAAAAAGTATTTTTATTTGTGGTGAACTGTGCCTAGAAAATGGCTTAAGGGTGATATGTGCAGATTGTAGGAACTAGAAGTGCAGAAGGATATTACCTCCAAATTTTAAAGCTTAAATTAATAGCAGGAAAGAATGAAGAATCCAAGAGAAAGCAAGAGCACTGGATTGCCCCAAGAGTACAGCAGCCTGATCTAAACATCCACGAAGCCAAGTCTTCCAACTTAGCCAAGTCTTCCCACTGATTTTGGGAACCATCAGCTGCTTCTAAACCACGAGCCACTGAGGGCTCATCAGTAACACCGAAATTCAATATGAACGTGCTTTGGGGCATTCCTGGCATCATCTTCCAGGCAAGAGAACTGGAAACTTCTGCTGCCAGATTACTGCTGTACAAATAGCTTGTCCCCGAGATCTGTCTCCACTAGAGAGTGTTTAACAGAAGCTGATGGAAAAGCATGCGATGCAGGTGCTGGCACCTGACCTAACGGGAAGCCAAGCTGTTCTTCACTCTCAGGATCACCAGTCAGAACCTCTCCCTGTTGGCTGCTGGGTGTTGCAACCACCCGATTGATTTCCAGTGATGTATTTAAAACAGATGGCGGGTTGGGTCAGTTGCTGGCAGAGGCTCATACACATCACTTAGTGACCACCACAGGTCACACCTTTGCTGATCGCTCTGAAGAGGCAGCGACAGATGAACGCGCAGACCAGAATTCATCTCCGCACACACGCTCCTGGCTCTGCCCAGTGACACAGTGCTGGGGGCAGAAACCTGTGCCAATGCCCTCAGATTTATGGGCAGGTAAACCCACTGACTTCAGTTTTCTACGAACCGACAGAAGCGACTCAAAAGGAGATATTACTTGCGTTTTTTTTTCCCCAGGGGATGTTGATAGGGGAGTTCTAGGTGAGGAGTAAATAGATCAGAATATTCCATCCTCAGTTCTCACTGGAGAACTCCGCTGGCAAGCAGGCACAACCCACCTGGAGCAGGCGGGAGATGCCCTCACTCACGCAGGAGCTGAATGGGAAGGAAGTTTCAAACTAAAACTTCCTGCCCTACAAACTCCGTGCTGTGTTAAGCCCCTACCCCTTTCAGACACAAACACCATTTGATCCCAAGCAGCATTTCCCTACGAAGGCCAAACATCCCAACGATGAGAAATTAAAGTAGACCCACAGTCAGCCCGTGATGAATATCAAGTCACGAGAGGTCAGACACTCTGCTCTCCTGCTGTCGTTTCCAGTGAGGTCTTGCATTTGATCCTACATAATTATGCTGCGCTTTTTCCCAGCTGGAGGTAAATGACTTATAAATTTTGTACGTCTCCACAGAGATTTATGGGTTGCTCACCCCTGGCAGGATTCAGCGAGACTAACACCACCTCACAGAACATCTGCACCGACGTTGGGACTGTCAGCAAAGAAGTGATGATGACAAGATTTCTACAGCGGGAGGCTAATAGCCGACTCCTCCAAGAGACAGAAATTAGAGATCTGTGAGACTATTTGCTCCATCTTCCTGCCACGCCGTTCCCTCTGCCCTGTCTTCCAAGGCACAAGGACACAATTTAGCACCTCTGGCTCCAGCGCTGTGTTCAGTCAAGAGAGTGGAGCACAACAGGCGAGACTCGCTCCTTTTCTAATAGCCCTCACAGCCAGAAGAGTCTGAAGTTGATTTGTTCTTCCATTCCATTACTTCTAATTACACCCTCTGCACTTATATATTGCACATTTAACATTGCCCTGAACAAATACTGTAAGGAACAAAAACTTTCCTTCAGTGACCTGAGGAAAAAAAAAAAAAAGAAGGAAAGAAAGGGAAAGCAAAACAAGCCTGACTAAAAATATATTTGTGACAAATGCACTGGATGAGTGAGGAAATTCTGGACTTTATAATATTGCCAAGGTCAGAGGCAGAAGGTTACACTGCATAAAGGATATCTATGAATTGTTTTTCTACCTAGAGTTCACAAAATTTTGCAATTTAGATAGACTACCCAAAGAATCCTATAAGTATTTTATTGCCTTTGTTTCCAATTTCTTTTTCCTTTACTCTTTTGGATGCATGAAATAATTTTCAAGTCATTAGATACAATAAATTCTTCTAGATGTTTACCACATCCTTAGAGAGAGAAAGCATATGTACCCTTGTGGTAAATGAAAGAAATACCTTCCTCCACAATTTTCATGTATTCAATCTGAAATCTAGATCATAAAAATAACAACAGTGAACGGCATTAAAATCTCATTGTCTTCTCTGCAAAATCCATGGCATTTAACTTCTTTCTCTGTGACTACCTGCTGTTGTACACTTTCCCCACAGAGATATGACTGAGAGGTATGTTATAAGGATTTTTGGTTTTGTAATAGCAGAAAAGCAGAGTACAAGAGCTACAGAAAGAATTGTGCCCCCGAGACCAGTCCAGTCCCTGAAGCATCTCAGCTGTAAGTTGTATTGTCATAGTACCTGCCCTGTCCAAATGAGACATCTACCTTTGTGCTCCCAGAAACTTGGGTAGAAATTGTCCCCAGGTGGACAATATGCATGTGGTATCATGCCAGCTTTCAGCATGACAAATCTGAGAGAATAATGGCTGAGAGATTAATAGCTCTCTTTTATTAAAATGCGTTTTTAAAATGCTGTGAAATTACTCTAAGGGAGTAAAAGTTAAACTGGCTCTTCAGCCTTCGCAGGCAGGAGAGATTTGATCCATTAACCTCATATGATAAAACATGATACATGGGATGTCAGAAAGAAAAACACAAAGGAATTATTTTAGAATTCACACAGCTGATTTGAGAACAGGCTAATGGCCATCGAGACTATATGCATGTGGTCACTAGCACCCAGTTCTGCAAAGTCCATTTCACAGGGTCACATAGTCCTTGGTCACACCATGAACACAGAGCAATTCTTCTCGGCATTTTGCTTTTGCAGCACCCTGCATTCCCTTATGCAATTGGAGACCCATATAAAAGAGGAGCTGCCTGACATTAATAGCTTTATGATGCAGCTTTCTGGTGGGGCAAGCATTTGAAGTCAACAAGCGTAAATCATAGAAGCAGAAATCCAAATTATCCAGACACAGAAACTGCTGCTACATTCTTTGCATATCTCAAGTCTCCAAAGGATTACACACATAAAAACTGTACGTAAGGAGCTATAAAAAAAAAGCAGGAGATATTTCAGATACGTTAAAGAATACCTGCAAAAAAACAAATATGACACCCCTCCACAGCCATTATAATCTTCATAAGGAATGTCAACTATCATTTCAATCATGAGAGAAGTGCTGAAACCAGCCATCACAAGCCCTAATCCTCTCAGTGATTGTGGTGTTTACTGACTACAATGCACACATGATAGCAAGCAAAGAAAAACAAGAATTTGTTGTGTAAAGGAAGAGGGATTGTATTTTCCAACATAAGTTTCTCATTTCATGCAGATTCCGTTCTCTTTTATGGAATTATTCTCACAACCATGAAAATGTACCGCTTCTAAAAGCACGAACGTCAGTATGCAACTGAATTAATTTTGAATATGGATGAAACCAGAGACTCTGCACTGCATATTTCAGAGACAAACTTGCTTCTGAGCTGCATAATATGCTTAGCAGCATTACTATAATAACACAGATAAAACATTTTACTGCAAATGTATTGCAGGCTGTTAAAATATCCCACGGTACAAGCTCCATTTGCACCTGCACTCCCTCTGTCTAACACCTTTCCATTTTGCTGCTGTTGGAGTAAAGTACTTCATTTATTTTAAATATGTTTATCCTACCTTGCTGCAGGCCAGCACTCTTCAGGGTTTCCTTTTCCTTGTGATACACTGACTGAATTTTAGAGATGATATCTCAAAATTCGCCTCCTCTGGATGCTGTCCAGGTGCTCAGCACAGCTTTTCGGTGCCATTCTTCTTCTGCCAGCAGTACAGATGTCATCTGCCATTACAGCGTGCTCTGCCAGCTCCTCTTGTTGTTTGAAGCTGTTTTATAGGTACTCACTAGTGATGAGAACCTGGACAACTCCAGAAGCAAGATCTTCAGATAAGCAGTGAGGTGCAATTTGCACATTGCCAATGGAGGTAGCTAACGAAGTTGGCAAAGCACAGGTTAGAAGCCAGCAAAGTCTTCACATCGTGAAGCACTCATTACTACAAAGAATGAAGAGAGCAGATCATGGGCTGAATCACCGTCCCCTTAACAACCAAAAAAGGTTGGTATCAGCACCTACTGTCCAGCCGCACAACCTCAGGAGAGCATTTGATAGCAAAAGTTCTCAATCAGAAGTGAAATCAGCAAAAGTTTTTCTTAAGTTTTACGACAGATTACAAGCTAAGCTCCATGCAGACCTCAGATGAAAACACAGCAGTAAGTTCTGTTAACGGAAGCACGCCATCAAATGGCTGCTGTGCAGCTTAGCACCACGCTTAGTGGGACTGGTGATCAAACTTGAACTGCATTTCACCAAGCCACATCTTCCATAGAATCATAGAATCATTTGGGTTGGAAGGGACCCTTAGAGACTCCCTAGTCCAACCCCCCTGCAGCAAGCAGGGACATCTTCAACTGGATCAGGCTGCTCAGAGCCCCGTCCAACCTGGCCTTGGATGTTTCCAGGGATGGGGCATCTCCCACCTCACTGGGAAACCTGCGCCAGTGCCTCACCACCCTCATTGAAAAGAATTTCTTCCTTCTATCCAATCTCAATCAACCTTCTTTTAGTTTAAAGCTATTACCCCTTGTCCTATCACAACAGGCCCTGCTAGAAAGATTGTCCCCATCTTTCCTATAAGCCCCCTTCAGGTACTGGAGAAGGCTGTGCTGAGGTCTCCCCACAGGCTTCTCTTCCCCAGGCTGCCCAGCCCCAGCTCTCCCAGCCTTTCCTCCCAGCAGACGGATTCCAGCCCTCAGGTCATTGCTGGGGCCTCCTCTGGCCCCGCTCCCGCAGCTCTGCCCTGTGCTGAGGGCTCCAGAGCTGGACGCAGGACTCCCGGGGGGGTCTCAGCAGAGCGGGGTAGAGGGGCAGAACCCCGTCCCTCACCCTGTGCCCACGCTGCTGGGGATGCAGCCCAAGGTACAGTTGGCTGTTGGTGCTGTGAGCGCACACTGCCGGGTCATGGTCAGCTTTTCATCCCCCACCACCCCCAAGTCCTTCTCATCAGGGCAGCTCTCCATCCCTTCATTCCCCAGCCTGTATCGATAGCGGGGCTTGCCCCCACCCAGGCACAGGACCCTGCCCTTGGCCTTGTTGAACCACATATGTTTCACACCGGACCACTTCTCCAGCTTGTCCAGGTCCCTCTGGATGCCATCCCATCCCTCAGGCTTGTCAACCACACCCTCAGCTTGGTGTCATCTGCAAATGTGCTGAGGGTGCACTTGGTCCATTGCATTCTGTCCCATGAAAAGCATGAAAGTCTGATAATTGTAGGAGAAACTATGGATCACCTCCGGTGCTCTACTTCAGGTGCAGATGCTTCCATTCCTCAAAGTGTTACATGTCTACTTCATAAGCAAGTTTTTATATCCAAATACTTCCTTTCCTTTCTGCCTCACGGGACTACGTCAAAGGGCCATTAAAGAGCCTTTGTACAGCCGTGAAAGAGCCATTCCTTTGCCTTGCTCTGTCCCCTCTGGTAGAGCAGCTTTTCATATAAATTGTTTACCAGTTATAGCATCAGATACTCTTTTCCAGGATAAAGAGAAAGAAAAAAAACTAAAAAGGGGGGAAAGGGGAAAAGAGAATTCCTAGTCTTGGTCACTGCATGCCAAATTTCTACTCAGAATAAATTTTCACAATGGATCATGTTGCAAATGCCAACAGATTTTTAATTGGCGTTCTGCAGAGTACCATGCACGGCTACACCACAATAATTTGGAAATGTCTTGTTTAAAATACATTTAGGCTATTCAAAACAGATATTGATATTCGCTTGTAGTATGAGCACGCCAACAACGCCTCGAAGGCATCTCTCAGCAACAGAATCTTATTCAGCAGCAGGTGGGTTATGAAATGGTGACAAATGGATGGAAGGCAGCACATATGAATAAACTATATAATATCCTATTTGTTTCCCCAACTTGGCTGCTTGTTTTGTTATTTTTCATAAGCTGGCAGTGTGAAAGCAGCCAAAGCACCAACCCATTCCCGCGTCTCAGTCCTACAGAAGATTGGAAGCGATTTCTGCTCAATATGCTATCCCCAGGAAAGCACAAAGCATCTGTGGGGAGACTAAGAGAAAGCAGCGCTGCCTTAAGCGGTAAGCGCTGGTGAATGAAATTCTGGCCTTGTTTCAGAGTAGATTTGCACGGAGGGTTTATCAACAATAAAACAATCGCAATCTCGGAGAGGAGAAGCCTGCAACCTGAGAGCTCCCTCGAAGCAATCTCACTGCTGCATCCCCGCTGGGTGCGTCGTGCTTGTTCACACTTAAAATAGAGACAGCCTCCTGTTGTGCCCAGACCCACACCGCTCTTACGGGGGATAAATATTACTCCTCTAAGGACTGCTGCAAACTATATCACGTGTACTCACATCTGGTGAAGATCCAAGCTTTAAAATTCTTTCTAAAGCAGAAAGAAGAAAAAGTAGCAAAGTAAAAAACTGGGTTTCCAAAGCCTGTGATTTACAAAAGTAATGGTTATTTTGTTATACAAATCTTGTTTGTGATGTGCAAAAAGGACTTAAAACATCTAAACAATGGCTAATTAGGAGAACAAGCTCTTTGCAGAGATCTGATCCTCTGCTGCTCAGACTCGGTGGGAGCTCTGGCAGTTCCTCTGTTTGCCCTTACTTTTGGCCAGGCACCACAGCAGGTTTTGTTCATTGTTTATCATTATGTTGTTTTCTCTCATGTTGCCTTAACTATGAAATGAGACAATAAATATTTACCTCCCTCCCACAGATGAGGGGAGGTTGAACAAGTTAATGCCTGCTCAGTGTTTGTGGGACTGCTAAGTCCCAGTATTGCCTTTGACTGTAGAAGCAGGACAGCAGTAGGTGCAAAGCCCTGCCTGGTATTCGGGTCAGTTAAGCTGTTCTCTTGAAGCAACCTTGGAAAAATTGCTTAATCCATGCATGTTAAATTGTGCAAAAGGGGTTCGGTATGCCCATCACACGAAGAAAACAAGGAGAAGTTTACTACAATATATACAGAAAAAGAAGTATATATTGCCCTGAGTGTCATATGCCCTTGAATATAAGGTAAGCTCTATTTTTAGGAATAGATGAAGTTAAACACCATACGATTCCCTGTAGCCCATCTCCCTGCAGTTCAGCGAGTGGCTGCCATGGCACTTTTTGGGTCCATGAGGGCCCAGCACTTTTCAGTGTGAGCCACGTCCAGCCCCACAAATAATTCCCTCTTGACCATAATAGCAGAAATGCTATTCTCTGCCAACACAGAAAGGTATAGTTACACCAAAATTCTTATAAATAGCATTCTACCCTTCCGTGAAATTTTTCTTCTCCATTTTTTCTCTGATCTGCCTATCCAGGTCTTCTTGGTACACCGTACCTCCGCTACCTGAACACAGAGCAGATCTGCAGCAATTTCTCATAAAGGCTATAGAAGAAGAGAAGCCTGTTGTGGATTTGCTTGATATGGGTTAACAAACAGCATCTGTTACAGCTCCTGGAGGGAATATTTCTGCTCTCTGGTTTTGGGAAGGGCTGGGGGAGACAGGACACGACGGATGATGAGCATTCTGTTTCTGTAGGTTCACTACAAAAATTAAGCTGAGCAGAAAATTAAGGATATTTTTCATGAATTTCCAAAAGAAAGGTTATAAATAATGTCCTTTGAAATCCAAGATGAAAAGTGACTGAGCACAAGAAGCCAGACTATTCTGCCAGGCTGATTCTTTCAAGACAGGAAGCAGGCAGCATCCATCCTGTCTGCGCTGGATGCACTGAACAGCTCATCTGTAAGGAAAGCATGGATATATTTTCACCTTTCTAAAAGAATACCAAGGTGAAAATGGCCTCAATATCCTCTATATTCCTCATCAAAAAAACATGAGCTGACTCAGAAAAGAAAATCTCACAGGTGCTGCACACCACCAGGTATCCATAGACTCCAGCCCTCCTGTAACCACTTAGCATTAAAGTGCATCACTATCGCTTTCATTTCCAGAGTAATTAAATTGGAATTTATGACTCCAATACCAAACAAAGCTATTTCACAGATGATTTGAAACCTTGTTTAAGCACAAACATTCGTGACATTCCCAGCTCCTTTGTATCTAGCACGCCACAGTACAACAAATACTGAATCCAGAGTAATACATAAGTATACATTTAACATACCCATTACTGAGATTCTTAATTTATAGATTGAAGGGTTACAATGTCTGCAACCAGTATAACTCTCGTATGCAGGCATCCTAACAGCAGACACCACTTACATCGTCTTTTGCTACTGTAGTTTTTAAGTATCACTATAAGCATTTGATTACACTACTATATGTGCATATAATGTTCAATATAACCGATGGTTTTCTGAAATAAAACTACATTTTAGTTCGGTTGTTACATAAATGTTCTTTATTGTGGCTGTGGTAGAAATACTACTTACTCAAAGAAACATTGCCTTTGGTGGGAGCAAGGACAGATAATTCCCAAGCGACAGCATGCCTTTATGCAGAATTCAGCTTAACCTTTTCCCCATGTATTTAAGGTCAACTTCAGAAAAGCATTTTGTACTTTGCAGGATAATAAAGTTCTTTGCAGCAACAACCATGGATCTAAGTGACAAATACAACTTAATCAAGTGAAAATCTATTTCAAACAGAAGACCGATTGCCTCAAACCTTGGTAATTACCTCTCTGGGATTAATAATCAAGTCTAATTTAATAATTGTCTTAATACTTCCTTTTTGAAATTTTCAGTAATTAACCTACAGTCTCTTAAAAATATTATTCCCAGGCACTTGACAAAATCATATTATTTAACAAAAACAAAGTTAGATAAGCTGTCTCAGGGTGGGGGGGGGAATCAAAGCACAAATTATAATCCTTAGAAGGCTTTCACAACACAAAATAGTCTTTGACAAGACAGGCATCATGAGTGTTGCTATTTAATGTGCATGATCCATCACGAGGAGTTCTGAAGAGACCAAAGCATCTGCCAGTTGAACACCAGCTGCCGGGCTCAGCCTTACCAACCCTCCCTCGATCCAAGCAGAGGTTTAGACACAGGAGTCCAATAATAACAGATGTGGCTAACATTGAGCATTAGGCTTACAAACCACAGCAACCAGAGATTCCAAAAGGAAACATTTCAGCCCTGCTAAATTTCACTCTCTCATTGCCAAGCCTACAACTTTTTGAGGCAAGTCCAGAAGACTCTGCTTTTGGCACAAACTTGAAACACTGGATCTGGGCATCTGAAAACAAAACTGGAGTGCCTAAAGTCAGGCTTCAGAACAAAGACAGGTTAACTTCTAGAAGCACTGAGGGTAAGCAAGGAAAAGTTGTTTCACATCCCTGGGAACCAGAGAGCTGTTACTGCAAGTGCAGTAAAATCTCCCCAGATCCTGCTCCCACCCAAGTGTAGTCTGGGTTGCTTTGAACGCATTCGGCAGTTTGTCTTCCATGAGATCCTACCCAGTGTTTTCTCCTAGTCATCTGAGGCAATACATAATAAAAAGCTTTCTAAATATTTTTATGTAAAAATATTTGCATACTACAGGAACGCAGGCTATGCTAAAGGTTCGAAAATAATCAGATCTTCACGTTAGGAAAGTGATGGCACTTCTGCATTGATGTCTGGACATTTTAAATAAAACTGTGGCTGTGCTGTGGTCATTAATGTACTCTTCAGCCTTATTGCTTTCTTATAAATGGGCTTAAGGACGTATGATATATGTAGAATGAAACCTAAAAAAGCATTTAAAGATCCTTAGCTCAAGGCAAGGCCTTAACAGATGCAGCAGAGGCAAAGATCTACAGCATTTGGGGAGCTTCTCTGAGATATTCTGGATCAGCCCGATGTTGATTTTTCTGACATCTGTGGAGACTCCCATCTGAAAGGCTTTTGTTCTACAGCTCTTTAATCTACTGACTTTTACTAGAAAATCACTTTGCCTGGAAGCGAAGTGCAATGGAGAGCTTCCCTGTATCTTTGCTGGTGTCACGGAGTAATTTTAATTCTGCTGAGAAATGGGTTTTCCCTTCATAAAATAATAACCAGCATGACAAGAATTGTTTTGGCTTCACACAGCCCTGAAAATGCTTTTCATTCCTATTGCACAGAAAGCTTCCATGCTGTTCCTAGGAGACTGCAAGCTGAACTTCAGCGTTCCTTGTTGTGTCAAAGTGACTCAGGTGTATGGGGCTGAGGGATTGTTAAGTTGCAATAACTGTGTCTTTCTTCACACTGTCAAAAAGTAATTGCATATTTCAAAACCTGAGGTGGAAATAACATGCTGAAATATCACTGAAATCTCTGACCAAACTCACCTGTAGGACTGAATTTTTTCCTTCTTCAGTTTTGCAAGATCAGGCCAAAACAATGTATTTCATATGAGATTGGCTGTACCAAGTTAACTTTTCTCACACGCTTATTTCTTGGAACTTGTGCCTCTAAAGTCAGCCTAAATTTGGAATTTTATCATTACTCATAAAATTAAAATGTACTGAGTAGAGAAGTCTGTTCATCTCTTTTCTAATACCATTATGAAATCTGTTATCGATTCAGAAATCGGTCATCAGGAATTTTGTAAATAGATATAATTTAAAAAAAAAAAAAGTCGGTCTCCTTACCTTTTAGGATTTATAGGTATCTTTTGAACTTACCTTCTTGTCCATAACCTTCATTGAACGAAATACAGCAACTCTTCTTTGAGGGAAGCAGAGAAAGGAGTTGTTGTACCTTCTCACACCTCTATGAAGCGTGGAAGCTTGCTCCTTCATTTTGCCTGTTGACTACCTTATTAGTCTCCTTATTTAAAGTTTCCTACTTTATTATTGCCTGATTTAAAGAAGAACTAATCCAGAGCTGTGAAACCAGATCCAGCTGATCCGGTGGCAGGTGCACCAATTCTTTGAAAAGCATACACATAACAGTCAACACATTATCTAGCCCTATAGAAACCCCCAACCCAGCCCCCACAGCTGACTTGCCACTTCCAACAGTGAACACCACAGACACACTCTTTGCAGTAGTATTTTGTGACACAACATATATTTTTTTCCCCCTTTTTCAGTAGATTTGTTTTCTTTCAGTATTAAATTTTCCTTTCCCTTTTGTTTAAGGACAGTCTCGCAGGATGGAGAGCATGACTTACAGCTTCACTCAGCTGCTCCTTTTAACTTGCCAGCCCAAAATACTAATTCTGTTCTCATTATCCTTGCTGTGACTCACAAACATCTTGATGTGCTTCACAGGTCATGTCCCACTCTCATTCACAAGAGAAAAGAGCAGAGAATATATCTATTGCCCAAGTTAACAGAAGAGTCCTTCAGTGCAGAATGGCTTCAGGTTTTCTAGGGAAAGGCAGCACCAGCAAGCACGATCACAAACAGTGCTACTGGAGCACGTAGGAAGGAGACTCTCTGCTCCGATGGTGCAACGGAGCTGTACATCAGCAATCTTCTCCAGCATCACCAACACCAGCCCCTGCAGGGGCACCATCAGGAAAGATCTTGGTTTGGTCTTTAATGAAACCACGTTTTTTCTGTAGCTCTAGGGCTGAAATTCTCAATTCTACTCAACCTTACAGCATCCAGTGTCACCCCAAGGAAACAAGGAAACCAGTCCAGTTTTTCCCAGCACACAGGAACCAAAGAAAACCAGGACTTCAAATCCAACCTATTACAAACGCAAATAATTCCGGTGTAAATCAGTTATTACTGTCCCTAAGTCTGCTTTCAGCTCTGCTTTCCTGTTGAGGTCTTTGTATTATATAGTGCTTGCTTTGGCCAAACACATCTAATATTCCACGATTCCTCATAGAACTACAGTTGCTTTTTCATACTTATTTCCTCTTTATGTTAATTTTCCTCTTCACATGCATTTGCAGTCTCTGAAGGGAAAAGGGGTGGAGAAGAATTTTCACCTTTCCTTCTTAGACCTATAGCAATCAATAAAAGCAATGCTACAGAAGCCAGTGTTCCCTACTGCATTGCCTCCCCTTGAAATATTGATACTGTTGTGGTAGATCTTTTTTCCTTCCTCTTGCTTTTTGAAAATACAGATAATATAAATGTTCCCATTAGCAAGAAATATGTCACATCAAAATTAATGATATTCAGCCAATAACAATACTGCTCTCTGGCTGTCAAGTTAACTCAATTTCAGGTTAGCAGAGCAATTCCACCATCCAAATCTTATTCAGAGACAGAGATGAATTAGAGCAATTCTCACAGGCTATACACCCATGAAAAGTGTGCCTGAGATCTGAGTGATTACCTGGGAGCCTTTCGCTTGCACAATACACTTTTATTCCAGTATTGGGCAAGATTCTGATCCCAGTAAGAGATCTGCAAATCTGCCATAGCTCAGAACTCCAGAGCAAATTGGGAGGAACGGGAATGCCGTCACTTCACCTTTTCACCGGTCAGAATGGATCAGAATCTGCTCCGTATATGTTTGATCATGAAGTCTTGGTTTAGCAAATTTTATGTCTTAAAAGGAGACCAGTATCTTCAAAATACTCTTTGATGCCAGTACAGAAAACCTCCTTTTGTTTAAATGTTTAACAGCAACTAAAATACTTATTAAGATAACTCAGGTAAGAGATTTTTTTTTTTTGCTTGCCTTTCTTTTTTAAAAAGTGCTATCAAAAGATAAAAATGTGTTAGCAGTTTTACTAAACTGAAGCAAGGCCAAAATGCAGGTATCTGTTCCAACCGCCAAGAATGACATTAAATCTTTATTATAAAAAAAAGTTAGACAGATCAATGCTCAAGGGTGATTAAGTGACTAAATCATTTAATAGGGGCACCGTATGTTTCACTGACTAGCAGCGGGCAAAGGGAATACGAAATAAGGTTGCAAGCAGAAATGCCCGTAATGACACGGGCGTGAGCCTACCTTAGATACTCTGGGTAGAAGAAGATGATGACCGTGTTCATACGTGATTAGCAGTAGTGCCTAAAGCTCCTGTAATAAAAAGACCCAACATTAACAATCGTTAGACACAGCTATCCACACTCCAATCACTTGATATATTTCATGAAGTTCCCAGGGGTATTTCAAAATGTGCCTAGGCACTTATCTCCTGTTGATATAATTAAACAAACACTTCTGGAAATCATACTTGGTGCCTACACGCCTTTAAAAACAGATTTGCTGGAGCTGACTACTTTGAGAGCTTGATCAATGTGATAACTTTTAGTTCAATCTAAACCTCCTCCCAGAATAAATTTCTCCTCACCAGAGCTATCCTAGTTCAAATATTTCAGTTTAAATTCAGTCCAGAATTTATACCAGAAAAAAAAACAAACGCTTTCATGCTTCGGAAACAGGTTCTCTCTTCTAGCCTCACCTATTTTGGCATCCTAGCTTAATTGTGGTCGGTTTCCTCCAGGTCCCTAGTTGTGCTTGCAATTCTCAAGGATTTCTTTCAAATTTCAATTAGCAGCTTTATCTATACATCTTTGAGTCGCATCAAGAAAAGATATTTTCTCAGCCTCACTCATGTTGACCAGTACTGGTTTCCATCATCCTAGCAAGCAGAATTCAGAGGTTGAGTACACTGATTAGAACCTCAGAAAGAAGGCAGCCTGACAGAGAAAATATGTCTAATAATTACATTAAATTTACATTCTATTACATATATTTGCCTGAAGATCATTGGAGTTTTGAATGGTTGTAAGTCAGTAATGGTACAAAGAAAGAAATAAAAATATCTGCTTTTTACCTTGAATCTTTTCTGCAACGTATTTTGTATTGCAGGTATTTTTTATTTCCCTCTGTGGGAAAGAACTTTGTTACCTTTTCACTTTCATTGGAACTTCAGAACAATTCCAGTTCTGTGTTGGAGGTGAAACTCTGCAGTAAATCCCTGAAGATGAGTAGCATTACTCCAGATTTAGAGAGTGTAACCACCACCAGGACCCAAGCACGCAGTAATTAGCTCACAGTCACAGGAAAACATGGAAATCCCTGCAACTTCTCCACTTGGTTTCCTGTCAACATGGTCTTTAACAATCACTGATGTCGGCACTGTACATACAAAGAATTATTCTTACAAGAAAGTCATTATGAGAAAGGTTAGTATGAAGCATTTGAAACTAAACAGAAAACAAAAGTCTAAACATGTAGTGAAAATAATGTTTTCACAGGAATGCATACAAAGAAGGCATGGTTTATTAATTACTGCATATCACAGCTTAATGGCAGAAAAAGCAATATTCCATTGGTATTATGCTGTGACAAACCAAACAGTCCTACTGTACTCGGTGTGGAGAAAGTAACGTGCACCTTACTCAGACCGAATTCAGCAAACGGCTTATTTAGGAGTCTCACTGCCTCACGCACATGGGCGAGTGGGAATTCCAAGTCTACTAATGAGCAAGCAAAGGAGAATGTGGCGAAACTTGCTTGTTATTTGGTAAATTATTGAGCAGTGAACAAAATCAGACAAAATCTGACTTTCCTTTCTCAAATACCTCCTTTTAGGCCACTGATGAATAAAACAACAGGACATAGTCTTTGGGAAGCAGATCCACGTAGAGACAGAAAAGCAAAGTCACGGAAACTGATACAAACCATGTCAGGCAACAGAGCAAATCACATGCACTAAGAACCCACACATTTTTCTACATTAACTGAGTGATGGCATGCAGGCAGAAAGTAGGGGAAAGCAAGGAAAAATAAGGTGGGTCTTCGGACTACTGGCCCCTCACCACTGTTGGGTCCCAGAACACACGTGGTCTATGGCTACTTACCATAGAGCCAACCTTTATCCTCTGCTATTCTGCTCATCCTTACTCGTGTTTCACATTAAAAACAGAAAAAAAAAAATAAGAAAGGAAAAACAAAACCAACCACACGAAAACAAACCCGGGAACATGGTGAGTTTGCAGACTTTCCACCCAAAGTACTTTTTTTTTTTTTCCTCTAGATTGACAAGACTGAGTGCGGAGAGAAAACAAAAAAAAAAGAAAGGAGAGAAAAAAAAAAAAGAAAGAATCCAAAAGCAGAGGAAAGCCCAGTGTCTTCACATAAACAGAAACACCGTGTTAGCTAAGCAGTAGACATTGATATGTAATACTGCATGCAGTACTGGAATCGGGACAGAGGAAGGAAAGGATAGTGCCATCAGTGAAGTGCCTCTTTACACATTTTCCCAGGACAGAAGTCGCACTGCCACCAGACATCTGGAGGAATTCCTCTCTGTCAGTGTATCTAGCACCTCCCCAGTCTTCTACTATGGAAAGTAAGTTCACCATTTACGACCTCTTTGATTGTCTGTCTGTGACAGCACACACAAATACAAACTTATCTTCGTACATAGATGTCAGTGGGATCGTTCTTGGAACCGAGTTAAGCAATCTGGTCGATGCTTGGGAAGGTCAGTGCCCTTTGTGTCGAAACACCAGTAGGTGTCAAACACCTGAGCAGTCCTCCCAGCTGCATGTGGGACAGAAGCAGCCTTGATAACACATCATGAGCAAAACTTCAAAACAATAAGACCCATTCACCAAGTTGAGTCCTGTACTACAGCACCAGGAACAGAAACAGGTTGTTCAAATCTAGTGGCAGCCTCTATCACGCACAGGATCTGACAACATTATCACAGTAGCTCCTTTTGATTTTAAAAATGTATGAAGAGGTGATAAAGTGGTACTTGGAGAAGACATACTGACATTTCAGGAAGGGCCATAAAACCTGCTCAGTGTGACAAGGTGTCATACATATCTGCTTCCAGAATGATACAGTAAGTACTAAAACAATATCAAAGTTGTAGTATGTAAGAACTACTTACTGATGTTGCATCATTAACCTTTTGTAAAGATTATAATCAGCAAGGTGCAGAGCACCTCTTCCTAGGGCCAGATCTTCTTAGATGCCAAGAATGTCAAGATTGGTTAAAAACACTATGACATTTCATGACCGAAATACCATTGCCTGTAAAGACAGAAAAAATTTCACCAATTATCTCTTTCCAATCAGAATTGTACTGAATTATTAAAAAAAAATATTCTATAAGTTCTATAAGTTGTACATTAAATTTTTACCTGTGAAAACTTTGCTGGTGTAAAAGTGTGGACTTCTAACTCTTGTTAACAATAGAAGTGGAGCTAAGACACCATGATAGAATGTTACATAATTCAAAATGTTTCTTCATTGTCACATTAAAACTTCGAATGAACAGGTAAAGCAGCTCTACTTACTGTTCAGCACGGTAGCCAAATCCTCATAACGGTCAGCAAGCAGGAACACTTCCCAGTAGCTTATAAGGCACCACTTGCCATGCTGCCACTTTTAAATACTAACCCCAGGTATTTTCATGTGAAATATTCACAAGCAGATAATTGATACTTGTTTTGCTTAAAATTACATGGCTTTGTGAATGTCCTTTAATTTCCAATCAAAAATCAGAGTTAGATTTACAGGAAAAAACGCTACCTTAAGTGCAATTCTTTGAAGTTTTTGAATCCTTTACCTTCAAAAGAGAAGCAGAAGGTTGTCAGATGGATCCGATTTACCCACGTTTCTGAACAAATCCACTTGTCTAGTTACATATTAGTATAAGAAAGTGACAAATTTCCCTGAGTTTAACGCATCTTTTACTTCAATTAAAGCCTGAATACATTGTCTTACTATGGTGACCATTCCAACCCATTCTCCATTTGTTGCAGCTCTAGGGTTTTGTTGAGGAACACTCCTTATGTTTGGATACAGCTCCTGGCTAATGCCAAGCATACTGGGCTGAATTTCCAGGCTCAGGACTAACATTAACCACTTCTTTCCTTCATGTGAACTGAAGCAGCATTAGAAATCTGCATTTCATTGTGTCTTGTCAGAAGCCAGTAGCTGGCAACTTCAGTCCAGAAAGTTGCAAAATGCTTTAAACTTCAACATGTACATAAACAGAATAACTGTATATGGCATTTCTTTACCCCTACTTCTACCTATTTACTGCTAGAAAACCTACCTTCTTGCTACCATCCCTTCATTATATCAGTTACAATTGCTTTCTTGCAGACTTGATCAGGGATACGAAGAAGATGAAGCAGCCTTTAGTTTGCCTTCCTGGAGAATCATGAAGAAACAAAGGTCTTCAGGTGTAGACGTCCTATTTACAGCTTGTTACACAGGCACACCTGTGCGTTCTACCTGCTGCTGCCACATCCATAGTTTGTCAATGAGCACACTTCATCATGCACCGCAGTTCTAAGATCAGCTCATACAAGGTCTAAAAAAGCTCCACTTAAAGAAATGACCCGGAAAACTAGTGATGGCATTTGTCTGGATTTCTAGTTTTAACCCCAGCAACAGTATTACGGACTTCGAGGTGACAAAACATGCAGCGAGTCAGAAGGAGCCTGACCTTGGTTTCTTAGGGGAAGGCCGAACATCCACGTGAGCCAATTTCCTTCTCTTCATGTCTCGGGTACCCCAAACTGTTTACAAAAAAGCCTGAGTACCACAAAATTATGCTGCAGGTTTTAGTAGACAAACTCTGCTCTTCAGCTGACAGTCATAAGCCGGACTCACTGCTCTCCACTCATCTTTTCTTGGATATTTGTTTAAATCTGGACATCATATTTAAAATACTCTGATAAAGCCATGATGAAATATTTCAGTTTCTGCAAGTACTCCTTCCTTACAAGATCACTCTCAGCCAACATTAAAATGTAAACTGGTTTGACAGTACATGCTTAGACGTGCATTTTGATCCTTTTTCAATACTTGGGGTAAACGGCAGAGCTCCACAGCAGCTAATGATCCAAAGATAACGACTGGTCCTGTTCTGATTTACTGTATAAAAAAAAAAAAAGAAAAACCAACACAGACAAAATAAAATCCTCCAGTGTGGTTAGTGGAGCATATAAGGGACAGTGGCTTTGCCTAAATATGAAGCAGCAGCAACAGTTCTGCCCCCAGAGAAGATCCTGGACCCTTTCAGAAGTACAGCAGGGTAAAGAACGCGCACTCCATGGAAGTCAAAGGGCTTCCCTTAGTACGAAGCTGTGCGCTCTGAGTCGAGCCTACAACATTTAAACAGCTTCCCTGGGAATTGTTTCAAGTTTCTGTAACAGCAAGTTTATTGCCGCTGCGTTTTATGAAGCAGCCAAACACAAATTGTTCCAAGCTATTGGCTGGTGATGGCTCCAGCCTCTCTGGCAAGCTCATTAGGGACGACACTGGAACGAACCAGAAGTCTGTCATGTTTTTACTTAGGGAAACACTCCAAATGGGATAAAAGATGCTGTGGCTCTTGCAGAGCTTTGTGAGTACCAGTTTTAATGCTTTTACGTAGTGCTGCTCTGTGGTTCATCTGAAGCACATCTTTTATCCTGAAGGTATGCAGCAGTAGGCAGGAGAGCTTAAAGACAAAGACCCAAGGCTAACAGTGATTTCACGTCTTTGATGAGGGATTCCTTTTTGAAGGATAAGCAGCTTACGCTAAAATTTCTGCGGTGAATCCTCTCCAGCGCAGCTCTCCAAAGATCGTAATAAACCATGATTCTCCCGTGGACTCGTGTGTGCACCTGCATGTACCCGTGGGTCAGATTGCCATACGGAGGCACTCAGCACGTCTCCAACATCTCCCCAGTCTCTACGCACTCACTGCACCAGTGGTTGCTCTCATTAGACGTAACTTAACAAACACAACAGAAATGTCCTTGCTATGTTGTCTTTTTTTTTTTTTCCATGCCACAATTCTAGTCATTTCCATTAGGACTGCTCTGTCCTACGCTTTATTCTTCCTGTTCTTTTGTGGACTTGTAAGGTAGAAAACGTGAAGGCCGTTCATAATTCAGAGCTGCAGAAAAGACAACATCCTAAGGGCTGCAGTGTCTAGACAGATAACAAACAAAGTTTGGGCAGACCATTCTTCTCCTCCCATGGCTGTGTTTAAGGATCCAAACATTTTCAGCTCCTGATTTTTCACCGAAATCCCTTTGACCCACCCTAGTTTTGTACATCTCTAGCTCTACTTCCATAAGCTAACTGTTCCCATCTCGGGAGTGGGACAAGTCTCAGCGTTATGCCAGGACAGTATTGGAAAAATATGGAATGCAAAACTTCAAGGAAAGAAACGTGGTCAGTCTGACAGGCACCAGGGCTGAACCGTCCCCACAGCCTCGGGTGCTTCGTTCTGCCACAGGCCCACCATTATCAGACCCTGCCTAGATAGGAAGTTCAGCCAATTATACCTGCACCTTGGAATTACACTAGGTATACCTAAAAAGCAATATAACCCTCATTTGTGGGCATTCAGAACCTGATACAATGGCAGGTTTTGCTTTTTTAGTTATCTTAAGGTGCTTTTCAAAAAACCTAAGCTAAACTGAAAAGACATTTTCGCTCCAGACTGAGAAAGTTTACAGAGAAGGTTATGCTTCTACAACTGTATCAGCTGCAATTTACGTGTTAAGGCTGTACCAAAAATATTTTCTGAACAAAAAAAGGTTTTAGTGCAGTACATAAATGGTTGAAATACAGTAGCTATTACAGAAACGGAAGGAAGACTACAAATGCCTACATAAATTGATAGATCCATTTCTCTGAGACACACAAGCTGGTGAAATAAACCATGTATTACAAAAAAGGGAGAGCGTATGAGCACCTGGATAGATCCCTCCATACGTAAGAAATGTATATGAACTTGTCTCTCCCATTTCCCAAAGCACAAATAATGATTTACTGTTGAGTTTCAAAAGACAGATCCTCACAAATATGAACTGTCAGGAAAGGCTCTGCTGTTAATTCATCAGCTGCATTTTTGTTTGCACCCAACAGCAAGGCAACGCTTCAGAAGCGCTGAGCTACTCCTTCCGAATAACAGAGCTGGACGGCACACGGGAAACACGCGGGGTAAGGAGCAGGTTCTGTCCGATCCTTTCAACCCACATAATAATCATCATTATGTTGAGCTGAGAAATAAGGATGTTCACCTCTGATGTGCTCCTACCATACGTAAAGTTTCTAAGGTTAACGCTCTGTTCCTCAGGTGATTTTCCCTCTTACTGGTCTTTATTTTGCTGAATGACATTAGCTACACGAAGAGAAAAGCGCAGTAATTAGCATGTTGCGCAGGACTTTCTCTAGAAGTAGGCAGTGACTGCAGAAGCACTGGCACACCTCCAGCATGCACGCTGTTAATTCCTGTCTGATCAACTACAAATTCACCTGTGAGCCACCGCGTTCGGAAATTGTCAACATTCCTCACTCACCGGCTTGATAGGCAAACGTTACCAGGCAGTTTAATAATTAAGATGAACTATCTTGCACTGCTTCTTCTTTTTATTATAGCGCTGCTTAGAAACTTGAACTGAGATCAGGGACCTACTTATGGTCCCATTTTCAAATCAAAAGCAACCATTCTTGTGGGTAATAGAGCTTAGTTACACATAATTTACAGTGCATATTACAAGCCTTAATGGGACTGCACACAGTGGCAGGGCCAGCCTTCTGCCAGCAGCCAAGGGCCAGACCTGCGCTCTGCCCCGGTCGGGAGCCAGCAGCCAGGGCAGCGCAAGGGGATAGGCTCGAAGGCACAATTCCTCCTGCCTTTTATCTAACACAGGATGGAGAGGCTCAGCTTCAACCTCCCCAGGGGCTAGAGCTGGGTTTTGGCACCGCGCTGGAGGTCTCTCCATGGAGAGCAACCCACCTCCACCCCTGCAGCAGCAGCTTCGCCTACGCCACCAGCTCCTCCACTCCCAAACTTCCATAGAGGCGATAGCTGCTGCAGCAAGGTGTTCTCAGCATCTCCCAGCAGTGCTCCCATCGGGGACGGGAGCACGGGAAGGAGGGCAAGCACTGTTTGTGTGAGAACACAAAAGTCTGCTCCAAAGCTGGACCTGAATCACATGACTGTGAAAATGTGACTTACCTTGGTCTGGGCTCTAGAGCAGGACCAGGCAAATTAAGTTTTGCCTCTAAACTCTCTCATATTGCCAGATACAGTTCTGTTTAATCGCAGTCAGGTCCTCTAAGTGTTGGCAAGAAGGAAGCTGGTTCTCGTTTCATCCAAGCTCGTTTGCCCTGCAAAAATGCAGGGAGTACTGCAAATAAACAAGGCAGATGCATCCTGGTTTGCTGAAACTCAGAAACGTGAAAGCCTTTTTTTCTGTCTGTTGAAAAAGAATATGAAAACTAGAAACTGTTCTATTTGAATAGGTTTTCTGTTTTGTTTTAAATGCTGTTTTCTCTCTACCCACGAACGCCCGCTGTTCTACCTACAGGATATTGCTATGTCTAAATAATATTTATCTAAAAATTGTCTGCATTTCTTGGTGGAACAGAGTTACGTAGAATAGGCAGTGATAAAGAGGATTTGGCTTGTCCTGGCAGATCTATCAGCAATCGCTTACAGACCTGCTGGCATCACCTGCTCGTCATGCACCCGATGAGCCCACGCAGCGCTCAGGGCAGGCGCAGCCCACGGTGCAGGTTCCGCTCCGCATTTGCCCGTTCTACCTGCGCTCACATGGGCCAGGGGAAGGGAGCTGACCTGGGCTGAAGGAGAGCAGGAAAAGTTTAAGTTCTTCACTGCCTCAGAAAAAGAGTGCTGCTATCTGGGGGGAGACAACTACACAGAGTCCCTTTTTTTTTTTTTTTTTTTTTTTTTTTTTTTTTT
>Ga0065711_1031711_pt1 | contig 28944 bp, 13 predicted proteins | sample Hoacrofraction12_FD_59098 | JGI IMG/M metagenome (GOLD analysis project Ga0065711, IMG submission 59098) | Hoatzin crop microbial communities from Cojedes, Venezuela - Epithelial fraction 12 v2 (version 2) | ecosystem: Host-associated > Birds > Digestive system > Esophagus > Crop | place... | reverse complement strand
GAAAAGAGCTTGGCCCCATCCTCCTGACACCCACCCTTCAGATATTTGTAGGCATTTATAAGGTCCCCTCGCAGCCTTCTCTTCTTCAGGCTGAACAAGCCCAGTTCCCTCAACCTCTCCTCGTAGGGGGGATGCTCCAGTCCCCTCACCATCCTTGTAGCCCTCCGCTGGACTCTCTCCAGTAGCTCTAGTAGATTTAATTGGCTGCCAATAGCTTCAGGAACTGTCCTGAGCAGAAGTCCCTTCTGGCCTGTAACTCTGCATGAGAATGATGGGGCCAGGTCCTCAGTGGTGACCAAAAAGGGCATGTTTAGTGGTCTTCTGATTGCCAGCCTGCTCAGGGCTTTGCTGGAGAAAGCTGGCACAGCCTCACAGCCTGTCTCAGGAGCAGCTGCTGGGTGCTGCGAACTCCTGATGGGGTCCCACATGCTGCCGTTAGCTGGGGGTCTCGCACCGTGGAAGCTTAAATGGGAACACTCCAAAGCCTGCAATGCTTCTTCGAGGCTGGATAAATCAAGTCTGAAGTCTGTTTTAGGTTGGTGGAGCAGTGTAAAGTGACCATGCTGTGGGCCAGGATCAAGAACAGTGTTTCATTCCTGTCTGGGAGATACCTAGATAACCTGCCCTACCCGAGTGCACAAAAATAGTGTTTCCTTATCCAACAAGAATTACTTTCCTCTGAAAATTTCTATGCCAGGAAAGTACATTCATGGATGGTAGGTAATCTTTTATAGTATAATAAAAAAATTTATGTAAGAATAAATAAACAAAACAAAAAAGAAAAGAAAAGAAAAAAAGGGGCAAAAGAAACTCCAAGTTTCCCATCTCTTACTCACCACAGCTAAAAATCAACCTGTGTAAAAGTTTTCATCTGAATTATTCCAACTTATATGCTGGGATATTTCAAGACCCCTGCCCATTTTCACAGAGCTGAGACGCTTCTGTATTTTGTTCAGTTTGGGCAAAAAGGTGAGGGATAGTAGTTTTTGCAGGTATGTGCAGATCCGGTCCCATTATTGGTGATTAATTGCCAGAAGATTAGAAACTCCTTGCCAGACAACTTAGCTACTCTAGCCCTTGATCTCTGTCGTCTTTGGTTGTCACTTTGTCTTTAACCTCTACAAGGACAAGCTCCAGGAGACTGATTTACGCTCTTAAAAAGATTTATTCTCTTTTGAGCTGTCACACAGACTTTACCTGATTTGTTACTTACTCTTCTAAATGAGCCCAGGCGTGGCTCTCTGAGGTAAACATGAATGGCATGCTCATAGAAACAAGGGTCAAAGACTTGTTACCAGAAATCCCCCAGTCATATAAAATTAAAGGAGGCAGAAAAAGTAAAAACCCTGCATAGCTTCAGAATGGATTGTAGGAGCAAGCACAGAGCCAGCCTGCAAGGAGAGAAAGGGTGCTGGTGTTTCATACAAGAGAAAGATGCCTGACAAATCCCTCATCACACTGGATGCTACGTTGGTGTCCAGTGTGCTTCAAACCCCTTTTCTACCACACCCTGAGATTGCTTTGCAGATGTTTATGGAGTGAACGATCAGCTGCTGATGGAAGGGCAGGGCTTGCTAGCAGCGTTGCCCTGTGGCTCCTTCAAGCTGGTCCCCAGGAAAAGAGGGAAACTCTGAAGCAAGATGCTGACTGCAGCTGGGCAGCAGAGCCATTAAAAATAAGGTCTCCCAGCAGAGACTGCCAGTGAGCTTGGGCAGAACAACTCCAGGTCATCCGATGTGGCCCACACTGGGCCAAAGTCTGGGCTCAGTTCTGAGTTGCATGGGCAGTGAGACCACAGCCTCTGATCTATGTGCTGAGAAAGGGTTGTTTTCTTCTGAGAAGAAACACGGATTTGCCTACAATCTCTGTAATCTCAGTAGAAGAAATTCTGCTTCCTTTCCACTTGAACTCCAGCAAGAGTAAGATCTAACACACATGTGCTTCCCTGTTACGACTTGCAAATGCAGAGCAAGTTGAGTTTGTACCCTGCTACTCAGCCAACATTGCATGGGAGCGCTGGGCCCTGGGACTAGCATAGGAAAGGTGGCGGGAGAACTTTATCAGGAATTGATCGAAGTATAAAGTTCTTTATAGCGTAGTGTAGGTTGAGAAAGAATTCAGGAACTTTAATGATGGTTCTTTTAAGAGTTAGGAAGACCTGGATATGGAAGAGACCTTGAAAACACATGCAACCCATTATAAGGATATATGGAACCTCATTTTTCATCTCTCAGAGTGGGATTAATGGGTAGAGTGGCAGTGAAAAACAGAAACTGTCGTTAGAGGAAATATAGGCGTATTACCTTGCTGCCATGGTTCCATTTCACAGACATTTAGGTATCCATTGACCTGCACAGGAAAGCAAAATCACTTATGTCTGGCCCTGAATGAGACTGATCTTACAGCAGGACTCCACTAGTAAAATATGAAACAGACATCTCATGTTTGCTCCCTTGGCTATTCCTGCCTGAACGACGTGGTTCCCAGGAGCTATGGAGGGCTTTTCTGAGAACCTGAAATATCCATCTTGAGGGATGAATGTTTAAAATCTTCTTCTGACCCCTCTAGGAAACCCAGCTCATAGGTACTTAAAAGCTGGATGAGGATAAATAATTATAACACAAAGCTGAACTGCTAAGTAGGCTTGACTTTTCATTTTTATAGTGAGAGTGAGATCTTCAAACGTATTTCTTTACACGTTCACAGCCAATTTCCATTACATTAACCAGAATCACTTGGGCAGTGTCTGTAGATTTTGATCTGTTACACTCTAAATGCATTTTTTTTGAATTCTGACTAAAACCCCTTGAAATACAAAATCGATTTAAGGAAATCCTACATGTTGGAAGAGCAGTAATAATAGGTGCTGAGGTTCAGTGTCTTTAAGCTGTCTTTGCTTTTGCTGCTGCATTTATCACAGTCATCTTGTGAAATTCTGCAGTATTGTCACCAACTTCTCAGAACCAAAACTGTCATTTAAAATCTCTTCAAATGCAATGAAATGACATAGTGGTCTCTCGCGCTAGAGAGTCAGGTTTTTGCAAAAGATCCCTGTAGTGCTACTGGTCAAAACATAGTTCTGGTAATTAGCAGCGTGGTTTGAAATGTTACCAGAGGTGAGTTGCTCCACCGCACTAACCTGCTCTTGAGTAGGAATGATTTCGATACTATTTTTCAGATATTGAACTAACGGTCAATAAACAGCAAATTAAGCATCGTAGTGTGAAGCTAAGAGAGAGAACCAAACTTCTGGAAAATAACATCATTCTGACAAGTTTTTCAAGGCATTTTTGGATACATAAATTCCCTTGTCTCGAAAAATGAGTGTAAGCAGTATATGCATATATCACCGGTTCTAACATTTTAAGTTTGCAGTAATAAAATAATTTTTAGGAAGAGAGGCAAAGGTAAGGAAGTGGAAAAGTCCTTCTTTTCCTTAAATTAACCCCTGCATTGACATACTTTGGCAATATCTGCTACGTGGCAGAGCATGAAGGCTACACAGATACTTTCAGTACATTTACGTCTGTCATCCATGCAAACTGGCTTGCGTATGAAAGAGGTGTAAATCAGAAACATTGCAAGAGAATACCTAATGAAAAGTGTCCTGGACTGTACAGACTGCAGATACTTCTGGATTTAAAATTCCCCAAGTATTTTTGTCAAAGCCTTTGGCACAATTCTGTCTAGCTTCGCCGTGTGGGGAGTGAATCAAAGGTGCAGCCTTGTTAGCCTCTCTTGAATTTCATCCCTCCTGGGGATTAGTTTCCTAGAGATGTCCTGAAAGTTTTCCTCTAATACAAACACAATATCACAGGAGCAGTTCACATGAAATGAGTTTAAATTCACAGTTTATACAGTTGCATTTTAAAGAGGCAATTTATTCAAGTGCAAAGTACAGTACCCTAGGTTAAGCATTTTTCCCTTGTTATCATTACCAAATGCATATTACACTAAACAAATTATCATGCTAGACAGAAAGGGTATTTGTATCGCATTAAGAGTCAAAATAAAGAAATCACTTTCCAACATTGGTGATGTCTCCATCCTTCTCCCAACACACCCCAGAAAACGCTGTTGATTGTACTGGACAGAACAGCCATTGACATTGTTATTCATCGGTGGGGAAAGCAAACGTATGTAATACATGTTGAAAAATGCATGGCAGATGAGGACAAAAAAATTCTTGGAGAATAATGCTATGTACTTTCATATTGAGATTTCTGCCCTGGAGAGATATTGTAATGGTACTATAAAAAATGCATGAAGGGCTATGAGGAACGCACTCCTGTTTTCTAAAATAACAACACGCCAAGGAACTGTATAGACTATGTCATGTATTACAATTCACAGGCTGCACAGTGGGTTTCTGAAGTTAAGGTAGCAATACATTCTCCTGGGTGTTCCCTTGGGATTTTTTTAATGACTAGCCAATTTATGTTTTCCACATGGCTAACTGATAATGACGGAGTTTTGCACAATCTACTACACTCTTAGGATTTTGTTGTAATGAAGTGTTAAAGAACCTCTTTCAGGTGCATCAGGAGATAACTGGAGCTGAGAGGGCTGATCCTAGCAGACTGTGAGTGCCTCTAATGCTGCTGACGCCCTTCAGCTCCTGCTGAACTAGGTAGTGTTGAAGGGGGTCCACATGCCAGATGTCACGTTTTTTCAAATCACTAGGGAGATGTGGCCCAGTTGCGATCATCATTGCTCCCCTTGATCATGCCGATAGTCACATTGACTTCGTGATACTACTTCATGAATAATTACTTGCCAGGATAAATGAAGTTTTTACAGGCTGTTAGGAAACTGTCCTTGAAAAAGTTTTTCTTGGGAAAAAGCTTTGATTATTGCACAAGCTGTCTGTACGACTCAGGCAGAAGGTATTTTGAACCTGAAAAGAAGATGGTAAATCATTATTAATAAAGCCTCTTGATAATTTAACAATAAAATAAACATAATAGGATATCACATGACGTACAGTGTGCTGCCACTATTGGTGTTGCAAAACTCTATAAAATCAATGTAAGTATGAGAAAAGAAACCAGACAGTTTTTTGAAACTGCAGAATGAAACTTCAGGTCATTTGAAATGGAAATCTAGACAACGTCGGTGTTATTTCTGTAACTTACTTCAGTATTTTTCATTCAAAATATTACTGTTTCAAATAAATCCAAAGCTCTGAGATCAGACAAGCTATGTTCTCAAACTGGTCAATGAGACTGTGATAACATCAGATGGTGACTCTTTCACTAGAGATGCTGTAAAAATGATTCATACTGTGATGTGATGAGAGGGCTTATCAAGAGCCATTGGGCCACCTGCAGTGGGCCATGGGATGAACAGGCTCTGGGAGGCAGTGGTTTGAAACACAGCATCAGAAGGACAGCTATGGCCTTTCTCATGTCTCTGAGATCTTCTCCACCACCAGCACGGGGTCCTAGGTCAAACGGAGGGGGAACCACATGGACCCTGTTGCAGTCTGTCTCTCCACAGTGATCAGGGAGGGAACTGAGTAGTATCTCTGTCTTACTGAAGAATAGTTTTATGAATTTATTCTTCCTCCTGAAGCAGATGAGAGGCCTGTTGTTGACATTAATGAACAGAAATGCTTTGGTAAATGGCCCTGATCAGCTTTTTTCTGTATTTTCCCTTTTCCATGCCCCTGAGATGCTAGAGCGTCTCTCACCAATGACCAAGGTTTTGTCTTCTCAAGGAAGTGTAATTACCTAGTTCTTCATGAGGTGACACTTAGGAGACTTCCTTGATTTGGCCCACATTTGGTGGTAAATGTGTCGAGAGTCAGGAATATCACCCATTTTATTTGGTGGAATACAAAACAGAAAAAAGCATTTAGGTCTGCGGTAATATTGACTGCATATATTTAGCAGACTGTATTTGTGATTTCAGTACTCAATCCTCTGTTACAGTTAAAGATCATCTGAGCTTTGCTAATGATTCTTTTCTGCTTAAAATGCTGTTGTAATTTTTCTTCTTACTGTGACCAGAATCGCTGATTTCAGTGAAGGCCACTGTATGAATTATCTTCCTTGACCCATCCTGTATTATGAATCAAATATTTCTAAAAATCCTGCATTTCTCCATATTTATCAACAAGTAGTAGAATGACTTAAGTTAACTCAAATATTTTCTGCAATATTTGCAGTTTCCCGCTTATGCTTATTTCCCCAATATTTCTTACTTAGTTTTACTTTCAGTAGTAGCTTGATTGTCAGTATTGTTTTCTCAGATATTAGCCTATTTTTCTAATACATTTAACAGCATTTTAACTCTTCCTTCTTGGAGATTTGTACCATGTTTGGATTCATTGATTTGATGATAGCCCATACATACCGAAGTTAAAGTCAGACCTCCAAAGTACAAGAAATTTATCATTTATTCTTGCCACTGCTGCTTAATATACGTTTGTTCTTCCATAATTGCCATTTATAATTACCTAGCACTCAAACTTATAGAAATTTTCAGTTTACGTAATAATTTCACAGTTCAAATATTTTTAAATACAGTAGGCAGCCTATCAGTCTAGTAAATTATAATGGATTCACTCTGTGAAACATTTTCAATCCTGGTCCACATGGATGGCCAGTGGACCATAAATCAAAAGAAAATCGCAGAGCAGTGAGTGAGGTGAGTGTGTGTGTGCAGGAGGGCAGTGCGTCTCTAGTGGATGCGGCAGGACTCCTTGTCATATAGAGTCGCCTTCAGTATATCAATTTGTGACCTGATAAGGGGAGCAAAAGTGGCCAAACAGGAACAGCAGCTAACCCCCTGTGACTCCCATTGCTACCTTCCTAACGTGTAAGCAAATATGGGTAGCGCCTCTCTAGCAATCTAGGTCTCAGGCTTACAGACCACCATGAAGTTTATTATTTCGTCAGTGAACTACCATAGGTTTAAAGTGCCTGTAAAGACTGGTACACAAGAGGCCGCAGGTCTGTGCTGGCTGGGGATAGCGAAGGGTTTCTTTAGTGGCAGTAATGAGCTAGTAGAAGGTGCAGCTGCAGAGGAAGCCAAGTGAGCAGATGCACGAACACATACTCTCAACTCTCTTGATCCTGGGCCAGCAGTGAGTGCATTGGTGCATCTCCAAAGGACATTGCAGCACTTTGCAGACCACACCAGCACCAGCCAAGGAGGTCAGCAAGGCTGATGAGGACCTAAGGACCAGCCAGACACAAGGGCATCCGGTTCTGGTCACAGAATTTGGCCACATTCATCTGCAAGCATCCAAGCAACAGCAATATGGAAATTAAGGCACCAGTCCTGTAACACCAAGAGCTTTGCCTACACTGGAGCAGTGCAGCAGATGTAACTGCAGTGCAGGGTGCTACCAGTTGCTATTCAGATTAGGTTATGTTTTCTTCAATCCAAGATATTTCTACTGTTGTGCTAGCTGCTACAGCAGCCAAGAGAAGATCACACAAGTAGCTGTATTATGGATCACCGATACTCCATCTGATAGACCTAGGCATGTTTTGTGGCTTTCCTGGTGACGCTTTTAGGAAGTAATTCCACAGAGCCTCACTATATCTTTCCCAGACATCACAGATGGCTATAGACTAACCCAAACTGTCGTTGTGACCTAGCCAGTCAAACAAGATGAATCTTGTGTCAGTCTTCATTGGCACATCATTTTTTCTGTGAGAACCTCAGAGAGAGGAAGGTACCAAGAGGTCAAATCACAAATTACAGAGCATCCTGCAAGCCTTAGAAGTCTGAGTGTATAAGGTATGATCAATTGCCTCATTTCTCTATTGTCTCTTGCTGTAACACAACAAGAACAAAAGGTGGACAATTTCCACGTTTTTTTGAATGATACACTTTGCTACGTACATTTCTAGTGTATGTGTTACATGATTTCGTCTGTCACTAAGAAGTCATGTAGGTGCAATTCTTGTGGTTAAATATGTAATAAATCTGCTGGTCTACACTAGTTTATAGGCCTGCTACTCCCTTCTCCAGAAACTTCCTTCAACACCTAAACTTTTGAACAGTTTCAAACTGGTGCCTTGTTTCCTTTCCTGAGCAAACACCTATATTTCTCTCTAAAGGTACAGTAGTCCTAGTGCCAGAAGATCAAGAAAGAGTCCTGAAAAACTGACAGATTCCTTATATGTAAGAGCGGAATAGTCTGCAGATCTACAGAAATGAAACTGGATATTTAGTAAGACAGGAGGGGGATAATCTCAAAGACGCCCAAAATTCACTTCTAGCCCTAAAAGGGTCTGGAACAGAGAATTTTACAGTCATGAGACCGATAGGCAGACTGAAGTTTCTAAGCACGTACTCCATAAAAAGTTATTTTTGTGGCTTTCAGCACATGATATACCCCATCATTCTGTATATTCATAAGTCATGCTTTGAATAAGAGTAAATAAAAACAAATGATCCTTTTTGTTTTTTGTGAATTAAGATTGTTAATATTACCTCTACACCAAACCCAAACATTTTAGGTTTCATTACACGGTGTTTAGCACAGCAGTTCAGGAAGATTTTCCTTCCTAAATGTACCTAACTTTCAGAACATATCAATAAAAATATACAATGCAAAGGCCAGGATTTTTGAGGATTGTCATACCTGAAACATTTACATAGCTTAATTTGTGAGCAGAAATCTCTTCAGTACAGTTGACATGCTTGCTTGCTTTTCTCAGAAACTGGATTAGGTTGACAACTGAATTTTTCCATAAAGGCCAAATTATTAAACATTTTTTTTTTTTTAAAGAAAGTATTTTATCCCAAATTAAAACAAAAAAACCAGAATAACCCCAAAACTTTCACCTAGCTTCTTCATACATAATTTTCTAACAAACGGTGACCTTGAAGCAAGAGTGATTATAGAAAAATAAGGGCAGAAATACTTCTCTTCCTTCATGTAAGAAAATAACATTTGTCATGTTTTTCCACATTGGAACCCATTTCAAGAAGCAATATTCAGTTGAAATTCAGACGTATCATTGGTGTGGAAAAAAACCATTTAACTGTGTCTAACAGAGATATTTTTCAGACTTACATCTTGGCAAAATCACCTTACTTTAATCCTCGTATAGCTTGCAACGTTGTGTTAAAGGGAATGTAGAAATCAAGCTGGTGTAGATGGTGAAAGATCAGTAATCCGCTTTGTCTGACCTTTGGGTCCCACGCTAACTATCTATTTGTCTCTGCCCATAGTAAATTTTCTATCAGTGCTTTGAATTAAATCTGTGATATTGATGTTTTGGGATTTTTTTCTGCTTGAGGAAGGATATGTTCTTAGGGATCTAATACGATTTTCTTTTGCCACTCGTTCTGGTATGTTCCTGGGTCGTTTGCAGTCTTTCCAGTTTGCCTGTAATTAGCCCCTGTTTGGCTGATCACTAGCATTTGTCTCATTGGAGTTGCACCCTTTTTCTTGTTTTCATCCTCCTAGCTTTTGGTGTACAGACAGGCAGGACATCAACCTTTTTTTCTTGTCACTTGTAACACATGAAATACTGTGCCAGATCAGATTAGTTATCCAGTGTCCTGTTTCCAGCAATGACCATTTTCAGACTTTTCAAAGGTTAGTGTAAGAATTTGCATCCACGCGTGATGGACACATGCAAAACAACTCTTTTAAAATTGAAATTTCTCCCTATACCCAGGGAGGGAATAATTGACTGATGTCCTGCACACTGAGAGTTAGTGTTCGCCAAGTTATTTTAAATCAGTGGAAGGTTAGTTATTAACCTGAGCCATCTTGACCCCAACTGAGACACAATCATGAAATATTTCAGTGTCTTACTCAATGTAGAATTTTCTTTAAGGATATGGACCAATGGGAGGAGGATTGGAGTGAGATGAGTCCCCCAGGTATCAATACACTTACATAAATATGTAAGCACATGATTTTATAGAAGGGCATGAGCAACAGCAATCCCCCACCCCACAAGATTCTTGTTTCCGTGAAAGCATATGCCTGGATAAACTCAGACAAACTTGTGCTCAGTCCTCCTTGGCTCCCTTCGGTGGCTGGGGATGTGGTCACCAAGCATCTGCTGTGCATGAGGGTTGGGTCAACCTTTTGCCCCACTAAGCAGTGAAGGAGAGCTTGGACATGCCCTTCTGGGGTCAGTTGACAATGTGGATGCCCCTGCTTGGATCGTGCAGGTGTCTAGCCCGAATTTGGGGGTCAAGTAGCACCTTGTAATCTGTTTCTTCATTTTTGTACTGCTGGCAATTGTTTTGTCCCCTGTCCTCCATCTCAAGGTCCTACTTCCAGGAGGCAAACTGTTTCTTAAACTCCTGGAGGCTGATGCATAAATCAGCTGTCCCCTAAATGAGAACTGGCAGACGACTCCTCCATAAACTAACCCAGTCTCTGGGAGCAAGTCTCCAGAAAAATATCCGCCCTTCCTCATAGATACCAGCTGCAAGTGTATTTATTCTCCTGGACAGAGATGCCTGGTTAATCTGTTCATCCATGCAGATAATAATGAAGTACTAAAAGAGACAGATAGTTAAAATAAACAAGGGTCCAGATCCTCCTAGGATGTAAACTGGGGTCGTTGCTTTGAGATTGAGGTGGTGACAAACTTCTATGCCAGCTGAGAGTCTGGTCTGTAAGGGTCCTGCAGCAATATGGATACAGCTTTGCAAACTTCCTGACCAAATAAAGGTTATTTGCTCCACAAGTTATGGGAGTATAGTCAGACAATTGCTTATATTTTTTAACAATATCTTTCTTCCCTGACTTCAGTGGATTTAATATAACAAAGCATGTCTTGGGCTGTGTAAAAAGGGGAGGTGGTAGTAGTATGTATCTTTTAAACCACCATCTTTTTTTATTATCCATTCCATCTTTTATTTATTACCCACTACTGCTTTTCTTTGTGGATGGGGATGAAGTTGCAACGTGTAGTCTGAGGGCCATGGAAAGAGACTTCATGGCTTTATGGTTCAAGGGAATCCAGAGCACAGATTATTTTTTCCTCTCTCCTTCCAGTTGTGGGCAGTGACATTGGAAGAAACAGACGCACCCAGTGTAATTAATACATAGCTTCATGGCTGATGTCACTGCCACAGTTTTGAGTTTTTCAGTAATGGGATGTTCTACACAGCACCAGGCTTGCTGGTGTCAGATGGGATTCACCCTTCTCAAAGCGGGAAGAAAGTCTTTGCTCACGAGATAGCAGCGCTCATTGACAGAGCTTTAATCTAGACTTGAAGCGTGAGGGGGATAACATCAGTCTTGCCTGTGAGAAGCTGTGGGATGATATGCCAAGGTTAGAGTAACGGGGTGCTAGCAAGGGCCCTCAGCCTGTTGCTCTAATATGTGTTGGCTATGCTGCAGCACACTTGAAGTCTTACAGAGATGAGCCAGGGGCTCCTGAGGTAATAGAAGCCAACAGAGAAACAGCAGTGAAATACCTCAAAGGAATTACGGAGTGTTCCTATAAGAAGATGACACAACTGACAGCCTAACTTAAGTACCTCTACACCAATACACACAGCATGGGCAAAACCAAGGAGGAGTTGGAAGCCACTGTGCTGCTAGAGTGCTATGGCCTAGTTGCCCTTACTGAAACTTGGTGGGACAAATCCCATGACTGGAGTGTGGCTGTCAGTGGCTACATGCTGTGCAGAGGGACAGGTGAGGAAGGAGTGGCAGAGGTGTTGCCCTCTACATCAAGAAATGGGGAGAGTGTGAAGAGCTGTCCCAGAAGAATAGCCATGAGCAGGTCGAAAGCTTATGGGTAAGAATCAGAGACTGAGGCAATAAAAGGAACCTTGCAGTTGGTGTCTACTACAGGTTGCCTGATCAAGGGGAGCCTACTGATGAGGCCTTCTTCCTCCAGCTCCAGGAGGCATTGTGCTTGCAAGCTCTTGTCCTACTGGGGGACTTCAACCACCCCAACATCTGCTGGAAAAGTAGCATGGTGAGCTGCAGAAAATCCAGGAGATTCTTAGAATGCACTGGGGATAACTTCTTAAGCCAGATAATAGAGGAATGCAATACTGGACCTGATGGCTACCAATGCAAGTGAGCTAATTGGTGATGTCAAGATTGGAGTCAACCTGGTCTGCAGTGATCACACACTGATGGAGTTCGCAGTCCTGACGTAATGGGTCAGGCAAAGAGAAAAGCCAGGACCCAAGCCCTTGATCCCCAGGTGTAAGAAATCAGGCAAAGAAAGCAAGAGACTGGCATGGCTTAGTTGAGACCTGCTGGTCAAACTAAAGGGCAAGAAGGAAATGCGCAGGCAGTGCAAGCAGGGACAGGTGTCCTGGCACGAATACAGGGACACTACCCATTTGTGTAGGGATGGAATCAGGAAGGCCAAGGAGCAAAAAGAGCTGAACTTGGAAAGGGATGCAAAGAATAATAAGAAATGCTTCTACAGGTACGTCAGCCGGAAAGAAGGCCAAAGAAATCATACCGCCCTGTGAGCAACATTGGCAAATGGGTAACAACGGATGAGGAGAAGGCTGAGGTACTCAACAACTTTTTTGCCTGTATCTTCACTGGAAACCTCTCTTCCTGCACCTCTCAAGTGGATGGACCGCAAGGCAGGGACTGGTGGAGCGAAGTCCCTCCCACTGTAATGGGAGATCAGGTTCACGACCACCCGGGGAACCTGAACACACTTAAGTCTATGGGACTTGACGAGATGCATCCCAGAGTTCTGAGGGAACTGGCTGATGTAGTTGCCAAGCCACTCTCAATGATATTTGAAAAGTCATGGCAGTCAGGTGAAGTCCCTGGTGACTGGAAAAAGGGAAACATTACATCCATTTTAAAAAGGGTACAAAGGACTACCCTGGGAACTACCAACCTGTCAGCCTCATCTCTGTGCCTGGGAAGGTCATGGAACAGATCTTCCTAGAAGCTATGCTAAGGCACATGGAGGCCAGGGAGGTGATTCGAGACAGCCAGCATGGCTTCACCAAGGGCAAGTCCTGCCTGACCAACCTAGTGGCCTTCTATGATGGTGTGACTGCATCAGTGGACAAGGGAAGAGCTCTGGATGTCGTCTATCTGGACTTCTCTAAGGCCTTGGGCATGGTCCCTCACAACATCCTTCTCTCTAAATTGGAGAGATATGGGTTTGATAGGTAGACTGTTCGGCAGATGAGGAATTAGTTGGATGGTTGCATCCAGAAGGCAGTGGTCAATGGCTCAATGTCCAAATGGAGATTGGTGACAAGTGGTGTCTCTTAGGGGTCCATATTGGGACCAGTACTGTTTAATATCTTCATGAATGTCACAGTGAGATCGAGTGCACCCTCAGCAAGTTTTCAGATGACACCAAGATGAGTGGTGTCGTTGACATGCCTGAGGGATGGGACACCATCCAGAGGGACCTGGACAAGCTGGAGATCTGGGCCTGTGTGAACCTCATGAGGTTCAACAAGGCCAAGTGAAAGGTCCTGCACATGGGTCGGGGCAACCCCTGGTATCAGTACAGACTAGGGGATGCAGGGATCGAAAGCAGCCATGCTGAGAAGTGCTTCAGCATACTAGTGGATGAAAAGCTGGACAAGGATTCACAGTGTGTGCTTGCAGCCCAGAAGACCAACCATATCCTGCGCTGCATCCCCAGCAGCGTGGGCAGCAGGCTGAGGGAGATGATTCTGTCCCTCCACTCCCCTCTGTTGAGACCCCACCTGGAGTCCTGCATCCAGCTCTGGAGCCCTCAGCACAGGAAAAACATGGACCTGTTGGAATAGGTCCAGAGGAGGGCCACAAAGATGATCTGAGGGCTGGAACACCTCTCCTATGAGGAAAGGCTGAGAGAGTTGGGTATATTCAGCCTGGAGAAGAGAGGGGTCCGGAGAGACCTTATTGCAGCCTTTCGGTACTTAAAGGGGGCTTACAAGAAAGATGGGGACAGACATTCTAGCAGGCCCTGTTGCGACAGGACAAGAGGTAATGATTTTCACCTAAAAGAGGGTAGATTTAGACTGGATATAAAGAAGAAATTTTTTGCAATGACTATGTTGAAACCCTGGCACAGGTTGCCCAGAGAGATGGAAGATGCCCCATCCCTGGAAACATTCAAGATCGGGTTGGATGGGGCTCTGAGCAACCTGATTCAGTTGACAATATCCCTGCTCATTGCAGGGGAGTTGGACTAGATGGCCTTTAAGGGTTCCTTCCAACCTAAACTATTCTATGATTCTACGATCTTTTATTATGCCTATAATGTTATCTGAATATTATCTTTTACGAAAGTGTCCACAAGCGTTTTGCTTGTTTGAAGTAGTTATTTTTGTTGAAATTTTTCATATTGTGCCCAGGAAATGTATTTTAAGTGGGTATTTTTTTTTTGCTAAGAACCTAGATTCCCATGAAATGTAACATGATTATTTTTTTTTTTTGAGTCGGTTAAAAGCCAGTGAAGAGACATTTCATTCTAATGACATGCCACAAGCTGCTTCATCATTCACATTTGTAATTTCAATGACAAAAGAATTTTCTGAATAATTTTATCCTTTTTCATGAAGAGTTCATCCTTTTTTTTTTCAATTCTGCTGGTTAAGTATGATTTCCTGAATTATATCTTTTAGATGCATAAGTTTCAACATAAAACTGAACCCCTCCTAAGTATTTTGAGTTCAGCTCTGCCTTTTGTTTCAGATTTTGCTTTCCTGTTATTATTGTTGTTACTGCTGTTATTATTATCTCTGAAAGTATGTGGGATGCTCAGCACTCAGGAGTGAAAGAAGGTTAAATATCTTACAGTCTGAAGATCAGATTTTCCTGGCTTTTTTTTAAATTGGCATTTTTTTATCCCTCTTGGGAGAATGTGTTTTCAAAGCCAATGTAATATTTTTGCTGGTGTTTTGCATGGTATTTCACAGGCAAACTTCAGCTCTCTGTGCTCATGTTCTGGGCCAGCTGGATGGTCCTCAGTGGCAAAGGGGAAGCCATGTATTTGCAGTGGGCACAGCCCTCAGCCTGAGATAATCACCAGCCTCTTGGGAGGGGGATATGAGCTTGTGCATGGCAGACACAGCCTTAGGTGGCTACGTGGCTGTGGGCTGAGGCTCAGTATGCGAAGCCCCACTTAGCTCTGTCTGCCAGTGGCTATATGAGTGTGAATGTACCCACAGTCAGTCTGTGGCTAGCCCGGGCATAATAAGCTCAATTCTGCTTAATTGAAACTATGCTTTTGCAATTGATTTTGGAAGGTGGAACCCCAAAGGCAAGTCAAGTTGAAAGGTCAGGTCTCTCTTGGCTTCAGGAGGCTCCTGGAGGGATGAGTGATGCATGAGTCTTCACTATGCAGGGCCCAAACCTCCATCACATCCTGCACTGCTGTTGGTGTGATGCTTGGGAGTATGAGAAGGAAAATGTGCTCCTCTGTTAATGAGATGTCCTGCCTCGAATTTTCCCTGCAATGTGACTATGATTCATTGAAAAAACAAATAGGGACCAGTCATCTAGACTATTTTTGCTTTCTCTGTTTGTCAAATTGTACCTGAGACTGTTGTATTCCCAGCAAGGCAATTGCCTGAAGTCCAAAAGCTTTACTTACAGAAAAAGCTTGATTTACAGAAGAAAAGCAATGTCCTAAAAGCACTGAAAAATACTCTGAGCTTTGGTTATTTTAAGACAACTACAAGTTAAGCAGACATCTAGGTTGCACTTGATTTCAACTGTTTTAACAGATTTCTACAATGAACACCTTGCTAAGAATAAAGTATTTATCCAGAATTAATGAAGTTATACACAGACAATGAGATCTGCAACATTAACTTTTTATCTTGTTCTCTGTAATGATTTTTCTTCCCTAATGGAAACACATGCTTACATAAGCAGATTTTTTTGACTGTTATTTTATAATTAAACTGTAAGTTCCACTTGTTGCAACTCCAGTCTGAGTAGGCATTAATATATCTGGAAAGAGTGGATGTATTCTTAAAGCTCTTTTAAATTTCTAACCTTGAATAATTTGTCTGTGATGCTTTTCTTAATTATAATCCATTCAGAATAAAAGAGGATGAATTTTTCCCCTCAAGCAAAGCCAGGCTAAATTCTAGCATATCTGCTCTATATATAGATTTCTTTTTCATTCTGCCAAAGTGAATGCTGCATGCTAAACTACTTCATCATTCATTAGTGTACAATTAGGCCCACATTCACTGGTATGTGCTGCCTGCTTTGAGTCATTCTGGTGATGCAAAGCAGCTGTAAACTCAATTTAACAGCCTGGTTAAACCAGCTTTACAGCTGTTTTGTGTGGCTGAAGAGGAGCGACATATATGGGGTGTACTAGAAAATCTGGCCTGTCAATAAAGAAAGAACTTGCATTTTTATTTTATCACTTTTCAAACTGCCTTTCATAAAGTAGCCTTTGCTAGATTTCATTTGGTAAAACTTGGTTCTCTACTTTGTTGCATAGCTTTATGGCATTTTCTAATTACAACAGAAGAAAAACACATCATAAAACTAGAACTTAAATAAGAAGTATATTAGAGAAATATATGGTAGTAGAGAGCATGAATTAGGAATTATTCTGATTATCTTCAGAAAGATTAATGGCAGAGGGATTACATGTGGCTGAGAGATTATATTATGGCACAGGAAAAGAAGTCACCAACCCCTACACCCCCCAGATTTTCCCAGTGTAGCAGCAAACTCCTTGCTTGAGAATTGCTGAGAGCCTCTGCTTCACCGTGGCAGCCTCTAAGCAGGTGTCAGCCCCTCTGGGTGGTGGGGACCCATGAAGGTAACAAGACAGTTGCGATACACCAGCAGGACTGCACCATCTCAGGCATGGCTCGTCCCACCTCTTTGGCCAGAAAGGGTCGTCTGCGCAGTTCATGGGAGGTAGGCTGCCTATCTGCCCAAGGCCTCTTTCCTCATCCTTCATGCACCATTATGGATGGTCGTCCTAGAATTGGGTGAAATAGGATTTCAGCAGCTGTCTCCAATCAGATGGGAAATCCTGCTGTGCTGGTCTTACAAAGAGCAGTGTGAGAAGCTTTAGAGCCCTCTTCCATGGTTTCAACATCAGGCAGGACTAGTGTAGGTAGGCTGACTTCACATAAACCCTGCCAATGCATGACACCATTTGAGAGACAATCACAATCAAACTTCCACTGAAACCAAATTATGTCCTTTCATGTTTTCCCTTTTGTTTTTGCTCCTTCTGTGCTTGCTCAGGTCTTTGCCACTGGGTTCCCTGCCCTTCTCACCATACCATGTACAGATCTTATCGTCCATCTAAGTCCTTTATTCATGCCTCCCTTATCTTAGCAGACAAACATGTCTAGGCAAAATATGAGTATACCTAAATCAAAAGCTGATTCAGAGTAAGAAGTTAAAAAAATTAAGAGTTTTTTTGAATAAAATTACTTAAAAATCAAAGGCAACTGGCAATATCAACGCATCTATCTCAGCTTGACCTTTGTAGAAGTATGCCTGGGCTTCTTCAATACCTTTTTGCAATGTGGTTCTGGATTTCCCTTTTCTCCTGTTCCTATTTCTGAGTTCAGCTGGAACTCCAAGGGTTCACCGGAGTAAGTCATTATCAATGGGAAGCTCTGGCGCACCAGGGGAGATGCAGATCAAACAAAAAGCTAGACTTTTTTGGGAGAATAAGGAAGAGTATTTTCTGGCTGCGAGTCCTATAAGGTACAATGCTGGCCTAACTTGATGCAGAAATTAATATCAATATGAAACTAAATATTTAATTTAGATTATCACAATGGGAAAATTCCATAAAAAATGATCTTTCCCTGGAGATGTATTGATTTACATAGCCTCTATTTTCCCAGCAGAAAATCTTTCTCTAGAAATTGTTTCCATCAGCCCTTTTCGTGCCTTTAGCAATGAGCAAGCAGCTTTAAAATACAGAGGTCTTTTATTTCTGATTAACATAATATAGTGAACCAAAATGTGAAAATATTCAGTGCTCTCTTTCTCTTGCTATCCGTTTGTGCCCAAGCTTACATAGCAATGGTGTGAACTGAGCTAAAATCTATGGAAATCCACACTCTACAGATGCATGCCAGTTCTGGTGGGAAGGACACTTCCAGCAGGTCATCTTGAGTGATGGGGTCCTGTAAAGGCAGATTAGACTGAAATTGGGCTCTTCTCTCTCTCTATGTGCAAACATACGGAGAGTAAGCCAGCCCCTGACTCCACAAGCGGTCTGCACGCACCAGCAGGCAAATGGCAGCAAGGGCAGCAGGCATTTAAGAAGAGTTTTGCTCCCAGCAGATCAGACCGGAGCTGACATCTGGTAAGAGATGGGGCACTGTTGGCTCGAGCACCCGCCGGCTGCCCATTGCCTGCGGCATCCTCAGCTTGTGTTTCCTGGCTGTGCTGCCATCCCGCCCAGCCAGGGACTGTGGCCGTCTAAGGGAGATGGAGGGGGAAAGGGAGCAGAAAGCCTTTTTTTTCTCTTTCCACAGTTAAAAACTAAAATGAATGGTTTTGTGCTTACCACTCTCTCCAGTATGAAAAGCACTCATAGGGCTGGAGGGCCAAGTGAAGTGTCCTGTAGAGCAGTCTCCTGGAAAGTGCATCCTCACTGTAACCAACTGTACCAGGGCTGCCAGGGAGGTCATTTGGCAATGCCTCACACTTTATTTCCTCAGCTGCCTTTTGAGATTCACCAGCTGCAGTAATATTTCCATGTAATTCTTCTTCAGGCCAATAAAAATCATAACCATTTTCATTTTCAGTAATAACATTGCCATCAGCTTTTCTTCCAGTGCCTTTTAACCTTTCTGAACCCTTTTCTTTTGGTAGCAAATGCTCAATTATCTCTCCCTGTACTTCTACCAAATACATAACTACTTCTACCATTTTCTCTATCCTATATTTTCTGCAATTTCCTTTTTATTCCATAAGGAACCATCAAAACCCACAGATCTAGGCATAAAACCCAGTGAAAAAAGAAAATCTTCTCTGGACCCATAAGTAGGTTTGTTTGACAGACATTTTTTTGGTCTAAAAAAAAGAAGTTCTCTGAATTCAGTTTGAAATAAAAACATCACACTTTTCACCCTGAAGAGCCACTTCACTGGTGGCTCTTCAGGGTGGTCAGTTCCTATCTTGCACTCTAAAGCAAAGGGTGCATTCCTGGTTTAAAATTTTGTAACGGATAAGAATCCAAACAATGCTTTTACACTATGTCACAAATATTTGCCTCTTACATCTAGCTATCTTGTCACAGACAAATCAGTCACTCAATGAGAAGCAGAGAGGAATTCTCCCTGAGGCCGCTCAAAGCTGAGACACATACATTTGTTCATCAGAAGGAAATAAGACCATCTTTCCCTTTTCATCTGAGTGCTCTGCAGAGCACTTCTTTGGATCTATTCCACTGCGAACAAGAGAAAAGCATCTAGCTACCTGGCTCTTTATGGAGAACCAGGCCTTTTATCTTCTCCATTGGACTTCAGTGTTTCTTCCGATCTAATTTGAAATGCTGGTGCAGAAAGACGTAACTGTATCTGTAATACAACTGAATAAACAGTCTCCCTAGGACAGACTGAAAGAAGGGAATTATACTTTCACCACTACGTTTAATGGTAGTACAGGTGTGATGCTCAAATTCATAAGAACCCCAGTGCTTAGCCACACCACTTTCTCCTCAGGAATGGAAAATGTGGTCAGCCCTGGCAACATCCTACTGTGGAAGTCATTAAATAAGCGCACAATTTCCAGTAATAATGTGAAACATAGCGGAATGTAGTTGCATACTTGCAGGTATCTTATTGTCTGTCCATCCTTATTAGGATGCTATGAGGGGCAGCATAGCTCTATGAGCTTGACATCGCTATTCAGGCATTTGCAGAATGTGCTTTCTGACATCCACAAACCAGTGCTTCTTTTCTAGGCTTCTTTAAGAAGACAACTTCTTCCAGGAAGAATTTTTCACAGAGGTGTCCCATCCCACTCTTTCCTTCCCCTCCCTAACTCCAGTTACTTTCTCCCACATAGTGGCATGCATGGCAGGCAGCACTGCTCACCCAGTATTTTGCTCCAAAAGCTTACTGAGTGGTTTAAGACCCAGTCACGTGGCTGGAGAGAGGGACTGTCTTACCTCAGTGATGCTGACAGGCACACTGGTGTGTTCGTACAGAAGCACTGCAAACCACTTCGTTTCCTCCAGGCAAGTATTCAACAGGGGTGATGACAAGCCCAGGAAAAATGTTTCTATGACAGGAAGGCAAACATTACATGCTTCTCAGGCAGCTCCTTCTGCCTCCCCCCTTGGCACATGCCATGGCTCTGTCGCAGCCTGTTAAAACACGACAGCTCTTAAGAGTTTTTGCCCTTCTTTTCGCTGCAAATTGCAGCCATTTCATAGGCTGATGTGTACCTGTCATCTTTCTAAAAGCCAGAAATAATCAAGGGCTTGTCTCTACCACTCTGTAGCAGACGCAGAGACTTGTGCTGTCTGTATCTGCAGCTCTGGTAGCAGTTATGTCACTTCCTGAGGGATAGGGAGGGGAAACCCCCTGCAGATGGAAGGATGATATGTGGAGTTGTTTAAGGTTTGGCTGTCAAAGGTGTTTTGGAATATTCAAAAAACTGTACAAGTTAATCTAACAGACGGAAGTTTTTTTAGTACTGATCTGTCTCTGATCTGCTTTATCTTTCTCTTTAAATCTCAGAGAGGGATAAGATTTCCACAAGTTGTGATGGCCAGCAATGAGATGTTCAGAAGAGGCCTGCTGTCTTTCTTACCAAATTATAAAAGTTAATTGCATGGAGTTTTAGAGAGTCCCAAAACTCTGGATGTCACAACTGGAAGTACCAAGGACTGAACATAATGGGTTGAACGGATCCACAGAAAATCACATTGTGGTCAACAAGTGAGTGGTTGGTGACATTGGGATCATGGTTCCTTCCAACACAGCATGCCGTGTTCTGGAGAAGGATGAAAGGCACCAATTCATTTCTAGGGGGTTCACATCTGTTTCTTTTGTTGCATTCCAGAATTTTCCACAGCCATAGACAACATCACATTTTCTCCAAGCTAATTTCATGAGCTAAAAAAAAGGGTAACTGAAGGTTTCCAGTAAAGAATTCTTAATTGATACATAGCATTAAATTTCCACCTTAAAGTTTATCTTGGTTTCTTTCTTTTTAATCTAATTCTCCTTTGTATTATTAAGAAAAGTGGTGTTAGATGATTTTGGCATTTGCACCCTTTTAATGTCTCATTTGGCATCATTCTCTCCCACAGCAATAACCTAGCCAATCTCTCTATATGTTAATTGACTACTAGCCCCCTAGCCACATTTGTCATTCTACTCTAATTTCCTTTTTAATTATCCTTATCTTACAATATTAAGAAGCACAGATATGTTTGCAGATTTCTGTGTGGAATTGCAATAAACAGACTCTGCATTTAGCTCCCAGATAACATCTGTAGCTTGACACAAAGTCCTTGTCTGTTTACCATCGCCAGTCATACACTTACACCTTCCTTGGAACCTGGCCTGAGGCCTGCTGATGTCAGTAGAAATCTTTCTGATTATCCTGTTGATGACCTGTGGTATTCAGGAATTAGCGGCAGGGCATGTTAAAGCCCCTTAGCTATTAAAAGTTACCTCATACAACTTTACGTGCCCAGAGCTTTGCCCTGTGTAGGGCTGCCATTTCTCAGGGTAAGACAGCCCTTCCTCAACGGAGGTTTGCAGATGCCCTGAAGTCCTGAGTAGATTAAACCTTTACTGCCTGGCTCCCCACCCGCATATGCTGCTAAAGGTCTCCCAGCATTGTTGCCACCCAGAGCTCTTCCTCTTCTCGAGGAGCAGATTTTAATTCTTGTTACCCTCCTCCAGCTCACCGGATTAATTAGTCTGCATTTTTTCTTGGTGAAATCTAATGTGGGGTTTTTTATTATTTTCTGCTGTTGTTTCCAATATTGCTTGGGGAGTGCTTTTCTTCGCACTCACAGGAATCCAGGCAATTAAGAATAGTATTTGTAACCCCTCTTAATGAATTTTACCAACATGCATGCTGTAGGGGAGTAATGAAAGGAAAACATATGACATATACCCCTAACTTTCATCTAGACACAGCTAAAGAGAAGACTGTGTCATAACCAACATTTAAGACTGAAAAATATCTTTAATGATCTGGAAAGTTGCCAGGACAAAACGAATGAACTAAATAACATTTTTGTAGAAGAGGGTTATATTATCTATTATTGTAATGAAGGGAGATAAAATTCAGGTAAAAGGAAAAGAACAAAATTATTACTAAAGATAATTAAATGAAATACTAAAAGTTTCTTCATTACACTTCAGATTTTGGAATCATTGATATTATTAAAATATACAACATTTGGTGGAGTCCATAAAAAAGGCAGTCTTCAGTGTAATTTTTTTTTCTCTACAGGCCACAGAGTTTTCTACAGGCAAACTTAATAGATTCGGGTTGTGCAGGAACAGTAACTACAGTGGCCATCAGTAAGGTCCTTACATGGACAGTGTGTCAGTCTGATCGTCCTTCTGTGATCTGGACAACACAGAAATGTTAGGAGGGGCTCCAGGGCCAGCGGGTAAAGATTTCTGTCATTCCTGTAAAAGTGAAGAGAGTACACATCGTTACACACAATCTGCCTACTGTCTCAGTAATTTCTCATTTGTTAGTAGATAAATTTACATATATGGGTGAGGTGACATTAGTTCTTACGATAGGTATCTATGGGTACAGAATTGCTGTGTGACCTGATAATGTCACTTCGTCTCATGCAAAACATTTTGCAGAGCAAGGTCTTCCATTATCTTTTTGTTTCATATGTATTGATTATCTTCCTACAAGTACAGCTGAAGGACAGATAAAAGGACAGAAGGGGAAAATAATTTCCTTGATTTCGCAACTGTTAGATGGAGTAATAACACGCGGAGCCAGGTTGTGAAAGTCGTGCTTAGCTGTTAAAGTCTTACCTAAAGCCCTCGATGTCAGTGGGAATTGTTTCATTGATGTAGCTGAAGCCTGTATCAGAGGAAGGGAGTGAGTGCATGGCTCACACCACTATTACACGAGAGTCTAATTTTGTCCCCAGGTTCTGTATATGAAACAAAGCAAGAAATCTACCCTTCAGCCATGGAAGTTCGCAACTGAGCTAGGTGCACAACCTACACACAATAAAAGTTTCAGTTGTGCCAGAGCAAGTGACGTTGTGTTCACACTTGGTATAAGAAAAAGTGGACTGGGGAAGGTAGTTAAAGCACATACCCACAGGAAAGCTGCCTAAGGACTTACACAGTTTCTGACACGGGGGGAATACAAAGTGTCAAAGCTTACTTGTTTAATGAACCCACATAAAATCCCTAAATAATTTCAGCGACAATTATTTTGTACATTTTGAGCCAGAATTTCAAATAATAGTCCCCAATCTAACACCTGCAGTCACAATCACTTGTATATGCAGGTATCTGATTACATCAGTAAATCAAATAGTTAGATGTTAAGTAACTTCAGCTGTGCCAGAAAAACTGCAAATGCAAAACTGCAGTCCCTACTCAGGACATGCTGGCAGTTTAGCCCTGCATTTCTGCTAGGTGCCTCTAATATGGAAAAAAAAAATGCTTACTGCTATGAAAACTGGGAAATCCTTTCTTTGTAATGATAAAGTAGCATGAACTCAAAATTAAGGCACATGACATCTTTCAACTTTTTTGATAAATCTTTATCACACCTAATAGTTTTGAGTTGTGTTCAGAGTGAAAAGAAAGAAAGAGAGTGTGCAGGAACTGTAAGTAGAAGAAATCCTGAGTTTTTCAGGAACTTTGCATTACTTTTTGTAGTGATATTTTTACTACATGTCCTCAGCTGGTTTTCCACCTTAGTAAAACCTAAATTTTCACTGTCAAAGTTCAGCCTTTCTTGAACAAGTGCTATTAATTTATATGACATATTCTGGAGGATGTACTGAAATTTTAATTTATCACGGAAAGGAATTCTTCTTAAAATACCTTTTCTACCAGAAAGAGAAATGCTGTTTTTCTGTTTCCTGAATTCCAAAATGGATGCAGGCGTTTCCCTTATAATTAATGTTGTGCTTGAATTCATTTCAAAACATAAGATGAACTTCATTAAAAAAAATCTGTGAGTATCAAAGGTGAAAATGAGGTTTGAGGAAAAAGTATTTCATGGCAAAATTTTCACTTTAAAATGCAATTATCAGTAATTAAATTCATGAGTCTTTCATGGCAAATTGATAACTTGAGTTACACGAATTTGCATGATTCATGAGAAACTCCTCTGAAATCAGAGGTATTACAACAGTGCGAACTTCGTGTAGGGAGTTCAGAGTCAAGCTGATTGGGTATGAATGTTATGCAGAGGAATATTCCAGTTTCACCAGCCATTTCTGTCTGTACATAGGATATTTTCTTATGGCGTGCTAGGATTGAGGGCTTTATTTAATTCATTTTCCTTCACCTAAGCAAGATACTACAGAGTTACTGACATGTGCATGCCTTCTTAAAATGTCACAGCAAATATTTTTTCCCCATACATTGAAAAGATCTTGTCAATATACTCCAGGCTTTGTACTCTGATAAAGATCTGTAATTACAGTAACCTTTCAGCTTTTTAATGGCGATGCATTCTTTGTTTATTTTTCACACCTTTGGTCTACAACAGCTGCTATCAAACTGTGATCTGTGGACCATTAGGAAACATATGGCCCAATATGATTCATGTAGTCAGGAACAATTGCGGCTGGTGACATTTTGGCTGAAAGGACAAGGAACAAGTATTAGCACCAGCTCCTCCTATGTGCTGGAAAGCAACAATAATTCCAAGTGTTATGTGGTTCTGTGTTACTAGATTGTATAATGTCTCTTCCTCCATCTTCCCTACCAACATCGTTGTGCATCTGTAAAGCGTATGTGTAGTAGAATATTGCCAACCCATATGATGTGGGACTGTATAATTTGCATTAATGAAAGTTTGAATTAGAAATGAAAAGATTGTTTGTGCGATTACATTTTCTTAGCTGTAGCATGGACTGTTTTCCATTACATATATTTTAGCATAAGGCAAAATAAAAAGAAACAATGACTTTCAGGCATGTGCATTGTATTTAAATATTTGTGAAAACAACAATTTAAGGAGGAGCAGCAGGTGCAATGGTGGGTTATCTTATATAAGGCAGTTTGGCAGAGGCAGAAGTACAATAAGGCTTCATGAATATGCTCTTCAGTCCTTATGTTAGCAAGTGACCTTGAAAGTGAACTAAACATGCACAGTGCAATATTGTTTTAATGAGTCTACAGACAACCTGAACCAGTAACTCTGAAAGTCATATTCAGCCCCATCCATTTTTCTGGGCTGTTAAGCTTGAGACATAATGATGAACATTTGAATGTCCACATTACTAATTATATCACCAGTGACTATTTTGCCACGAAAATCCAGCTAGCTTAGATTTCCAACTGGTTTCCATGCCTTCTGTGTACTAATGTGTCAATAGTAGTCCCTCCATCCATGTTTCCCCTGATAACTTCTACAATTCTCTGAGTTATTTGGCCTTGCAAAAACACAGATTAAATAAATTATCATAAAGATAGTGACAGAGAAAATCCTATCAAATTTAGCACTCAGAGGAACAACCTAGTTCTGCTGCTTTGATTATTTTATTTGTGCCTCTCTTTAATGCACCAGAAAAAAGAATTTTTCACTGCCTGTGCCAGAATTCTGTGGAATCCAGAACAAACAGTGCAGAATTTAATTTCTGCTTGCCACAGAGAAGTCAGGGTGCTACCTCCACACAAGCTTTTTGACCGCACCAAACAAGTGTCTTGTTGTTATTAAGTAATGGTTGATAGCAATATACATGTTTTAATCAGAAATCTTAGTTGCCCTTTCAGCTACCCACCCCGTGTAAGCACTTGCTAAGCTTTCTCCACAGAGACTTCAGTGCAGGAAAAGAACAACTCACTAGTCATCAACACAGATTGGTAGGTGGGAGATCCAAGTGTGTGCTCGTCAAAAGCTCGGTGTTTAAGAAGAAAAGGAACCACTGGATCGACTTGGCTGATGTGTATTTTGCAGGTCCTAGAATTTCACCCGCTTACTTTTTTAATCAGTACAGCTGAACTGTGCAGAGCTAAAGTATGTTGCTTATGAAAGGAAAAAGAAAACAAAAAAAAAGGATGTGACAGTCCAGACAGGTGGTACTTGAGTGAAACTGGAGGCCGAAAGCTGGTACCATCTCAAATAGGCACCCTATTTCCTGGAAAGTGTTGCCTTCCAGGGACAGAGCAATGCCTAAAGCATTGCAGTGCTTAGCTTGGTATGACAAGATAGATTGAGATCATAGGCAGAAAGGCCACTGTGGAAGGAAAAGCAGACTCTCTGATAAGCTTCCCCTTGTAACACCTCCTTACATATAACATGCAATGTTGCTGAATAGCAGTTGTCATGTGTTTTGATTTCACAGGTAACCTGTCAGCCGTACACATGAAACAACAGTCTTTCCAAAGGAGGCTGAGATCTGTGAGACAAGGTGCTGGTCCTTGAGGGAAACAAATTTAGAGCCATCCCCAGAGATTTCTGATTCTCCAGATCTGCCAGACGGTTCTTAACACACTTAATGATGATGTATAGTTATCGCACCTTGCATCACATGCATATTATGAATGTTGAGCATCTTGTTGTAGGGTTCATCATGTACCTGGCCTTCTACAGCTCCACAACTATGCAAGGTTGCTTTAAGCACTTTTATTCACAGCTGCAGTTGTCCTTCTTGTGTGTTTGGAACAGAAAATTAGACCAGAGTGTATTAGAGCTGTGATTTTATTTTTTATCACTTTATATAAATGTTATCATGAGTGAGATAAGCAAATCTGATTTATCTGTACTTCAGTAATGATCATGTCTACTGGCAAAATCTACATTCTGACAAACCCACCAAGTTACTAAACATTTTTATATGCGCACATAAAAGCTTCTTAAAGTTTCTGTTCCACCTCTTCAGTGAAGTTTTTGATTGAGTAGTTAATACCTACCTATCTATAACAACATTATAGAAACACTAGAGTTGGATTTGACATTGTGAGCCATTTCCAAGGGTATACAGTACTTCTGATCCTGGTATAATGTCTGTGACTAACCAAATAGCATGTTTGGTGAAGTCTCGAAAAAAATCTATGTCAGTGCAGAATATTCATTACGGAATTTATCTTCCTTCCTACCTTCATTTGCTTCACACTCATATTTTTTTCTGTCGGCTTATGAGAGATTAGTTTTTTGCAAGTTCATAATACAAAGTACAGTCCTAATCTTTCAAAACCAACAGTGTTTTAAGTGTAACGGCTGCTTCTTATTCCAGGGCCTATTTGTTTATGGAAATGCCTTGCAACCTGCCTAGGCCTCCTCCTTTTTCTGAAAGGGTGTCATGCCTTGGACCTATCCAAATGCTAGAATTGAAAGTCACAACCGGCCCCTGCAATTCAGGACACAGCTGTTCAGGGCTGTCTCCTGCCTGAGGTGGCTGAACTTGTATCTCAGCACCATGACCACTTACCAAGACTCTAACTGTTGCAGTGCAAGTTTCTCTAAATCCCTCCTCTTGCAGCTCCTCCCGGCTGCATGGACGGGATTCATGACAATTCATGAGACCAGGGAGAAGCTGAGAAGGTCCCCGGCTCAGTGGTTAAGGCATACCGTCAGGATGCACAGCACCAGCTTCTACACTCTGCTCTTGTGGTGGGCTAGTTAGTTCCTTGGTTATTTACGCAATGTAGAGCAGGTTCAGTAGGAGAAAATCTTAGTTCAGAAAGCCTACAGAGTGGCATATGATCTCCTCTCATGGAGATGTGAGTTCAAGGAACATCAGTTCAATGTGGGATTTGAACATATGCACCCTATATTCAGATTAACGTGGGATTTGAACATACACACCCTATATTCAGGTTGAGCACTCTGAGCACACAGGGAGATGAGAAAGTATTATCCTATGTTATGTCCTACAGTAAAATGTAGGTACCTGCTAGACCTGACAAATGGAAACTTGGCCTGTGCTTTAGCTATTTTTCAGAGCTATGCTTAAACATGGTTGTGTACAATGAGAGGCAACCACTGTACCTGTGAGGAAGGCAGAGATGATGTCCAGGCAGTTCCTCTGCTCTTCCCAACAGCCCTTTACCTGAAGCCTTGCTCCTGGCTTGAATCAGAGCAGGATCTGACATAGAGGCAACATGAGCTGGGGAGCAATAGGGGCCCAAGCTCACACCTGAGGACCCAGGTAGTACCCCAGCACAGAAACCATGTGTACCTCCACCCAGCTGGGCAGAAACACCGGTATCTCCATCCTCTGTCACCCTTTTGAACTGAGCCAGACATGCTTGTGAGGTCTAAATAAAGTTTGCTTTTAAATGCATTCACATGAGAGTGGCTGGTATGTATTTTTGGGAAGAAGATATGAGTGTTATATGTTTAGGTCTTGACGTGATAACGTTAGGTTTAAATGTCTGTTGTCTTTGAAAGACAGATGAGATAAAAGGCATCTGGAAGAGACTGAAAAATTCTTGTGAAGGCAATACCATTTTACACTATTTAAATTACTGGACATTCATCCTGATTTCAGAGTTCTCTGCAAATGATTTGTTGATCCCAAAATCCACATAGTGCTTTTTAAATCCTCGTCCATGTTTCCTTAAAAAAATCACAGAATCACAGAATAGTAGGGGTTGGAAGGGACCTCTGTGGGTCATCTAGTCCAACCCTCCTGCTGAAGCAGGGTCACCTACAGTAGGCCGTAGACGACCTTGTCCAGGCGGGTCTTGAATATCTCCAGAGAAAGAGACTCCACAACCTCTCTGGGCAGCATGTTCCAGTACTCCGTCACCCTCAGAGGGAAGAAGTTCTTCCTCATGTTCAGATGGAACTTCCTGTGCCTCAGTTTGTGCCCATTGCCCCTTGTCCTGTCGCTGGGCACTACTGAAAAGAGCTTGGCCCCATCCTCCTGA
>Ga0065711_1031710_pt1 | contig 28945 bp, 20 predicted proteins | sample Hoacrofraction12_FD_59098 | JGI IMG/M metagenome (GOLD analysis project Ga0065711, IMG submission 59098) | Hoatzin crop microbial communities from Cojedes, Venezuela - Epithelial fraction 12 v2 (version 2) | ecosystem: Host-associated > Birds > Digestive system > Esophagus > Crop | place... | reverse complement strand
ATAAAGCCCAAAATGAACCCCCCCCCCCAAAAAAAAATAAACCCCACAACAGAATCACACAGAATCACTAAAGTTTTCTGCTGAAAATAGAAACCACATTTCTATCGAATACCTCTGATAAAGAAACAGGTCTTTCTGTAGTAGGAGTGAAACAGTTAAATTCTAGATATCCTAAAATACTCCCACCTTTCCCTGCAGCTGAAGCTGTCTGCACATAATTTGAGAAAGTCAAATTAAAGGAAAAGAATACTGTATACATAACACGTTAAACTATGAGTATGAAAAGAATGTATGTGAAAATCCTGCATATTTTCTGTTTGCCGTTAATTAGAGATGGATTCCTGATCTTGATTATCCTAAGCAGAAAATCAAGACCAGTCCCTGAAACCAGTCTTCCCTTTGTGGGCCTCCTCTTGATTTATGTAGGGCTTTAAACAACACAAAAAAACCCCGTAGCTGGGGTTTCTGTGCTTTCACATTAGTTGCTTTTTTTGAGGCTGCAGTTGGGCCTGTGTTTTAGGATATTTATTTCTTGTTTTGCTTTACAGTACAAAAAAACCGAGAGCTGGTAAAAAGCATTACTGACAGCGATACACTTTCAAAATCATATTTTGATAATCGTTTTAATTATTTTTTTATTAATGGTCCACATATTTTAAGATGCTCCTCATAACAACCCCTCTTGTTGGTTTGGATATTACTGTGCCACTTTCAAGCAAATTAAATCTGTTACAGAGTATTTTGTGATAATTGGTCTTGGCTCATTCAATACTGAACAGAGCACCCAGATACCTTGAATGGATCATTTGACTTAATGAGGCTTCAGTCAGTTTGCCACAGGAACTGAGGCAATGCTCTTTTGGGAGAAACTGCATTTTCAGCTGTGGCACCCACTCAATAATATAACAAAGTCAAAGTTCTGAAGTAGGTTGCCTGTGTGGTTCACAGCTGGCAGAGGGAGGGATAGGAAGAAGGTAAAATGAGAAAGGGAAAATTACAGTGCTAGGAATAAATGGCACTAACACAGTGATTTCAGGGGTCTACCCTCTCACATTTTAGCTGTGTTCTCTTCTTGCATACACAGGGAAATATTTGAGACACCGCGCTCTCATAAAACTTTGAAAGATTTAGAGTCATCTTTCTGTCCTGTGGCTACTTAGAGGAGTACAGGGAGGCTGGAGCCACTCTCCATTCCTATCACCCTCTTAGGTAAAGCCGACGTCATCCCTGCCATTAGGAGAGGGGAGAGACTGGCTGATCTCAGATGAGATGCAGTACAAAGTTAGACTGTCATCCAGCCCACCGGAGGGAATGCTGCACAGAAAATGTTGACCCAAGGGCAGAGGGAACGGGATGTGGCCAAAGTGGGAAATTCAGATCAAGTCAAGACAGAGCAGGGGCCTACTTCAGTGCATAGCAGGGACTACATTGCCACGAAGGATGCAACGATCCAGCAAGCTGCTAAATTAGATCTACGTGTTGTTTTACAAAACCCATTACACAAAATAGCCAAGTCTCAGCTGTTTTCCAAAACGAGTGAAAACAGCAGGTCAGTATAAGATGAAATGCCTATACCCTGGTCACATTTTCATCAGCTGAATGGAGAAAAATAGAAAACCTGTTTTGCGTTAATGTTTTCTCCTAAAGCCATAGACTAACACATCACTTTACGGCACTGACAATTCCTGCAGTTATCATGAGATCAACTATTATATCTTATCTTTGTTTTACAACTTTTTCATCTGTTTCACATTTCTTGGCTCTTTTACACGGTACTTTTAACAGAAACCTGACCACCATAACAATAGTACTATACGGCACAACAAGCTTGGAGGATATTTACGGCTCATCAACAAGAGCATATGAGGAACACAAGTCTTAGCAGACTGATAGAGTCTTTGTCATGGCAGATTTCACTCTGCAAGAGCATGTGCACAGACATGCTATACGAGAGGCCTGTACCAATGCCAGCAGAGCAGAGCACGCAAGTCTCCTTGGCTCTGTTGGCCATAGGTCCCACGTTTGCCATTCTGAGGGGTCAGCATGGGCGGTGTCTTCTGGAGCTGCACTGTGTCTTGAGCCCAGCACTCGAATGTAGTTATCGCACCCCTAAAACTTCTGTGAACTTGTTCCCTTAATTTTATTTCAAAGACCTGCAGGATGGATTACTTAACCAATAAAGAAAATGAACCAAATAATTCTGCATACAGATAACCTTTCATCGCTTTTGTTTCATTTGTAACTTACATGCAGTTGCAATTACTTTTGTTAAAACTGTATTTCTGTAGATCTTTAATACTGAAACACCAGCTTCTCCTTCAGTTACCATAATGAGGTAACTAGTACTATTAGTCACATCTAGGTTAATTCAGTAACCTTGTATAAGCAAGTAACTAAACGTTTATACAATCTGTCACTTCCTGACATGCATACTACTTAGTCACTTTACAACATGGCTGCGTGAAATAGTTTGTATATGATTAACATTGGTGCATGGGTCAACAGGGATGGAAGAACAATGTTTTACATAATGATTGGTGAAAAAAAAGGGAAAAGATTTATTTGGAAAGTGGCTGGGCAAGGGGAAAATAACAAAAGTACATTGGAAAAGGGAAGGCACTAGTCATAATCTTCTTTCAAAGTAAAGTTACTATAATCGTTATGAAATTTAAGTGTGAAAGCTGTAGACCATGCCTGACTCATCTCCTGGGCTTACAAAAGCACACCATATAGCAGAAGGCACAGGACAGTGAACTAGGACTGCAGAACTTCATCACAACCTGTATCACCCTTGAAACATTCAAGGTCAGGCTGGACGGGGCTTTGAGCAACCAGATGTAATTGAATACATCCCTGCTCATTGCAGAGGGGTTGGACTAGCTGACCTTTAAATGTCCCTTCTAACCTAAAACCACCTATGATTCTACTGTAGGTCTCAAGGACACAGCATGATCTCAGTGATGAATAAATCTGAATCTTCTGATTGTATATACATAATACAAATGTTTCTCTTCTGTGAAAAGAAAAAAAAATTTCTAAGAAATGCCAATGCCATAGATCCTTATGAAGGCAAAGTTTAAATTACCAAGTGGTATTCTGCACTCTTGAAACATCATTGAGGTGAGTGGTGTCAAAACTGAAACCATCTTTTTGAGCGACTCCTGTAATGCATATACTCGCTCATCTGCTTTTGAAATCACATTGAAATTAACTGCATTCACTGTGCTATAACAAATACATGAAAAAGCTAGGCCCTCTAAATTGCATAGCTTCCTTCTTAGGGGCGTGTTGCTATTTAACATCCTATATTCCCTTATCCAACATTAAACTCCCAAACTCATTTACTACTAACAATCTCCACAGTAAAATAACCTCATGCAATACTACTAGCATTGCAAAGCAGATAGTCTCAAGGGGCAACACACAGATCTGTCCTTTGAAGCACGTAAGAGCTGGACAGAAAGGTGCGCCTGCAGAAAGTGATAGTGGACTCATAATAACTTTATACCAAACCCAGAATCAGTTCAAAGTGTTCAATTTCATCTTTGCATCACCCAGTGCAGGCAGACTTTATATTCCTTTTGTTGCCAGCTCAGATGGACAGGAAGGGAGAGAGCAGAGAAAAGAATATGGAGCCACATCATTGTTGTGTACCCTACCTTCATTTTTCAATATCCGAAACTGGGTTGTTACCTTGACCCAGTGTTCCAGATGCCACTAGGTGTTACTAAGAAACCTTATATCAGTATGGTCAGTAGCAAAGTCCTTTATAACGATGAGACAAAATGTTTAAAATTTTTCTAGAAGCAAAATGCTATCCTATGAAACAATTAATAGGATTTTATTTTTACGTAAATGTTTCAACTTTGGAGCAGGAGCCCTAGAGATCTAAAGAAGCATTAGGACAAATTCTTATCAAAAACTGTTTTGGATCATCTAACTTTTGCTTTACCTCTACTGAGGAAAAATAGATTATTTTAGTAAGGTTTTGTCATGCTGTTTGAAGTAACAGCATGTCGTTAAGGACCCTAGCAGTGCAGCAGAGTGCACCAAAATCAATACCACACTTTTGTTCAGGGGAGTCTGGTGTGCATTTACAATGCTGTGTATCTAGATTCTGTAAAAGTCTGCTTACCGTAATAACAGTGGAGTGAACACACTGATATCTTGGAAGTTCACTTTTGGGCCCTTGCATGTATTTAGCATTCTTCTGCAAATTCCTTTGCGTGAAGTTTGTCTCTTTTTCATTACCATGTTGACAGGATCACCTTTCCCTGTGAACAGGAAAGAAAAGAACATCTAAAAGACCTATCTATTGGTGTCGTTCTTGTAGTGTCCTCACTGACTCTAATCAATTGCAAAATATTTGCAACTTGGAAACAGAAAAAAACCCTTTCTTTGTTCCCAGGAGGACAGGTCTGAGGTAAATTAACTGCTGTACCACTGTTTTCCAGCCTGAAGAAATTTCATCCAAGCACAGTGAGATCAGTGAAGTCTAATGCATATTTCAAAAACAAGTTACTATTTTTCCTCAGGAACAATTTTTTCATTTGAGCAGCTCTCTCTTCTTATGTGAATTCTAAACTCACATGCCCCGTACCAAGCACACTGCAAATTGTCTATCAGATTTTGTTACAGACACATATGCTCTCACATATTTCAATAACCATAACAAAATTTGTACACAAAATTTCTATACACATAGGTTTTTCTAATCATTGAAAGAAATAAACTTGCCTTAAGTCTATTGAAATTATGAGAATGGCATTGGTGAAAAGCAAAAGAGGAAAGCACCCCCTTCTTCACGCAAAACTTTCTGTATTTTCTTTTTCCCACCCTATTGATCATTTAAGTAAAATTATTTGTTGTAGAAATGCTGTTGTGGTGCATCCAGGGTATAAGGGACTTTTGTGTAGCTGTCTACTGTGGGAAGGACAAAGTCTGAGCAACTAGAGACAGAACTCAAAAATGTTCAGGTTAACACATATTTGTGCAATTCATTAATGTACATGATTTTTGTTTGGTCAAAACAGCACAAACAGACAAAGGCTTTGGTCACATTTGTTTCATCTGTCTCTACAGTCTGTGACGATCAATGAAGAATACACAATTAAGTTCATTACCATTAACAGTAAGCTCTGGGAGCAGTTCTTTTTGCTGTAAGATAGCCGACTTCCATGGAGTTAGTGCACATTCATAATAGCAGACATCCTTTTACAGTTCCAGTGCCTCAAATCTTTCAAAGAGTACTAGTGGTGGGAAGGACAGGTTGTTAAATCTATGTCCTGCAATCAGCACATTTGCTTTCAGCACAGGCTCTTGCTTCTATGGGATATTCCAGCATTCGAGACTACCTGCTAGTCTTGACAGGAATAGGCATGAACGGTGAAACTCTAAACAATGTAGATGTCACAGAGCTGACCATGACAGTCCCTAACTTGTGGGTGCCTGGTTTCCAAGGAGGGAGCCAAAATCTAGCTCAGACATTAATGCTCCATTTGCAGAGCACTGCAAGAGTTATAGATCTGACAAATGAATGCAAATTAGTCAGCTTCTAAATCAGAACTGCCCACCATCAAACACTGAGTTGAGGTCACTTAAAACTACCTCATAAATGGACTACTCATGAAAGGAACAAATGAAGAGAGGGAGTGGGAGGAGGAGGTGAAACCATCTGCTCTCTACTGCCTGGATAGCTTGGCACTGGAAACAGATGGCTGCCTCTTCCCAAGGACTGACCACAGGTCTCTCCTGCGGGAGGTGCCTAGCAGGAACAGACTGGCAGAGACGGCACCCTAAACAAAATGCCAAGTGGTTCCAGGAGTAGGAAGTCGAACACACAACTTCCCTTACCCAGAGGAATGTCCGTCTCACCCACAGCCAGCCATGCCTACCTCTTACACTGCAGCTCTGGTTATTTGGTGTTCTTTGGTGTTGACCGCAGATGTCAGAATTGTCACTCTGCAGCACGCCTGAATGCTGAAACAATTGACCGATGAAGGTTTCAGCCCCCTTCAGGCCAAAAAGAGTTGAATCAGTTTTCCAATTTCTGAGAGTATAATTGTCGAATTCACTGTCTTGGCCCTTTTCCGGCTCAGCACAGAGAGAACAGCAGCTACTGTTGCATTTGTAGACTCTTGTTGGTTAGGTCTGTTCCAAGAACACCTACAAAATTTGGGAGGCAGGCAAAGAAGGTATAATTTCTTGATCCTACATAGCGACCCTAACGTAGGAGCTGTCCGGACACTTAGACTTGTATGGACTGAGGTGCTTATGGTCAGTGCCAAAAACCAAAACTGGGGGTTGAAATACAGAGCTTAAGCACAGAGGTTAGGGGCATGCTAAGCTAGACCTCTGTGGATTGATCACTGCTTTCCAACTTCAGCAGAGTGTAGGGGCACATCTTATTGGAGATGTTGGTAGGGTAAAACTGTAGAAGAACTTAACCTCTGTTATAGCTGTAAAAGCAACCAGAAGATCAGACTAGAGAATCACAAGTCTCCTTAATTCACTGGGAACATACACAGTTGTGTAGCTGTTTGAGATGACCACCAAACACCCCACTGCAGAAAAAATGTTACCTCAAATCCTAAAGAGGTTTCCAAATACATTTCAGTTTTCTTTGTGATGGAAAGTCTTTATTTCATACTGTTCAGCGGCTATTTACAATTAAGCATCTGACTCTTCATAAAAAAAAACTAGTCGATAATTAACAAAGACGACCAGTGAACACTCCTGTGAAGATATACTCAGCTATGAGAAATATAATGCTAGATATATTAGTAAGGCTAGATATTTTAACAGTCCTCAAAATGATACAATCTAGCTGAGTTGGCAAGAGAAAACAAAGGTCAGGACCCTGACTCAAGCAAGCTCTGATGACCCGCTGGCAATATACAAAACATGCTGTTTCAATGAATTCCACTGCTGGGACAAAAACTTGGTACAACCAAACAACCATGTTTGTTTAGCGCAGTTGTGGGCTTTTTTGTAATCTATTCAATAGTGCAAGAGAAAAAGAGGTCAAAGCATACTGCGTACAGAAATGTCATTTTCATTGGACAAATCCATTCAAATAATTTTTGCCTGATTAATCTAGTCCTGAATGTGTGAAGACATTACCTAAGTTTATTTTCTATGGGTTTCTTTACATTTTAATTGGCCCTGGAACTCAGTCTTTTGAAGGATAAAATTTTAAATATGCTATCATATTCTCCCTTGCATAAAAATCCTTAAACCTCAGGAGAACTTTTCAACAGCCTTGTTTAGTGCACTAGTGATGCAGGAGTTATGCAGAGACTTAGCAAATCAGTGTTTAAAAGCTGACAGTGTGTCATGCAGTGTAACACAGCCTGAAGCTCTGGACATGTCATGAACTTATCCCAGTGTCACTTGGACATTAATGTCAACAGGGTCATGCAGATCTAAATTTGTGATGTACACAATGTCCAGAGCTTTTATCATGGTGCAATAATAAACCCCAGACACACACGGCAGCTGGCATGCTTGTGTTCAATGTCCTGATTAGCTAAGATTTCCCACTGTTGCCACCACTATCCAAAATTAAACATGAAAACTATGGAAAGAGCTCCATACTTACAGTCATGACCAGTCTACCACATAAAGTGAAAGACTTCAGTAAACTGGAACTGTCATAGTGGTTGGTAGTAGATACACAGAACAAATCCAAGAGACACAGAAACCTGTATTCTCTCAGTTGCATGAGTGACTTGTCACTTAGGAAGCTGATGTTGCAGGTAAAAAGTAAAGAATCTGAGTTGGTTTCCTAATCATTTTGAATATTGTGAATGTATTTCCAAAATAGGACCTCTCTCATCATCTATGTTCAAAACAGCCAAATTAAGATAAGGTCATGGTAATCATAATCAGCTGATGGTTCTGGATAGCCAAAAATTTTCATTTTATTAAAAAAGAACTTTTTTCAGGCTTTCTCAGTTCTTGAACGATAGACACAGCCGTACTGATCTGCAGGTGTAAAAGCTTGTTTTCATGATAAGTACCTTAGGAGGCAATCTCGGTTAATTCAGCAGTTAGTGATCTGTCTTTCACAAGAGAGAAATCTAAATCAGCTCAATACGGATAACAAGTGTTCCATACGTAGTACCAGAGCAGCAGTGTGGTCTGGAAAGCATTTCATCATTATGAACTACTGATGTTACAAGGTCAATGAGTCTAGGGAAATTGCTAGAAGCAATTCCAGTGTCAATTTGCTGGAAATAATGAGAACTTCCAAAGATTTGTTAACCTACAATAATAGTATCGGCACACGTGGACAGCTGTCAGCAGCAATTCAAGGTGGCAAGTGTTATCTACTGGCTGGAGTATGATAGGGCTGTCCTTATGACTCTGCACCCAACAACCTTGGCTCATCTCCCTACTTCAGAATTTTCCCACCTTCTGTGTTTTCCAGTCATTTTATTTCCTAGTAGCATAACTAAAGTTAAGTTTGTCACTTGCAGCCTACCACCATTGTTCAGTTGCTTCTTAAATAGTTATCTTGGGCTATTTATTGAAGTATGTTATTCTAAAGAAGCTTTTTAGGCCTATTAAAAGAGTCAAGAAGTAATAGGTCTGTACAGCCACGTAGGAGTATTGAACTTGGGTGCTGAGTGAGTGTCCAGGTAGATGAAAGAGGTAATACAAGGAGGAGAGTGCAAAAAGAGGGTGGAAAGACAGACAAAGGAAGAAGCAATTGGGAGGGAAGAAAAGTGACAGATTAGATGAGAAAGCAGCAAAAAGGAAAAAAAAATACTGGAAGGGTTAATTGCCTCTCATACGTAAGTTTCCTCAGATTCTGAAGAAAATATGAATGCTATCTGCAATTACACAGGAAAGCCGAGATCCTTGCTACAGGCAGCTTCTCGCAGTCCTGTGCCCTGGGGAGAGCCAGGGCTGCTGGTCTTTCTCAGAAGCAGGAGGAAGCAGTGTCTATCCCAAAGAAAGGGGTGACATAAAACATCACAGAAGGGACCAAAAGCAAGGAAAGTGTCCTGAGACCACCTCAGGAAAACTTTATGGTAAAACAGCAACTAGGAAATGTATGACAGTGCTTGAGATGGAGCTCTGAGAAGGTCAGAGCTCGTTAACAGGATCAGACACTTATCAATGGCTGATGGCTACTGTTCTCATCACAAAAGCTGAAGATTTCAGTGATCAAGAGGAGATACTCCCTCTTCAGCAGCCAGTTGGAAGTGTACACAACCATTGCCACTGACATCCCATGCTCCACAATACTCCTCATCTCGGTGCAAAAAAACCAACTGGATGAACATGCTAAGGAAAAGGAGGAAGAAGGCTCATGGGCAGGGGACTCCCAGTGCCTATGGTCTGGAGGGGTACATGTAGGTTAGTGTCCCAATGGGCTCAGCACCATCTACGCATGCAGGAGAGAATTGGGATCTGCTGGGGCAAGCTGGAAAGAGCAGCCTTTCCCTTAGGATAGGCAGCAGAGATACTTCTTAATAGAAAGGCTATTCAAAACGGAAGATGAAGCTAGTTACTGCACTTCTCAGGTAGAGAATTAACACAAATGAGTTAACAAAAGTCCGATTTTAACTCTGGAAAAGAATAAATATATTTTTCTACCCTTTTATAACTGTGAGGACAACCAGAAAATGCTTCCAAAATTGATACCATACGTGCAGATTAAAACCAGGCTGCAAGCCAAATCCTCCTCTTCAGTTTCACTGGCGGAGCCCAGCAGACTGCCACAGAGCTGCGCTCAAGCAGCAGGGGAAAGAATTTGACCCTTTGACTGCTGCACCAAAAGCAGCTAACTTCCCACTGTATTTTGTGGCCTTAATATTAAAAGTTACAAGTGACTTTGTGCTCAGAAACTTGTTGATTTTCTGCTAGGGTTGGTAGGTGCTGATGTCCTCCTGCCCTGCTCTCTCTGAAACTACATTTCTTCTCCCTGAGGCAGCATAACTGGCATCCCCAGTGTTGTCCCTGTCTAGCTGTGGACATGTTGGACTGTATTGGTCGCTGAGGAAGGACGTTCCTCCACCTCGTTGATACGTGAATGCATTCAGTACTCTTATATAAAAGTTAGGAAAACTAAGAACACCAGGATAAGTTACTAGCTTTGATCTTTTTTACTAGCCACTTCCTTTCCCTCCACTCACTAATCTTTCCCCCAGTACAGACAATCTGTCAAAGACGATGATTTTTCAGTTGGGCTATCATTTAACTTCTTCATTATTCCAAATGGTCCAGTTTCACACCTAGGTACTCTGGTATAAACTGTGCTACTAGTCATTTTAAAGTCAGGCGATTCAAATGTTAGGGTTTATCTCACTATCACAACTGGTAAGAATTATTTTTAAGGAACAAAGGCTATGTATTGTATATATGAACAAGAATGTAGATTCGCAAAAGAAGAACATACGGTACTTTGTGGTAAAGCTAAACCTGAAGTTAGTGATACCTATTTACACCATGAAATTCTGGACTCACGCTCTTGGTAAGGACTTAAGACTAGAGTATCTCACTTAAATGATACATACAAAAAGTATTCCAAGTGAAAAAATAAGTACTCCTAGCATGAAAATAGCTATTTTTCTGCCAGATGTGGTATACTCTGCACTCAAATACCTTGTACATGCTAAACCTGCTAAAGCCAAGCAATGAAAAGTTTTGTGGTTGTTTATAAAGAAGCTTACACTGAGTGCAGCCTTCATATATAACCTTGATTTGTCCCTTAATGCAGTAGGATACAGACTTAGTTAAATGCCCAAGCAGTTTAGGGAAAGGCAGGGATGCCACTTACCCAAACCTCACATCAGCTGATGCTGAACTCAGTTTTCAGGTGACAAATTCAAGAAAATGAGAAAGGGAGGGAGGAGAGCATGAAAGAGCACCTCGGCGCTCTGTTTGCTAATGCTATGTCCCTGCTGAAGCCACAAAGCTCAGTTCCTTCTCCTTCCTCAGAGCTCCCTGCCCTCCAAGCCCCTATGCTTTTCTTAACCAGCTCCCACTCTGCCCCCACAGAGCAGCTGTAGTCTGTGTGTCTACCGGATCCCTGCCACAAGCCTGGCTCAGACAAGCCAAGAAAAAAATTCAAACCTTCCATGATTAGCACAATGCTTTTACCTGCAGCCATTATTTCCTCTACACTGTTTAGGTGACAGGCTCTTTCTGAATAGAAGATAATGAATGATTGTCATTTTATACACAAAGCAAAGTTTCTCCTGATGAAGTCTTACCTGAGACTGTTTTATCTTTATAGTTATCAGTTGTTTTCTTTCCAACTGTTCTTATTCACATTTAGATTACATGCATCCAGCTGTCTATACAAGCTCATTTCTTTCCCACTAAAACAACAGTATGAAGAACAACCAGAAAGCCAACCTGTGAAAGACAAGGTAGGCGAGAGATCAATGGAACAATCTAGCAGTCAGGTTTCCTGTAATCTGGTGACAATCATTCTTCCCTTCCAGTTTTCATTTCCTAAGACAACATGAAAAACACTCATAAATGGCAGTGGTGTATAATGCAAGGGGTTCTCTGCCCACTGTATTTTTGCTATCAGGTCTGAGTTGCTACTATCATACTTTGAAACTATAAAATAAATTTACAGCGATCTTCACAATATTAATGCCTGCTCCATACTTTTTGGGAGGAAGCTGTCCATAGCCTTCATGAAAAAGTCTGCTCCCCACATACAAATTTTACCTGCAAGTTTGAGGCTGGCCAGGAAGGCTGCCTGCAAGCCTATTCAGTCTGCTACTGGATTGGAACTTGCTACAGCTCAAGTGAACCCCAGTAATATTCTGTTTGAAGAACCATCTCAAATCCTAGAGCCAGGGGATGACTTACGCCCTGTCAAAGCACAATCCCACTCTCAGGCATATCACAGATGCAGCTCTCCATGTCTTCTCTCATTGCTCTAGAAGTACTCTCTGCACTGTTTGCAGGAATGGCCCTTTGAACAGTTCAGCCAGCAGTGATATGATGAGTAAAACGCTGCTGTTCAGCTACATCTGGCTTCTACAAGGGGTAGTGACTTTTTTAAATTAAATCAGCATGCTGAGGATGTGCCAGCTGGACACAGTAAAACAGGGATAACATTCTGTTAAGCGAAGAAACAAAAAAGGAAGACAGATATTCAATGAAGTACATTTGACCCTCAGGTTGAAAACTCAAAGATGAAGGTAGTTGTTTACAAGAAATCTGAGAAAGACAATCTCCAAAGACTTGAAAGTCCACATTTTCTGGTCATCCATACAGCCAAATACTAATCTCAAGATATGGCAGATAATTTGACTGTAGGTTATGCATTCTAAATTAAGTTGGCTATCCTGTGAGGAAGCTGCTTTAGTTAGGTACCAAACAACACCAAATCCATAGGGAGTTAGGATGCTCGTGCATTTTAAGAGCATACTCAGAAAGGAGAACAGCGTTATAAAGTAGGCAGGACTCCCCATTATCCTATTTTTTCATTTGAGGAACCAAACTCTTCTATGACATACGATGCAAAAGACCATGATTTACTAACAGCGTTACTCAGAACATCATTTCTCCAAGTGATCTCTTGTTAGTCACTACGTGCAACAGACCAAAATGTAAATCAGTGCAGTAAGTCATGGATCGTCATAACCACAGTTTTTCTTGGCTTTCTGGAAATTTTCCTAGACTGCACATGATGAGTGTAAGTTAACGATATATGCAGTCACTTTTCTAATGTAAACAAACGCCACTGTAGAGGGAACATCTTTTAACACACGGAAATGCCATTCAGCAGTTTCTTAATATTTTTTGGTAGAGAATAACCTCCTTTTTGGCACTGGGAGCAGTACGCAAGTGAAAATTATCATTTCACGTCTTCTTAAAACTTTGCACCTGTCTCTGACAATAACTACATTCCCTTGCTCTGCATGCAAAACCATTACTAGTTTGACTTTTGATGTCCTTAAACAAACGTATGTGATTGTAGGGAAAGGTGAGATTTACAATGGTCTCTGGTTTTTTAGGTAGCCGAATTCTTCATTTTTAGTGTTTTCATGGAGATTCACAAAATAGATAGGTCATCCTTGTTCTAGCAGAAAGATTTTTGACAAAAGGCTTGAATTATCAAGATATGTGCCCTGGGGTGAGAGCTAACTCCTTATGTAGGATGCTTATGGGATCAAACTCTGACACATATGAGAGACTACTTCAGACAGGGACTTTAACAGGCCGCATCCTTAAGGTTAAACCTAATAATCAGAGAAGACTTACATACAGCAGCAGCAAACTAAGACGTGCATGAAACTCAAGCGGGGAAACAAAAATGGAACACAGGAATATCTGAGAGTTTTCCCAAATATATTGTATCCTCTGGCAAGTCTGCCAGACATCTGACCTCAGTGTGTGCACAGAATGCCACATCCTACTGAGATTACTATACTGTCAAACGTATAAGAAAAGAACAAACAGAAGAAACAGATCAGAACAATTTGTATCATTTTTTCCTAATAAGAGTCACATATTAGACAATGTAAATACCTCAAAGTTCAAGTTTTGTAGAAACAAAACACTCCATAACATCATATTTTGTTGCTTTCCAAAAACCCTGATATAAACACTTTTTCCAGCAAGCAAGCAACAAGCCAACCAAGCACTGGAAGAGTTTCGAACCATGACAGGGTATTGATGTCAGCCAGAAAACTGAATTCATCATGAATTAATAAAGAAGAGGGGAGAGAAGATACTGTCAGTAGGTTTTAATCATCTACAGTAAAGTAATAAGAAAAAAAAACCAGCAAGAGTGTAAGAATTCTAGATTGTTTCATTTGATACTGCAAGTAATGTAGACATACTCTGTACTCTATGGGTATGATGTTCAGGAAGCTTCAGTGTCCAAAATTTAAGTGTACCAGGAATTTGCTTGGAAACTTAGCACCCCTAAAACCAGGCTGTTTCTCTCCTTTCACTGTCCAAACATACTGGCCTCCTGTAATATCCTGAAAATGAATAGCCAAGATTGACATACCCCTTGCTCTGGTTGCTTCAATATTTTTCTTCTGTGTTGTGGAAACCACTGTTGAGTGATTGAAAGTTAAATTTGGGTGCAGATTAAATTTAATAAATCTTAGTGTTAATCTTAACACAATCACTTTCAAAGAAAAAAAAATAATTTTATCTCTAATACTAGATCCCAAATAAAATAACCTCTCTGGCTTGAGCGCCAACGTTAGAGATGAGAGACCAAACTAATATGCGTAGCTTGGCTCGTTATCTAAGTCTTTCCACTGGCACTTTCTCAAACTGACAGCAGTGGAGGAAGGCAGAGACAGCAACAACATTCTGGGGTTTGCTGTCAAGACGGGAGACAGAAGAAAGCAGCATGCAATGCTGTGAAAAGGCTTGAATGTGGCTGGGAATCACTGGTCTATGACTGGGCCTGAGTGAAGGGTTTCATGAACATACTTAAAAAATATTTTTTAATTTTCTCATACATCCCCCACCGGTGCACACACACCTCTCTCACTGTGGTCTTAACATGCAGCGCAAGCATCTCCCTTTCACTTGCGCAGTGAGAGGGTTTTGACATGTATGTAAAATCTTTGGACACTATTGCAAAGTTACATGTGTGTGTGAACCTCCTGCCGGAATGCAACTGGCAGCAACAAGGATATAATTTACATTTAAAGGAGTTTCTAAAAGAATACTGGCTTGACCTTCCTCTGGGGAGAGGGGAAAGTGTAACTGTAGTGACAACTTACACTTCTTTTTCTGCTGAAGTCAACTGCTGAGGCCACCTAGTTGCTGTCCTGGACAAGTAGCAAGATCCACTGTCGGTTCAGAGGATCAGTAGCCGTGATATTTTCCTGTAGCAGGTCCTGCTACCTTCCATGAACTGTTCCTCCCTCTGCCAACCATGCATCAGCCCACCCCTCTTTCTAACAACAGTGATAACTTCACAGATGCTCTGCTCACAGTGTGTCATTTAAGCTCTTTAGAAAGTGCAGATAACGCAGAGAGCTAAATACAGTCTATCAGGAATCTCCCTGAAGGTGATTCTCCAGCAGCTGCTTTCACTTCTTGGCTCCCATGGAAACTCATAAGAATCTTTTTCTGTGCCAAAGCTTGCTGAACACTTGCAGAAACCCATCTCCTGTCCCTTCCTCTTCTCTTCTCCATCCACTTTAACCTTTGCACTCCAACATTGGAAGCAACTCCTGCACACCAGGGATGTGCTCATCTCAGGCACAGTTAGGGTTCAGTGGCCTAGACATCTGCATACTGCTGCAGCCTATCTCTGTTCCCTTCGCAGCAGAAACTCCTCTCAAACTTACTCATGAATGCAAACCAACCCTATTTTAGACTTGTCTGTTGGTTCCCCTTGTCTCCCCCTCACCTCCTAGATGGAGACAGAACACTCCTTTTTTGGGTTTCTCTGCCCTCTGATATTTGGGCAAAGTGGGGAAGTGTAATGTGAGGGGTTCATTTTCACTTTAGCCCTCAGCCAACAGGCTTATCTGTGTATTTTACAATTTTCAGGTTTCCTCAGTGAGAATAACCTGACACACGTGATATTTGCTGCAGCCACCCAGGTCCTCTACCAGCAGTCCTCTTGACTGCTTGGCCCAAGAACCTGAGAAAAGATGGAAAATCTCCCCCACAGCAGAGAAGAGAGTGGGATATGAAGAGATCTGGATCTTTCACCACCGCTACAAGAGAAAATAGGAGAAAACATAGGAAGGTGAGATTCATAGCATGCATGGCAGCAGGATTCCGGGCAGTAAAAGCAGTGAGAGGAGGATGTGAACATTGTCTAGTGCTGGGAAAAGTCATGCCCAGTCAAGCAAAGTACTGAGAAAGCACTGCCACAGCACAGTACCAAGAAGGATAGAAGAAATTTGGATAATGGTGTGCAAGGACTCACAGCTACACTGAGGATGGGAAAGAGCTGAGCACTTGGGCTGTTTCTCCCAGAAAAGTGATGCATTCGCATTGTGCGTGATTCTTGCACGACTGCCCTCAGCATGGGTGTCTAATGGCAGGGTGCCTGCTTGGGGGCAACTAACCAAAAACAACCCTGCGTCAGGAGCTGAAGAGTCTTCATCCTAACCACAGCCCAACCCAACACTGAGTTCCTGCCATCCCCGCTCCTCTTCTCCTGCCTAGACCTCTTCACCATTCCTTCTTGCTTGTAATGAAATCTTCTCAACCTCTTTCATAAAGGGTAATATAACAACAATATAATAAAGGAGATGATTCTGAACAGATCCATGGCTTCTTATTTCAACAGAAAAGCACTGCAAGCACAGGAATGTCAGAGAAGAGGCAGGTGTGGGGTGCAGGTGATGCCAGATCTGTTGGTCTCAGCTCCATTTACTAAGTCCCTGATGTCCCGAGGAGACAGTAATTGTCAGCTGAAGCAATAGGATGAGGCTACGCAGGTATACACAGACATGAAAGCTCTCACTCTTTGTGCATTAAAAAAGCAAAAGGAAAGAAGGTTCTAAACTCCTCATTTTCTCTGGCACCTTATGAACCCCAGGGCTGGCAAACACAAGTGCTAGGTGCTTTTGGCTTCTAAGCAGGAAAAAACAGAACAGCACCTCGATGAGTAATATACCTAGATTAATTACTGCTAAGAGGGAGAGGGGGAGGAAGCATGAGGAAGATAAGGAGAGAGAGATGGAGAGCACATGACAGCAGCAAGGTGTCTCTTCCTGGGTAAACTTTTTGCAAAATCAGAATACTTTCTGCACCTCCAGAGCTCCTGAGGTGGTCATCCAGAGGAGTTGTTCTGTTCTGCAGAAGCCTATCCACAGTGTATGCTAGAGGTTACGTTTTACAGCATCAGTGCTGAAAGTAGCAACTAAGTTTTCTAGTGTGGTGGTTTTTGGTTTGGTTTTTTTTTAACCCACATAGGAAAGTTGATCTGGCCACAGATCACAGCCTGAAACTTCCCATGTGGATCTACGATCTCTAGTGAACTGAAACACTGCTCTGTGTCTGACCTTACATCAACCTGCAGGGGGAATCAACAAGTCTGTGTTACAAGAAAGTTCAGAAATTGGGACTATTTCTCCTTCCCCAACACCTTCTGAAGTGCTTAGTTTAAAAACTTTCTAAAGAAGTAGATGTTTAGTATCTCTTTGGAGAAGCTATTGCCGGTTTGGTAATAGTAAATACCAGAATAGTTTTCCTCTGTCGTCTCTTCTAGTTCCCTTCATCACTTTCATCCCTTAAAAAAGAATCTCAGATCCTGCCTAATTTCTGAAGATGTATTATGTGTCCTCTCCATGTAGCTAGAAACTGACACTTTGAAACCCAGGTTAAAGACCTGGCAGAAGTATCATATATTGCCAGATAAGTAAACTGAATCAGTCACCTCAAAGTCTATGTAGTTTTTAGCATGTCTAGCTCACTACAGTATCTGAATCCAAACAAGAAACCTGAATCCATATAACTCACAAGCTGAGAATGAGAAAAAACATTTAGAAGTTGATACACATCTGGATTATTTCTTCCAAGTCTGATTAAATAAATATAAACCAAACCAAGTCTGCTTTCAGGTCCAGCTGACACCCAAGTGAAGATGTTGGCAGGAGAGCCTGTCATGAGATCCTGGTAACCCCAGCATTCAACTCCCAGTGCTGCCTGGGCTAGTTTTCTGGGATTCATTTTGTTCCTAAAAAGCTATCTTGTTCTTGCATCGAGGCTCCTGCTTTAGAGGCCGGTGGGATTCCTCCACCCTCATCCTTTCCTGGGTCTGGGGGGAAAGAAAGCAGTGATACAACAGCGTAGGACATTAATGCGGCTGTGATCTCAACTCCACGCAGCTCGGAAAAGGGACAGGTAAGTGCTGCTCCCTGCCTCAGCCTCTCTCAGGAATTGGAGGAAGGAGGAAGACAGCTCTGAGGAGGAAGGCTCTGGTGCTGGCAGCAGGGAGTGGGGACAGAAGGGACTCAGGAACTGTATATGCTTGCTAAGCACATGGCAGTAGCTGTGGTCATGCTGCTCAGACTCCGGGATGACAACTCTCCCCGTGTGCCACTGCAAACAAAATTACTGTCTGCTCCCCCTTCTGCTTGATTTACACACATGTGACCTTAGAGCTGTCAGATTCCATTGCAAATAATGAGATTCTGACAGATGAGAAAATTTCTCCGTGTCCCTTTCCGAGGGCACAGCTGCCAACCAGTGGAACTCCAAACCTCCCAACGTCATCACTAGTAATACTGGAGGCACCACCAAAATCATTGGCAACGTGTTCTGGATAAATTTCAGTCATCTCTGCTGCTGACTCAATACTTATTTCTCCACTTCCACCGCGGTCCCTTACCCGCCCACTTCCACACACACACGGCCCTGACATATGGCCTGAATTATACCTTCCCTTCAATGCAGGATTTGAGCCATCTCGCCTGCCCAGCAGCCTGTCATGGATCAGCCACCAGAGCAAATCACCTGCTGGGGATCAAGGAGATCACACCCGAGCATGCCAGCCTGTGCCACAGGGATGGCAGGGCCCAGCAGACCCACCAGCTGCCTCCCTGTCACAAGCACAAAAGGAAGGCAGAAGTTAAAGGATGACTTTATCCACGGGCCCAACAGATTCAGCTCGCTCGAGAGAGACACATAGCTTTGTTCCCCCCACCTCTCATGGGTTTTTTTGTGTTCAAAAGACTCCTTTTGGAAGATTGGCTACCAAACTAAGGTGGTGGCCAGGCTGCTCCTAGCTGTTACAAATTAACAGCACAGCACATCAGCCTTAAAAATGTACGGGAAGAAGAAGAATTGAACAGGTAGTTAGGTTTATAAACGTCAGTGATTTCTGAGAGTATTGCATGAATATATGTGTCTCAGATACTTTTGAAGATTCTCAACCTGTGCTATTACAGTAATCTTTTGGCTACCCGTACCTTTTCCTCTCTCCTCCCTCCCTCTACTCATCTCTCCTCTAGGAAGAGACAGAAAGGAGCAGTTCCAACTACCAAACTGCTGATCTGGGACCTAAGAGGAAGACGAATAAGGGGACAAAAGAGTATTTTGGGCAGACAAGAGGGAAGAAAAATCTGTAGCCTTTCATTGAATGAGCATGCAAAAAAAAGGTACACTGTTTATCTTTGTACAAACAGATTGTAGAAGCACAAATGAGGATTGCCTTCAACCATTTATGGGGCTCCACTTGTTAGTGTGGGACAGCAAACACATGTGTTCTCTGACATTCACAAGCAATAAACCAAAAAGAGGACAGGGTGCCAAATTCAGCGAAATGGCTTAGGAGGAAATTAAAGTTAAAATACCTCAGTGTTGCTTGCTTTATATGAAAATTCCTTAGGCATTTAAATAATCACACATACCACAAATCCTGCTAGGTAAGTCAAAGCACAGTCTGGGGACAGGCGCAGTTACTGGTTCCAGCGCTGTCTGCAGTGGTCACGGGGCGCACTCGTGAGGGGGACACTGACGTTCACCGCCTTCTTTCCACAGCCATCGCAGCAGCAACAGCGCAGCACACACTGAACACAACTGACAAACAAACATGACAACTCAAGGAAATCCTTCCCAGGTTATCAGATGACTCAGCAGATGCCAATAAAGTATTCCAGTCTTGACTTTTTTCCCTTATGCAGGAAACAATATATGTCATAGAATAGCTGGGACTGCTCTCCCAGAAATAGTTCGGCTGGGTCTGGTTACTAGAAGAACCCTGTGGGAAGTGCCAGAGAGGGGCTCAGACCATCACCGCTGGTGGCTCCCAGTGAAGCAAATAATGTATTTGACATTAGAAATCTATTCTTTCCCACAGTCCAGCTGGTGGCTCCTAAAGGCAGCAGAAACTCCTGTAGGCAGATGTCTGCTTCTTCCCGACAGCCTCTTCAAGGTCACAACCTCCAGGCCGAGTAACTGCTGTGGATGAGATTGCCTTCATCTGACATTTGGTGGGGTTGGTCCTTAAGAGTAGGTTGCAGCACACAACAGTTTCTATCAAAAAAGCCCAGGACTCTGCAGAAATACTTTAGAATTGCAGAGATTTAAATGGAGGAAGAAGTCCACCCTGTAAGCTGCAAACAAAAATGAAAATTACTTTAACTCAAGCAATTTCATCTGTCCTACTCCACTCCCATGTCTGCAGCTGGGAGGGTCAATCAGAGCAATCACAAGCGTAGTTATGAGCTAGAACAGCACGCAAGGGCTCAAGGATAAAAGCATCCCTCTGGAAAAGGGGCACAGAGAATAATTGCTTAAAGGCAGAACAGTCTGCTTCCCTATCTGAGGTGATCAGTCTTAGATATTTGGGAGATGCTTTGAGTTTTACTGACAACAATGTATTGACCAGAAAAACGATGATTACCAGCTTTACCAGTGGCTCTAAGACTAGAAACTTAGTTTACTTGCAAACTGTGCTTTGTGTCACCAGTATTCCTATAAGACCTGTAGATGTAAGACAGCCCAGGGCCCACTTTGAGGCTTTGAGATTTGCTATACTCAGATTCAATCTTCTGTTTACAGATTCTGTAAAGTTTGCAGCTAGTGTCATTTCAGCAGCCACTTTAATTAAGCATGGTCAGTGCTTTATAGAGCTTAGAGGCTGGGAACCAGGATCATGAGACTACCTTAGAGAAGGTTGGAGTCATCTTGTGCATGTGAAGATAAGGACACGTCAGTCCAACCAAGTGACTTGGGTATTATGTAAACAGCTGACTGTCTGGACTCATTTTCAAGAGTCTCTGTCCCTTATCATTAGCAATATTTAAATGAAGTCATAACACTTACAGTGCTCTTGCATCTCACTTGGACTAAATAGATTTGAGTCACTGCTCTGCTGGGAATAAAGCTAAACATTAAACAAGTTAATCTTCATCTTAATGGGTTGTAAAGCAGCTTTTCTCCACAAAAAATGTAAGCTACTTAAGAAATAAAGGTTAATACCATGTCTGCATGTGCACATACATCTTCTTCCACAATCTATACATTTGTTTGTGGTTTTACAAGAGTCAATGATACGTTAAATATGTAATCAGAGCAAAGCACCAACTCATGTCATCAGTTGTCCAGTGCAAATTCTTATGCATCACAACAGAAAATTCTGCTTACAGAGCCACCTAGGCCCACCATTTTCAGTGAAGTGTTCTCTCTGAATCACAACCATATCCTTTGGCCTTAAAAAAACCAAAACATTGAGGAGATTGAGTGTGCTTAATAGCACATAGCAAAGACAGAATTTCATGACAAGGGGTGGCAGCCAGACAGATGTGATATAAAAATAACTGTATTATTCCCTTGAGGAATAAAATGGGTATCTATGACAGCCCAGCTTGACTTTATCAGATTGTGAGGATGGAAAAGATGTGGCCAGGAGGGTCTCGACAAAAGGGATGCTTCTGTGTTCATGGCCTGAGCTCTGGCGCCTTGCCCCTCCACTTGTCCTGCATTAAGTCACGACAATAACTCAACTTCTTGTGCTGGATTGCTTATAAAAAAACAGAAGGAAACCCTAGCCTAAAGATTGTGCTGCCATCTGGGAGCACGCTGTGGGGCAGCAGTCTGCTACTTTAATTACATCTATTTGTTTGAAAAAGACGATGCTGCTCATTAAACAGCTCAAATCTCTGCAGTTTATCCACCATGTAGGCTGCTTAGACGGCTAAGACTGGCCCAGACCTGGACTGAAAGTTAATGCTGCCTTAATTCAACACTGTCTTAGGGCTGCCCTACCTCCCACCGTCCTGAGAAAGCCTGTATTTCTTACTGTCCTCAGTCTCTCAGCAGCACAGCTCCCAACTGTAAACAGGCTGTAAGAGCCCAGCTGGCTCAGCAGAAATGGGATTCAGGAATTGCTATCTACTGTGCAAAAGCCAAAAATAGCTTTGGGGAACATAACAGCACTGACCAGAGCTGCCCTCAGATTGTACCACTAGTCTGTTGCATTATTGAAATCCAGAGATCCCAGTGAGGAAACATTTCTAAGAAAAGCTAATGAAGAAAAAAAATTCTCATGTATTTAGACACACGTGCTTTCAGGCTCTTTATCAGGCCTGAAAGAAAATCTTCTGTTTTGATTTCTGCTTGTCGGGTACCGAAGTAACAAGGGAGGACTCTGGTGCAGCACAGTGCTCCTTCCAGGCACTAACTAGCAGAAGCCTTCTGTGCAACTTTTTTATTTAACCTGTGCAAGAGTGGTCATTCACATTGACTGAGGAAGAGTGCACTATCACATAAGGCACGGTCATATGCTTTTATGAGCAACTAAAGGCCATAAGCACTAATAATTCAGTAGACACCTAAAGTTTTCTTTTATGACCCGGTAGTGCAGTCGATCCATCCTGCACGAGTCCATTTCTCCCTTCACCGTATGGCCTACTTCGTAGCTTTTTTTCTTCTGGTACAGGTTTTACAGCCACCTAAAGCCTCGCCAAATTATTCCTGCCCTTTTTTAACGAAGCAAAACTTCTTTAAGACTGTCTTTAATCACCGCAGAGGCAGAACCTTTGCTGTGCCTCGGCTGCCTAGGGCAGGGTTTGCCTCTCGTCCTTGGAGTAGTTTAAGACAAAACAGCACCATCTACCGAGACCAACCTCTGTGAATCCTACTACGCCTTGCAATGTTAGGTAAAAAAGGCTGTAAGTACTAGGTTTTCGTGACAACGCACTGAGTAAAAAGGAAGAGGAAACTTATTTCATCTTGTCATGAAAACTGTTAAACCTTACCTACCATTGTTGCTTTTCTCAAAGCTGAGGAAAACACGGCTCCCATCTTAGCACTCAAGGTTAAGAACGAAATCAGTTATTTGTCATATAAATGATATTCTGTGGGTGAGATGCTTAATTTGTATTGCTGCACACACATATCAAAACAAAGGGAGAAATCAATGTAGTTCCTCCTAGCAATATAAAGCAATCTCCTACTGAGATACACGATCATTTAAGCAATTTTTCCACACAAGTAAATAATCAAGAAACTAAAATTTTTTTCTGGGAAGGTGGTGGTTTGAACCAACTTCTTTGTAGACTAGATTCATGTGATGCGTGATGGTGAAGTGTCTGAGAAGTAGCAATCAGATGGCATTGAGCCCTGGATACTGTCTTAGCTTAATATTTCAAAGCATTTTTCATCATCCTTTTGTGGCTTACAACGCAATTTCTCTTCATCCTGTATCAAATAATCAGCCACAAGTGTGGCAAGATGATCTTTCAGTATTCTTTTTTTTAATCTCATATATATTTCTAGACACCCAGCTTAATATTCCTTAACACTGTCTGAGTCAGTGCCTAAAAATGCACACTCTGCCTGGCTGCCTGCCTTGATGGTTTGCTTAAATCTGCTTTTAAGAGAGACTGAAGACATTGAGATTCTGTCTCACTTAAACAAATAAATACAGTCTGCTTTGTAGAAAGCAGATACCGTGTACTTCCTCTTCCTCTTTTTGTTCCGGTTTAATAGGATCTGGACACTGATTAAAGAAAAAAATGTCCTATAAGAGGTTTTGAAGGAGATAAAGCTAGATTCATGTCTATAGCAGGTTCTACAGAACTTCAACATCTCTGCTAGTTGCTTTTCTGTGGTTTGATGCAACTTAGGCTACAGTAATAAACTGATGCATGCTGATACACAGTGTTCAAGAGAAATGCTCTTTAATCACACAGCTGAAAAAGCATCAGCAAAAAGGGAACCTGGGCCAACAATGTAGTCCTACCTCCATTTGCTTTTCCAGATGCAGTGCTTGCATTTGTCTGGACCTTGGGTAAAGTCAGCTGCAAATCTGAATCTGCGTTTCAACATTCAATCTCACCTCACTGTCTCACTTTCCTGACTCCTACTTAGGTTTTTAAGCATTTGGATCTGAATCTTAAGGATTGATCAATGTTAATTAAGTACCATGACATAGCTAGGCTGACACAGTAAAATCTCTAGTTTCATATTAGCGTTTTAACACACATACAGTCATGATGGTGTGATTGGCAAGTGTTACAGGAATGATACAGCAATTGCACGTAAATTGCACTAAGAGACTACTCAAATTTGATTTATCTGTTAGGTTACTAAAACAAGGACAGACATCAAGTGCTGCCCCTGAGCAGGGAGCTCTGGTGCAAGGACACAGCCTGGTCCTCACCTGGCTGGGAGCAGTTCTGCAGGAAGGGACCTAGGGGCCATGGCAGACAGGAGCTGGGCACAAGCCCACAGTGTGCCCTGGCTGCAGGGATGGCCAACAGCCCCCCAAGGCTCTGTCAGCAGGGGCACAGCCAGGACATCAGGGGAGGGATGGTCTCCCGCCGCTCAGCACTGGTGAGATTTCATTTAGAAAGCTGTGTCTGATCTTGAGCCCTCGACACAGGATAGACATCAACAAACCGAAGCGAGTTCAGTGTTTGAGGGCTGGAACTTTGTCCTGTGAGGAGGGCTCAGGGACCAGGACTTTTTCAGCTTAGAGAACAGAAGGAGCTGGAGGGACCTAGTACCAGTTTAGCAACACTTACAAGGAGGTCATCCAAAAGATGGAGTCAGACACTTCAGTGGTGAACAGTGGGAGGATGGGAAGCAATAAGCGCAAACTGAAACAAGAGAACTGCAGCCTGCAGTTGACAACAGTGAAGGAGGGGAACAGATTACCCACACGGATTGCAAAGTCACTAACCTCACTGCTTTTGAGCAATAAGTTACTGTCCCTGTATGCACCTTCCTTCTTCCCTTAACTCTAGTACTCCACAGATTGTCATTACTGCCTCTGCACTCTTTGTTTTTATCGTACAGTGGATATGAGCACTGACAGCTTTTAGCTATCCATATGCTCACCTGTGATAGTTTTAAGCCTGTTGAACACACCAAGTTTAAGCTCGAACAATCCAATCACAACTGGAAGAAGAAACTCACTCCATGCTTCATTCAGCACTATCATATTGACAGAACCAACAGCAACGCCACTTAACCATTTTGCATAAGTAGAACTTTCCTGCAAGTTTTCTTGATGACGGAGATTAAAATGTTATGGAGGACTTATTACCAAGATCAAGGTTTGGGTTTACAAGATGAAAAACCTCCTAAACACTCTATTGTCATCAATGTAAAATGAAAGCATTATTCACAACTGATGTTTGAGAAAAACCTCCCAAGTGTGAGGTACAGCTGAGGAAAAATAAAATAAAATAAAAAAAATACTAACAGGTGTCCAAACGGGTTGTGGTAGGTTGCTTCTGGGAGCAGAAAGCATCTCACCCTCCATTTGTGCAGAGCCTAATGCAACAGCCTCCTCATCCACAACAAGGGCTCTCAAGCACTGCAGCAACATAAATCCAAGGACAGGCACAGTAGACTTATACTAGTGTGCATTATGAATAACGGAATGATTCCCTTGGCAACAAAGCCTATATCAGACAACTATCAGGCCATGCATGTATATAATTATGTATACAGAACTGGATCCAAGTTGAATAGCTGCTTTAAAAATATCTTTCAAGGCCACATTTATTAAGTTCCTCAGTTTCACATGAGCAAAGGCACATAAGAAAGAATAATCTTTGCAACTGCATGGTTACCCAGGTCATTTATAGGTACAACTGTAGTTTTTTTCCTAGCAGCATTGTCTGCACTGTCGGCTCGTTAAAACACTTAAAGATCAACATCAAAAAGGTGAACACCAGCACTGTATGCATGCATGAGTTTAAAGCCCTTTCAAAGTTTGGCTCTAAGATTACTAACAGTAGAAATTTTGAGAAATCCCTTCCTGCATGCTGGTTAAAGTTAAGGTATGTTTTCCATTCCTGAAGGATCCTGCCAAATCGAAGAGAAGGGAGAAGGGGGGATATTATAAAGTACTCATTGTTCCTGCTAAGTTTCCTTCTTGAGTTCTTTCATTTTATCATTCACAAAGCGTATTATTTTACTCCAAAAACTATTATACAATAGGGAAGGGAACTTGGACCTTTAATTTGGCAAGTGAACTTTACCCCAAGCTTTATGCCTATGAACAGTTCCTGTAACTTTAGTGTAACTTTTTACAGCTTTTAGTTGAGACCTGATAAGACATTTCGTTAACTCAGACCTGTGTGAATATAATTCTCTTTGAATGTTTTTCGACCACTTCTGCAAAGCATTTGCCCCACTCGCTCAAGGAAGGGAGGTACCAGCAGCACTCAGAAATTTATTCTGTTTGGATCCTAGTTAACACTATAACTATTTCTCCCTCTCCTTCCTTCCTGTGTGCTTTGCATCCTGCGCAGGAAAAGGGGGGGAAGAAAAATGTAGAAACAGCAGTATCTTTGTGGTGGGCGAGCAATGGAAATAATGGAAACAGTAACAGAAAGAAGTAGCCTGGCCTGAGAACAGGAGGTTTTTCCTGCTTTTTTGTTGTTATTTTAATAAAAAAAAAAAAATATTCCTTTGCTTTTTCTAAAAAGGATGAGACAATCTGCTTTACATATGTGAGGCTCATGGTTAGGAGTTGAAAGGGAACTGGAGGGAGTTCTAACATTGGAGTTGGGGCTACAGAGAAGGACAATGCCCACGTCTGAACAACGGGACAACAGGACCAAAACGAACTGGCAGGAGGAAAGAGGCAAGAAGGTGGAAGTACAGGCAAAAACACCAATGTTATAATGGAGTGAAGGAAAGGGAAAATAAAGTTCAATCTCCCCAGTATAAAAGGTTCAGCAGAACCACACAGTCAGGTTACATAGTTACAAAATACTGCTGCCAGAGCAGTGGGTCCAAGCCCTGTCCCCACAACGCCGGGAGGGAGGCTTCTCAATTGAAAGCAGAACTGCTTACACACGCAGGTCACTGGATTTCACAAGATTAAGAGCAGGTACTGGAAAGACATTGCCTTGTTTGCAATCACACACTATTCCATTTGAATAATCCTAACTGTCAGCAAAAATTAGCGATAGTGAAACAAGCACAAAATTGCAGCTCTCGCACAACCAAGATCACAAAACAGAAGATGAAACAAGCAACCTACAAAGAGATTTCCTAGGGGAAATAAAGAATATATCCTTCTCTAGCAAAGTAAAAAAAAAGTTTGTGGCGAGGAACTTTATGAAACACATTTACCTGTACTTTACCCAGATACCGATATTTTTTGACTGTAGCAGCTGGATCGGACTTGGACACGAATGAACTAGAGGACTGCAAACATTCCTTGCCTTGAGCAACAAACAATGCAGGACATGCATTTTAGCTCACGAGTGGGACGCAGGTTTCATGACTTCCAGTCAGAGGCATGAGTGTGAGCGTAGTGAAATCAATGTTTACTACTAGATTAGACCTACCTCACTGCTGGAATGAGGCTATCAAGTTATGTGTGGTCACAAATTCTGCGCTGATGCACAGAGAGCGCTGGCTGGACCGGCAGGAACTATACTAAGCTGACCGCAACCTAGGAGGGGTTGGTTTGTTTGAACAGGTTTGCATTGTGCCAGGACTGAGTGACTAGGACCCCAACCAGCTGATGCAAAAGCCACATAGGTTTCCTCATGCTGTAGGCAAATACCCCAAACCAGAAGAAACTAAAACCCCATGTGTGTACACGAGTGCTTGAAAAGTTCACAAAAATATTCAGTTATCACAGTAACTGACAGCATAAAAATATAATTAATGATTCTTTACCTGATATACTTCAACTGCAAAAAATACAGTACATACTTTCTCTTCAGCTCCTCAAAGACACATGCTGGCTGCAGCTGACCCAGTCACTGGCCACCTACATCTGTGAGCCTTGAAGCTGGAGGAAAGATGGGACATTGCTCAGGAGCCAGCCAGGGTGTCCTTCTCCTGACTGCAGGTCCACACCACGACCAGCTGGAGAAAGGGAGATGCTCCCACACCACACGACACAGTCATATCGCTGCAGCTGGGCAGCTTCATCTCAGGTGGCATGGGACTTTCTGTTGCTCAAAGTTCGGAAGATAGGGTGGTGAGGAAAGCACAGTCATCACGAAGACTTCAGAGCAAAATGCCAACTTAACTCATGGAAATGCAGCCCTGTGAAACTGGTGATTTCCCTCACAGAACTTTGGCAGTAATCAGCTACCTTCTTTCTTAAACCTCCAATACTTAAAGGTGACATGGGACTGACACAGATATAGCACATTTTGTAAAAAAAGCATGTTTGTGTCCCTTTTCCCCTTGCAGAGCACAATTTATACTGATGACCTCTTCACAGTAGTGCCTGCTCCAGAGTTGGCTCAGAAAGTTTTCTAAAATTAACACTGTTATTCCAGAAAATAAAATGTTTGAAGTACTTCCATGTTTATTAGGCTTCTTCCAGGTATTCTTTGACAGCATGAAGGATGGGATTAAGATGTCTAGGTACTCCTACTAAAGAAAAACAAAACAGCGTTTGAGCTAACCTACTTTGCCAGAAACCTACCCTAGGGTCAAAATTAGCATTTATGTTCTGTTTTTAAACGAAAGCCCTTTCTTCTCCATGGGTTACCTGTTACCATTGTTTTCAGCTTTTGACTAATTTCTCAGAAAAGGCAAAAAAATAGACAGCATGATATAAATGTAAACAGTCATCATTAAAAAGACAGTGAGGGAAGATGTGGTTGGTCTGATCAGTCATCTTGCAGCACAAAAGTCACTGAAGTTGGTACCTCTGCATTTCTGTGGAGAAACGCAAGTTACAAAGCCAGACCGCAAATTCCCGCCATGGCTATTTGAGTGGCAGAGCTTACTCCTCAGCTGTCATATTCAGGCCAAATGCTCAGTTCTCTAGGCAGGATATCCACCGAAAAGAGAAAATAATGATCTATGGAGCTCGTATCTAAGGAGAACCTAGGCCTTACACAGACCTGAAGAAAGTTAATCACTTCACGGTGTTCTACCAAACATAGATAGTAACATGTGGTGGGGAGTGAAAGTTTCTCCCGGGGCCACGGGGGCATCTCTGGGGAGGCACCTGGAGCCACTCCCGCCCTCCTCCCGCTCTCCCCTCCCAGGGGCTCGCAGGGCCGTTCCTCACACGCTTTCCCTCAGCCCCGGC
>Ga0065711_1003386_pt1 | contig 28946 bp, 24 predicted proteins | sample Hoacrofraction12_FD_59098 | JGI IMG/M metagenome (GOLD analysis project Ga0065711, IMG submission 59098) | Hoatzin crop microbial communities from Cojedes, Venezuela - Epithelial fraction 12 v2 (version 2) | ecosystem: Host-associated > Birds > Digestive system > Esophagus > Crop | place... | reverse complement strand
CGCGGGAGCGGTTGCGGCTGCCGAAGGGGCTGGCTGCGTTGGGCCTGGGCCTGGCCCCGCTCCTTGCTTGCGGCCTCAGCTGCTCCTGCTGCCCGCCCGCCCCAGCGGCAGCGGTGCTTTGCTTCCCTCGGGTTCGTTCCCCTCACCGCTGCCGTCCCTCCGGAGCGGAGCGATGATTACCCCTTTGCCAGGCATCGCTGTGCCCCGGCTGTCGCCGTGCGGCTCAGCCTGCGGGGCGGCGGTGCCGGCATTGGGGCGCTGGGTGCAGCGTGCCTGGCCGGGGGTGTCCGTGGGGGGTGGGATCCCCGCGGAAGGGGGGTGAGGACAGGTCTCGCCGCTGCCTGCGCTGGGGCTGCGCCTGGCACGGGAGCGGTGAGTGGGGACGGGGGCTGCTGCTTCCAGCGGCTGTCAGCGTTACGCTGGAGTAGGTGGATTGTCAGACTGGGCTCACAGGGCTTTTTCTCTGTCTTTTTAAATGGATCTAAGTGGGCCGTGGTGGGGAGGAGTGGGCCTTCACTCCTCTTCCTGACATCTCCCTTGGGCAGCTGCACAGTGAGCAGGATCCAGGCGCTGACCTCTGAAAAATGCCCAGACTCTCCCTTTCCTCTCTCTCCTTCCCCAGGGAGCAGAAGGGATGGGGAAGCATGGCTGCGGGGTCGGATCTGCCCTGCTCGGCGCCTGGCTGGGGCTGTGGGGTCGGATCTGCCCTGCTCAGCGTCCGACCAGGGCTACGGGGTCAGATCTGCCCTGCTCGGTGCCCGGCCAGGGCTACGGGGTCGGATCTGCCCTGCTTGGTTCCCAGCGGGGGCTGCGGGATCGGATCTGCCCTGCTCGGTGCCCGACGGGAGCTGTGGGGTCGGATCTGCCCTGCTCAGTGCCCGACGGGAGCTGTGGGGTCGGATCTGCCCTGCTCGGCACCCGACAGGGCTGCAGGGTCGGATCTGCCCTGCTCGGCGGCCAGTGGGGGCTGTGGGGTCAGATCTGCCCTGCTCAGCTGGGCCTGTGGGGTCGGATCTGCCCTGCTCGGTGCCCTGTGGCTGTGTGCCGTGCTGAAGGGGATGCACAGCCACAGCCTCCGTCTGTGCTTCCTCCTGTCCGTCTTCCCACCACTGCGCTCCCCCAAACAGCTGCTCCTCTCCTTTTTTTTGCCACTGCGCTGCTGCTGCTTTTGTGGGGCTGTGCAATCAGGAGTACAATGCATACTAAAACCAAAACATTAATGAACCAGAGATGATTGTCTTTCTGTAGAACATCCTGCGTTCAGAAGTGATCACACAAAATGCTTCGAAAGAGTCTTTAAAAAAAGGCCTTTCCCCCCAGTCTTCGGGCATCACTTTGCACTGTGCTTGGTAAGAGAGCGTTGGAAGGATGCCGTGTTTTGTTGTAGTTGGTGCGCTGCCTGATACAGTCTTCTGGATGAGTTAAACGTATTTTTGTACGGGCGGCATCTCCGGTGTCGCAGCATGTCTTCACGCTCCTTTTCCCCCTGGACAGCGGACGTGCTGCAGTCGCCCTCGCTGCTGTCTCAGAGCCCCACGTTAGCCCGTGTTCTGCTGTGTGTTCCTGGCTAAGCCAAGGAAATTATTTTCCAACTTCTCTGTTGGTTTCATCAGTGTTTTTTGGCGTAGATAAATTACTAGACCGAGCCCTGGAAAGAGCCAGCTGAGTTCAAAGGCAGGAGGTCTGTAGATCCCCCCGTGCGGTGACGTATGCGTGGGTGAAAGGACGGCGCCGCATCCTGCAGTTTCACTTCACCTCTGGCTCTGCAGATGAGGTTTTACAGTGAATAAGTGTTTCGGCTCCATCATGAGTTTGTGTACCAAAACCACAGTTTTTAAAAATAGAACACACAAAAAAACCCCTCATTTATATTTAGGGTCAACTTTTTATGCAGAAAAGATTTGAGGTGGTTCCTCTTACTTCTGTTTTTGCTTTCCGGTTAACTTGATGATGTGGAGTACATGGGAAGGGCTCCCCCCGCCCCGTTTTCTGTTTCTCTGAAAGTTGGTTTGTTGAAGCATGGAATTTTGATGATTTCTTCATAACGTTACACGGTTTCTGATTGCTGAAAGGATGGTGTCATACTTGGGTAGTCACTTGAGCTATTTTCAGTCTCCAGTGCGTAGAAGCTGCCGCTTTGGCAGACGGCTGCGGTGCCATTGTTACTGTTGGCTGGAGCAAAATACTGCTTTATTTGATAATCACAAAAGCCTTCAGCTCTCAACACTAAAGAAGTTCTAAAATTTCAGTATTGGATTAAAAGATCAAGCAGTGTAGATACACTCTGAATTGCGTAGGCAGTAAAAAATCCAGAGTATGGAATTAGTGGATATCAATACTTGTATGAAGTTAATCGGAAGGCTCATACCAAATAGTGCTGGTGATGCAGATCGATTTTACTCCCTCAGCAGCACCGGGAAGGACTGCCGGAAGAGCGCCTGCTCGATCCAGAAACCCAGCGTTGGGCCACGTAGGAGTGAGGATGCAGTTTAACTTGCAGTTTTCGTATTCATTGCCAGAAAATGGCTTCGTGGAATCATGTTTCTGGGAAGTGGCTTCTCGGCCACTCTGCTGGCTCCTGGAAGTATAACTGGCCAGGGCTGACCAATGGAATGATAAGGAAAACATTTATCTCCTCTTGCTGATCGACTGTTTTCATAAAATGCATAAAATTTGCCACTGTTACCTCAGTGGGAATAATTCCAGAGAACGCGATCTGTAATTGGCGGGGCTGGGCTGTAGCCCTGCCTTTGTTATTGCTCTGCAAGCTGTGCATTTTGTTGTTTTTAAAAAAAAGTATTTTTGGATGCTAGTCTGAATTTGTGTAGCTCAGTCCTCCGTGCTCGGTTTGCCGTGCTCGCTTGGCAGTAGCGTAGCAGTGGGTCTCTGCTCCCAGCGTGTGCCTGTGCCTCGAGACGCGAGTCGAGCAAAGACGCGCAGAGGTCCTGCTCGGGTTCTATAAAGATTGACTAGAGTGTGCTTGAAAAACAGGATTTCTTTTATTTATTTTCTGCCTTTTGTTTTGTTTTGTTTTTTAACCATCTTTGATGGGCTATTTCCATTGTGTTTAACAGCCTGTGTTGGTAATCTGTAAAACTTGTGGGTGTCAAGCTTGAGCCTGGCCCACATGATCTGTTGAAAACTGCCATCCTAGGAATTCTTGCACAAGTTGACTCAGATTTCTGATGCGATGAATAGTCGGTGACAAACTAGTGGATTTTCCAGGAAACGCAACTGCAAACTGCCTGGCTTCTGCGTAAGGGTGTTCGGAAACCTTGCGAAGATCCAGTGTTTTATCATGAAGCAAAGGAGTGAAATCATATTCCTGGAATCTGTGGTAATTTGGGCTTTGGATTGTGGTAAAACCTAAAAGTTCCTTGTAACAAGTTCTGGTAAAGTCATAATCAAGTTTCTTCTTGGTACGTGGTGGTGGCAGAATGCGTGGGGATGGGTCACAGGGTGGTGGCTGCCTGCTGGCCCGGGGGCCTTGGCGTTCCTCGGGGCTGGCACCAGCCACCTTGGTGCTGTCCTGACAGCAAGCCCGACTCCCACGAGTAGGACTTGCGGGCCAGAGTGTTCTCTGTCAGGTTTGGGGCTGTAGTTCAGTCCCTTGCCCGTGGATTCCTGGATCTCATGGGAGCAGCTGCTGCTAATTGTGCTGAAATGTGGTTTTGTCATGTGGACGGACTCCTACCAGGGTTATTGTATGACTTGATGGATTTGCATGCATGAAGCCTCCAGAGGAGGAAGGATGCCATTTGCTTCTTGTCACCCCCTGAAGCATGACTGTTAGCAGTGAGTTGGTTTCTTCCCGAAGTGACTTCAAAGGAATTAAATTTGTTCTGAAATTTTTTTGTAAGAATGGGCTTCCTGCCATTTCCCTTACAGTTACTTTGAAGCTTGCAAGAGAAGTCTTGACCTTCTTTTAGTACTTGTGCAGAATGCAAGTGGCGTCGTGGAGGGCTACCTGGTGTTCCTCAGTTGTGGTTCTCGGCTCTGACCCATTGAAGCACCTCGATCCTTTCGTAGGCCATTCTGGGGATGGGACTTCGTTGCTTTGGCTAGGACTTGCCCTTGGCCGCTCTGCGTGTTGCAGATCTTTTTTTGGATATGTTTGAGGGGTTGAGGCATTTTTCTGTTTTGTTAAGGAACTTTTAGAGTAGTGTGATTTTTAAGATGTCTTTACCTGAAATTAAAACAACGAATCTTTAGCCCAGCTGAGAGCTGAGCTGGACGTGACTGTCGCCATGGCAAAGCTGACGCGTGTGTGATAACGGCAATTTAGAAGTGACTGATTAGAGGGGTAGCTGGTACCACGGTGGCACCGCCGGACGTCTGGCTTGTGGGTGGCTGGGAGAGTTTCCATCCTCAGTTCCTCAGCTTCCAGCCTGTTTCCTCTCTTGCGTTCCTGTTCTGATGGAAGAGTAGTTTCCTCTCGTCTCCCCTGCCGATAAGAGGAAGGAGCTGATGATGTTAAGATCTGTTCTCCCACCTGCTTTCTTGTGTTTTTCTATTTCTAGATATGGATTTGGCGGTTCAGCTGGGATTATGGAAAGGGAAAGGGACTGTTACCATCGTGGGTCCTTACACTGTATTTGCCCCAGTTGCAGCTCTTGCTTTGCCTACCGGAGGCTGCTTGTGGGAAGCGAAGGCTCCATCGTACAGAACTTCTCCAACTTTCTTTTCACAGATCGTCATGGCTTCTCCTAGCCCCGTTGCTTACCCCTCCGGTTCCTGTGATCACGGCCCCGCCGTGTTCCCTTTGTTCAGAAGGAGCACACAGGTTCCAGTGGATCAGGAATCTGGTGCCGGAGTTTGGGATCTCCAGCTCGCATGTCAAGGTGCTTTCGTCCCCAGCTGAGTTCTATGAACTCTTGAAGGTGAGTTGCAGGTTCCAAGTTGCGGGAGTGGATTTTGGGGGCTGGAAGCTGCAGTGGTTATGCAGAATCATAGACAAGTTGTTAGGAAGGAGCACCTGCAGCTTACCAGTCCACCTTCTACTTGCAACAGGGTTGTTGTCATCTAGATGAGGTCAGGCAGGCTTTGGCCAGCTGAGTCTTGAAAACAGCCGAGGTTGGAGGTTCTGCCTCGGGGTAAGCAATTCCAGTGCTGTGCCATCTTAGTAGTTTACCAGTTTTTTTCTGATGTCACAGCTGAACTTTCCAAAGCTGCCTGTGGCTGCTGCTCAGCTGTAATTACCATGAAGAGTTTGGCTCCACCATCTTTGTAGCCACTCTTCCAGTAGTTGCAGGCTTCTGTTAGGTCAGCCCCTCAGCCTCCTCTGCGATACGAACCCAGCACAGCTCCCTCAGTCCCTCCCAAGGTCGCTTAGGTCCTCACAGCGCGAGTCCTGTAACATTGCGTCCCTTAGGTAAGGAGTAGGGCTGAGGTGAGGATTTCTTGGTTTAGCTCAGTTGCCTGAGGCTTTTCACAATGCATATTTAAAGCAATTTCCAGTACTTCTGAAACGTGATCTCCGATCGCCGTGGTAAGCTGTTGGAGAACAAGGCTTGGGTGAGCCGTGGAGACAGCAGCTCCCCCCCATGACATCCGTTGGTGGCGAGGACAGGGGAGAGGAGGACAGCTCTGTAAACGAAGGTCTCTAGGTTCCAGCTAGTTCACAGAATGGATACAAAGGGTTAAAGCAGTTGCAGAATGAAAGCTGGGGTTGCCAGTACTGATACAATCCCAGTGTGGCAGCTACTGCCTGGTAGCTGCTCTTGTAATAGTTCTAGCTACCGGAGTGTGTTCCTCAGTTTTCCAGAAAGCATTGATTTCTGTCTTAGTTTTTGGATGCAGCAGTGGTGCTGGTGTTGCTCAGTAAAGACGGGTGTGTTTCACGTCCTTGCTGTCAGTGTGTTATCCTTCTGCCTTTCCTTCTGCAAGGCAAGGGAGACCATGCTGTGATGAGGCTAAAGTGATCCTCCTCGGGGGAACCACAGCTCTTCCGTGGTCTGGGCCATTAGCTCCTGGTGACCGAGGATGACACCAAACTTATTTTCTGCTACTTCCAGGTGCAGATAAAAACAGCCAAGCGTCGAGTGGTGATGGCTTCACTATACCTGGGAACGGGGCTCCTTGAACAGGAGCTGGTGAGTGTGGAAAGGGTTTGGCAAGGGGAGAAAGTGAATGCAGAGAGAAAATGCCTGCCTTTGCAAAAAGCATCCTGTTCCTGCAGGTACAGGAGGTGTGTGGGAGGTGCAGTGTGTGAGCTTGTAACGTCCTGATAACTTTCCTGTAGGGATTCACTTTACATGTGTTCTCTCCTCTCCTGGGCGGTTTTCTAGGGTTCCTGGCTGCCTTTGTGTACTTGTATGTGGGGTGGGGGAGGGAGAAATTTGGAAGGGAGGCGTATGGCGCTCCTGTTTTAGGCCTAGTGCAGAGCTGTGGAACTGCTGAACTTCTTCAGGGGATGATGAGCCTGGATGGTTCAGGCTGTTAGAGGTTACTGGCGTAGTGTTCAAAGGGTTTGCGCAGGACTGTGGGATCGTGGAGAATTTTTCTTTTTTCTGGAATTTTTCCTGAACACGATTAAAGTTGTAAGTATGTAGTGCTATGTTTTGTCCTCCAGGTACAGTATGCAGATGCAGTGTTAGCTCTCTGCATTAAAGACAGAGGTCAGTTTTGCTTCATGTTGTTTATCTCTTCTGTTTCCTGTTCTTCCCTCTAGCAATAAAAGCGTTACCCGAGACCTTTAGGGAGAAGCCTGACCTTGGCCAGTTTCTTAAGTTACAATGCAACTCCGCAGCAGGGTAAAGGTGGAGAGAGTCCTGCAAGGGTTTTGTGCCTGGCTTTGTCTGGGCTTGTACACAGGGTTTGAATTTGCATGTGACAAACAGCCTTGAAGTTAAGGAGCAAAACTGCCTCTGCATCATTTGTGAACTCCTACCAAGGTTTCTCCTTGGTAATGCAAATCTGTGATTTGGGAATGATGTTGGGACTCTTTCTGCTAATAATAATTGCTCTTCAGAGGCTCGAAGAATGTGTTTGATGTATTGCTTTAGGCTGACAGAGTAGGCTGCCAGTCTGGCGGATGCAAAGTCTAAACTAGCAGTGTTTTGCATGACTAGGAAAGACTCGTGGGAGGGTGTGGAAGCTTTCATGGCCACCAGCCTCCTGGCTGCTGAACACTTTCCTTATGAAGCTTTATTTGCTTTCTGTAGTGAGTAGAGGAATCTCTCTCTGCAGGTGGATTGCTTAGAAGAAACACTGGAGAAATCACTGCAAGCAAAAGGATCATCTAACCTCAGAGTTTCCATTCTTCTGGACTACACCAGGGGATCTCGGGGTACATATGATGATGATTTGATTTCTTCAAAGGCTTATTTTACAGTTAGGCTGGATAAACCCTTTTTCAGAGAGGCCGTCTTGACCAATTGGACCTACTTGCTGAAATCATACCTTTTAAAAACTGGCTTTGTGTATACCAGTAACTACTTATTCCCAGAAAATCTCCAAGCTGAGCAGCTTTTCTTCCAAAAATAGGTGGTAGCAGCGAGAAAGGCCAAACTCTGCTCTGTGCAACTTGTGCTTTCTTGTTGGCTCAGTTCACTTGTCAGTGCATTTGCCTTTACTCATCATACTCTTTCATATTTCCATTTTTAAAGGAAGGTGGGAATTGTTGGAAGTGGCAGTACGCTTAACCGGAAACTTTTGTGGTGACTTTTTGTAGCATGAGTTAACTGTGCTAGGTGTGTCTTAATTAAGAAGCTTGAATGGTGTTGGACCTGCTCAGTGACCGTTTCCAAGGTCCATTTGTCAAAGAACTTACAGTTCTGGGTGTCAGTTTCAGTACTGATATAGTGCAAATGAAAGCGATTGGGGGAAAAAAAAAGAGAAAAAAGGAAAATACGTCCAGTGCCAGCGTATGAGAGGGGCACTCGTTCTGTAATCAGCTTCTAGCTGAGGAGCTGCCGTGCTGTATCCCCTGTCTGGTGTCGTCCTGTGTGTGAAACTCCCCTTGTCTCCCAGGCAGGAAGAATTCTCGAACAATGCTAATTCCATTGCTGCAGCGATTCCCCGAGCAAGTCCGTGTGTCCCTCTTCCACACCCCAAACCTGCGTGGGCTTCTCAGGCTCCTGATTCCAGAGCGTTTTAATGAGACCATTGGACTGCAGCACATCAAGGTCTACCTCTTTGATGATAATGTGATCCTGAGCGGGTGAGTCCTGCCTCTTCAGGCCCTGCTGTGGTTCGTTTGGCTGAGGTTTTGAGGCAAGCTTGTGCATGCTACCGGTGTTGTCTGAACTTCATTATTGTCGTCTGGTCTTTTCGTAGTGATTATGTCAATGCTCTTCTGAGATGGGAGAGAAACCATTGCTCTTCCACATGAGATTCTTATATGAAAGAGTCTTTCTCAAAAGGAAAAAGGAAAGATTTCTCATGATTCAGAAGGAAATGGCCAATTTGTACTTTAGTCCAGTTATGTGCAGAGTGAGCTCTGTAACCTGGGCTGGGGTGTTCAGTATCATATGCCTGTGCTCTGTTCTGGAACTCTTCTTTTTCTCTCCTAGCGCAAACCTGAGTGATTTGTACTTCACCAACCGTCAGGACCGCTATGTTCTCCTGCAGGACTCTCCTGAGATTGCAGACTTCTTCACAGAGCTAGTGGATGCAATTGGGGATGTGTCTCTGCAGTTACAGCGGGATGATACAGTCCAGATGATGGAGGGGATGGTACACCCATACCAAGGTAGGAGGGAGTTGTCTTACTTGCTTGGGTGGCGTGACCCAGGGGAGGGGAGGGACAGCCAGGGCTTAAGGATGACTTGAACTCTATCCATCCGTGAATTGCTGAGTGTCTGGGCATTGTTTACAGACTGCAGGGTGACCCATTTCTGTGCCATCCGTTATTAAAATCAAAATAAAAATCACTAGAGTTTTGAGACTGGATCGGTCAGAGGGTTCCTAGCATGGTGGCTGTCACCAGCTGATCTGGCAGAGAGTGCAAAGGCTAAAAGTTCCTCCGTCACTGTCTCACTGCTTCTTCATAATTCTGCTGCTTATGACCTTAAACTAGAACTTACATTGCTTGAAAGGTTCCTTCTATTTTTCATATTAATGCTTATAATTCTGCATGTTCTTTGTGTACATATTCTGAAAGTTTCATGAATGTATTTTTGGTAATTAGTATTTTGTAGTTGAGTGTATTCTGGGAATCAAATGAATATTGAATTAGGAGGGCTGAGAGCAAGTGTTGAAGTGGGCAGAGAAGGGCGTATGTCTGTCAGGCTGATTGCATCATACGAAGTTTTAGTCCTGGCCTTGTGCACTGCTGTGTGATGTGAGCTTAGACTGTGGGCAGTAGGTTATTTTGTATGTTCCAGTTCTTGGTGACCATTTTAGCTTTGACCTGGTCTTTTCATTTCTCAGTGGATTTTTCTAGCTGCTGCTAGTTGAGTTTCTTACCCCTCTTCAAGTTGAATGTTTTTCTTCTGTAATGTAGCTTTGCTAACCTTAAAACATGTATTTTTGAGACTTAGGGAAGAAAGTTGTATAGGTTTTGTGTTAGCTTGTTTTTGTTCCGATGTTGGTGTCCTGTCAGTAGTTTTTCCCACTACATAATAGGTGATGCGTAGCTCTGCACCTTCAGGTCTCAGACATGATCTCTTGTGGTTTTCCTGCAGGAGACAAGATGGCTTACTGTGAGATAGCAAATCGAAGAGTCATGGAGGTGATCAACTCTGCCAGGACACGACAAGAACTCCTTCACACAAAGACTTTCCACAGCAGCCAGCAAGGCACCTCCTTGTTGTCCCACAAAGGCTCTCAAGCATCTGGCGGTCTGAAACCAGAACCTGACACCTGGATCTATCCCTTAATCCAGATGAAACCTTTTGGGATTCAAATAGATGAGATGGTCACAGAGACGCTGCTGACAGAGGCTGAGCGGGATGCCAGGATATACCTTACCACTGGCTACTTCAACCTGACACAAGCTTACATGGACCTCATTCTGGGCACTAGGGCTGAGTATCGGATTCTTCTGGCCTCACCGGAGGTGAATGGGTTTTTTGGTGCCAAAGGGGTGGCGGGTGCCATCCCTGCTGCCTATGTTTACATTGAACGCCAGTTTTACAGTGAGGTCTGCTACCTTCACCAGCAGGAGAGGGTCCAGCTGCAGGAGTACTCTAGGGCCGGGTGGACTTTCCATGCCAAAGGTAAGAAGTCCATTTCCCAAGAGGACGTGTTCAGAAGGCGTTTGAGACTTGCATGTGTTTGGATTGTGCAACGAGAGAGGGGACGGCTGTGTGCCGAGTCTAGACTTAACATCCAAATACTCATCCAAGGTTCAAACAGCTGGCTTGCATAAACCTGGATGGTTTGAATCACTCAGGGGACAACCATGCAAAGTCATGTCTTGCCTATGGATTTCTGATTCAAATAGAGCCCCAGAGATTGTACAAGAATTGTCCCTGTGGTGACAGCAACTCACTGTCTTGATATGGACCTTGATGTGAAAGGAAAGGAAGCATCTGGATGTGTTTGTGGTCGCAGTAACAGTTGTGATTCAGTTTCTTGTATCCCCCTTGCCAGTTCCAGCAACAAGAAGCCATGACTGTGTCAGGGACCCCAGAGTGGGATCTGCAGCAGAAGCAGAGAGCTTGCTGGTGGTGACTCCCCAGTGGTCCTGGGCGCCGTGTTCTCTTGGCAGCAGGTCTTTGTGGGGATGATCCAGGTGGCGAGGAGTTTGTACCAGCTTCTGTTTACGGCATACAGGAAAGTGCCGCATGGTGAATAAATGCACCCATGTGCCTTCTGGGAGCTGGAGGCAGCTGGAGGGGAAGTTGCTGAGAAATGAATGTTGCTTAACAATTGTAGTTAATAAACAAAAATAATTAATGCTGCCATCATGGTCTTCTGTAGAAGACCTCAGATTCTTTCTTGCTGGGTAGATTTAGTGCAGTTTTCACAAGCCCAATGCCACCTTGACCAAAGCATGAATATTTTCCCCTAAGTGGTTGTTGCTGGTTGTGTCTCTAAATTTTCCTTCCAGAAAATCCAGTCCTTGACTCTCTTGTTCTCCTACTTTATGCGCAGTAGTAAGTATTTGATTACTTAGTAGTAGATTTTAATAATGCAAATAGTTTAGGAAGTCTACTTAATTGAGGATTTGGTGGGGGTTTTTTTGAGAAGTCTGATTCACGTGACTGTGCCAGCGGAACGCCTCACAAAATGACTGGGTCTCGTGGTTAGGCATGGCCCTCGGCTAGGCTGGGACATCTTTGCCGTGTTCCACAGCATCTTCTGTCACTTGAATCTTCTGCAGGCAGAGCTCTGCGCCGCGTGCCTGTGTCACTTCCGGTGATGGCTCACGGGTCCCCGGGGGCAGCTCTGTTACTGTAAGCGTACCCGCTCTGGCACTAATTAGCGTGCAGGCGTCCCCAGCTGGCTTTGCAGCGTGCTGGGGGGCACTTCCATTGTTTGCAGCACGTGTCTGATCTGAACGGGGGAAGGATGCGGCCCCCGGGATCCAGCCTGTTCCTGTTCCGGAGTTGTTCTCCCGTTGTTTGTTTAAGGAGACTGGCAGTTAATGATTGTGGGAATGCCTCTATCTGCCCAGCTTCCTGCAGGGCTGTTCGGAAGAAGGTTCAGAGGTGATAGGGAGAGAAAGCTGCTGAGTAGGCCTTCTCTTGACTAAAGAAAACACGTGAGTGTTACTAGGCTGCCCCTGTGTTGAAATTACAAACCTTTCTACCAAGTGTTGTGCCTCTCCGGCGGTGAGATCGGTAACTCTCGTGCAGTAAAACCCTTATCTGAGCCCAGGGCAGCTTCAGGAGGTGCCTGCCTGCCTGGGAAGTCTTGTGTGGTCTGTTTTCCAGGAAGCACGTGCTCAGGCGATCTGTGGTTCACAGGTTCCTCCTCTTGCTGGGCACTGCTGACTCCGAGTGGGATTTTGTGGTTTGGCATGGATTGAGCTCGGAACGCATGGGCTGCTTTTCCAAGCTACCAAAGTGCACGTGGCAGTCAATCGCTTTTTGGGCCAGCTGTGCCTTCTCGTGGAAGTGCTTTGGGCTCTATCTGCTGTACGGTCTGCTCTTTGAGAGGGGGATACCAGGCTCGAGGAGTTCAGCAGCTCCCATGCTTGGCAGCAGGGACAGTCGGAGATATTTGCTGCCGTCTTTCTGTTTCCTCTTTGGGATGCTGGAAGGATCAGCTTGTAGCTCCCTTCTCTGGCATGCTCTGCCCTTTGGCACATGTTTGATTCATCCGGTTTCCTTCTGCAGGAGTCGCATAGTGTGTGTGAAAGAGAGGACAGGGCAGAAGAGGGAAAAGGAGGAAACCCTGCAGACAGATGAAGGGCAGTTGCACATGGAGTCTGGCTCCTGGAAGAGGACGTGAGATCCCTAGCAGCAAGTAGTGCCCATTAGTACTTCCCTTTTGGACTAAGATGAAAGACACCCTTTACACCAAACGCTGTGGCTGCTGTTTGTACACCCTTCCAGCTCCTCTTAAAACCTTTTGCATCCTCACGCACAACTTCCCGCAGTGTGTATTCCCACCAGGGCTGCGACTGTCCTTAGGCTGGTTTGGTGCAAGTGCAGCTGCAGCAGAGCGTTGAGTAGGAAATGCAAACCTTTGCGAGGAGAGGGGCTTTGCCGGGTGTAACATCGTGCAGCCTACCCGCAGCAGGGCACGTCTGCCTGTCTTCTGCTGCATTTCTGGGTGTGGTGCCGTGGGTGACACAGGTATGTCCTTCAGCATTAGGGTCCCTTCCCTGCAAATGTTGGGCGGCAGAGTGCTGGGCAGGTGGCTGTTTGCTGCGAGGTAAACCTGCATGACTGCAACTGAATGGCGGCTGGGAAACTGCGCTTCCCCTTTCTGGAAAGGTGAGTCACTGTTTGAGCAGATCCTGCCAGGTGGCCGTAAAGCCAGAGACACCATAAAGGCTTTAGGGCTTCCGCGTGACTGCTTAGAAATAGTGAGGAAGCGTGTTCCTCGTAGCTGCTTCCCCAGGCAGAGCCCTGGCCTGCTGCTGGGAGCCTCGTGCTGCGGCCGGGCCGGGCACCACGCAGCAGCCATCCTGTCTGGTGGCAGAATTTGCCGAGTCTCTGCGCCACTCGGGTGCTTTCTGCGGCTCCGGAGCCCCCTGCGTCAGGGGTCCTGCCCTTCTTCAGCGGGTGGTGAGCCACGGTGGGGCCGGTGCCGCCGCCGGGTCAGGGCAGTGCCAGCCCCGAGCCGGAGCTGTAACTGCAAGTGGCAGCGAAGCTGTGCGATGTGGGGGCGGGGAGGAGGTTACAGGAACCAGTGGTGAATCGGCAGCTTCTTACTCAAGGCATTCTTGGAACTGCTCTGGGGTTGAGTTAGGAAACCTGCTTCTATATTAAGGACTAGGTGGTTTTTATGTGACGGTTTCTTTGTTGTAGTCTTTGTGTGACTTGCAGGAGGAATAAGCCATCTATCAGGGACCTGCCCAGGGCTGTTCTGAGCGCTTGTGCCTCGCTAAGTGGAGAGCAAACACTGCTTGGATCCACTTACACACAGAGAATGGCTGCATAGGCTCTGCTTGGCGATGCTCCTGGCTCTCCTGTGGCATCCCTAGCTGTGCTTTGCTCCCGTGCTACAGTGGGGTGCTTACGAGTAGTGTGTTTCCATCCTGTGCTTGAACAGCAGCCCTAGGCTGTCTCACGCTTACTGCTGTTGCTGACAGAGCTGTGTGTGACTGCAGTGGTGGTGAGTGGAGGGAGCCTTGTGCCCTGGCAAGAGTTTGATGTCATCTTTGGGTGTCTCCTCGGGAAGCGAGTGGGTGTAATAGCTTGCACTTCTCTACTAGTCTTAATTTCGTGTGAATTCACCTGTCAGAGCAGGGAGATGCCTCTTCATGTCCCTGTCCTGTGTCGTCTCGGGAAGGGGGTTAGTCACTGTCAGCTGCACCGCTTCCAGCTCGGGAACTGCTGGCCCAGGCCTGGCCTGCCTGGTGCTCTGCTGCTTGCTGTAGGTTTTTCTTTACTGAAGAACTGTTTGTCTTATTTCGGTGTTTCTGAGATATGCCGTGGTGCAAAATGACCTCTAATCTGATGATAGTGACTTGTTCCGGATTATTTTGGGGGCCCCTCCATGCAGTGTATTTACATTCCTGGGAATGTGTCCCTAGGGCGGCACCGAGCGTGCTGCAGCCCTGTGTTAAGAGCACGAGTTTGGACAATGCCACTGTGCACGGGCACCCCAAGGTTCGTACGAAGCTGTACAGGACATGCTAGACCATCTGTGAGGAGGCTTGCTTTGTGTCGTGATCTTTTATAGTTACTGTAATCTAACATGTTTAATTCATTTCTTCTAAGTGAAGCGATTGTCGGAGGCTGCCCCGGTCGTTTCCTCTGTCTGCCACGCTTCCTTTCTTCTCCTCTTTTTCTTGCAGGCCTCTGGCTGTACCTGGCGGGAAGCGACCTTCCCTGCCTGACGCTCATTGGCTCGCCGAATTTCGGGTATCGATCGGTTCATCGCGACTTGGAAGCTCAGGTTGCGATAGTGACAGAAAATAAAGCTTTGCAGCAGCAACTCCATCAGGTAAGTGGCTGATTGCGGGGAGATAACATGATGTTGTGCTTCTTGGTCACGCAGGGAATGCTGATGACGCAGCTGCAATAAAAACCTCCAGCTACAATAATTCAAAACCTTCTCGAGCATAGGAAGTCTCAAGGAGCTGTCAGTTAAGTGACTATTGATGAGATGCCTGCTGCGAGTGCCTGTTTCTGGGAAACAGGGGCCATAACGGGAAAGAACATGTGTCCCCGGTGAACTCGAGTGTTGGGAGTGCTCAGGCACTGGATGCCGAGAGACAGCGTTCAGCCAGGATCTGCTGGCCCTCCTCTGCTCGCTGATCACGCAGCACGTTCTTGGGCTTTATCCTCCAAGTCTGGGCATTGCCAGGGTTGCACCGTGCTCTAGGATAATGAGGTCAGGCCCTTTGAATTGCTGATCTGGGACTTCTGGAGGATTTTGCTTCTCAGGCGTTTGGGAAATCCTTTGTAGGAGTATAAATGCCGGTCAGTTAGCTTCTGGGTGGCTGCCCACAGGCTGTGGAGGTGAACAGAGGCAGGGGATCTTAGTGTAGTTTCTACAGTAAGAGGATTTCTGGGCTGGCTGGATTGTCTCTGAAGTTATATGACATAATATAATTGTGAATAATAATAAGACATTATGGAATCTAGACAAACATTTTTCAGTGGTTTAATGTTCAGTATCCCAGGTTTTTGGTTTGGTTTATTGTTTGTTTTTTTTTTTTATTGTTAGGCAGCTTGTACTGCTCAGCACTTTTGCTGCTTCTCTAAATCCTGCCTGGTTCCCCAGCTGTTTTGACTCTGAATCTTCTGCTGGAACTGACAGTGTCACAAGTAATTTCTCTTGTAGTGCTCTGATACAAAGCAAATTGGTTTGGTGCCTCTGTGTGGGACTTAGGGATCTCAAAAATGCATTCTGTTAAGCCAAGTCCTGGCATAAGAAGGCACAGTTGTCTTGAAGATCAATGGGAATTGCCCTGTTGCATCAGGGCTCTTCCCCAGGATGAGTCAGAGTCTATCTAATCAAAAACAATTCTATTACTGGAAGAGTTGCTTGGATATTTCAATTCATATCTTGCCTCTACTTGTTTCTAATGGAAGGGGAGAATCAATGAAAATATGACAAAGGAATTTTCTGAAATAGTGCTGCAGTGATCTAATTTACAGGGCCTGAAGCCATTCCCATTTGCTGGAAGCTGATTTTGGCTGTTTGTTTGCTGTTCTGTGGTCTTTGTTTAGAAGACTTAATACGTTACTGGTACGCTGCCATGAAATCACTTTGCCTATGTAACATTCAGTTCCATTTTATAAACGTGTGATGAGATTTGGGAAGAGATCTGAGGGGTCTGGGTATCTTTGGATGTTCTACTGAATGAACTGAACTTCAGTTCAGATAAATGGTCTTGCTTCCAGTGAGCAGATGACCTCGCTATATCGGATGACCATGGTGCAGGGCTGACTGTAGCTCTTGGAGCATTTGGGTTTCTAAAGTTAGACTGATTTGGCACACAGATGTCTTCCTTCTGTTGTTGTTTCATCTTTTTGGTCTTATGCTTGGTTCCTGCTTCCCTGTTCCATCCTGAATTTAAACAGTGCGGAGGATTTTATGTTGTTTGTAACAGCTTAGCTAATGAAAAAAAGGTTATGAACTGACTTACAGTAGCTGCTCTGCTCCTTGTTTGCCTGCAAATCTGGAAACCTAACTGGCTTTGATAAGAAAACTGCGTCTACCTTTGATCAAACAGCTGCTTTCACGTGCAACGCAAGCGTGTGTTATCATCATGATGGTTCATTTCCTCCTTCAGCGGTATTGTGTACACACTGGAGAAGCCTAAGTGTTTCTGGTAATTTAGTTGAAATCATGACTGTATATTCATTTGAAAACACAGCGCTTGAGTTCTGCCTAGAAAGAGCTGCGTAAGCCAGTCTCTTGAGATTATGGTAAGGCTTCCTTTTCTGGCAGTTACAGCAAGGGGTTTAGGATTTTTCTGAAATTGAAGCTTAGCTCTCCTGCAGCTGTGGGGCACAAGAAGGCAAAACCTTTGCTCTTTGTAGAGTTTAAATTGCTAATTCTTGAGGTTCGGTTACTTAGCGTACTGATAGTCATCGAAAGGTGGAGTGCTGTGGTGGACAGGTGTGAGGGACAGATCCTGTGCTCGCTCCTTGATGGTTCAGTTGCGTGTGAGTTGTGCTGCATGGAGTGAGGGTCTTATGTTCAGGCTTGTGGGAGAAAGGAGACATCCTTTTGGCGGGATCCATGCCAGTTTTATCTGAGAACTCACTTTTCTTAGAGGCCATTATGTAATTTAACACGTAGGATTTACCGGGATGATGTTTCTTTTCCTGTATAGGAGCAGGAGCAGCTTTACCTCTGCTCAGGTGTAGTCTCATCATCAACATTTGAGCAGCCAAATCGTTACGTGAAACTGTGGGTGAAGCTGGTAACACCTCTGATCAAGAATTTCTTTTGAAAGAAGAAAAGCTGCTCCTTTGGGTGAGTTCTCTGCCATTCTTACGGGGAATTTGTATTGCACTGACTGCAATGAAGAAGTGCAGTACTCTGTCTTGTGGAAGAAGTAGATGATGGAAACATAGGTGATGTGGGGAAAAAACCAGGCATCTCTCTTCTGGGGTTCTTGCCACTGACTGCAGTCATTGCTCAGGGTCTGTATTGGGTTTCATCTACTAGAATTTCTGGAAGGGGCAGTGGAAGAGAACCCATACGAGGGTATTTCTCATGCACAGAAATAAAGCTCCCATTTCTGAAATGTCCCTTTCAGAGTTTTGTGGAGAAGGATTGTGTTTTTATCTTGACCAGCTTACAGAAAACGTTGAAGTATTTAAAATACTTTGTCTTCTTTTTATCTGATCAGGGCTTTGCTTTAACCTTGTAGATGTTTGTTAAGAGGGGCAGTTGTTTTTGCCGTTCTGTTTCACACAGCGTGCTGGGTTTGCCTGGCTGTTCAGCTGCCCAGTAACTGGAGCCCCTCTGAGCTTCATGGAATCACTCTTAGATTTTTTTTTTTTTTTCTGTGCTGTGCACATAGTCCATGCAGTTGGCACCTGAGCGTGTGCCCTTGACGCTGAGTGTTCACACATCCTATTTATTTACATAAATACGGCCTCCATCTCTGGGGCTGTGTATCTGGCTCCTTCATGTCAAGATGTGTTATGAGTGTCCTTCATGAATTGTGGAGAGGGCATGAGAGGATTTTTGGTGCCAGTGTGATTTTTGGATGTCACTTGCTGAGTGGGAAGCTCAAACCGTAATGCACACCCTGCAAAGAACTTGGTTGGGAAGCCAGACAAAAATGTGTTAGAGCGCAGGCTTGGGCTGCCCATGAGTTTCTCTGGCAGAGCGTGTGCACTGTGTTCTGATCTTGTATTGCCAACAAAAGGGATTTCTGACACCTGAAAAAGCTGAAGATAAGCGTAAAGCTTAATGGTAATTTAGTCTCAGTGCTACTACTTTATAAAGAAACAAGCAGCTCCCCTTGCCTCCCCATGTGGCTTTTCTTACTGCTAGCTGTGAGGACAGTTTTGTGCAGCTGCATTTTAGAACTAATTGTTCAGATATTTCATGGGGTGGAATTTTGGTAAATTATTTTATGATAAAGCAGCGGGCGTTGGCTTCCAGTATGGTGACCAGAGCAGATCTCAACACCCAATTTGTATCAGCAGTTAGGCCTATTATGTGTTGTGAAAGAAAGGGTAGAGTAGCTTCTGTAGCCTAGAAATAGAAAGGGACATACTTCAGAGACTGATCTGCTGGCAGATGGACTTTCTCTGGGATGTGCTGGTTGGTGTGTTGGTGAACTGGGCCAAATCTGCACCTTTCTGCGTCCACCTGGTCTGAACAGATGCGTGCTGCCATGCAGGAGTCTGCCGTGCACACGGCTTGATGATTTCTGCTCACAGTTTGCAGTAAGCGATCAAACAAATAGCTGTGGAAAGACAGAGAGCTATGAGAAGGAAAGGAATCCGGATAGCTGCACGCAATTGTTCCGTTTGGCTTCCATCGGTGGCCTGGCGCTCAACCAGCACTTTATCAGAAACCACCAACTAAAAACCAGTATCCGTCGTGAGAAACTCCACGTATTTTAAGAGCAGTCTCCACATGACAGCAGTTCCAGCAATGTTTTTATTGATACTTGGCTAAAATAGTTCTGTTACAATCAAACTTTGTCTGAGTTACACAACTTTGAGGTTTTTTGCAAGTAAAAGCATTTGCTGTTTTCCACAGTCATTGAAGTTTAGATCTGTAAGAGCAGAGCCACAGTGGCGAGGACCCACTTCGCAGCGTTTTCTTTTGTCTTTAGGTTAAAGGTCCAGACATAGGTGGGACCTCGCGTCCGGGTCTTATAGACAGGACATTCATAGACGTTCTTGGTGTCCATGCGGTCCGCAGGGATGGCTCTGATGAAGATGACTGGCATCATCGGCGTCAACTCCTTCAGCCGAGCGTCTGCGATCGCACCAGAAGGGATGTCCCAGTGAGCGCCTGCAACATGATGAGACTGTCAGGGTGCCAGCTTGCCAGTGGCTTCGCCACTTAGAGGGGGCTGTTTTCCTAACTGCTGCGGGTGGGAAGGAGCCGAGGGTGGGGTGTGAAGGCTGGGTACCCGTGGCTTTGTAGTCGTTAGGGCTAACTAACGTGTTTTCATCTCACTGTGACTCATGAATGCATTTTGCCTTACTGTGTGTGGGATGTCTAAATAAATCCTGTCCCCACTCATCCCTTCAGCAGGAGTTTCATGGAAGTTGCACAGCTGAAGGTAGAACTTGGCCGTGGTGGGAACTACGATAGCTGTCCTAAGTGGACCCCTTCGGTGCTCTGCTGATGCTGCCCATCTCATTCCCCCTCGTTTTTAGCTTTAGGTTCTGAGTTTCCTGATTCATCTTACTTGCACATCAGATAAGAGTGTGATATATTTATTCCCTAGAGCCGTGTGGCCTCAGACAACTCGGTCCTTGGGTTCATGATACGCAGTCTGAATTTCCACAAACAGCTTCTGGTTTGTGAAACTCTGTGAGCTGGGCGGGTGCTGCCCTCAGCTGGCGTGTCTGACAGCAGTGCCGCATAAAGGCTCTGCTGCTTGGAGCTCTCGCAAAAGCTGTACAAATCCAAATAAGCCCATGAGTACGAACACCTGCTCTGCGTGCAAGAGTTTTTAAGGCTGAACGGGGCTTCCTCCATGTCTGAAACATCTCACAAAAGATACAATCTTTTACCTTCCATGAATAATCCATGCACGTAGGAGCCTTCTCTGAGTGGAGCTTTTACATCCTCACGGTTTTTCTTGGTCACTTCCACTGACAGACACATCTTGTCCAGCGGCCATTTGTTTTTCCTGGTCGTGGACTGCATGATGGCAGTGAGGAAGGACTGGGGGCTGAAGAATCCTGCCAGCCACACTGTTGCAGGCAGTACAAAGTCTGTTGTCCAGACTTCCAGTTCCTGGAAAATAAAACCAGCCAAGTGCTTCAGAGTGCAGCGTGGCCTTTGAGCAGCAGCGTACTGCTTTGAGGTATGAGGTGACAAAGAGCTGGTGCCTCACTGTGCCCAACACGCAAGCTTCAGGTCGTCTTCCAGATGGGCAGACTAGGGTGGAGGTGGTCTGGGGTGAATAATAGCAGATTCCACTGCAGCAATGAAACTTAAACCACGAATTTGGATGGCAGTAAATACTGCTGGTATTTTTTTTAACAAAGCCATACTTAAAATAGATGGTTTTATAAAATATTTTTTTCTTCTGAGACATATAACATTATGATGGGGTTAGCTAATATTCTTTTGAAGCAGTGATATACTCCGGTGGTGAACCCTTTTCAGACTTCTGCTCTCATTCTTGGGTAACAGGCCATTTCAGGTACTTCAAACTGCTTAAGTTAATATTACAAAATAAACCAGTTAACCACTGTACACTGATGGAGGTGGCTCCTGGTTTTCTGTGGTATCCGCTTGCTCCCTAAGCTTTAACTTTCACAAGAAATCTGCTCGCCCTAATCCGAAGGAGCAGGTCTGCGTACCAGGCTCCTAAGCTAAGGAGAAAGGGATAGGTGTAACGTGTCCAGGATTCAGGAACGCTGTCGTAGAAGAGCGCGTTCTCCAGCTCCTCTATGTGTGACGTAATCGTTAGTTCTCCCTTTAAAGAAGAGAAAAGCCTGGGCAGTTTTATCTGAAGAAAGCGAGACTGGTGGAAGCATTTGGCCTCAGACTCCTCGCGAAGCAGGAGGCTGGCAGCGTCTGGCCGGAGCCAGCACAGCGGGATCTGTAAGAGTGTGAGCGAGGGGAGCCAAGCACTTTGAACAAGACAAGGCTTGAATCGAGCAACAGCCGCTGGCGAATCGCGGGGAATCGTTTGGTGGGGAGAGGTGCTTTCCAGGAGCTGCCTCACGCCTACCTGCAGGCCCAAGTCTATCTCTTTCAGAGAGTGCCTGATCTCTTGGGTCGAGATGTTCATTCTCTCACATTCCTGGAAGGCAACTACAACGTACGGGGTCTTGTCCACCGCTTTCGCCATGATCTCCTCCATATTGAACGGCTCCAGCAGCCTCGCGATAATCTCGTCTAGGACTGACTTCACCTGCAAAGAATATGCGGCAGAACTGCTCTTATCTAAGGAAAAGTGCTGTGGGTTAACAGCTAATTAGCTTAGTAAGATTTCTTTTTCCTGCCTTTGTGTTTTCCTGTGCTTTCTCCTCTGTCTATTCTCTTACTGACTGCTCGTGCATCTTAAAAAGGTGCAGCTCTTTTTGAATAGCCAAGAAGGTAAGAGGAGGCTGTGAAACTCAAGTGTAAAATCCAGGGAGTCAGAAGGAAAACTTTTTTTCCCCCCCCTTCCTTTTTTTTTAAAAAAAAAAAAAAAAATCTGTATTTTCAGTAGTTGCCATCATGAATGGAAGTTACGGAGCCTGGTCCAGCTGCTGAGGACGTGGCCTATGAGCCGCGTTTTGCTGCTGGTGCATCTGGACCCCGTCAAAGAGTCACTTTTCTGAACACGGCTGACTTTTGTAACTACACCTCGTGTTCAGACGGAATGAGCAGAAGGAATATGCTGGGGCAGCATTTCAGCCCCTTCCCGTTACCCTCTGGGTTTCTCGGAGGTGCTGGAGGAGAGCAGCTAATGGTCTTACGATCTGCGTGAGGAGCTGCCTGCCCGCCTGGGCTGTGGATCGATGCGAGGGCAGGGAGGAGCGGGGAGCGCTGAGGCTGGGACGGGGACCGTCGGGCGTCACGCCCGGGGCTTCGCCTGCCCGGGGCTGCGGTAGCCACGGTGCCTGCTCAGCAGCTGTGGCACGGTGCAGCGTTTGCTCGTGTTAAGTACATTGCCAATGCCAAAGAGTGGCAAAGTTACTGAAATGCAAAGGAGAGCCTGGGCACAGGGAAATGGGTGCAAATACGCTGAAACAGACACTAGACAGGAGCTGAGCAGACTGCAGTGTCACTCCTGAGCTCTGCGCTAGCAACTCCCCCTCTCCAGCTGACGGCTTGCGGCATTAGTACTGGGCTAGAACCACGGCTCTGTGCTCTCTTGCGCTGGTAAGAAGTCGGTTATTGTTACGGGTCCTGTTCTCATGTCCGTTGTGTGTGGGCCCACAGCTGTCCTCCCCCCCTGGCCTCTGAATTGCCGTGGCTTGCTGAAACGAAGCAGAGACTTTACTTGCCTTTTCCTCTTGGGAGACACCCGCGCCTCCTCCAGCGTCCGATTCTTTGGGCTGCATTTCCAGAACTGTCCGAAAAAGCCCGTCCGAAGTGACCGTCAGGAAGCCGATTTCTGCGCTGGGGTGGAGGCCGTACAGGTAGGGGCTCTCGGGGGGCAGGTTGTCGTCGATGTACTCGTGGTAGCCCTAAGCGCAGGGCAGGCGCGGGCGTCGGTTTAGCAGGCACGCACAAAGGCGCCCGAGTGTCACTTCAGCCTTGAGAATACGGCAGCGCGCTTTGGTTTGGTGCTGCTGCTTCAAAGCGAGCTGGCACTGCTTGTTCAGGATGGATTTTTACACACATCTTACCTAAGTTTTTCCCTTACCAGCCCGGCCACTAGAATTGTTCTTGCAGTGATTCTGCATGTTTCCATGGGACCAAAGCTTTTTTTTCCCCTGCATTCACCCTTGGTTAGCATGAGGGAACTCTGACTCGTGCGCATTTATCCAGAGCAGTGGTTTGCCACAGCAAAGGGCAAGGTTAATCTTTCTCACCTTGTAATCCAAGCTGGGAGGGATCACAAACCCCGGAGCTAAGCACGCTTCCCCTGCCAGCATCTCCTCGCGGACGTATTCGCTCAGGTAGGTGCGACACAGCCGGCGGTCCCAGTCGTCTGTGATGTGCCCCCCGTACATGATTTCACCGAAGAGGTACCGGAGGTCGTCCCAGGGTACCTGCGAGGAGAGGCTCCGCGTGGGCTCTCTGCGTGGCTCCCCAGAAGTCCCCTGCAGCCCGGGGAAGCGGCACGTGACTGCAGAGCTGCGGGGCCATGGAGCGATGGCTGCTGGGTTGTCCTGTCCGGTGTCCAGGGGAGCGACAGACCCCAGAGCTGCGGAGGCTTGGTGGCGGAGCAAGGCAGGGGACCTTGTCTCAGGCATCTCTTGTGTTCACCCACAGACTTCGCCTTGTCCTGGTACGGACACAGCCGTCCATCCTTTGAACCCCCGCCGTCCGCTCTTCGTTCAGGTCAGCGCTGACCGTGCCTGTGAGGCCAGGGGAAAGCAGGACTCTCCGAAGGGTGAGACTCCGTCCTGCTCGCTGCACCTTCACTCTCGGGGCAGGCCGTGCTTTTTAGGTGGAAAGTGCTTTAAACAAAAAACCCAACAGAGCGCCGAGGCGCTCGTCCCAGCCTGGTGCTGGACGCCCGCTCTCCACCCCGCGCAGTCGCGCCGAGGGCTCTGCACCTTCACTGGCCCGAGCGTGCAGGAGGAGGGGAGGAGCTGCCGGCAGCGCGGCGCTTCCTCGAGAGAAGGCGGGTGCGCAGCAAACGGGTGCGTTTTTTTAAAAAAGGTTGATTGTTGTCGTGTGTGTTGTGCTGAGGTACGGTCACTTCGTACGGCCCTCACCTTGGGGCTGGCCTCCAGGCAGTTGCGCAGGACGTTGATGGATGTGGCCAGGTCACCGCTGTTGAAGGGGTAAGATCTGTTCCAGCCCTGAGGGCCAAACTTGCGCCGCTCGGCCACCACTGCGTGGAACTAACAGAGTGCAAACAGGACGCATTTGAACTGGGTTTCTTTGCTGCACATCCCTAGCGTGTCCTGCAGTGGGGACAAAAGCGAGAGTGGGTTTGCAAGTGAACGAGTGAATATCGCGATCAGCCATCCCTCCATTGAAAATGAACGGGTGCTGGCAGGGGAGAACGGAGGGCTGTTTATTAAAAGAAAGAAAAAAGCATAGAAGTATCTTTGTTTAAAAAAAATTCAGAATCCCCACACACATACACACGCTCACACCGCTGATACGTGAGGCTGCGTGCTGGGGGCACTGACCCACAGCAGCCCGGCCTTCAGCCCTGGGAAAGGCACCAGTAACCCGGCACCCTCCGTGGTTCAGGAACCCTCGGGCAGCACCAGTTGCCCCCCACATCGCGTCCCGATACACGGGGGCTCTGGGCACCCCGAGGAGGACAGGCCGGGGGCTGGGCTGGCTCCCGGCGCAGAACGCGTGTCTGCAGTGATGCGCCCGAAGATGCTCAGCCCGCGAAACCCCGGGGCCAGGGGCAGCCGGCCGCGCTGGCCCGAAGCGGTCGAGAGGAAGCGGCTGCGCAGGGCGCGAGCGCGGTGGGGTGAGGGTGCCTGCGTGAAGAGGTGGAGGGCTTTGTGCAGGTTGGCGTGCATGCCCGTCGGTGGCTCGCTGGTGGTTTTGATGGCGTTTTCCAGCAGTCCCTGCGGGATGATGTGTGCCTCGGGGCTGGGGGCTGGCTCGGCGCTCATGAACACCCGGTAGTCGGTGTGGCTGCCCAGGCTGTGCCGCTCCACCAGCTTCTCCAGTGTGCCCAGCCACCGTGCCACGAGGTGGATATTCTGCAACAGCAGCCCCTCCTGTACCGCTTGGGCTGAAGCACGGGCTCGGGGATCACTCCTTCCCCCCACGTTCCTGCTCTGGCTCCGCAGAGAGCGGCTGCAGCAGGGCACGGCCCCCCTGCTTGGGCTGGGGACACCCAGCTACCCTGCGCAGCGTCACTGGCACCGTGGGGTGCACCCGGGAACCCTGCGCCCCATTGCAGGGCCTCCATCCTCTCCAGACGGCCTCCCACGCTTTGGCCTCCACGTTCTGTTCCCGGTCCCCTACTCGGTGGCCCCTCTTGGTGCATGCCCAAGGTCTGTCTGTCCTGGACGTCCCCTCGCCTACTGCCTTGCCTTGGTGGTGCAGCAAGGGGAAGGGGCTGTTGTGCACCCCAGTGAGCCCATGGGTACGGCTCGGGGACCTCGTGGCTGCTGTCACCGCCCTGCGGCAATGTGCCTCCTGCTGCCCCCCCATCCTCCCTGCAGTGGGCGCGATGCAGGAGCGATGCTGTGGGCAGGCACCTGCGACACTGTGCTCTGCAACTTCATCAGCCCCTTCTCCAGCCTCTCGATCTTGGCAGTGAGCTCGCTCCGTTTGTTCGACAGCAGGTTTTGGTAGAGCTTTATCTGCTCCAGGAAGGTCTTTGGCGTGGTGCAATTATAGCATCTCTCCACGGCCAGGTAGGTCTCGGACATCTCCTTAACGCTCCTGTGGACGTAGGACATGAACTGGCTGATGGAGACCTTGACCTCGGGCTGCGCCAGGAACACGGACAGTGAGATGCTCTGCCAGGAGCACAGACAGGGACCTGCTGCGCCGCGTGGAGGTGGTGAAATGCCGGGGTAGAACCAAGCTTTCCTCAGCCTTGGTTCTGCATCCAGCCACGAGGTCAGGAGGCAAAGTGCTGCTTTTCGTTAAACAGCTCAGTGCGTGGCTGAGAAACGTCGGTGACCACAGCACTAATGATGCTGGTTTTAAGCCCAGCTCTGGTTTTCCTGGCTCTAATTCCCCAGGTCAACCTGGGCTGCGCTGGGGAAAAGCTGCTGTTTCCAGGCTGTTATTTGTGGTGGACTTTTAAGGACAAACAGGAGCTGAGGAAAGGTTCATCCCCGCCTGCACAGTGAGGAGCTGCAGGCTCTGACCCTGGGGCTGACTGTCGGCTCACCCCAGACCCCATCCCCAGCTCGCTGCCCCCAGGTCACGCCAGACCCCCATCCCCAGGCATGCTGCACCAAGGAGAGCAGCGGAGGGGTGGGTCGCTCCCCAAAGCAGCCCGGTGTCCCCAGCCCCCCCGGGACAGAGGGCTGGGCACAGCCACGGCGTGCACCGACCCAGGATCCCGCTCACCTCGATGCCCCCCGTTTCCTCCAGGAACCTGCTGCTGACGGAGACGAGCGCATCCTTCGGCCGCCGCTGCAGCTCCAGAACCCACTCCAGCTGCCCGGCCACCGGCGGCATGTTCCTGCTGACGGCCGCGCTCCCTGGGCCTGGCTGCGGCGGGGCGGTCTGTGCGTCATACAGTGCCTTCACCATCTCCAGCTCGGCCGTGAACATTCCCAGCAGGGCCAAGTAGCAGGGGGAAACCTCAGCCTGTATCCAGGGTCGCTCCAGCCGGGAGGAGAACATCTGCACCAGCTGCGGGGGAAAGACGCGCCGGCTGCCGCGCTCCAGAGCATCACCGCAACGGCGCGGTGACGGCCCCGCGGTCACCCCCGCGCACACAGGTGCGGCTGCGGGCACCGTGCTGGCCGCCAGCCTCCGGCGCTCGGGCAAGGATGTGCTGAGCTGGGGCACGCGTACCTTCACAGCGGATGCCAGGCAGTTGCAGTCCTCGAAGCCTTGGCAGAAGACGGTGGCCAGCCACCTGTCCTTGTCCTGCAGCTTCTTCTGGAACTCTGCAAATTTGCAGTCTTTGTCCCATTGCTGCCAGTCAGAGCAAAATGGTTGAAGCTGGCGCAGCCTCTGCACTTCTTTCCCGAATCCTTCCAGAAGGATTTGCTGAATCCAGAGACCCTGGAGCCCCGCGACCTGCCCCAGAGCGAGCACAGGTGCTGCCAGAGGACGGCTCTACAGGCAGCTCTCCCAGCGCGCGCTGGCAAGCGACGTTTTTCGTTCAGCAAACGCTTACGCTGCCAAACCGGCATTCACTCACCTCTTCTGCAGGATCCAAGGGATCGTATTTGCAATCAGCAAAGCCCTTAACGAGTTCAGAGACCTCCTCGTAGATCTGAAACACCCGGCTCCCGAGGACGTTTCCTCTCACTTCTCCCAGCTCTGCCTTCTCCAGCTTCAGAAACTCGTCGGCTGTCCGGTAGAGCTCCTGACGAGCACAAACCATCATCGCACCCAGCTCCCCGTGCCGCAGTGCTGCGTCCTGCGAGCTCCCCGCTCCCGAGGAGCATCCTTCCCGGGGACACTTCGTGGCCTGGCTGGGGGTGCCCACCCGGCCCTGGGGCCGCTGGTGTCCGGCTGGGGACGATGCCACTGCGCTCCCAGCAACGCACCGCTGCTGGGCTCCCACCTCCCCTCTGCCCCTCGGCTGCGCCCACGGCCCCAGCCCACCCCAGGACGGAGCACAGCTTGCCCCAGGCCACTCTCAGGGGACCACCCCGGCATCCCCAGTGCAGGGGAGCTCACTCGCACCTGGTGCCGCGCCCCAAAACGCCGTGCTGTCACCTCGATGGTCCTGAGCCTGTGCAAGAAGGAGTCCGTTCTCCTGAAGATGAGAGAGGGGGGAAGCTCCCAGAGCTGCGACTCCTCCTGGAAGTGGAGTGGGGCCGTCAGCAAGCGGAGCTGCCGTGGACGGGGCCAGGCAGCCCAGCAACCCCCCCGCACCCACCGGGAACAACGTGGGCATCAGGTCGGAGCAGTAAGTGCTGTAGGACTGGAAGAGCTTCTCTATGGTGGAAACGCTCAGTCTCATTCCCTCTAGGGTCTCCTCGGTTTCTCCTTGCAGCCCCTTCATCACATCCTCGGGGCTCAGGAAGCTGCGGGTCTGCGACAGGCAGGGGCCGTTGGCAGAGGGGAACACGGGGGATGCTCTGGCTCCGGACCCCCTCTGGACCCACAGGCTTTCCGGTGACCGCCTGCAGCCCACAGCCGCCCCAACCCCCCTCCAGCCCTACGCGGGGGCTTTGCTGGTCCCGTGGCTGGGCTGTCTCTGCGTCACCCCTCGCCTGCCCCGTGTCACCCTCCCGCTCACAGTCCCACAGCAGGCTGGAGGGGATGGCGGTGGCTCCGTACTGGAGCTGGCCGCGGGGCTCTACCCTCTCGATGAGGAGGTTGCAGATCTCCTGCAGGACCACGGTGACACGGGCGGGCGAGCCGTAGTGCTGGCAGCGAGCCCGGAGCAGGAGGATGGTGCACAGCGTCTGGTCCACGTAGGGCTGCAGCTGTGGGAGCAGAGCCCCGTCAGTGCAGGGCCGTGGCCGCACTAATGAGGGCCGGGAGAGCCGGGACAGATCCGCCCCGCACACAGCACCTGGGGCTCAGCACCGCTGCCTCTACGCGGATGAGGAAGCCAGCCGGTGCCCGGTTCTTTCACCGCATGCAGCTTACCTGGGAGTAATCGGCTNGCNGCATCTCTTCCAGCAGGACGCGGAGCGGCTGCAGGTGGAGGCTGACNTCCTCNGCTTCCTCCAGCCCTGAGCCAGGGCAGAGACTCCACGTTGGGGTCGGGGATGCCTCACCGGCGGGGCGAGGGGCAGCTGCTGACCGCGTTGCCCGGGGCTTACTGGCATCGACATCCCGGAATATGCTCTGGAGCGCCAGCCAGAAGCAGCTGCCGGCCTTCTGCAGCATCTCAGCCAGCGCCGTCACTCGGGGTGAGAGCAGCTGGCGGGGAAAGGCGGGCTCAGCGCCGGGGCTCAGCGCTGGGGACAGACGGCCGCGGGGCGCCCACGGGCCGGGCAGCACCTGCTCGTTGATGCACCGCAGGTCGACCATCCTGGTGTGCCAGAACTCGGGCTCGGTCCTGGGCAGGGGGTGCAGCCCCTCCAGCAGTGCCTGCACCGAGTCCTTGCTCAGGATGTCTCTGAGCTGCTGGGACCACTCCATGACGACCGTCTCGGCAGCGTGCAGCACCGAAGCATCCACGGGCCCCGCCAGGCTGAAAGGCAGCCGAGTGACGCTCCAGCACCGGGGCTGGCCCAGGACCGCCCCGGGCAGCCCCGCGCGCCTGCTCGTGGGCACCTCTGCCAGCATGGCAGCCTGGCACAAGCCCCCCAAAGGGGCTCTGCTGCGAGGGGCAGCTGTGCGCAGGATGCCCAGGGACAGAGCTGTCGTCCCAGCTCCCGTCCCTCCCAGAGGGACCCGTGCTGCCCCGGGCCCCTGCCTGGCTTTGCTGTCGCCAAGCGGTGCCGGCAGCACCCACCAGTCCAGGATGGTGCTGGAGCTGTCCCAGCTGTCCAGGCACTCCGGCAGCGGGAGCAGGGGCTTCCCTTGGATCTTCCCGC
>Ga0065711_1031709_pt1 | contig 28949 bp, 30 predicted proteins | sample Hoacrofraction12_FD_59098 | JGI IMG/M metagenome (GOLD analysis project Ga0065711, IMG submission 59098) | Hoatzin crop microbial communities from Cojedes, Venezuela - Epithelial fraction 12 v2 (version 2) | ecosystem: Host-associated > Birds > Digestive system > Esophagus > Crop | place... | reverse complement strand
CCGCCTGGCCGCGGTGCTGTGCAGCCTGCTCTGGGTGACCCTGCTTGGGCAGGGGGTTGGGCTGGGTGACCCACAGAGGGCCCTGCCAACCCCGAACATTCTGTGATTCTGTGGGGATAAACGGCTGAGCTGGTTCTGGGGGGGGGAAATTTCAGTTCAGTGTCTTGTCCGCAGCATGAGCACCAAGCTGAGCTGTGGGCGGACACAGGATCCTCACTCGGCCAGAGCCCTTTCCAGATCCTTCTAGGGAGGATGGGAGAGGAGCCGCCTGGCTCCTGGGATAGCCGCTGCCAAAGCAGAGTGCTCCGCTCTGCCCGTGTGCCCCCCTGACTCTGTCCTTGTCCTCCAGGTGCCAGACGCCATCACGAAGTGCCAGCGTGCCGGGATCACTGTCCGGATGGTGACGGGGGACAACATCAACACCGCCCGTGCCATCGCCACCAAATGTGGCATCCTGCTGCCAGGGGAGGACTTCTTGTGCCTGGAGGGGAAGGAGTTCAACCGGCTCATCCGCAACGAGAAGGGAGAGGTGGGAGAGCAGCCCTGGGTCCTGCTCTGCAGTGGGTGGGGGTGGTCTTTCCGACAGCCCCAGCAGGGTAAGGTGCTGAATCCCTCTAGGTTTTCCTCCTCTCCTTGGATAAGCATGGCTGGTCCCTCCGCTTGCTGGGATCCTCAGCCAGCGCAGGCTCAGGGGTGTGCGGGGGCTTGGAGGCAAAGGTGCTGTCCTTGTCAGGGTTTGTTCTCCGGTGCGGCAGAAGGTTTCTGGGGGGTCCCTTCCCCTCTTCACATGTGCCTTGTCCTGCAGGTGGAACAGGAGCAGCTGGATAAGATCTGGCCCAAGCTGCGTGTGCTGGCCCGCTCCTCCCCGACAGATAAGCACACACTGGTGAAAGGTGAGCACCTGCCAGCTGCTGCCCCTCAAAGTGTCTCATCCTGCTCTGCCCCGGTGCTTTTGCGGCATAATCTGTGCCTAATTTTCTCTGAACTGCTTGTCTCCGTTTCAGGAATTATCGACAGCACCATTGGTGAGCAGAGGCAGGTGGTGGCCGTGACCGGGGACGGGACCAACGATGGCCCAGCTTTGAAGAAAGCCGACGTTGGGTTTGCCATGGTACGGACGGGCGGTGGGGTTTCTCCGCGGGCAGCCTTCACTCTCCGGGGTGAGAAACCAGCGGCATGCTTGGATATTCTCAACATGGAAATTGTTTCTGGACCGGTGAAACTCTTTTCAAAATCTACAGGCTGGCTTAAAAAGAAAAAAAACTTCTTTGGAAGCTTGATTTAATTCTCATTAACTTTATAAGACTGCTAGCGAAAGGTTGATGGGAAACAGTCCTCCGAGAGCCTGGCTTCGGGCCGGGCTCCTCTGTCCCCCCTGGAGGGACCGTGTCAAGCTGAAGGTGACACGGCGCTTGCAGAGCACCCAGAGCAGGGACCGGCCTGGCCCCGGTTTCCGAGCTGTGCGGTCCAGGAAAGCTGCAGGAACCCAGTGACCCAGCATGACTTGGTTTATCGCTGCGCTTTTTCACCCAGGCTCCTAACGGGCAGCCCAGGCTCCGAGCTCGGTGCTGGCATTGACTCGGGGAGTTTGTTTATGGTGACAAACTCTTGTCTCCCGGTTTGTTGCTTTTCTTTGCGCTGTCCAAAAGAAGCAAGAAAATAAACCTGTTAGGTTTAATGGGTTTACTGTGAATTGTTTAAGTTTAGGTGGGTGAGCAGGAGCCAGCTGCTGGCTGGAGCTTTATGAGCTCACGTAGGGAGCTTTGAGCAAATGAGAAATTTTTTGGGGAGTCGGGTTTTTTTACGAAGGCGTTAAGTATACAAGTGCGATTCTGGAGCCTTTAGGGTGAACAGCAGAAGGCAGTCTGCCTTCTCTTGGGGACCATACAGTGGGGCTCTCTGCCCCCATTGTGCAGGACCAGACCCAGACCAGGCACTGGGCTTTACTGGGGGCTCGGCCTTTGGGTCTCCAGAGAGCAGGGATCAGACGGCGCGTGGGGTACCTGCGGCTGGTCTGTCCAACTGCTTCTGGAGCTCATGCCCTGCAACAGCTTGGGGGGTTCTTGTCTGAGATGGGTCTTGCAGATCTCAAGAGCGCTTCTCCGGGAAAGCACCAGGGAACCAGCTCGTTACAGGCATCACTTTGGTGCGTTTAATTACTGCAAAGTGAGCGCCTCGGTGTGCTGGTGGTGAGAAACGCAGCGAGCCCAGCTCCTGCGGAGCAAACTGTGTCCCTCTGAGATGCTGCAGGTGACTTTGGGGAGGCCGTGGGCAGCCCTGCTTGCTGCGGGGCTGCCATCTACCTCGGAGGGGGAAGAGGGCACCAGGAAGGTGCTGTGGCTTCGGGCTGCTGAGCTATCTCGTTCATTTGGGGATCACAACGCTCACAGCAGAGATGCCCGGCTAGGGATCCCTGTGTCCCCTGGCATAAGGAGGAAGCTGTGCTTATAAGCTGTTTTCCAGCTTTGCTGTGCTGTGGCCGCTGTCTGGGGCACGCACAGCGACAGGCGGGAAGCTGCGCTGGCTCAGAGCCCCGCTCTGGAGCCGAGCCGGTGTCTGTCCTTGAAGGCTTCGCTGCTTTGGAGCCTCTGCTCTTTCGGATGCGTTGGTGCAGCCAGAGCAGGATTTGCTGTCAACTGCAGGGCTGGCACCGGTGGATTTTTCTCTCGGGGCTGTTTCTGGGAAGAAGTGGAGCCAGGTGGACGGCAAGCGTGGAGATTGCTCCATGACTCACCCCATCACTTTCTCCCTGGCCCTCAAGGGCATTGCAGGCACAGACGTGGCCAAGGAGGCTTCTGACATCATCCTGACGGATGACAACTTCACCAGCATCGTCAAGGCGGTGATGTGGGGACGCAACGTCTACGACAGCATCTCCAAGTTCCTGCAGTTCCAGCTGACCGTTAACATCGTGGCCGTCATCGTGGCCTTCACGGGGGCCTGCATCACGCAGGTACGGGGCCGCTGGGCTCGGCAGCAGAGCGGAGGCTCCTGTGAAACAGGCAGTGAAGAGAGGATGGTTTTGGTGGCGTGACGTGTTCTCCCTGCTCTCTCTGCAGGACTCTCCCCTGAAGGCTGTCCAGATGCTGTGGGTGAACCTCATCATGGACACCTTCGCCTCATTAGCCCTGGCCACGGAGCCCCCGTCCGAGTCCCTGCTGCTGCGCAAGCCGTACGGCCGCAACAAGCCGCTCATCTCCCGCACCATGATGAAGAACATCCTGGGGCACGCGGTGTACCAGCTAACTATCATTTTCACGCTGCTTTTTGCAGGTGAGCTGTGAGGCCCCAAGAAACAGTAGGGCAAAAGCAAAGGGGCAGGGTCCCAGCCCTGCCTCCTGAGCCGCCTTTCCTCACCGGCGTTGGGGACCCTTGTTCTCAGTGTCACTCAGTAACCCCACGCTGGCCAGGGCACAGCTTATTAAATAACGGCTGGGGAGCAGAGGGGTGATAAGGAGAGGGGTTTTAGCTCTAGAGCTCGCTGGGTGCAGAGACAGTCTTAGCCAGGGAACCAGCTTTTCAACACTTTTAAGGAAATAAGGGTTCAGTGGGGCTAGCCCAGCTGGGGCACTCCAGCTGGGTCAAGGGATCTTCAGCAACAGCCTAGGATCCTAATTCTACCTCCACCAGTGCAGAGCAGAAATAAGAAACAGGATCTCATCTTCTCCTCTCTTCCCTGCTCTTCCCTATCCCCTCCCCATAACCCCTTGTCTGCTTAGGGGAGAGGTTTTTTGACATCGACAGTGGCCGGAACGCCCCGCTCCACTCCCCACCCACCGAGCACTACACCATCGTCTTCAACACCTTTGTCATGATGCAGTTGTTCAACGAGATCAACGCACGCAAGATCCATGGGGAGAGGAACGTCTTCGAGTCCATCTACCGCAACCCCATCTTCTGCACGGTGGTGCTGGGGACATTTGCAGCTCAGGTGAGGCTGTGGGAACGGCATGGGAATAAGATGGTAGGGTTGGGAGGGGACCATAAAGTAGGCAGGAGCTGTATCTGCTGCAGTCACTGCTCTCAGCTCTGTCCTGTCCCCTTAGTCTTCTCCAGCAGCTTCTTGGTGACACAAAACCTGAATATTGGGGTCTAGAGTGTGTTGGGAGATGCCAGGGCTGGCCAGCCAGCATGCCTCTGATGTCCTGTAAAGTTACTAGCCTAGATGTGAGGTCCTTGCTGCTGTCATGATCCGTGGGAGGGAGGAAAAGATGTGTGGCCCTAGGGGATGTTTTCGTGCCGTGGCTGTGCTGTGCAGCCCTTGGAGCTCCCCAGTGTGTGACTTGTTCTCTCTGTGCTGTAGATCGTCATTGTGGAGTTTGGTGGGAAGCCGTTCAGCTGCTCTGGGCTCACCCTGAGCCAGTGGTTCTGGTGTATTTTTATCGGAGTGGGAGAGCTCCTCTGGGGCCAGGTAAGAGCCAGCCTGAAAACTGTACCACGTGCTTCCCTGCCACGGCGTGCTCGCAGCCCAGCCTGTCTTCTCCTTCCCTCTGCCTCGCTGCCCTTGTTCTCCCCAGTACTTATTCAAGGCAGCTTTGGAAGGGGGTGATGCTCCATCCCAGTGCCACGCCAGCAGAGGAGGTTGCTAATCTATTCCTCGTTCCCACCCAGCCTGCAGTGGGGCACATCCAGCAGTGGCATACCTCGGCTGAGTCCTGGCAGACCTCGGCTGAGTCCTGGCAGCTCGCTGCAGGAATGCTCCCCCTTGGGCAAGGCTGGTGGTGGGCTCCGTGCTGCCATAGCCTGCAGGCTAAGGAACCGCTCTCTCCCTGCCTCTCCCCAGCTGATCTGCACTGTCCCAACCAGCCACCTGAAGTTCCTGAAGGAAGCTGGGCACGGCATCACCAAGGAGGAGATCCCAGAGGAGGAGCTGCCTGAAGATGTGGATGAGATCGACCATGCTGAAATGGAGCTGCGGCGCGGGCAGATCCTGTGGTTCAGGGGTCTCAACAGGATACAGACGCAGGTACTGTGGGGCAGCGGGTACTGTGGGGCTTTCCTTCTCTCTCTCTCTTTCTTTCTTTTTCTTTCTCTCCAGGGTCTCTGTCTGGAAAGAGGCGATGGCCACTGCTCAGAGGACGCCATTGCCTCCCAGGCCAGACTTCTCCCACCACCTGTGCCTTTCTGGGTCTGCCCTGGCTGGGGAACCAGGACAGCCTGGCTTTTGGGACAGCTTGGGGTGGGGGAAGGCATCGGTCTGTTCTGATGCAGCGCGCGGTGTCCTGCAGCCTGAGGCCAGGCTGGTCTGCAGGAGGCTGGGTGTGCTGCTGATGGGCACCTCACACAGCAGGGGAGGGGGCTCAGAGGCTGCAGGGGGGCCACGGAGCTGCCCGGGCTGGTACCGAGTTGTGCAGCAGGTCAGCACTGAAGATGCTCTTGGTTGCTGCTAGGACACTGCTCCCAGTGGGGAATGTGCCCAGGAGGGATCTGCCTGTGCAAGACCCTCTCCAGTCTCACTCCTCTGCTGTTCTCTGTCCTTCCCGATGGCCCTTTGGCCGAGGGCTCTTGCCACCCCTCCCTGCCAGCTCTCCAGGCTCCTTGCCTGGAGCTCTTGGCCCCACAGCACAGAAAGGGAGGAGAATCTATCTGGTAATGCGGTTTTTACTTCAGCTGTTTCTCCCTGACTCAGTTTTTCCTGAAAGGATGTTGTTTTCCTCCCAGACTGCTTGCTGGGCTGGGCAGGGAGAGGTCCCTGCAGCGAGGTCACTGCTGCTCATCTTCCCTCGAGGCTGGGGCAGAGCTGCCCCATGGAGGAAAGCTGTAGATCCCCAGCAGCCCCTGGCACTCAGGGCTGCTTTGTTGTCCTTCATTCCACCTCCTCTGGCCCTCCGACAAATGGAGATAATCAAAATGGCCCAGACACAGGGACTGGAGGCAGCACAGCAGCTGTGTTGTGCTGTGTTAACTTTGCTTCTCCTCTGTGCGATGTTGGCTTGAGGGTTTCAAGGTGAGGTTCGGCCTTGATCCCTGCCAGTTGTGAGTGGTGAGGGGTCTTCTGGGGGCCCAGGGCAGCGCTGGTTGCTGGTGCTGCGGGGGGCTGAGCTGCCAGCTCCGTCTGGCTCCTTCACATGAAAGACGTGCTGGGAGCACTGGGCTGTTTCGGAAGCGGTCCAGGTGTGTTGGAGGCCTGGTAGGTATGACCGGCTGTGGTACCGGTGGCCAGGCAAGCCTCTGAGATACCACTCTGCAGCTGTGGTGGACCTGGGCTGAAACAAGCTCTTGCAGCGTGAAAAAAGCTCCTGGACATTGGGACGTCCTGGAGCCTCTCCGGTGACTCCTTCCCTGGCCGTGGTGCCCTGCACGTTGAGCAGAGCAGCCAGCAGGTCCACCCGGAGCCTGGTGCGCTGGGGAAAAGAAGGTCCCGCAGTGGAGGGAGATCAAACCGCAGCGTGTAAAATACCTCCAGTGTGAACTAGAGCCGCACGCGGGTCTGGAGGAGGTGTCCCTTCCCAAGGAGCCTGCAGCCAGGGCGGGCAAGCCGGCGTGACGCAGGGCTGTGCCTGCGGTCTGGCTGGCACGGGGCTTGGGGACAGTCCAGCTGCACAGTGTCGGGGAAGCCACGGTGGCACCCAGATGTGCTCGGTTCCCCTGGCCTCGGTGCGCATCCACAGAGGAACTGTGGCCTGCCACCAAGGGTGCTTCTTTGGTGCATCCCTGCCAGCTCTGCTGCTGAGCCCTGTGCAGAGCTGTGAGCCCAGGCGAGAGGCTGAAGCATCCCCAGCATGGCCGGCTGCCGTGGGAGCCGGGGGTACGTGGTGTATCCCAGGATTCAGCCCCCCCAGCTGTACACCCCGTGGGGCTGAGGGACCAGAAGCCATTTCCCAGTGCAGTTTTCTGGACCGCTGGCTGCCAGCTCGCACTTCTGCCCACCCTCTCTCTGTCTCTGCTCCTCCTGCAGACTGTCGGGATAACCCAAGGTGTTTCCTCTATCACTCCCTCCCACCGCAGTCTCTTTCTTGGTGGTGGGATAAACCCCGTCCCTCTTGCGCCTGCCAGAGCAGGGCAGAGGCTGGGAGCCAACCTCTCCTCTGCTCCCAGAAACACCAGCCGAAGCCGGTGTGGGTTTGCGGGAGCGTGGGGTGGGGGTCTCTCTCCTCCCTCCTCCCCACCTCTCCGTCCTCCTTCTTCCTTCCTGTCCGTGTGTGTCTGCCCAACCTCCCTGCTCCCCTCCGTCCCTGACCCTTCTCCCTGTCTCTGGCCGGGGCGACGCTATCTCACTCTCTGGTTCTTTGCAGATGGACGTAGTTTACACATTCCAGACCGGCGCCTCCTCTTTGCAGGGAGCCCTCAGGAGACAGCCTTCCATCGTGAGCCAGCACCACGATGTAAAAAATGTTTCTAGCCCAACCCATGTAGCTCTTTCCTCCGTCAATTCCACTCCCACCACTTCTGCTGTTGCTGCTGCTGCTGCATCTCCTCCTGCGGGCAGTGAGTGATAGTCTATTACAATGCATGACTTCTAATAACCACAGAGAGCACCTGCACCAACCTAACCCAGCCTGTTCTCTCTCCCTCTAAACCCTGACTCGCACACTGATTTCCAAAAGGAAGGATGGGGCGGGAGAGTATTTTAAAAAAAAAATAAATTAGTTTTTATGCTGTTGCATCTTGAACAAGTTGATGGTACTTTCTGGTCCTTCCCCTCCATTCCTTGTTGCTTCCTCCATTTTTACCTCTTCTCCTCCTTTGCAGGACTGACGTATGAGCCCACCCTCCTGAGGGGTGCAAAAATTGGCGGTTCTTGTTAAAAGAACCGTGTGCGTTCACCAGCAACTAAAAGCATTGCTGTGAAAAGGGCACGCTGCGCCCAAAAGCTGCCGTTCCTTTCTGACGCGGCTCTGCCCAGCCCCAGGATGCCCCAGGAGGGCAGGGATGGGCAGAGGCGTTGCTTTATCGAAGCTGTCAATCTGTTTGGAGGCAGAGTGGTCGCTCGGACCTTCCCACAGCAGTTAGTGTGCTCCTGGGATCGGCCGAGCCGCAGTAATGGGCTGCCTGTATGCTCTCTGCCTCTTGCACACGTGTGAGAAGGGGTGTTCGCTCCTGCCTTGGTTGGGAGCCTGGACCGTGCTGGGAGCAGCCGGTTGCCGTGGCTCAGCTGGCTGGTGGTGACGCATCGGAGCTGCTCGGAGCCGCTCACCTGCAGCTCAGGCCACTGTTTCAGAGCTGGCTTGTAAGCAAGCAGCCTTCCCCTGTCCCGCCTGTGAACTTGCACGCTGTGCGAGACAGAGCCGAGCGAAGCCCACGCACATAAGCGAGCCCTTTGCTGCCCTGGAGCTCTGCGGGGCTGGCACGGGGCTCCGCTGGTCCCACGACAGAGCCGGAGCGTTGCCGCCCTGGTGCAGTGGCTCTTCGGTGCCCAGCTTGTGCTACACACGCTGGTTCTCAGCGTATGCAGAGGCACGCGATTCTCTGCACACAGACGGAGACGGAAAACATGGCCCTGCTGAACATCAGTGGCAAAGCTGGGTTCTGGATCTAGCTGTGGGTTTCCAGACCAAAGAAAAGCCCTCTCCGTGTTCATTGTGAGCTGCGTATACGGGCTTGCGAGCACGTGAGTGTGATTTCTGTCTGCAGGGCTGTGCCAGGCTATGAGTAGGTAGTGTATCTTTCCCAGATAATTGGCTTTTTTATTGCACAGTCATTTTCCATGTTCTCTTCTTATTAAAGAAATACCCTTGGTGACTTTTTGAATAGCTTTCAGTTTCTACTGTTTATGCACTGTGGGAGAGAAGAGAGAATTTCTGATAATTTTGTTTTCTCTCTATTTAGCCGACACTGATGCTTGAATTTTATTTTGTTTAACCCCAATGTTTCTGAAGCAGCGCAGCTGCCTTCTGTTCCTGACTGCATCTGTGCACCACCAAGACTTTCTAACTGGAAGAAAACCTGCTTAGAGGGATCTCAGGGTAGTGGGCTTGGGTGGGCAAGACCAAAATGCAAGTTTTTTTGCAGTCTGTGGATTAATATTCTCCCTGATTTGCAGCAAAGGAATAGATAACTTGGATAGCTTGTGCCCTTCCAGGCAGCAAACAACTTTACCAGAAGCTAACCCAGGTCACTAAGTCTTCCCTCTGTTTTCTGCCTAGGCTTTTCTCTGTTTCTCTCTGTCGCTTCCCTTCCCTCTCTCTCAAAGCTCCACTTCCCTCCATACAGATTAATGGTGGCCCTTCTGTCTTCCATTTCACTCGGTGGGGTGAGTTCTGCAGGGCTGGACCTCAGCAGCCCTGCCTGCTGTGCCCCATCGGGGCGAAGGAGGAGAGGGAGGTCTCGGGACTGACCCTCAGGAGATGGCTTGCAAAGCTGAGCTGGTCTCTTCTGGGGGCTCTGCCCTGGTTTGAGGGAGCTGGGCACAGCACACCAGGGGTAGTGGTGGAGCTGATGCTGGCGTCATGCAGATGATGTGATTTCCACCTCTGCAGGAGCAGTGGGTTTTGCCCAGCACACTGAGGTGCTGCAGTAGTGGTGTGAAATGAGAAGATTCCGAGCTTGCAGGTTGCGAAAGTTTTGTTTGGAGAGGAGATGTAAGCCTGGCCGTGGGCAGGGAGAGGTGGGCTTTCAGCTTGGCTTGGGAGGGTTTCATCTTTGTGTGCAGCGCCTGGCTCATTCACAACACATTTCCTTGCTGTTAAGTTCCTTTGACAAGGCAACAGCTGAATTAATTTCACAGCAGTTGCTGACAAAGATGGTTAAAGTAAGAAAATCTGAGGAAAGCTGCAGCAGAGGTTATTGGTGGAGCTGAAGACAGCGATATGGTAGATAGGGTCTGGACTCCCCAGTGCTTGAGGTAGTGGGGCAGGGAGGGCTTCTGTGAAGCTGCTCCTTCCTCTGAGCTTGTACTAGACCGACGACCTAGTCGCTTTGGCAGTCACCTAGGCTCTCGTTAGCCTGTTGAGGTTTGCTATACTTGGATTAGTTGGTTTTACACACTGCATTTTAGGGGTCAGTGCTTTTGTGAGAGCTTGCAGTTGCCTTGTGTTGATGAAGTGACAGATCATCGGTCTTGGTAGAGGTGGCCTGCTTTGTGGTCTCCCTTGTCCTGTGCGTGCACACTAAATAATGAAATTTATTCAGGATCTCACTGTGGTCGTTAGTGCAGCAAACCCAGCTCTGAATTTCTGTTTCCAGCTACATAAACTTCCCATTTTCACAGGCCAGCTGGTGCTCCAGCATCATGGGGGGGTACCTGGCCCACGCTCATCTCCTCATGAGTGTCTGTCATCCCGGTCGCGTGTGCGCACTGGTCTGTGTTTGCTTCTAGCCGGGACGCGCTCAGCCTGTGCCAGGGGATGCCACGGTGCTGCCCGTGAGGTGCAGCACCATCTTCCTGAGCCGGATGGAAAGCGGGCTCAGAAGGGCATCCCTTGTGAGAGGGGAGCCCTGGAACATCTTGCAGATAAAATCTTCAGGCTTCCAGGCACAAGACTCTTCTTTGAATAACTTCTCTGGTTTTGTGCGTGCTGTTTGTGCTGAGACCAAAGATCCCTAGGAGGCTCTCGCTGGCTGTGCTGGTTGGTGACTTCCCTCCTCGCCTGCTTGGGTACCAGACCGAGGAGGACAGTTTAACCCAGCTCATCTCACTGGGAAGAGGAGGGTCGGCTCTTCTCACCCACCAGATCTGCAGCCCGTTCGCAGAGAAGCGGCAGAACACACACGTGTCTTTATTCGCCTCATCAGCTTGCAAGGGGGTATCTGAATCGCTCTCCCTCCAGCAGCTCTGCACGCTCTCCCTCGGCTGGCGGCTGAGGGTCAGGGAGGCTTTCCAGGGTGTAGCAGAGGGGTGCTGGGGAGGAGCACCCCTTTTGTGGGATCTGTGACTCTTCTTCCTCTTGTGCCCCAGCTTCAGTTCACAGTGACACCTTGAGAGCAGGCAGGGGACTGGGTACCTCAGGTGTTGGGAGTAGGTGGAGGTGGCTCGTGAGCAGTGGTGCTGCTTCCATGGGGCAGGAGACGGAGCAGGACTAGCACTGCTGCAGGGAGGTGATACTGACTTCCCCGCTGCACCCAGTGTCACTGAACAAAGTCTTACGGTGGTCTGGGAGCAGTTCCTTTGGCGAGGAGGAGTTGAGCAGATCTCCTGGTCCCAGATGAACTCTGCTTAACAGAGCAAAGTCTTCTGTTGCTTCCATAGAACACAGAGAGCTTGTGCAAGATGCTTGATCCCTGCTGACAATTTTTGTCAGTAGTTTCCCCCTCTATAAAGGGAGGAGACGGCCCAGTTCCCGGGTGACTGGGAGGGTGCTGGTGTGACCTGCTGCGGCAGGATGGAGGGGGACCTCTGGGGAGAGGCACCGTGCTGGCTCTGGCCTGAAAGAGCGAGAGGGGAGAACATCAGCGTGAGACACAGCGGAGCAACCTGAGGGATGCTTTGGAGGGCACGGTGTGGTGGGTAGCTCTCGGCTTTGCAGTAAAAGGCAAAGCCATATGTGTGATTTCCCCAGGACCTCTAAGGCTTGGGAGACTCTCAGCTGCTGGGTTTGCTGGCTCTGCTTCAAAAGCCCACATGTTGCATCGCTCTCCATCAGTTTACGCCTTTTGACATCTTTCGAGTGATTATAGCCCTGAGTCACGCACGAGAGCTGGAGTGCTTGCCGCACCCGCGGTGCACACGTTGGTTGTCCCACATGTGCCGGCGTCCACACGTTGCTGCCCTGTGGGTGCCAGGGCGAGTGTGATGGCAGCGCTGGGACGGAGGGGTCTGCTGCAGCCCCACGGCGATGCCTTTGCCCCTTCGGTCTCTGGATCTGACGCTTGTCACCCATCTGACCGAACAACTGCGGCTCGGCTGCAAAGCAGGGCGAGAGCTGGAAGGGTGCAAGGCTGGATTTCCAGAGGAACTGGAGGAAGCAGTGAATCCACTGCTAGCCACCATCTGGGCTTCTTTCCAGACCTCTCCCTTCCAGCGCAATGGAGGTAGCAGGGCCGTACCCCAGTTGTCGCAGGCAGGCTCTGGATCTCCTGCTTGAAATGTGTTGAGCCTGGCTTTTGGCAGTGCAAAGTTTGGGATTGTTTTTCATGCAGAGCATCCAAAAGAATTAGCTGCCTTTGGAAACCACTGGGTCTTCTTCAGCATGTCCATGCAGGGCAGGATCCAGAGCTCCAGCCCGGGATCCAGGTGGCAGCTGTGTGGGGAAAGTCCCACAGATCTGGCTTTCTTCTTGCATGTTCAGCTGGGTCTGGTTTGACTGGCCATGGCATCCCCTTGGACCTACTGCTTCACATGGGCTTGAAAAGTTCGTGACACCTTTTTAAAGCCCATTCCTTTCTATAGGTCTAAAAAAATGAAACAGAGCACACACACACATCGCTCCCACAGTAGAGGTTTTTTGCCTTGAAGCGAACCCACTGTCTGTCTAACCCACCTCTTTTTTGAGTTGTAGTTCCACTTTTTTGTCCTTGTTTATACACACAGATGCGCGTGCGCACACATAATGACAACTAATGCATTTTGGCTTCCATTCATTCGAAGTGATCTGGTTTTTTGAGGTTTTTTTTGTGTCTTTTCTTGCAGCTTCTGAAGTCGCCCCATAGTCGGTCGATTCCCCATCACACACCTAGTGCCTGAGTCTGATCCATGTTGGCCCTCCTAGTTCACCATAGATCTCTCATTTTGACTTAGCTGTCTGTTCAGTGGTGGTGACTGTTGTTGTTGTGCTTTTTGTTTTATCGTGTCTTTATTTTCACTTTCTCCTGGGAGCTCTGGCCTCTCGTAGTCACTACTAACCCCTCTTTTGTTTATCCCCCACGCTCCTCGCCTCCCGGCAGATCAAAGTGGTGAATGCGTTCCGTAGCTCCTTGTACGAAGGCCTCGAGAAACCGGAATCCAGAAGCTCCATCCATAACTTCATGACTCACCCAGAGTTCATCCTGGAGGAAGACGAGTCTCGAATACCATTCCTTGACGGCGCTGAAGATGACCCTGAGACTGATGGACTCAAAAAGCGAGGTGGGGGTAGCCTGGGTGGATCTACATCCCTCAACAGAAATAACAATGCAGTGGACAGCGATCAAGCCAAGGTCACCGTCCTGGAGCCCAGAAGCCCCTTAGACAGCTTGGAGACATCAGTTTGACCTTAGAACTTTGAACCCCCCTCCTCCTGCTCCACCTTCGCCTCTCGCCCTGTGTGATATTGGCACCAGTAACTGATCACACACTGCGGTCACTTCGTGTCAAACTGCTCATACGTATATCATTTTGGTGTTTTGTTTGGGGGTTTGTTTTGTTTTGTTTTGGGTTTTTTACCATTATTTAGCAGTGGGAACCAGAGTACCATAATGCTCGGTGTTGGGAGAGAGGCTAAGCCAAAATTGTGCATCTCCTTCCCTGATTTTCAGTGGTACTCGCCCAAGTGAAGCAGCCAGGTTATTTCCTCTCCGAGAGTTGGGCTCCATGCATTTGTTGGGGGTTTTCACTTTGAAAAATGCATGTTCAAGGAAAGTTCAAATTGTTGTAGTCTTACATGCACGCTCTCAGCCTGAGGGCTGGGGTGCACTTGTGACTTTATTTTTTTTCCACTTGTGGTTTTTAGGGTTTTCTTCTAATGTTGGGGTTTGTTCTTTGCTTGTGGGATTCGCCCCCAGTAACTTCACAGTGGGAAGTGGGGGAGTTAGCACTCTAGTGCAAAAATTTAAAAATAAACAAAAAAAACCCAGCCAGGGGGAAGGTGTTTACTCACAGGTTGATAGATACAGGGATGTACACCAGTCTTCCACCTTGAAAAATGGTACCTAGCCTTTACAGCTCCTCCTCTGTGTGTGCACACACTTTTCTCTCTCTGTTTCCAAAGCACTAATTGGTAGACGAGGAACGAAGGTGACGTGGCTGTAACCTTGCTGGATGTAAAAGTTTCTGCTTTTTCTACAAAGCAAGGTGGAGGTGAACTGGCAGTGGAAGGGTAGTGAAGAAAAACCCCATGGTTGTGAGAAACGGGGTCTCCTTCGTGGGGAGTCTCAAGAGATGCACCTCTTCTGCTCTTGAACAGCTGTGAAACTTTTGGTGAGAGCCTTGCAAAGGTTTAACAGCTCCCACCATCAAGAGCAGGGGACTTATGCCTCTTCTGGCTTGTCTGTACTGTTGGGTTAAATAACAAACTCCGCTTAACTGCTGAGGAAGCCCAGAGGATGCTCCAGCCGTGCCCACCAGCGCTGCGCATCACTGCCAAAGCGTTGGCAGGCTGAAGGGAGAACAGGCATCGGGTTGTTGACAGTACAGCAGGGCAATTCCTAGATCATGGAAGGGATGAGTCAGGTTGTCTTTTTAGCCGGTGGAAGGGGGGAGGCTCCGTGGCCAACGGGACAACGCTTGATTTCCAAGGCACTTCTGTAGCTGATTTGCCAGTGGAGGCAATTCCTCGCAGAGGTGGCAGGTTGGGTTGTTGGCTGCTGGGCTTCCAGAGAAGGTGCTGCATGGAGGCTTTGCCTCACTTGCTGCTTTTTTGAAGGTTGTTTCTTCACGCTGCATCCTGCCTTGCCTCGGCCTCTTGTAACCGTTTGGTGAGAGTCCTGGTTTTTTGGAGCAGAGGCCTCAGGGTGTCCTGGGCAAGTTGGCTCTGAACTGACCCTCTTGTGAAGCCGTGGGACTGAGCAGGAGGCAGCAGTTTGGTTTGCTTGGGCTTCGTTTCTTCCCCATGGGCTCTTGGGTGCACCTCTGGTTACTGGCCCCAGGCGGGCAGGGCTGGAGGAAGCTCTGCTGCCTTCCCTCCTTCATCCTGTCTGGCTTGGTTGGAAGCAGAGAGAACCTGGTTGTAACAGGCTGTACACTGTCTTTGGCCAGCCTCCATCCCTGGAAGCAGAGAGGTTTTAGCGAGAGGGTGGGCTGGCTGGTTTCTTCTTTTCTTTCCTTTAAGAACGCACAGCAGAATCTCCCGTGCCTTCTCCAAGCACTGCCTGCAGCACCGCCTGCCACGCGAGGGCCCAGTACTTTGCCAAGAAATAAGTGTTCCTTAAACGACAACGCAAACCAAGTGTCTTTGTTTTGTTTCCAGCCCAGCACCGACTCGTCCCTTCCTTGGGGTGGGAGGAGGGAAGGATGAGGTCGCCCCGTTCCTGCCCCAGGTAGCTGAGGAGGGCTCCTTCTCCCGGGTCTCCTGCCTCGGTGCTGGCAAAGGGGTGAAGGCTGGGCTCCGTACACTGCCAACAGCAAGAAGAAATTGCCACCACTGCCCATCTCAATTGCAAATTCAGTGTCCAGCCCCTTGCCCACGCAGACAAGCCCATCGCTGCCTTCCCCGTTCCTTCCTCGCATGAGCTGAAAAATACTGGGGGCAGGACCGGGGGGTGGGGGTTGGGGTTATACACAAGTGGTGACAGGAAAGACAAACGGGGTGGTTGTGGGGTTTGGTTCTGTACTAAAGGTGACATTGCTTAGAAGATCACTTTTTCTATTTTAAATACTTGCAAAAAAAAAAAAAAAAGGGATGAAAATATGGTGTTCTTACAAGCTTACATAAATATTTATTAAATACTTTGGGGGGGTAACACAATGATTTTTCTTTTTCTTCTGATTTTTTTTTAATACCTCAGACCTGTTTAAAAACAAATAAACAAAAAAAAAGACTTAAACCAATGAAAACCAACAAAAAGCCAACTTTGGAGGCTCTCAAAGTCACTCCCAGAAATCTGTGACTGGCAGGTTGCCACAAGGGTCTGGTTGTTCTTTAGTTGATACATTTTTGTTGTCCTAGTTTCCATATTAGGAGGGGGAGAAATAATTATATATAATGTTATGCAAAAAATATAGTTTTCTTTAGATCAGAAACTGATATTTTTACGTCAGCCATATGTATTTTGTTTAAAGAAAAAAAAAATATAAATCTTGAGTCCCGCGTCTGCAAAGGCGCGTGACTGTGTGACGGCAGTTCAAGTGACAGGTAATTAATTCAGTGTATTGGCAATCGGATGCCAGTCAGCTTCCTTTTCTCTGAGCAGCCATCTTTATACTAGATGTTAGTTGGATGACACAAATGTTTTTTTATATAAATTATGTTGGTATGGCTGGTTGCTTGAAGTATAAATGTTTATTGTGCATACATCTTTTCTGTAAAATAGTTTTTTTTCTATTTAGTTTCAGTGATATACTGGCAGCAGATGACTATTGGGTTAAGTTATTGAGGACATTACAAAAGAGTTGGGGGAGATTGGTGCTCTATGCTGAAAGGCATGGTCGGCAGCACGAACTTCTGGGGACTCTGTGCAACATGCCTTGAAAGAGGGGGAGATATATATAATTTTTTTTGCTTTGTTTGAACTGCCACGAGTGCGCACGGGGGAGAGTGCCATGCCAGACAGGAACCGAAGTCATACCCTGTGATACGTGTTAACTTGCCTTGGAATGCTTTGTTATTAAAACACTCTGAACATGATTTTTGCATCCAGTTCTTAATAACAGTACGGTCTCTGGTGGTGGTGGTGGTGGTTTTCTGTTAAATAAATTGGCGGATTGGTACCAAAGACATTACACCACGTCCTGTGTGCATTGCTGAACAGGCATTTTTAGGCATTTGCATTATGTGATAAGGTTTCCTTTGATTTGCACAGGGGTTATACTTAATTTTCAAAGGTTTTGTGCAATAAGCTTTGAGGAAAAATTTTGAAACAATCTCAAGAAGGAAAAAAACTAAACCATATTTTAGCATGGGCAGCCTTTGGCTTTCCCCAGCTGAGGAGTATATGTCCTGTAGTGCTCAGCCCCTTTAGAAACGCTTCTCGGGGTGACATGACGTTGGGGTGAATGGCAAAGCCCCATCCCAGATCCAGGGAGGGCATCCCAAGATGCCATCGCCAGCTCCTGTTGCCCTCCATGACTGCAGGGACCAAGCACCTCAAAGAAAAGTCCCTGCAGGCTTTTGTACTTCTTGGGAAAGGACACGCGTACCTGCCTGCCGTCGATCCTGGCCGCTGGGTCCAGCTCCTCCACGTTCATCAACACATGGAGCGTGCAGCCCGTAAAACCACCCTCCTGCAGACCCAGCTCTCCCTGGCGGGGCACAGTGACGGGGGGTACGGCTCTCCCGGTCCTGCCCCAAACAGCGAGGCTGTGGAGCAGTGCCAGCGTGTTTCTTGGCACCGGGCTGTTCCTCTCCAGCATCTCTCTGCTGAGGCTGTCCCCTGCCACCCAGACTGGCTAATGTCCGGCTGTCCTGCCTCTGGTATCCTCCTGCTCAACAAAAACCACAATTTTTCATTCAGCAAAGCCCATGGCTAAAACTGCCTTTAGTTTATTTCCTCCCCTTAAATAAATATATATATATATACAGTATTAAACCAACATTTGTGTGTGTATATATATTTATCCAATGCTCTCACAACAAAACTTTCTTTTGAAGAGGGCACGCAGATCTGAGTTTTTCTTTTCCAGTAACTAAGTATAATAAGCACTGGTATTTTTGTATAAAAACAGAAAAATACAAAACAAAAGACTGAATATTATGTGGTATGCATGACATTAAAAAAAATGGTGGTTTCAAAGCAATATGTACCCTGGTGTGTTTGCCATATCCTAGAGTCCAGCTTAAAGTGCACCTGATCTGTATTGCATTTTGATATTAATCTCTATGTACAATGTTTTGCATGTAATTTATATGGTTCTTGGGAGAAAAAATTTTCGAATGAATTGTCAGTTGGCTTCTTCTGAGAAAACAGACTCCAAGCAGAGATAATACTCAAAGTGGAAGGAGACGACTGGTTGAGGGGTGGGAAAGGGGGTACATAGCAAAAAAATAAAGCGTGCTGGGGGTGGGGGAGAAGGGTAATGGTTTTCAATCAATAAAGCTTTGGCTGTTGAGCAGAAACAATGCGCAAGTGCATCCAGAGAATAAAATGTGCCCACATGTAACTGTGACGTCCTCAGTGTGTCCACCAGCTTCTGAAATCAATCCCGCATCCTCTCCTGGCGCTGGACGAACGGCTGGGCTTCCCCTCGGAGCAAGCCGGAGTGCGAGCGTGGGGCCTGCCGGGTGGAAAGAGGGGATGGGGATCACAAGCAGCCCCACCACGGCAGAAGCAGTGCTTGGTCAGTGTGGGGTTCTGGCTGCGTAAGCCTCGCTGTTGGGAGCCAGGGGCTGGCTGGTTGCACCCAGCGCTTTGTCTCGAGCAATGGCTGCTTTCACCTCCGAGCAGAGTCCAGAACTGGCTGTCCAGTCCCACCGAAACCAGTGCTCCTGGGCTGTGTCGAGCTGTTCTCGAGCAAAGATCCTCCCTTGTCCCTGATGTTCCCCGATACCGTGCCTGCGGTGCCTCGGAGGTGACGCGTGGAGGAGGCTGTGATCTCCATCTCCCAGGGTCTAGCCTCGAGCTGTGTCCTCCCTCCACACCGAGCCTGTTTTGCCTCCATAGAGGCACTTTGCCCAGACAAGAAGGACAGTGGGAAATAAAAGCAACTGGCCTCTAAAATACTCTCATTCCCAAGCAGGTTGAGTGCACTGGAGCTGTTTAACTCCCTGGCTTCAGCAGAGAGGCTGTTGCTTCTCTGCGTCATTAATAACTCCAGGGCCAAGCCGTGATGGGAAGATCAAGCTGGGCGAGGCTGTCAGTGAGAAAATCCAACCTAAAACGCCTCGGCTGAGCCTCTGACCCTCAGAGCTGATGCCAAGTGATACAAACAGGGTGTAAAACCCCCACTGCGCAGCGTCAGCCGCTTTTCTGCTTTCTCAGGATGGTGTCTGCACTGGAAGCATTTTAATTACAGCCACAACTGCTTCTTTTTTTAAACCTAGTCCAGGCTGGACGCAAAGAAGGAAATAAATCCCAGGACTTTGAGGCATTTAATGGGGAGCATGGCCGTACCCGCTGTCCCCCGAGGGCAGTCACTGCTCCCGCTGCCGAGGAAAGCAGGGCACTGGCACGCTGGCACAGAGAGGAGAGACGCAGAGGGAGGCAGGATTAGGTCTGTGGTCTGCCATGAAGTCTTAGCAGGGTCACGCCGCCCTGACAGAGAAATGGCTGCTCCTCAAAACGCCCCAGCCAGACCCAGGCCTCCTTCCCCGGGGCACAGCACGGCCCCAGCGTCCCGAGGCCCCAGGGAAAGTGCCTGCCGGTCCAGGAAACTGGGTTGAAAACGTGAAATAGCTTCCAGCTTGGAAAGCGTAATGCTGAGGCAGCGCCGGGCAGTGTGAGCGAGGGGACGGCCACCTCAGGGGCCAAGGCCGGGCACCATGGCGGGCTGGAGTGTGCAGCCTGACAGGAGGGTGGGCGCGGGGCACGGCAGCCGGGGCGGAGGTGGACGGAAAGGGGGTCCCTCTCCTGTCCGCCCCACAGCGAAGGGCTTCGTCTGGGGCTGGAGGCGCTGATGGGACTCCTCGGAAGAGGAAAGAGCTCAAAAACCGCCCGCCCGCCCCCCTTTGTTTAGGGGCTCCGCCCGCCCTGCTTTTGTCGCTCCCGTGGGCTTTGCCGCCCGCTCGCTGCGCCTGCTCGCTGCGCCCGCACGGAGCTCGCCCCCGGCTCTTTCAACGGGCGGAAGTGTGTGAAGCCGTTCCGCCCGCCATCTTGGCAGCGGGCGAGCTGAAGTTGCCCGTATCTTAGGCGCCATCTTTGAGGCGGGCAGCGGGGAAGGAGACGGCCCGAGCGGCGGCCCCGGTGGATCGAGGCGACACGGCGGCGGCTGCGGCGGGTCCCCGGGGGTTCGGTAAAGTCCCTGCTCGCCGGTAACTAGAGCCGTTCGTAGACCGCAGGGGCGGGGGAATGGCCTCTCGCCAGGCCCGCGTCCCCCTCCGCTCCCCTCGGGGGAAACAGGCCGCGTCCCCCGCGCCGGCGGGGCGGGCGGCCCAGGCCGCGTCCCTGAGGCCTCCTCGCCGGCGTGTCCGTAGCCCCTGGGGCGGGAGGGCGGGGGAGGCCCCCGGGCAGCGCTGGCTCTCCGGGACCGGTGGCGGGGTGAGGCGTTCTCCCCGGCCTCGGCGCCCCGGAACCTTGAGGGGGGGGGGGAGAGCGGCTTCCCCGCTGCCCGAGGTAGGCCCGAGGTCCCCTCTCTCCCCGGGTACAAGGCCGCAGCTCTGCCGGTCCCCACCCCAGCTCTCCCCGCGGCCGGTAGCTCGTCTGTGGGGCTTGGCTGTGGGGTCTCCCTACTCCGCGTCTGCATCCCGGGTGTCTCCCGGCGAAACGGAGCCCTGGGGCAGGCTGGGGAGAGGTTCGGTTGGGCAAATGGAAGATCCCGGAGGTGCCTTATGAGTATGCATTATTTTCAGTTAAAACCTTGTGCCTTCCTTTTGTAGCACTGCGTATAAGGGGCGTGCTGTAATGTAGTCATCTAACAAATTGCTCCTCGGTTCCCCAGAGGAACTCCCTTCAGGATCTGACTAACTCTGGATGCACCCGGTTGTCATCTTAATTTCCCCTTGAGGTTGTTGAAAACAACCCGGTTGGGTGACCTTTGTTTTTGTTTCTTCAGGATTGGATCTCAGAGATTTCTGTTTTCTTACGTTGATGTTTATAATGAAAGTGCAAAAGTGATTTTTACTGTTCCAGGGATCGGTATGTGGAGCCTACAGATTGTTCCTAGAGCTGATGCTCTGGGGTGCACGCTGCGCTTGGAGGTTGAGCTGTGGGCTATACTTTCAGAATACAACACTGTGTTATTTGGTTGTAAAAGGGGAGATCTCCTGGGGATAGGGGATTTTAAAATTATATCAGTACCACCACTCTGGCATGTGTTCGAATTGGACACACCTTAAACTGATCAGGCTAAACAGAAAGGGTGGATTTGTTGCTGGGTGGCCAGATGTTTCAGGAGGAAAGCTAGTCTAGAAAAAACTTCCTCTTGCTGTCACTTCTCATCTAAAATGGCACCCTTCCAAATGGCTGCTTCCAGGGGAAACTGGCTCTTTTTGAGATTTAATGAAACATGTCAGGGAGGAAGATGAGTCGTCGTAGTAAATGCTGCCAGGCTCCAGCGTTGATTTCGGAAATAGAAAAAGAAAGAGTGTCTTTTCTTTGTCTCACCCAAGAGTAGATGTAGCAGCGTTAGCAGTCCCCTTAGTTTGGAATTGAGTCCCGATGCCCATGCAGACGTTGAGGCGGAAAAGCTGATGGACAGAGAGAACAATAGAGGAGAGCCACCCACTAAAAATATAGGAAAGAAGGGGTTATGCATTAAGGGAAAGCCACTACATAAAAAATTGGTGCTATCTAGAAATTTGTTAAGGATTTGGGACCTGCAGATACTGCTACACCTGCGTGTGCTGTAGTCATGCCTGTTGCTGCTGAGCAAGGTGGAGAGAGCTGCTTTAGTGAACGCAGCATGCTAAAGTGTGCGCTGTTGCCTGGAAGAAGAGCAAAGACTTCCACTGTGCGGAATTTCGGATCTATGGTTCACCTGGTGTGCCGTATTCAGAACGGGAAAAAAAAAAAATCAGCCATGGCAAGCCAGGTACTCGCCTGGGGACACTGACTCTGCAGTGACATCTCCAAGCAGAGCGTTGTGTACGTGAGGCCGTCGCTGACAGCCGGGGGTCACAGCTGTACGGGTCACTGCATGTGCCTGTAGCAGGACTGCGTCAGCCGTCTCCCCAGGCAGCGGGAGTTTGTCATTACGTTCTCAGCTCTTGCGTCGGCAGTGACAGCATGGCAGGGCCAGCAGGCTGGTTTTTCATCTGGAAGAGGAGAAGGAGTGGACTGCAATGGGGCCTGGGTCAAAATGATTTGCCATAGATGTGGGTCATACTGGTGCCACCATTGCAGCTGCAGCAATAGTGGATTCTGAAGCATCTGGAGAAGACAGAGGGAGTTTTCTTTGTGGAAGCAATACTGTCGAAAGCCTTTTGATGCCAGAAATTAGAAAAAACACATCTGTTGTCTGGAATTTCTCTGTTGACCCTCATTATACCTGGCACACTCTTCATGGTGTTTGAAAAGTGAGTCGGGCAGGGCAGGGACTCGCCTTGGCACTGCTGCATTGCAGCAACACTTGCGGACCACACACCCTGCACACAGGACCGAAGTTGGATGGTACTGTTGGTAACCTGAAGCTCAGGAAGGACTTCTGGATTTTTCTACTGTTCCATGTGAATTTTTGCCCCATGAAGGTGATCTGTTGAGCTATTTCTTTTCAACGGATAGCCTTAAAGCCAGTTATGGTTTAACATTTCCAGGCTTGGGTGTTCCTGTTCCGTCTTTGCCTACTGAGCAGGTGCTTGGTAGGAGAAGGGACATAAATTTTAACCATGGGACTCAGATTCTTAACTATGTACTGCTGTGAAGAAACTCAGACGTGACAGTGCATTGGTGAAGACACTTTTTTTCAAGGCCAGCTTATTGAAAGTTCATACAGATTGGGGCACTAGACAGTTTCCATCTATAACTTGACTGTACAGCATTGCAGAAGAAACTTTTTTCGTGGCTTTGGAGAAAGCACAATGCAAAAATACGCATTTAACAGTTGATACGTGGAACCAGCCATGGACTGTTTGACAGTGATGGCCCACTGGATGTCTTCTGATAGACTGCACCAGCAGAAGTCCCCTTTTGGAAAACAGGCAGCTCCCTCCCACTGCCTTTGCTAAAACTTCTGCGGTAGGAAGTGTCCTACAAGAACCAAGTTACTAAATTTATGTGTGGCTTTCCCTTAATCCCCTCATCCCTGGCTTTCCAGCTTCTGAGAGCACTGCTGCTCTTGTGCATACAGTGCTAGGTGCCAGCTGCCACATTTTACCTATATTTTAAAATTAATGATTCAGGACTTTGAGTACAGGAGCACTGAGAACAGGTTAGGAGGTACCTAAGAGATTTGTTTGCTCATTCTGCTAAGGCACTTCAAATTCTTCTGGAACTCCAGCATTCAAACCATCTTCTACAGGATCACTTGAAGCAGGAAATAGCTGCTCAGGGAACCTCTCTCTACTTTTCATATGTTAAAGCAGCTTTAAAACAGCAGAAGGTGGAGCAGCATCCTCCTGGGAGGGAGAATGGGGCTATTCTCAGCTCTTTCTGGTGGGCCCATTGATGTCTGATGGGTGCAAGATTCTTGGCCTGCAGGTGGAGGCCAGTGGGGACCTGCTGTTCTTGGGCTGGTGCTGCCATCGGTCATGTCCTTCTGGCTTTGCAGAGCACGTGGAAGGACTAACTTGCTCTTGAACTGCCGAGATGGGTGAAATAGCTAAGGCTTGAATTTCTGCAGAGTGGTGCACTCAGGTTTGAGCTTTATCTTGGCCCCTTAGCTAGTTCCCTGCTTTAAAGGTTGCTTTGAAGAATTCCTTCTCTTGTGTGTTGATGTGTCAACCTGGAGATAAATCTGTACCGAAGCAGCATCTGATCTGATGAGTGCTTTAGTATAGGCTTCTTCTTTGGCAGCTACGGGAACACTGCGCCCATTGGCCCTTTCAGGAACGGATTGATTTGCCTCTCGTCTTAAGGAAGAATGTCCTGAATCAGGGCCCTGAAGTGGCACATCTTCAGCTGGAGTTGCTCCAGCCGGCAAGGGGCAGCTGTGCCTCGTGGCTGCGCTAACTTGGGTTCCGGCTCTCAGAGATCACGATGAAAGGTGACCCCCGCTCAACGGCAGAGGAAGAAGCTGAGATGATCGTCTGCTTTAACCTTTGCCTTCTTGGCTGGCAGTCTTGCAGTCTTTGCTCTGGGAGGGTCTTGAGTGCCGTAACTGCCAGTCTCAGAACACATCCCCAGTCCATGTTTAGACAGTATTTAACAGCTAGAATTAGCTAAAACAAATGTACAGAGTAGAAATTATGACTATTCTGCTTCAACTTTGGACAACTTAGCTTTAGATTTTCATACAGAGAATGAAAGGTGTTAGCAAGAGGTGGTTCTGTGCTTCAGACGACATGAAGGTGTGTGATTTGCATGGGCATCACAGTGTTTTATACAGAATCTGTGACACCTAGTGCACGCTGTGCTTTCGGCCTGTGGAGCATAGGAAAAAGCAGGTGAATCAGCAGCGGCTGTTCTGCAGCTGGGGTAACGCTGACTGATTGAAAAGCGGGGTTAGAACGTGTAGTTCCTTCCTTGTCATCTGACTGCCCTAATGAACAGGGGTTTAAGCATCTTTATATTTTAAGGCACAAAGTAGACCAGCAAGAGAGACTGGCCAAGTGAAATACTTTGTGCTTGATAACCAAAAAGTACCCATAGGTCCACGCAATAATACTTCCTTCGTGCATTTGTTGGAGTGCAAAAACCTTTTGTTCCCTTCTTGCTCTTCGGAACAGGACAAAGGCAGGTCAGCCAGCTGGAAAGGTAAACCAGGGAAGAGGTCTGTTTCTTCAGCACCAAGAAAGACAGGTGTGTAAAACAAACTGGGCAGGCTTTCAGTATGCTATTTATCTTCCCTTAGCAGAGGTAACATTTATGGCACTTGTGGGCATGTTTTTCCTGACCCCTAGTATCTGTAATTTTTTTTTTTCACAAAATAAATTAAAAATCTCTTCATTACTAGAGTTCTGCGGAAAAAAAGAAGTGTTTAAAATTCTTATTAACTTCCATTAGAGACCTGCTGAGTGCACCAGAGTTACTCATTTTTTTCAGACTTTCAGGGGTTAATTCAGCTGATTTCTGTTTAGCACTCAGATTGCCACATTAACTGATACCAGTTTAAAAAAAAAAAAACACCTTCTTGAGTTAACCTTTCCAGTCCATGAAAGTCCTTTCATTTTTAAACTTTAAAGGGTTTCTCAGGTTTTTTTGGGGGGGTTGTTTTTTGTGGGGTTTTTTTGTTTTGTTTTAAAGTTTTGCTTTTTTTCCCCTTCCTTAAACAAGATCCATTCAAATTCTGAGCAGCTCTTGACGTCTGTTCAAGAATATGGAAGGCAACGAGCAAGATGCTGAGCTGCTTGGGCATTCAAGAGCTGAATCTGAAGGGGTTTCTTTTTTTCCCCCCCCATGGTGGTAGATACAGTAATGTTGCATTATACAGGTGTCTCTCACTTCCTAGGGAAAAGAAATGCCTCCTTCTAGACCATGAATTCCTCTGATTTGTATTTGAATGCCTCTGCTCAGCAAAGCAGTGGTCCTTAATTGCCATCTATTGAAGTGCTGGATTGTGCAAACTGAAGAAATCCCTGCTTGAAATTCAATTGAACTATCAATGGTATTGGTAGCACATTTGGAAAAACGTTTCTTGTCAAACTCCTACACAAAGGAGCACCCGTAGATTTTAGAAGTAGGTGCGTAGGAATCTGTATGATACAAAGTCTGTTTCTGAAGGTGCTAAAGGTCAAAAGTGAATAATTACGTAGATACTAAAGAAGGGAAGAAAACCTTGCACTTCACTGTTTTTATGCCCTTTGTCAAGCAGTCAAAAACCAGTAACTAATATGAGAACCCAACTTTTCCTCTCTCTATTTTAGATTTGGGAAAATTCCCTGCCAAAAAAAATATCCTGGAATATTCACTAGTGTTTGTGTGAGTAAAAGGTTCCAACCTTTTATTATTAATTTGTAAGAACTATTTTGTTCAGTTTGGTCCATCAAGAAACCTGCTGTGATCTTGCAGCAATGGATAATGATGGATATATGGATCAGGGAGCAGCATGTGATGGCATACTTGTATTTGCTCTTATGTAAAAAGAAAACAAATCATTTCCAAAAATCAAAATAATTGAAAATTTTTTTGTATCATGCAGCCAAGCCGCTTGCAAAGTGAGCATTTCCCTGCCTCTCAAAGCTTGCTGTATCCTTGATCTGCTGTCTTCCTGCTGTTAATTGATTGCAACTCTACGTGTCTGATCAGGGCTAAAAGTTGTTCCCGATGCAGATATCATACAACATATACTGTGCACGCTTGTGTGTATGGATATGTTCCTACTGTATGCATGTCTGTATGTATGCATATTTGTGTGCTGGCCCCAAAACCACTCACGTTATAAAGCATTGCCCTTGAAGGCATATTCATCAAAATATTATGTAGATCTTTCATTTTTGCCAGTTCCTTCAAAATGACAGACTTTTTATGCAGCCTTATGTGGCAAATAGCCAAAAATTCTAATTTTTGCTATCACTCTTGCTGACTTTATTATCACTCACTCTTGGTGTGTGTATAAACACATATGTGTATGTATATACATATTTGTGTTTTTATACACACAAGTATGTTTTTGCTGTGCAGGTGATTAAGATGGGGGAAGGTTTTTGTGTTTTCTTAATAGGTGAAGAAATCTTGAAGACCAGAAATTGCAGCTTACTGAATTTTAAATAAAAAAAAAAAAATTAAATTGTCCGGCTGTGGAAGATGGAGCCTCATTTTTGCAGCCACTTTGAATCACAAGTTCATCTTTAAATGCACTGGGTTTTTTTGTTGGTTTTTTTTTTTTGGTTTTTGGTTTTTTTTTTCTGGAAGAGCTAACTAACCCTGGCTGTCTCCAGTCTGGCAGTATTCAAATGGACTTGCTTCCTCCATTAGTTGTAAGATGTTTAAAAGCACATCCTATGTTTGAAATGTGGATGAGAGGTTCCCTTGGCAATGTGAGGAGGAAAATTCTTTCTACCCCTTTATTATTAATTCACGGATTCAGTGTTGGTTCGGCCTACAGGAGAAGTTAACTGGAAGTCTTTGAAGATCAATACCTTTGCTGAAGTTGTCCAGGTATGTGAACTAGAAGGTCCATGGTGATTGGAAAATAATGTTTGATATGTCAGTTTTATAGAAATCATTAGTACCCACAGGTAATCATTGGCTGATAGCTCAGATGTATGACCAGTTTTTTAAGAATTGGCTCTCTTGCAGGGCTTACAACCGCACGTAGTAGTTTTTTCTGTGCTCCAAGGTGCGTAACTATTACTAGGGACACAGAACAGAACGCGTGCTGACAAAACCCATGCAGTTTTACAGAAGTTTGACTTAGAATTGGGATAGTTTCTGTGACCAGCTGATTTCAAGACATTGTCTGCTTAAGAGACTATTTTGATTAACACAAAGCAGCTATAAAAATGCTTATTACTTATTTTTCACTTATTGATACCTTTTCTTAGGGTTACTTTTAAAAAGAAGATTTCACTGATCAAGCCTGTAGAAGACTTTCAGTCCAAGAAAGCCAAGCCAGCTCTTGCCAAGACGGGAGGAAGTCCCTGTTAAGCGAACCCTTAGAACCTGAGAGTCTGTCCATTATGTCTAACCAAGGAGATGACTGCTACTTCTATTTCTATTCCACGTGTAATAAGGTATGTTTGGGTTTCTTTTGCTTCAGGGTTTGGTTTTTTTTGCATTTTTAGTTTTTAAGGAAGGAGGGGGAAGAGTGGGAGGAGATGTACAGATTTCTGGTAACTTGATAAGCAGTTAGATTCTGCTTCCAGTTCTAATAACGTGGACGTTTTTTTAGGCTGTGCTGTTTTATTCTCCTTTTGGTTGATGTCCTTTTGGTTACAGGGAGACAGCTGTTCCTTCCGCCACTGTGAAGCCGCTCTGGGAAATGAAACCGTCTGCACACTTTGGCAGGAGGGTCGCTGTTTCAGGAGTATCTGCAGATTCAGACACATGGAAATCAATGTGAGTGTTTGCATGAAGATGTGTTCTCAAACTAAACCACTGCAAGCATTTTTCATTGCTGTGGGTGGTCTGAATGTGCTTTTACATGATAGGTTCACTTGCTTTGAAATGATACTGATTTCTGTTACTAGGAGGGGGACGGGAGGAAACTGGGGGAAGAAAAATCGATTTCTTGAGTATCTCTCAGCAAGAATTTTTTCTATTAGGTGCTGATACTTATTTTCTTAATGGAGGCAAAAGCAACCACATTGATCAGACTGCTTAAACGTGCTGGGGCAGGGTGGCACTGAGGGCTAGGCTTGATGACGGCCTAGTGGGTCTCGTCTGTCCTGGATTTCTTCAGATAACCTTGTTCTGACCTAGGAGTAGTACAGGGTGGGGAGAGAAAAGGTGGGAAGGAGCTAAGGCTCTGAAAGATCAATTCAGATAGATCTAACCTGGGCAAGTTAGGACATTTTTCCCTCGGAATAATCCCAGTATTTTATACGTTGTTTTAGTTTAACCCACCCTGAACTGAGGTGTGGAGTGCCTGTCTTCTCAAACTAAATGATAGGAAAGCTAGATAATACGTAGTTGTTAAATCTTAACGCAAGCTTTGTATATATGCCCTGGAATACTTTTAGTGATAAATTGACCTTTGGCTTGATGGTTCGGCACTGTGCTGCAATAGTCCTGTTTCTGGCATGGTGTGAAACTGTGTCTCTTTGCAACTCTAAGGCGGATGTTACCATGAGCTGTTATTTCTTTCTGTCTTCAGAAAAAGCGTAGTGAGATTCCTTGCTACTGGGAGAATCAGCCAGGAGGCTGTCAAAAATCCAACTGCGCTTTTCATCACACGAAAGGGCGTTATGTTGATGGACTCTTCTTACCACCAAGCAAAAGTGAGTTTCATAGGTCTTTGAAGTATTAAGTGATTTATTTTGAATGTTACTGACAAGTGGGTACAATACCATAGAAGACATCAAGTAACTGTTCATTTATGAGTGCAGGGAGAAGTCTGCAGACATAGGCCCTCAGCTAAATGGAATGTAATGCCGATATTTAATTTTTTCTTTCATGCTCAGCTGCTCAGTGCTTTGTGTGATTTTTGCCTTTGAGGTTGCTTTCCCCTTATTTAATCCTTTATGGGTGGTGGGGAGTTGAGGTTTGTGTGTGAAGGGAAGCCATTCTGCATGGTGTAACGAGGGGTGGGTGTAGGAGACTCTAAATTCAGTAGCCAGGTGGGTTATCTACCGTATCTACGCAGTGAGTGCAGCATTGGGTTTTAAATGGCCAAATTACAGGTGATCCTCCTCTTCCTCTAGCTACACTTCCAAGTCCACCGGAGTGTGCAGAAGATGATGTGAAAATGACTCCGCTATCACTGCAGCAAAACAAACTTTCTGTCCAGTCAAATCCCTCTCCCCAGCTGAGGGGGGTAATGAAAGTGGAAAACTCTGAAAATGTCCCAAGTCCAACACATCCTCCAGTTGTAATCAATGCTGCAGATGATGATGAAGATGATGATGGTGAGCATTTTTTTACTTACTGAA